>OLID01000049.1_pt1 | contig 87466 bp, 89 predicted proteins | sample 1609361 | NCBI WGS metagenome assembly OLID01 (sample SAMN05416778, study PRJEB24817) | seawater metagenome | isolation source: Sea water | place: Canada:Atlantic | collected 2013-07
TACACAGAGTAGATCGTCGGCAGCGTCAGATGTGTATAAGAGACAGGTTCAAACCGTGCAGATCCATGCAATTACCGACGCAGAGTTGTTGGTGTCTGTGGAAATGGTCGCACAAATTGGATCCAGTAGTTCGCTGATATCCATGCTGAAAATCAATCGGCAGAGTGGCGCCGTTCGGATAATGGGCGGCAGTGGCACTAAAGGCACACGGACCTCCCCGAACACACCGAATAACAGCTGGAAATATCTGGGAAGCGTGGAAGGTAATCATTATCGCGCAGCGTTCGATATTGAGACGTTAATGGTAATGGAACGCTTTGCATTGACTGCAACGGTAAGCACGGGGCAGCAAGGAGTGAACAGTGAGAGTAATGGCGGCGGTGGCGGAGTGCCCGCTAGCCTGCTTTTTACCCTGATACTATTGGGCTGGAAGAAGCGCCGCCGTTCCTGAGCTTGAAGTCAGCGGCGAGATTGGAGGAGAATTTGCACTCACCTTCACGTTTCCAGGAATGAGATTGAAGGACGCAGGGGAGGAGCATAATGACTGAAACGCACACTGTCATTTTGCTCCATGGCCTGGCCAGGACCAGCCGTGCCATGAAAAAAATGGAAGGCGCTCTGTTTGATGTCGGTTATACGGTGGTCAACCAGGGTTACCCCTCTACCAAACTCCCTATTCAAACCCTCGCGGCGGAGACCCTTCCCGCTGCTTTAGCGCAATGCCCCGACGAAGGCAGCATCCATTTCGTTACCCATTCCATGGGTGGCATCCTGCTGCGCCAGTACCTCAGCCAACATAACATTCCTCGCCTTGGCCGCACCGTCATGCTCGGTCCGCCCAATCAGGGCAGCGAAGTGGTGGACCGTCTGGGTGCCTGGGCGCCATTCCAATGGTTCAACGGCCCCGCCGGCAGCCAGATGGGCACCGGCCCGAACAGCATCCCCAACCAGCTCGGCCCGGTGAATTTCCCGGTCGGCATCATCGCCGGCAATCAGACCATCAATTTCCTGCTCTCCACGCAATTACCCGGTCCGAACGATGGCAAAGTCACCGTGGAAAGGACCAAAGTCGAAGGCATGCAGGATCATCTGGTGCTGCCGGTGACGCATCCATTCATGATGCGCAATGGGGGCGTGATTGAGCAGGTGAAGGTGTTTTTGGCGACGGGGGCGTTCAACAAGTAGGGATTGCGATTCCCCTTTTCAGCGGAAGCTTCCGTTGAACCCGGAAAGGGAAATGCCAACATGTTGATTTAGTGGATCTTTGATTTTTCTGTCTCAGAGTTCAAAGGAAAAGAGTTATAAGGAACGTTCCGCATAACTCCGTGTAGGAGATTGGCTATAGCATCTTAACCTATTGTTATGGCAGGATTTTCCTCGGGCGGCGCTCCTTGGTTTCAGAGTTATGAGGAACCGAGTTATGCGGAACGTTCTAACTAATACGCTGTTATATGAGGATTAGGCTTGAGTTTTTTTAAATACCTGTTGGTGTTCCTTGTTGGCTCAATAACTGGGGCAACGGTTTTTCTGGCCGGGGAGAGCTATCTTAAGCTTGGTGATGAGGCTTTTTATACTCAAAAGGTCAATCAGGCGTTGCTATGGAATCAGAGGGGCGATACCGGAGGTGTTAACGAAGCGTTGAATGATCTCCTTATGATTCACATGAACCGGTATAAGCATGCAAGGGAATATACGCCGAGTGGTATTGCTGAAGGTTTAGATCTCGCTATATGTGCTGCATTTATGGGTGAGTCATCGGATGTTGATCCTTTTAATAGCGCGATAACGAAAAAAGGGTTGAAGGATTATCTGAAGAGCAGCCTTTCATTCTGTGAGGTGGATCTGCTCATATAACAAGGGCCTGCAATCCGACCTTCGGCGGCTGAGGCGGGCGTTAATGTGCTTATGAAGATACTGCTAGCAGTGGCAATTTTAGCTTTGGCTGTAGTCGCCGGATATGGTGCTGGCTACAAGAAGGGGGGTGAGGATTTCGCTTACCTAGACCATATCATGATGGGCTTTCTGGCTAACGCCAATGTGAATCGTTGTGAGGCAAGTGATTCACCCAGGAATTGCTATCGGATGGATCAGGATCTTAGCGTTGGGCATGCCTTTAGCTTCTATACACAGAACAAGGATGGCTTATCCCCTATCGCTAAGTATGTATTTCCTGAATCTTATCAAGGCTATTTAAAGTCTGTGGCTGGCCTGCATGATCTGGCTTCATCGAAGTCGGCAAAAGACTTGTGTGCCTACATTAGCGATCTTGGCAAAGAAGAGTTGGCTGAGTGTATTTCAGACATAGCCACATTTGAGCAAGCTGCTAGGCGCCACATTAACAAGAAACTGCAGCCGACCGCTGACGCGCCGGCTGAGTAAAGCGTTATGTGAGAAGGCAATGAAAGCAGCTTTAAAAGCACTGCTCTACATGATGGTGGTGCTTGTGTTGATCGTTTTCGGTTTGATCATCTATAAAGATCAAATAATCCAGCCAAATTGGCATGTTGAACATAATGCTGTGAGATCAAATTCTCACCCTTTAGCTGGCTTTTGGGAAAGTGGTGGCTGCTCAGGTGAATGGGGGGCTGGCAATAGGTCCGGCTGGAGATGGGCTGTATTACATTTCTTTCTGTGGCCCTGGTGGGTGCTTTGAAGAAGGGGATTACGTACCAATAACAGCGATTGAGAATGATCCAAAATACAATGTCACTAACGAGAACACCATTGAAGTGATGACAAAGAAGGGCTGGTCTACTTATGCGCGCTGCCCAGGTCGCACATAACAAGAAACTGCAGCGGATCAAATTTCGCTGCGCTCAATTAGTACGCTGAGTTTGGCGTTATCTTCTAAACAGTAATCACACTCGGAATTTGGAGTACGTATGCGACTTTTAGGAAAAATATTCGGGTCCAAGGTCGCGAAAAAGCCGAGTGGTGAACTATTGAAAGAAGCTACTCAGTTGAAAAAATCTGGCGATTGGGACGGAGCGATCAAGGCTCTGAGGCAGGCATATACAAGTGCCAAATCTGAGGGCGTTGCCTATGGCGCTGATACTTATCTTCGGTTACCAAAGTATCTTTATGAAGCAGGAAAATCGGACGAAGCATGGTCGGAATACAATCGAGCTCTGACTGAAGGGTTAGATGGGCAAACTCCATCCAAAGAAATGGCTGCGGTAAATCAAAGTCAAATCTACGGCTCGATGGCTGGCCAATTGAAGAAAGAGAAGAAGTTCTATGATGCAGCTATGTACCAAGCCGCGTCAGCTCTCTCATGGGAAAAAGGAATGCTGGCGCAAAAGAGGGAGTTAGAGCTTGATTTTGAATCGCTTCAGAAGGCTCTTAAACAAACATTGAAAAAGCACAACGCAGATGAGGTTCACGAACAATTAATCGCTTTGGTTAAAGAAGCGGTCTCAAACCCGAAGAAGCATCAAGTAGCCGACCTAATCACTCAGCTACGTGGCCTCAAGAAAAGATAACAATCGCAGGCACGGCGACGCCTTTTCCATTGCGGCTTCGCCTCCATTCCAAAAGCCGCGCATGCTGCGGGCGTTAGCTGTACAGGAGGTGATGTGGGAAATCCAAACACGGTATTCATTTACCAAGATGCGAGGGGAAGCATCACTGCACGTGAAATATCGGATATTTCCGAGACAGAGTTATATATTCAAGGGTTTTGCCAAGTAGCCAATACCCTTCGAACTTTCCGAAAGGACAGGGTTATTGAGGTTCTTAATGACGATGATGATATTCGGCTGAAACTTGATCACCATATTTCTGTAAGTCCTCCTCCTAAGGCTCCCCCGAAGTCACATTACCTATTGGACGTTTGTTTTACGGGCTTCAAAAGTGAAGATAAGAAGCGACTATCGGAGAAGGCCGAGGCTAGTGGTATGGTCGTAAGGCGTTCTGTTACAAGAAGCCTTAATTTTCTGTGCTGCGGCTATAATGCCGGGCAAAAAAAATTGAAAAGGCTAGAGCGCAAAATGTTATTGCGCTAAATGAAGAGCAATTCTCCCAGTTGCTGGACACCGGCGAGGTTCCGGAATCGTGATGGCAGCTAACAGTCCGTGGCAGTTCGCGCCTATCGGTGCCGGACTCGCTACGCTCGCCGCTGCACAGGGGCGTTCGAGAGTTAAAAACCGGAGAGTCTGCTTGGAAAAGCGAAGACAAACGCACTTGGAGTCCATTAAAAAAGAGAGTGCCGAAGAAGGGCGTCAGCTTCTACGTATGCTGAAATTGACGCCTTTGATTGTCTTCTACGGCATGTATGTCTCTGGAATTTATAAAGCAGAAGGACCTTTATCTGCTTCAGTTGCCTGGCTGTGGGTTGTTTTTTTGATTGTCGATTGGCCGAAGGGGATCATAAAGAAAACGGGATTGGCCATGGTGTTTGGTGTTTTTCTTCCGTTTGTTGTATTGCCGTATTTGGGTCATTAGTAGAGGCGACGGCCATGTGTTCTGCAAACTGCCCCGTTATGGCAGGAGTGAGATGTCTCATCTATGTTTAGTGTCATGAACCAGCATAAGTATCTCGATATGGTTGAGATACAAGAAACCCATAAGGATTGCTTAAGGATCGTAATAGCTGAGGCTGGAGTATCTAATACTTATTCGGACATGTCACCAGAAGAAGAGCCCAATGATGCGCTACGTGAGATGTTGAACGAGAGCAATTCCATAGAGGTAACCGAAAGCAGTGCCCGCTATGAAATTGTATTCGATAACTACATAGCCTATGCAGTAACGGATGAAAGTTATGCTGGAGGTATAGAGGAAGTGTTCGAAGGCGGGTCTGCACGAATTTATTCGAAGTCAGCGTTTTTAAACTATATTGGCCAAGGCACGGTCGCCACAAAAGAATACCCTGGCCCCTTTGTACACTACGGATTTTATTGTTTAAACCAAGTTATAGATATAGTTTCTGAAAGGCCCCCTACGGTGAAATTAATCAATGCCAAGTAAGCCCGCAAATCACCTCTACGGGTCAAGGTTTAGGGGTCAGGATTTTTCCCATGCTTCAATGGAAAAAGACAAAGTCTAGCTCCGATAGTCCTACGTTCAAATTAAAGATGAGTTATTGTATGAACAGATATTTATTAACAATAATACTTTCTTCCATGATTTTTTCCGGTTGCGCTGGAAATCCAGCTAGTGACGCAGCTCTGCGATCGGCCAATCAGGGTTTAGAAGATCAATTTTCACCCTTTCGATATATGGCGACGCCATCTGATAGCGGGGGATCAATAGCGCATGTTGAGTGGGCAGGCGTTCCCGGGCAAAGCATATCTGAGCGGGCCCCTCAGGTAAGGCGGGACATATTTGGTGCCATAATGAGGAATTGTGATCTTCAATCTTCTGCATTGGCTGAAACGCGTATAGTGAAGCACGAGGTTCCTACGTTTTATGAGGTTTGGGTATTTAATGATCCACTATCGGAGCGCACCGATAAGAAATCGGGCCTTGCCGTTGTAATGACACAACTTCCAAATGGTGGTGGCGTCGATATTCAATACTACGGTGATTGTCACAGCAAGGAGGCTCCTGCCTTCCATTTTTCAAATTGAAGAAATCTAACAAGGTATGATGCTTGTGCATGGAAAGTCAGGTCACGAATTTCCCTGTTTCAGCTCCACTGGGATTGGGGGCGTGAGGTCTGGCCTTTTTTCATTGTATGGTGCTCGTTTCCCTCGGGGGAATCTCTGCTGATAGAATCTTTATAGGGATTAAATTAATGAAAAAGTACTTGCTCGTGTTCTTCATCATTCTCCTGTCAGGGTGTGCGGATCCACTGCCAGAAGACAGGCTGGACTATGTAGGAGAGTGGCGCAGTAAAGAAATGGGTCTGCTGATTCTTGCCGATGGATCTGTTTCCTATAAGCGGCTAGAGGGAGGGGCAACCACTTCCGTAAGTGGACCTTTAAAACGTTTTGAGGGCGATGACTTTGTTGTGGGGGTGTTTTTCATGACTACCACATTCGACGTCACGGAGCCGCCGCATGAAATTGGTGGTGCATGGACAATGACTGTTGATGGTGTGCGGTTAACAAGAGTTAGTGACTAATGTGTCAACAGGAAGAGTAAAATTAGGAAAACCGGTTTTTAATTTTTAATGCGCTGGGGTTGATGGGAATCATCCTTCTGGGTTTGTTTTGCTATCTTAATGAAATCGCATCGCCAGATAATGTTCTGCACGAGTACCGGTTAAGGCTCGTTCTTGTCTTCGTGGTAGCGATTATTATTCATGGCGCCTACTTAATCGCTGACGCAGTCAAAAAGAAGAGATATGTCTGGATGGTGCTAATGCTCATTGCGCCGGTTCCTGTTTACTGGATCTATTACCTCTATGCCGTCGTGATAGGCATCAAAAACTATGCGAAAGCGAAAGCTGCGGAGTAGGCGCGGATCCATTCCCGGCGTTTCCTTGTGTGATGAGATTTCCATGTTTATGGTATTTCGTTTTTTAATTTAAATCGTCAAGATGTGATTTATGAAGCTCTCCAAGGTTTTTCTCCTTCTTCTGCCCGCAATTTTTTCCGGCTGTACCAATGTGGCCGGTGATGTCACCAGAACCTTGAGTCCGGTGTCGTCCGCCCCTCTCGACCGCGCGGCACTGTTCTCCAGTGCCAATGCGTTTTTCACTGACGCGGGCTACCAGTGCAGGTCGACTTCCGATACGGAGGACTTTCGCTGCCGCAAAGATCTCCGTGATATCTATATTCACCAGACCCACGCGGTGGTGGAGATTTTCCCGGGCGATGATGGGGGAAATCCTCTGTTGGTGACGACCCGCTGGGATGAAGGGCTGATTCCGGGTGAGTTCATTTCCAGCCAGTTTAGTAATCCGGACGTGGCGGCGTTCTGTGATTATCTTGCGCAGGCGAAACTGGCTGTTTGCCGGAATGCGTCATGACGTGGCCTATGCCCCGGAGTGAATGGATGAGCAGAGACAGGACTGGGCTGTGCCGGAAATAAAGACGTTTGCCTTGTTTGTGATTACAGCGCTCGCCGAGATCGTGGGCTGTTACTTGCCGTACCTGTGGTTGCGTGAAGGCAAGTCGGTCTGGTTGTTGGTGCCAGCGGCGCTAAGCCTGGCGTTGTTTGCCTGGTTGCTTTCCTTGCACCCCACTGCTGCGGGCCGGGTGTATGCCGCCTACGGGGGTGTTTATATTTTTATGGCGATTTTCTGGTTGTGGGCGGTGGACGGTATTCGCCCGACAGCCTGGGACTTGCTGGGTTCCGGTGTGGCCCTGTTAGGGATGGCCATCATCATGTTTGCACCTCGCGCCTGACCGATACCTTCCTTGCCGGCCATTCGGCCTGTTCCTTTCTCCTTTCTCCTTTCTCCTTTCTCCTTTTTCCTTTCTGCCTTTTCCCGGCCTGTTTATTGTTCCGCCTGGTTATTTGCCGCGTTGCTGATGGGTGTCGATGTGGCGGTGACCACGTAGCGCAGGGGGCCGCCGGGGGTGAGGGCGCCGAAGGGGTAGCAGGTGATCAGGATCAGCTGTTGGTCGTCCCGGGGGATGTGTAGGGGGTGCTGTTGGCTGTTGATGACCTGCTGTCTGCTGATCTTAAAATGCTGCTGTGAGCCGTCGGCCAATTGCACGCTGAGGGGCTGGCCAGGGTTCAGGGTTTGCAGAAAGGCGAAGTGGGTGTCGCGGTGGCCGGCCAGGGTGAGAGCCTGGTCGCTGCCGATGCCGCCGGCCAGTCGACCGGGCCCGAAAGCCAGGGCTTCACCGCTGATGCTTTCCAGCACATAGAGGGTTTCCCCGGCGGGGGTGGTGAGGCGTGCCACCGGCCAGGTGTCTGCCCAGGGCCAGGGGCGCTGGGGTGCGCCCTGTTCCAGGGTGGTTTGCCAGGCGTGGGCAATCAGGTGCTGGGCCAGCCAGGCCTTGCCGTCCAGCCAGCTGGCCCAGCCTGCGAACCCCAGAAGCCCCGCCACACTGAGTGCCAGCACCCCGCGTTCAAGCCGCGCCATGGTTCAGCCTCCGCTGGCGAAGGCAGAGCAGCAGGCAGACCATCAGCAGCACGCCAGCCAGCCGCCACAACAGCGGCGCCGGTGTGGCCGTGCCCGGCCAGGTCGCAGTGTGTTGCGTGCCGTGCGGTGCCTGGTTGCGAACGGTGTCGTGCAGCAGAGGCTCATGGGCGGGCCGGGAGACGGTTTCTTCCACGGCGATAAAGCTGGTGTAGTGGCTGACCAGTTGATGGCGCAGGGCCACCTCGGTGATCAGCGGGGCGATATCCGTTTCCGCAGCACCCAGGGTGATGCGGTCCATCAGGTCAGCGATCTTGCGCCGGGCCCACAGGCTGGCGGTGCCCGGGTTGTTGTTGGTGGGCAGGGTGACCGGTTGTTGCCAGTGTTGGGTGCTGTGGCCGCTGACGGTGATCTGTTCCGGCGGCGCGGACAGCTTCATGGCTACCAGCAGGGGCTCACCGGCATACAGGTCTGGCAGCTTTTGCGGCCAACGCTCGGCGACGATGCCGTCCGGGAGTTGCACCTGCAGGTTGCGCATCAGCGGCGATTCCAGGCGGCGAAACAGGGTGTCCATGCCTTGTTGCACCTGGTTCTGGTCGTTGATGTAGGTAAAGCTGCCGCGCCCGAACTGGGCGGAGCGGGTCATGAAATGGCTGTTGGGGGCGGAGCCGATGCCCACGGTGAACAGACGGGCTTCGCCGAGTTGCTGGTGGAGGGCGCGGAAGATACCGCTCTCGTTACCCACGGCACCGTCGGTGATAAAGATCACCTGGCGCAGGTAGCCGTCGCTGACAGGCTGACTCAGGGTGGCGCTGAGGGCGGGCAGCATGTGGGTGCCGCCGCTGGCTTGCAGGCTGTCTACGAAATCTTGCGCCTGTTGGCGGCTGGCCTCGTTCACCGTGGCAGGCTCTGCAAACAGCAGGGTGTGTTGGCTGTCGAAGTCGGTGATGTTGAAACGATCGCCGGGTTTCAGCCGCTGCAGGGCCAGTTGCAGGCTGGCCTTGGCCTGGCGCATGGGCGCACCGCCCATGGAGCCGGAGCTGTCGATGATAAACAGGGTTTCCCGTGGCAGCGCTGTCACCTGGCCGGTTTCCGGCGGAACCACCATTAGCAGGGCGTAGTGCTCGCCGTCGATTTCTTCGTGAAAAGTGGTCACTAGCGGTTCGCCCGTGTCTTCCAGTTCCCAGTTAAGTAGCAGGTCCCGGTCCATGGCGATGGCGCCGGCTTTTGGGGTAATGGTGTAGCGCCGCCCGAGCCGTTGGTAGCGGATGGCGTGGCTGGGGCTGCCCAGCGTGGCCAGGCGCGCACCGGCGTCCAGATCGATGTGGATGGACGCGGTGCCCGCCTCGGCCGTGCCGCCGGGGGCCGCCACGGTATTGCGTAGCAGCGAGTCCAGGGGATGGGGTGGTTCTGTGGTTGGGGTGAAGCGCGGCGTCAGGGTTAGAGGCAGGCGCAACTGGAGGCGGTGGCCATCCACATTCAGGGTCTGTTGGTAATGCAGCTCCACTTGCACCGTTTCGCCGGGGGCGATATTGGCCACGGCGGTGGTGAACAGGTTGGGGCGCTGCTGGCTGACCAGGCTGGCTTTCTTGCCACTGGCGCGGGCCTGTCGGTAAGTCTTTTCTGCTTCGGCCTTCCTGTCGATTTTGCCGACGATGCGCCTGTCTCCAATGGTCAGCACCATGCCGTCCACAGCGGCATTTTCCGGCAGCGGAAACAGGTAGCGCCCTTCGCGAAACTGCTGGCTGGGATTGTGAAAACGCTGGGTCAGCGTGACCTCTGCCACTGGGCCGCTGACGGTAATGTGGGCGTCGGTGTCCAGCAGGGTGGCGGGCTGAATCTGCCCCTGGTCATCGACCAGCAGCAAGGCGCCGGTGGCAGCCTCGTCCTGCCAGCGTTGTCCGTTTGCCTGGGCGGTGAACGTCAGTAGCAGTAGTGAGAAGAAAAGCGTCAGTTTCATGGTGGCCTCCTTGTGATGGGGGCCAGCATGGCAAGGGGATAAGGGCGCTTTATGGGGATTGTGTGGGGAGGCAATTAATAGTTAATAATGAATAATTAATAGTTCGCGACCTGACGTGAGCACTAAGAGCAAACACATGAGGCCGCGCCTTCCCCGTAGACGCGGCCTCATGCATTGGAAAAACAGAGACACCAGCTTCGCGCGTTATTAATTATTCATTATTAACTCTTCATTGCCTTCTTACGCCGCGCTGCGTTTGGCGATGGCGCGCAGGACGATCTGGCACTGGTTGTCGCCGTATTCGCGGATATCCGCTTCTGCGTCGGCCACATTGCGACCGACAACGTTGACCAGCAGGCGCTTGAAGATCTGTAGCGAGACGTCGAACTCCGAGGTGTCTTCCTGCAGGGCGATAAACGAATAGCGCTTGAGCAGGGGGATCAGGTCCTGAATATCGGTGGCCAGGTAGCGGTTGTGGGCGAAACGCACGGTGGCGATTTCCACAAACCGGAAGGCCAGCTGGTGCGCGGCGCGCAGGTCGTCATTCACAAAGTGCTGTTCCAGCTGGGGCAGCATCTCCACCAGGTCCTCAATTTCACCGGGTTGCCAGCGGGCAGCGGCCAGCCCGGCCAGCCGTGATAGCAGCATGAACAGGAACTCATACAGGTCGCGAACCTGCTCGTCGGTGACCTCGCAGACGCGGGCGCCCTTGCGCGGCTGAAGTTCGATCATGTGCTGCTTTTCCAGCAGCCTGAAGGCCTCACGGAGTGAGTTAGTGCTTACATCAAGCTGCTTGGCCAGTTCGTTTTCCGGCAGGCGACTGCCGGGGGCGAGCTCACCGGTAATGATTTGCTCACCCAGGTGTCGGGCGATTTGCTCGCTGAGGCTGACCGCTTGTAGCGACATGCTGGAGTCCTTGGTAAGGCGAGTGTGGCGTGCGGCTATTATCCGCGATCGGGATAAATATGTCATTAATTGAGTTGTTTGACAATTCAGGAAATCATGGATAATGTGACCTTCACATTGATGACTGTTACTGTTTGGCTTGAACTAGCGAGGTGTGAGCCATGTTCGAGAATATGAATGCCGATGTAATGCTAAAAATGAAAAAATACGGCTACCTGAGTTTCTGGGCCATTATGGTTCCATTGGTGCCTTTTTCTGCCTATGTGGGTGTGGAAAGCGGGACCCAGGATTATTGGGCCTGGTTTATGTACGTGTTTATTTTCGGCGTGATCCCGGTACTGGATTACCTGATCGGTAAAGACCCGACCAACCCCAGCGAAGATGTCCAGGTGCCCACCATGAGTGAAGAGCGCTTTTACCGGGTGTCGGCTATTGCCATGGGCTTTGTGTGGATTGCGGTGCTGTTCTACGCCGGCCATATCTTCATGACCAATGACTATGGGTTGTTGGGCAAGATTGGCTGGATCGTGTCCATCGGCACGGTGGGTGGCATTATCGCTATTAACCTGGGCCATGAGCTGATCCACAAGGATCCCAAAGTAGAAAACTGGATGGGCGGTTTGCTGCTGTCTACAGTGACTTATGCGGGTTTCAAGGTGGAGCACGTACGCGGTCACCATGTGCACGTGTCTACTCCGGATGACGCCTCTTCAAGCCGTTACAACCAGAGCCTGTACAACTTCCTTCCCAAGGCGTTCGTGCATAACTTCATCAATGCCTGGAGCCTGGAAAAGAAATACCTGGAGCGTAAGGGTAAGAAAAATATCAGCATCTACAACGAGCTGATCTGGTGGTACAGCATTTCTGCCTTGTTCGCGGTGACCTTTGGTTTGCTGTGGGGCTGGATGGGTGTGGTGTTCTTCCTGGGGCAGAGCTTCTTTGCGGCGCTGGCACTGGAAATCATCAACTACATTGAGCACTACGGCCTGCACCGTCGTGTGAATGAGAAAGGGCGTTTCGAGCGGGTGACTCCGGCCCACAGCTGGAACTCCAACTACTTGCTGACCAATCTGGCCCTGTTCCAACTGCAGCGTCACAGTGATCACCACGCCTACGCCAAGCGTCGTTATCAGGTGCTGCGTCACTACGAGGAAAGCCCCCAGCTACCGGCGGGTTACGCCACCATGTATGTGTTGGCAATGATCCCGCCGCTGTGGAAAAAAGTGATGAACCCGCGGGTGGAAGCCTATTACGAAGGCGAGCTGGACCAGCTGTTCCGTGAGTCCAAGAGGGTTAACAATATCGCGTAAGAGCAGTTAACAGTTAATAATTAAGAGTTAACAGCTAGAACAAGAAAGCCCCGGCAATGCCGGGGCTTTTTTGGTTGGATGTCATTTAAAGGTTTCTTTGCACGAATTGTTCTATGTTCAGACTCTGACCCCCGGCCTGGTAGTGGCCGTCTAGGGAATAAGCCATTATTTCCAGTGGAGCCCCGTTGTATTGGAATTGCTGAATTTCCTGGATGTAGCGGGTGATGAAGCCGGGAACACCAAGCTCTCTCCACTGGGCCACATGTACTAGTTCGTGAAAATGAAGGCGTAAAGATTGCGCGGACCCTCTCCTCACATAATAGGTGTTGTTGTAGGTAATTCCGTCCACGTCCATATCAATAAAGTCCCCCAAGCCAGCTGCGCGCAATTCTGGAAAGTCCGGTTTGGGAATGTCATCGGTGACAACGAAGAAAGCAGTGTCGAGAAAAGCTAAAGAATAGAAGCCTTCAAACTCACGCTGAAAGGCAGAGCATGACTGACGAACTGACTCGTGGGAGGCGTTAACCTGATGAATCCATTCTTCGATTTTCCCGAGCACATGCTCTCCTTTTATTGATGCCTTGCATGCATGGCCCATGCGGTTTCCTTCCTGTTGGCGCAGGCAAGGCCTTCCCGTTGGCAGGGCACAGCCCCGCGCAACTATTCACTGTTAACTATTCACTGCTTTCATTGTTTCCAGAACATCGGCGTGAACAGTACCAGCAAGGTAAAGATTTCCAGACGGCCGGCGACCATTAGTACGGTCATCATCCACTTGGCGCTGTCGGTGATGTTGGCGAAGCCGCCGCCCACCTGACCGATCCCCACCCCCAGGTTGTTAAGGCTGGCAGCGACGGCGCTGACGGCGGTGGCCAGGTCCATGCCGGTCATGGTGAACAGCAGGGTGAAGATCACCGAAATAGTGATGTAAACACCGACGAATCCCCACACGGCCTGTAGCACCCGGTCGGGAATGGACTGGCGCCCAAAGCGCAGGGCGAATACGCCGTTGGGGTAAATCAAACGGCGCAGCTCGCGAATGCTGTGGTGGAACACCAGGGCGGCGCGCACGGCCTTCATGCCGCCGCCGGTGGAACCGGCGCAGCCGCCGATAAAGCTGGTGAGTACCAGCAGATAGGGGATAAAGCCGGGGAAGGCAGCAGCATTGGTGCTGGTTAGCCCGGTGCCGGTGCTGAAAGACGCCACCTGGAACGCGGAGTGGCGCAGGGCATCGTCCACTTCGAAGTCGTAATGGAAGAACAGCAAGCCGGCGGTGATGATGGCGGTGTAGATCAGGAACAGGCTGATAAAAAAGCGAAACTCCGGATCACGAAGGTAGGCGAACAGGGAGCGGCCGCGCCACACTGCAAAATGCAGGGCAAAGTTGAGCCCGCCAATCAGAATGAACAGGGTGGCGGTCCAGTCGATCAGTGGGTTGTCCCAATAGGCCATGGAGGCATCGTGGGTGGAAAAGCCGCCGGTGGCCACGGTGCTGAAGCTGTGACAAATGGCGTCGAACACGCTCATGCCGAAGGCCCAGTACAGCAGGGCGCAGGCAATGGTAATGAACAGGTAGATGAACCACAGGGCCTTGGCGGTTTCCGCAATGCGTGGGGTGAGCTTTGCGTCTTTCATGGGGCCGGGGATTTCAGCCTTGTAGAGCTGCATGCCACCGATGCCGAGCATGGGCAGAATGGCCACGGCCAGTACCACTACGCCCATGCCACCCAGCCACTGTAATTGCTGGCGGTAGAAGAGTACCGATTTGGGCAAAAAGTCGATGCCGGACAGGATGGTGGCGCCGGTGGTGGTGAGCCCGGAGACGGACTCGAATACCGCATCGGTGAAGCCCACGGGCACGTCATCACTGATGATCAGTGGCAGCGCGCCGATAACGCCGAGCACCGACCAGAACAGGGTGACCACCAGAAAGCCGTCACGGGTTTGCAGTTCGGTTTTGTTGCGGAAGAACGGCAGCCACAGGCTCAAGCCCAGCGCCAGGGTAATGACAAAGGAGATCAGGAACGGGGTTTCGCTGCCTTCCTGATACCAGTAGGACACGGCCACCGGCGGCATCATGGTAAAGCTGAAGACCACCAGCAGCAGGCCGAGAATTTTCGAAATTAGCGCGAAGTGCATGGTGCCTCCCCAGGAGAGGAGGCGCCGGACGCAGGGTGCCCGACGCCTGACGCTGCAAAGGTGCGCTTTGTTTTTTCTGTCGGGCGTCCTGCGTCCGGCATCTGGCGTCTCATCCTAAAAAAACGTAAAGCCGACCTGGAACAGTTTTTCCACGTCCCGGGTACGGCGTTTGTCGATCAGGAACAAAATCACGTGGTCGTCCGGTTCGATCACCACATGGTCGTGGGCAATCAGCACTTTTTCGCCGCGCACAATGGCGCCGATGGTGGTGCCTTCCGGCAGATCAATTTCGTCGATGGCCCGTCCCACTACCTTGGACGATTTGGCATCCCCGTGGGCAATGGCCTCGATGGCCTCCGCCGCGCCGCGGCGCAGGGAGTAGACGTTGACCACATCGCCCCGACGCACATGGCTGAGCAGGCTACCGATGGTGGATTGCTGGGGCGAAATGGCGATATCGATGTCGTGCCCCTGCACCAGGTCCACGTAGGCCGGGTTGGAAATCAGCGTCATCACCTTGCGAGCACCGAGCCGTTTGGCCAGCAACGAGGCCATGATGTTGGCTTCGTCATCGTTGGTGAGCGCGCAGAACACATCGGTGTTCTCGATGTTGGCCTTGAGCAGTTCGTCCCGGTCGGTGGCCAGCCCTTGCAGTACCACGGTCTGGTGCAGTTTTTCGCCCAGCCATTCCGCCCGTTTGGGCATGCGCTCCAGGACTTTGACGTTGTAGCGATGCTGAATGGTCTTGGCCAGGCGGTAACCGATGTTGCCGCCGCCGGCGATAACGATGCGCTTGTAGTTATGCTCCAGGCGGCGCAGCTCACTCATGACCGCACGGATATCGTTCTTGGCGGCGATGAAGAACACCTCATCGTCGGCTTCGATCACGGTGTTGCCTTCCGGGATGATTGGCCGGCCGCGGCGGAAAATAGCTGCGACGCGGGTATCAACGTTGGGCATGTGCTTGCGCAATTCGCGCAGCTCGTTGCCCACCAGCGGCCCACCGTAATAGGCGCGCACTGCCACCAGCTGTACCCGGCCACCGGCGAAGTTCACTACCTGCAGTGCGCCCGGGTGTTCGATCAGGCGCTTGATGTAGTCGGTCACCACCTGTTCAGGGCTGATGATTACATCGATGGGCAGGGCGTTTTCGTTGAACAGTTTTTCCGAGCGGCTGGTGTAGTGGGCGGTGCGAATGCGGGCGATCTTGGAGGGGGTGCGGAACAGGGAGTAGGCCACCTGACAGGCGATCATGTTGACCTCGTCAGAGTTGGTCACTGCGATCAGCATGTCCGCGTCTTCGGCGCCGGCTTCCTTGAGTACTGCCGGGTAGCAGCCCATGCCGCGCACGGTGCCGATATCCAGGCGGTCACCCAGCTCGCGCAGGCGCTCATCATCGGTGTCGATGACCGTGATGTCGTTGCGTTCATTGGCCAGGTTTTCGGCCAGAGTGCCACCCACCTGGCCGGCACCGAGAATAATGATTTTCATGAACTGAGTCGGGCCCCCGATTCTTTACGCAGGCAAGCCAGGTAGAAACCGTCCGGACCGTGTTGTTCCGGGAACAGCTGCCACCCTGCGTCCACCATTGTGGCCCCTTCCGGCCGTGGCGTCACATCCCGGGCCTGTGGCTGGCGTTGCAGGAAGTCACGAACCTGATGGTCGTTCTCGTCGCGCAGCACCGAACAGGTGGCATACACCAGCATGCCGCCGGGATTGAGCAGCGGCCATAGTGCATCCAGCATGCGCGCTTGTAAATCAACCAGTGCGGCGATGTCCGAGGCCTTGCGGTGCCATTTCACATCCGGCTGGCGGCGCAGGATGCCGGTGGCGGAGCAGGGGGCGTCCAGCAGGATGGCATCAAAGGGAGTGCCGTCCCACCAGGAGTGCGGGTCGCTGGCGTCGCCTTGTAGCAGGGTGACGTCGGTGCCCAGCCGCGCCAGGTTTTCGCGAATCCGGGCCAGTCGTTTGCCTTCCAGCTCCAGGGCGGTGAGGTCTGCGGCGGGGAATTTCTCGCGCAGTTGTCCGGTTTTTCCGCCGGGGGCGGCGCAGGCATCGAGGATGCGACCGTTGGCCGGGGCCTGCAGCAATTCGGCGGGCAGTTGGGCGGCTTCGTCCTGCACCGAGAGGGCACCTTGCTCAAAACCGGGCAGCTGAAATACCGGCCGCGCCGGTTGCAGGTAAATGCTGTAAGGGGCAGCGCTGCCGGCACGGGCGCCCTCACCCAAGGCGGTGAGGGCATCGGCTCGTTGTTGCTGCTGACGATTCACGCGCAGGGTGAACGGCGGTGTTTGCAGATTGGCGCGGGCCATGGCGTCGGCGTCGTCGGGCCAATCTTTTTGCCAGCGTTTAAACAGCCAGTCGGGCAGGCTCAGCTGGATATTGGCGGGGGCGTCGGCCACAGCCTCTTCAAGGGTAATCTGGCTGGCCTTGCGCAGCACCGCATTGCTCAGGCCGGCGGCCCAGGGGGCTTTCAGCTTGCGGCACAGTTGCGGGTAGGCATTGACGATGGCGTGGGCCGGGCGGTCGCTGAACCACAGTTCATAGAGGCCGGCCAGCAGTGCCAGCCGGACCGGCTGGGCGCTGGCCTTGAGGGGCTTGGAGAGCTGCTGGTTGAGCCAGTGGTTGAGAGGGCGCAGGTGACGGCACACGCCGAAGCAGATATCGCGCATCTGGCCGCCGTCGCTGCCTTGCAGGGGAAAGTCGCGCAGCACCTCGCGCAGGCTTTCGCCGTCGCCCTTGCCGGGGAGCACCCGGTTGAGGGCGCGCACGGCGCTCAGGCGCGGGTCAGGCGTTGCCACATTGATCACCAGACGCATCGGCAATGGCATCGCCCAGCGGTTCGCCAACGGTAAACAGGGCCGGGTTGCCGCGCAGCAGGTCGGACACCGCCATGCGCCGTTTGCCGGGCAGCTGCAGTTCTTCGAGGATCAGGGCGCCATCGCCGGTGGCCACATGGATGCCCTGGTCGTCCACGGCCAGAATATGGCCGGGCTTGTCGTTGTCCTGCCCCGGTTGCGGGCTTTCGCTGGCCTGCCAGATGCGCATGGGCTGGCCGTTCAGGGGCACCCAGCTCACCGGGAAAGGATTGAAGGCGCGAATGCGGTTGTAGAGCGCACGGGTGGGCAAACGAAAATCCAGCCGCGCTTCGGCCTTGCTCAGCTTGTGGGCGTAGGTGACGCCTTCGTCCGGCTGTGGGGTGGCGTTGGCCAGGTGGTGCTCCAGATCGTTCAGCACGGTCACCAGCAGGCGGGCGCCCTGGGCGGCCAGCCGGTCGTGCAGTTCGCCGCCGGTTTCACTCTCGCCGATGGGCAGGGCTTCGCTGAGCAGCATGGGGCCGGTATCGAGCCCGGCTTCCATTTGCATGATGGTGTTGCCGGTTTCCGTGTCGCCGGTGGTGATGGCCCGTTGAATGGGGGCGGCCCCACGCCAGCGCGGCAGCAGCGAGCCGTGCACGTTCAGGCAGCCCAGGCGGGGGATGTCCAGCACCGCCTGGGGAATGATCAGCCCATAGGCCACTACCACCAGGGCATCCAGGTTCAGATCCCGTAGCTGCTGGCGGATGTTTTCACTCTTCAGGTTTTCCGGCTGCAGCACCGCAATATCCTGGCTTGCCGCCAGCTGTTTGACCGGGCTTTGCTGCACTTTCTTGCCGCGCCCGGCGGCGCGATCCGGCTGGGTGAGAACGGCCACGACCTGATGATCGCTATCCAGCACGGCCTGCAGGCTGGCGGCGGCGAAGTCCGGGGTGCCGGCGAAGGCAAGGCGTAAGGGTTTCAATGAGCGGCCTCTTTTGAGTGGCGAGCTACGAGCTTCTAGCTGCGAGCTTTCGCGATTGAAGATGTGTGCAAGCTGCAGTGCCACCGCCGCGCAGAAAGGCGGGCGCGGGCACTGACGTGAGTCCATGAAGCGGTGCGATCGCGCCTCGCAGCTAGCAGCTAGCAGCTAACAGCTAGCAGCTCGTAGCTGTTAGCTGTTAGCTGGGTTATGCCTGCTGGCGGTGTATCTTTTCCAGCTTCTTCTTGATGCGGTCACGCTTCAGTCGGGAGACGTAGTCCACGAACAGTTTGCCGTCCAGGTGATCGATCTCGTGCTGGATGCAGGTGGCGAGCAGTTCGTCCGCTTCCACTTCGAAGGCGTTGCCGTCCCGGTCCAGGGCATTAATCCGCACTCGGGCCGCGCGTTTCACCTTCTCATAGAACCCGGGCACCGACAGGCAGCCTTCTTCGTAGGGTGCCAGCTCATCGGTGAGTGGCGTGATCTGCGGGTTGATGTACACCTTGGGCTCGTTGCGCTCTTCGGACAGATCCATCACCAGCAGGCGCTTGTGCACGTTCACCTGGGTGGCCGCCAGGCCGATGCCGGAGGCGTCGTACATGGTTTCGATCATGTCGTCGATCAGTTTGCGAAGCTCGTCATCTACCTTTTCCACCGGCTTTGCTACTGTGCGTAGTCGGGGATCAGGGAATTCCAGTATTTCCAGTTTAGCCATGTACCTTCTCGGAAGTTGCGGTAGTACTCGAATTTCGGTTGCTAAATATATGATCGCATTGCTAATATCCAAAAGGAACCGCGTCTACAATAAGGGATCGCGGCCGCTCTCGGGGATGAGTCCAATAATGATAAAAGGAATCCGATGATGATGAAATCGGTCCAGCGCGCCTTGACCTTTGGCCTGGTGCTGGCGGTGTCCGGTATGGCCTCCGCAGCGGTGGTGCTCAAAGACGGGCACCCCAGCAAGTATTTCGTGAAAAACGGCGATACCCTTTGGGATATCAGCGGCCGTTTTCTGCAAGAGCCGTGGCAATGGCCGGAAATCTGGCAGATCAATGAGGAAATCAGTAACCCTCACTTGATCTATCCCGGCGACGAAATCCGGCTTTCCTACGTTAACGGTGAGCCGCGCCTGTCGGTAAAACGGGGCGTGGAAGAAACCGTGATGTCCAATGGTACAGTGAAACTCACCCCGCGGGTGCGTGAAATTGCCAATGACGAAGCGATTCCGGCCATTCCTGCCAGTGCAATCCAGTCTTACCTGAAGGAAGGGCTGGTGGTAGACCGCAAGGAAATCGTCGAAGCCCCCTATCTGGTGGGTGGCCGCGATCGCCGTGTGATCTTCGGTGAAGGCGATACCGTTTACGCCCGCGATACCGTGACCCAATGGGAAGACCTGGATCAGGGTTACGGTTTCTACCGCACCGGCGAGCAATATGTGGACCCGGATACCAATGAAGTGCTGGGTTACGAAGCCCGCCAGATCGGCCTGGGCCGGGTGGCCAGCCACGATGACGACATGATTACCCTGCGGGTCACTGATTCCAGTGAAGACCTGCGTATTGATGATCGCCTGTTTTCCACCGAAGATCGCCGCGTGCGTGCCGTGTTGTATCCATCGGCACCGGACACCAAGATTGAGGCGAAAGTGATTCGCTTCTTTGACCGCCTTAACAGTGTGGCCCGTAACGACGTGGTCGTGATCAACAAGGGACTGCGTGACGGCCTGAAAGAAGGCAACGTGCTGGATATCTATGGCCAGGGCGAAGTGGTCCGCGATCGTCAGCAGGGTGACATGGTCCAGCTGCCCCGTGAGAAAACCGGTTCCATGGTGATCTTCCGGGTCTTCGACAAAGTCAGCTACGGCTTGATCATGGAGTCCATGCGGCCTATCTATATGAACGACATCGCCGAAAGCCCGGCGGGCAGCTACTGATTTCTCTGCGGTAGCGCTCACTGCCGGCGCTTAGGCGCCCGACAAAACCGTCAACGCACACAAGGAGGTGGGCGAATGGACGGACAATTTAAACGCCTGCTATTGCAGGCGTTGTTCTCCCCGTCGTCAGCGGCCCTTGGCCGCGCCCTGCAACAACACCGGATGGCTTCTGCACCGGTATCGGATTTTCTTCCCCTGCTACCGGCCGGCCTGAAAGAGCGTGCCCGGCTGCTGGACAATACCGGCAAGTTGCCCGTGTACTTCGAGCAACTGCGCGAGCAGGGCTGGCGCTGGATTGCGCTGGGGGATGCGGATTACCCGCCGCTGCTGGCACAGATCAACGACCCTCCCGGCGTGATTGCCGTGCGCGGTAGTGTTGAGGCATTGAATGCGCCTTCGTTGGCCATGGTGGGCTCGCGCAATGCCTCTGCAGACGGCCTCGACAACAGCCGCCGCTTTGCCCGCCAGCTTGCCGGTAGCGGCTTTGTGATTGTCAGCGGCCTGGCGCTGGGCATTGATGCGGCCGCTCATCGCGGTGCGGTGAGTGCCGGGCGCACGGTAGCGGTCATGGGGAGTGGTCCGGATTGTATCTACCCGCCGCGCCATGGCTTGCTGGCGAGCCAGATTGTGGAAACCGGCGGGGCGCTGGTGTCGGAATTCGCGCCGGGTTCGCGACCGCTGCCTGCTCAATTTCCCATGCGAAATCGCATTATCAGTGGGCTCAGCCTGGCCACCATTGTGGTGGAGGCGGCCATCAAGAGTGGCTCGTTGATCACGGCGCGCACGGCGCTGTCCCAGAGCCGTGAGGTGTTTGCGATTCCGGGCAGTATCCACAATCCGCTTAGCAAGGGTTGCCACCAGTTGTTGCGCGATGGCGCCAGCTGGCTGGAATCCGTGGACGATATTTTCCAGGCCTTTGGGGATTTCCAGCGTAGCGTGGAAGCCAGCGGCATTCGTTGCGACCCTCCGGCCTTGCTTGCCCACCTGACCAGTGGACTGAACTCGCTGGATGCGTTGCAGCAGCGCACCGGAATGCCCATGCCGGAGCTGGCCGGGCAGCTGGCGGATCTGGAGCTGGAGGGCTGGGTGGAGCGGGTGGCGGGCGGCTATCTGAAACGCCAGACCAGCGAAGCCTGAGCCGCCTGCTGATCGGCAGACTTGAGTCGCCGGCCCGTGCAGGGTAATTTGCCGCTTTTGCTTTCAGGGCTTCGTCATGGACCAGCATCTGCTCAGCGCGGCACAGATTATTCAGGCGGGCGGCGTGATCGCCTACCCCACGGAGTCTGTCTACGGCCTTGGCTGCGACCCGTTCAACCAGGACGCGGTGATGCAGTTGCTCGCCATCAAACAACGGCCGGTGAGCAAAGGGCTGATTCTGATTGGTGAAACCCTGGCGCAGCTGGCGCCGTATCTGCGCCTGAACGACCAGCAGGCGGCCCGATTGCAGCAGCAATGGCCGGCGCCGGTGACCTATCTGGTTGAGGCCAATGAGCATCTGCCTGCCTGGGTACGCGGGCAGCACCGCAAGGTGGCGGTGCGCGTGCCGGACCATCCGCTGGCTCGCCAGCTGTGCCGGCTGGCCGGGCAACCGATTATTTCCACCAGTGCCAATATCAGCGGCCGTCCGGCTGCCTGCAATCGCTATCAGGTGGCCCGGCAGCTGGGTGACCAACTCGACTTTATTGTCAGCGGCGCCTGTGACCGGGCGAGCAAACCCTCTACCATTATTGATCTGGAAAGCGGGCGCATTTTGCGCCCGTGAACACACCGACCGCATCCGGGGAAAGCACCATGTCAGAGGTTTCACTGCAGGCGGTGAAAGACTACCTGCTGGATCTGCAGGACCGTATCTGTGACGCACTGGGCGCCGAAGATGGCTCCGCCACCTTCCGTGAAGACAGCTGGGAGCGCGAACAGGGCGGCGGCGGCCGTAGCCGGGTGCTGGAAAATGGCGCGGTGATCGAAAAAGGCGGGGTGAACTTTTCCCATGTGTTTGGCGATCAGTTGCCGCCATCCGCCACGGCGGCCCGTCCCGAATTGGCCGGGCGCAGTTTCCAGGCCATGGGCGTGTCGCTGGTGATCCACCCGAAAAACCCCTATGCGCCGACCAGCCACGCCAACGTGCGTTTTTTTGTGGCGGAAAAAGACGGTGAAGACCCGGTGTGGTGGTTTGGCGGCGGGTTCGATCTGACACCCTACTATGGGTTTGAAGAAGACGTGGTGCATTGGCACCAGACGGCCCGCGACGCCTGTGAACCGTTCGGTAACGAGATCTACCCGGAATTCAAAACCTGGTGTGATGACTACTTTTACCTCAAGCACCGGGATGAGCCCCGTGGTGTCGGCGGGTTGTTCTTTGACGATCTGAACCGCTTTGATTTCGACACCAGCTTTGCCCTGATGCGCAGTGTGGGCGACGCTTATGTGCCCGCCTATCAGCCGATTCTGGCGCGCCGTAAAGATCACGATTATGGCGAGCGCGAACGCCAGTTCCAGCTGTACCGTCGCGGCCGTTATGTGGAGTTCAATCTGGTTTACGATCGCGGCACGATTTTTGGTCTGCAATCTGGCGGCCGTACCGAGTCCATCCTGATGTCACTGCCGCCGCTGGTGCGTTGGGACTACGATTACCACCCCGAACCGGACAGTGCCGAGATTGAGCTTTACCAGAAATTTCTGATTCACCGGGAGTGGGTATGACTGCTGAGAAAGCCGCGCTAGAAGCTGGGTTGTATTGTGTTTTTGGCAATCCAGTGAGTCATTCCCGCTCGCCGGATATTCACCACGCGTTTGCCGCTCAGCGTGGCGACGCTGTGCAGTATGAAAAGCGTGAAGCGCCGTTGGATGATTTCGCCGGCGCTGTGCAGTCCTTCCGTGAGGCTGGCGGGTTGGGCGCCAATGTCACGGTGCCCTTCAAGGAGCAGGCCTTTGCATTGTGCGATGCCATCACCGAGCGGGCCGACCAGGCCGGTGCGGTGAATACCCTGTGGTGGGATGGCGAGCAGCTGCACGGCGATAACACCGATGGCGCCGGGCTGGTGAAAGATATCCGTGATAATCAGGGTTGGAACATCCGCAAGAAACGGGTGCTGATCCTGGGCGCAGGCGGTGCGGTACGCGGTGTGCTGGGCCCGTTGCTGGCGGAAGAGCCCACCTTGTTGCGCATTGCCAACCGAACCAAAGAGAAAGCGGAAACGCTGGCCGCCAACGTAATGAAAGGCGAAGGCCCTCCGGTGTTGGGGGGTGGCCTGGATAATCTCATGGGGCAGTTCGATCTGGTGATCAACGCCATCTCTGCCGGTTTGCAGGGCGAAATGCCGGCGCTGCCGGATGGTTTGCTGGCAGACGGTGCGGTGGCCTACGACATGATTTATGGCAATGAACCGACACCGTTTCTGCGCTGGGCAGAACAGCAGGGTGCCAACGCCACCGCGGATGGCTTGGGTATGCTGGTTGAGCAGGCCGCCGAAGCGTTTGAAATCTGGCGTGGCTGGCGTCCGGACACGGCGCCTGTCATGGCCTCGTTGCGTTAGCCTGTCATGGCAGAGGACGCAGTCATGTATGAAGTGGTGTATGCCTCCGTGGTCAGCCTGGCCATGGTGCTGACCACGGTGACGTTGCATTACTGGACACTAGCGGGCCTGTCCCGCCTGCTCAAGCGCTGGCCAAATTTCCGGGGTGAAATCCTGGTGGTCGTTATCGCCATGTTTGCCGCCCATATGGTGGAAATCAGCCTCTATGCCTGGGTGTACCTGCTGCTGGATGTGGGAGACACCGCCATGGGTATTGGTGGGGCGGTGAACGGCAGCTTTCTTGACCACCTGTATTTTTCTGCCGCTTGCTATACCTCTCTGGGGCTGGGAGATCTGTTCCCGGTGGGTACCCTGCGTTTAATTGCCGGGGTGCAAGCGCTGAATGGTTTGATACTCATCACCTGGTCTGCGTCGTTTGCGTTTCTGGTGATGCAGCGCCGCTGGCGTTTTTAATCACGTTTCGACGTCGTCGTACGTGCTCGGGGCTCTTGGGCCCGTTATCACTGGGTGAAGTATGTCCCTGCGTTTTACTCTGTTATTAAGCGTTTTTTTACCGCTGCCTGTGCTGGCTGCCACGTTGGGTTTTTCCTGGGATAACGATCTGTTCGTCGGTGCCGATGGGCAGTACACCAATGGTGTGCGGATCAGCTGGGTGGGTGATGCCCATGACCATTGCGAACGCAATGGCAGTGTTACCTGCGGCCTGGCGAGCGCGCTGTCTCCCTTGCCCGGCATCAGCCTCAAGGATGAAAAGCATGCGCTGACGCTCAGTCTGGAACAGGTCATGATTACCCCGGCGGATATCAGCCAAAGCGCCCCTGATTACAATGATCTTCCCTATGCGGGTTACAGCAATCTGGAGATGGGCCTGTTCAGCTGGAACGGCGACAGCCTGTTTGGTTATGGCGCGCGTCTGGGTGTGGTTGGTCCGGAGTCCGGGGCGGAGCAAAGCCAGAAACTGGTTCACAAGATAACCGGCTCCACCGAGCCGCAAGGCTGGGATAACCAGCTGGGGACAGACTTGATCGGCGGCGTGTATTTTATCAATGCCCGCCGTTTCCAGCAGTTTCAGTGGGACTCGGGGCTGCAGGCCGAGCTGGGTTATGCCTGGGGTGTGGATGCCAACAATTTCCATGGGACCGCAACGGCTGGCGGTTTTTTCCGGCTGGGCCGAAACCTGCCGCGCAACTTTATTCCCGATTATGCCGGTATTGGCACAGCCGGCTCGCTGGTTGGCCTGTTTGATGGCAGTGGTTTTGGCTGGGAAGCGTTTGTGGGCAGCTTCGGTGAATATATCGGTTATTCCTACCTGGAACATCATGCCGAGGAATACGATGTGGAAGCCCGCGATGGCGTGCTGGCTCTGGTGGTGGGAGGCGGTGTGCGCTGGGACAATTTTTCTTTCACCCTGACACTGCAAAGTTCCACCTCTCCCCTGCGTAGCAGCGATGACACCTTCAGCTTCGGCAACATGTCCTTCATGTGGCAGATCTGAGCTACGAGCTACGCTCGATTGTGTAAAGGAAAGTTGAAAAGTTACTCAATATCTACTTTTCTACGAAGCCGCTGTAGGAGCACCGTTTAGGGTGCGAACCGCGCATAGCGCGGACATCGTCCGCAAGACGATCAAAGCTAGAAACTAACCGCTACTGCTTTTCAAATACCGATCTTTCAACCGCACATAATTGCCGGCTACATAAGGCAAAAACGCTTTCTCTTCTTCGCTCAGCGGGCGCACCTGCCGCGCGGGTTGGCCGCGATACAGATAACCACTTTCCAGACGCTTGCCTGGCCCGACCAGTGAGCCGGCGGCGACGATGACATCGTCTTCCACGATGGCCCCATCCATGATGATCGCCTGCATGCCCACCATCACCCGGTTGCCCAGCGTGCAGCCGTGCAGCATGGCCTGGTGCGCGAGGGTGACATCGTCCCCGATCTGCAGCCCGAAGCCGCCGGGGTTGAAGGTGGAGTCGTGGGTAATGTGCAGCACCGCGTTATCCTGAATGCTGACCCGGGCGCCGATGCGGATGGCATGCATGTCGCCGCGGATCACTGCCTTCGGCCACACGGAACAATCGTCTCCCAGAGTGACCTCGCCGATCACCGTAGCGTCCTCGTCCACATATACCCGTTTCCCCAACTGCGGGGCCTTGTCTTCAAAGCGGCGAATCCCCATCACTGATACACTCGATAGTTCAAATTCATGGTTACAGGGGCACCTTTTGCAGACGCCCGCTCGTATACTGATAGCCATATTGATCTTGCTTGGCGTTTTTCTGCTAAGCAAGTGGCTGATATTCCAGACGCTGTTGCAGCCGGACGACACCGCTCGCCATCGGCTGCCAGCCGCACAGACACACGCTGAACCCAGAGCAGGACAGGACACCCATGAGCAACAACCCGCTGATTGATTACCCGGCACTTCCTCCTTTTTCACAGATCCATCCCGAGCACGTGCTTCCTGCCGTGGAGCAGCTGGTGGCAGAGGGCCGTGCCCGTATTGAGCAGGTGCTGGCGGAGGGAAACTTCGACTACGCGCATCTGGTTCAGGCACTGGACCAGGAAGATGACCGCCTGGGTAAAGCCTTTGGTCCGGCCGGGCATTTGAATGCCGTGGCCCAGAATGAAGCCTTGCGTAATGCCTACAACAGTTGCCTGCCCCTGCTTAGCGAATACGGGACCGAGGTGGGACAAAATGCGGCCCTTTGTGCTGCTTACCAAACACTGCGCGACAGTGAGCAGTGGTCAACCCTGAACGAAGCCCAACAGAAAGATATCGACAACACCTTGCGTGATTTCCGTTTGTCCGGGGTGGATCTGCCGGAGGAAAAGAAAGCGCAATATATGGCGAATTCCAAGCGCTTGTCTGAACTGACCAGTCAATTCTCGGACAACGCCCTTGATGCGACCCAGGCGTGGAGCAAGCACATCACCGATGAAAGCGAGCTCGATGGCCTGCCCGACAGCGCCAAGGCCGGTGCTGCCGATCGCGCAAAAGCTGACGAAAAAGACGGCTGGTTGCTGACCCTGGATGCCCCGGTATTTATTGCGGTGATGAGTCACTGTAAGAATGCAGAATTGCGCAAGGAGATGTACACCGCCTGGACCACCAAGGCTTCTGATCAAGGGCCGCAGGCTGGCCAGTTTGATAATGCGGCGATCATGGATGAAATCCTTGCGCTGCGGCACAAGCAGGCTCAATTGCTGGGCTTCGCCAATTACGCGGAAGAATCCCTGGCCACCAAAATGGCGCGGGATGTGAATGAAGTCGTACAGTTTCTCGAAGACCTGGCCCGTCGCGCCAAGCCCCAGGCAGAACAGGAACTGGCAGAACTGAAAGCCTTTGCGGCCGAGCAAGGCGCCGGTGATTTGAACCCCTGGGATATCGGTTTCTGGAGCGAACGTTTGCGTGAAGCACGCTACGATATTTCCGAAGAAGAGCTGCGTCCCTGGTTCCCGGCGGACACGGTTATCAACGGCATGTTTTCTGTGGTCGGAAAATTGTTCGGCATTCAGTTTAAACAACGCACGGATGTGGATACCTGGCACGATGATGTGCGCTTCTACGAATTGGTGGATGACGATGGCAGTGTCCGTGCGGCGTTCTATCTGGACATGTATGCCCGCACCGGGAAACGCGGTGGCGCCTGGATGGACGATGCGCGCATTCGTCGCCGCCAGCCCGACGGCAGCCTGCAAACGCCCGTTGCCTACCTGACCTGTAATTTTGCGCCGCCGGCGGGTGGCAAGCCGGGCCTGTTGACCCACGACGAAGTGGTTACCCTGTTCCACGAATTCGGCCATGGCCTGCACCACATGTTGACCGAGCAGGATGTGTCCGGTATTTCCGGTATCAATGGCGTGGCCTGGGATGCGGTGGAGTTACCCAGCCAGTTCCTGGAAAACTGGTGCTGGACCGAGGAAGGCATCGCGCTGATTTCCGGCCATTACCAAACCGGTGAGCCGCTGCCGAAAGAAAAACTGGAAAAGATGCTCGCCGCGAAAAACTTTCAGGGTGCTATGCAGATGGTGCGGCAGATCGAATTTTCCCTGTTCGATATGCGCATCCACGCGGAGTATCAACCCGGCCTGAATATTTATCAGGTGTTGAATGAAGTGCGCGAACAGGTGGCCGTGATTCAACCGCCCGCCTTTAACCGTTTCCCCAATAGCTTCGGGCATATTTTTGCCGGTGGTTATGCGGCCGGTTACTACAGCTACAAGTGGGCAGAAGTCCTATCGGCAGATGCCTATTCCCGCTTTGAAGAAGAAGGCGAATTCAACGAAGAAACCGGTCGCGCCTTCCGCACGGAAATTCTCGCCAAAGGCGGCAGCCGCGAACCCATGGAGTTGTTCAAAGCGTTTCGTGGCCGCGAGCCCAGCGTGGAGCCACTGCTGCGTCATTGCGGTATTAATGGATAAGACGCCTGATGCCCGACGCCTGGATCCTAACGTAGTACGTCAGAATCCAGGCGTTTGGCGTTAAGCGGAGAGAGATTATGAAACGCCAATTTATCGCCGGGGCAACCTGCCCGGAATGTGGGCAGATGGACAAAATACAGCGGGTCATTGACGGTGATCAGCAGTGGATGGAATGTGTTGCCTGCGGAGCCCGTAAAGACCTGGACGACAAGCCGGCGGAAGCCAGTGATGCACTAGCCCAGCCGGTGACCTTGCAGCCTGGTTCTAAAAAATAGATTGATGCCGGCTTTGTGAAGCCGGGGTCTGTGTTTGATACGGTCTTGCTGGAATATAAAACGTCAACCGTCAGGCCTCCGGCATCGGTCGTTTGGCTTCCGGCAAGAAAGATCAGGCCCAGTCACCCAGCCATTTTTTCTTCGCTTTTTCCACCAGATCGCGGGCATCGTGCTGCCACGGGTGGAAGCGCGGGCTGTAGAACTTGAAGTAGGACGGCAGCAGTTTGCGGAAAACGCCGGGTTTGCCCCACATGTAGTTCAGGCCGCCGAGCCAGGACTTCACATTGGTCAGCTCGCCCTGTTCCTTCATAAGTTGCGTCAGATGCAGAGTAGAAAACAGCGGGAACAAAACGCTTACCAGTGCCATCTCGGTGACGCGGGTGAATTCGCTGCCGCCGATGTGCTTGTACACATCAAACGCCACGGCCTTGTGCTCGGACTCCTCGATGGCATGCCAGGCCCAGATCGGTGCCATGCGCGGATCCATTTCATCCAGGGCGTCATATTTGAGCAGAAATTCTTCCGCCATCAAGGCGGTGAAATGCTCCACCGCCACGGTGTGCGCCAGTTGTCGCTCCGGTGACAGGTTCTTGCGCATCCAGTCCATGAACGCCTGAATTTCACGATCCAGACGGCCAAGGCCGACGCCCCGTTCTTCCAGGTAGCCATTGAGCAGCTTGTGCTCCTTGGAGTGGTGGGCTTCCTGACCGATAAAGGCACGCACGGCTTTTTTCAGTTCCGGGTCGTCGATGCGGTCCTGAAAGTGGCGTACGGAATCGATAAAGAACCGCTCCCCGGCGGGGAAGCTGGCGGAGAGTGCGCCCAGCAGCAGGGTTTTTAGCGGGTCATTGTCCCACCAGTATTTGGGCACATCGTCGGCCAGGTCGAAGTCCGGCTGGCGGACGGTGGGAATAACCATGGCCGGGCGGGCATCGGTCGGATTGTTATGAAGCTGTTTTGCCGGTGCATTCATTTTGAGCCTCCTGGCGAAAAGGATACGTTGACGCTTGGCCCATACGGTACTGGTGAGTGCCCGGAGTGCGTGAGATGCTGGGCGGACAAAGCACTTGTCATTGGTGGCCAAATTGTCTGAATCCTTCACCCTGATCGACTGGAGCCGTTTCCCTGACTGGACCCGCCAGCGCAGCCAGGCGGTGACCTATGTGCGCATGTTTGTGGAGGTAGCGACGCAGCGAGGTGTTTCCCGCGAGACCTTGCTGTCCACTGCGGGGGTGCCGGCAGCATTGCTGGAGGACCCATCCGGGCGGGTGTCCCTGCAGGAGACCGTGCAGGTGTTTGCGGCCGCTGCTGCGCTGACCGGTGACGCGGCCATCGGCCTGGAGGTGGGGCAGCGGATGCCGCTCACGGCCCATGGCAGCCTGGGCTATGTGCTCATGTGTGCGGGCAGTGCCCGTGAAGCCATCGGTCTGCTGGAGCGGTTCTGGCACCTGCGGGGTCGCAGTGTCGTTCTCAGCGTAAAGGAGGAGCGCGGCGGGCTGTTCTTCGAGTTGGTGCCGGAAGTGGTGTTGCCCGCTGCGGTGCGCGATGTGCTGCTCAGTTCCATGCTGGGCAGCATGGCCAGCGGCATGCAGTTTATTCTCCCTGACCTGTCCCTGGTGCCGGAAATCTGGCTGCAGGGCGAGCCGCCAGCCGCTGGCCGGGCCATGGATGACGGGGCGGTGCCAGTGCGTTATCGCCAGGCACGGGCAGGCATCTGGGCGCCGGAAGCGGTGCAGTGGCTGGATAGTCCGCTGCCTACCGCCAATCCGGAAGCGTTGAGTCAGGCCCTGGTCCAGTGTGAGCGGGAAAGTGCCTTGATGGCCCCCGGTGATACTTTGCTGCGTCAGGTGCGTGAGCTGCTGGTGCTGGGCGCGCACGGCTATCCGGCACCGGAGCAGCTGGCCGAGCGCCTGCATCTGACGCCCCGCACGTTGCGGCGCCGCTTGCAGGAGCGGGGGCAGGGGTTCCAGTCGTTGCTGGAAGAAGCCCGCCACCGGGACAGTCGCCACCTGCTGGCCAGTTCCGATATGGAAATTCAGCGTATCAGCGAGCTGCTGGGGTTTGCCGACCCGGCCAATTTTACCCGCGCGTTCAAGGGCTGGATGGGCATGACGCCCAGCCAGTGGCGTCATCAGCAGGCGGGCCAGGATTGAGTCGGCCCCCGCCATTGCCGGGCGTTTCGGGAAAGCGGTGAGGGGACGTTAACGCAGCAGCCCGGTTTTCAGGCCGGCGATGGTTCTTGCCATTTGCAGCCGCATCCAGGGCAGGTGGTTCAGCAGTGGAAACAGCAGGTCGCGGCCGGTCGCGACGACACGACTGTGCGACTGAAAGGCCGGTGTCAGCCAGCGACTCATGCGTTGGTAAAAGCGAATCTGCGGGCCGCGATGCTGGTGATAATGCGCCCAGACCTGATGCCAGTTATCCGATTGCTGCATGGCGTCGCCCAGAGCCCAGGCGTCCAGCAAGGCCATGTTCGCGCCCTGGCCCAGTTGTGGGCTCATGGCATGGGCGGCGTCGCCAATAACGCCCAGTCGGTTGTCTCCCCATTTCGACATGATCACATCGCGGTAGGTGGCGGGGGTTAGCTGCTGCGCCTGGGTCAGCGGTGTCAGCACCTCGTCCAGTTGCGGCCAGAAGGTATGCAGTGCGCCGCGCCATTTTTCAAAAGGCGAGGCGGCAAAGTCCGGTTGTTGCCAATGGGCGATCTCGGTGACCGGCAGGCTCCAGAAAAAGCTGGCTAGCGGTGTCTCCGGCTGGTCGGGCCGGCTGCCGGTGGGAAGAATGCCGGCCATGGCGCTGGCCCGGTGATAGCGCTGTTGCAGCAGAGGCACATCAAACGGGGCGGTCATGGGCAGCATGGCCCACATGGCGCCCCAGGGGTACAGGCGATCGTAGCGCGTCCAGGCCGCCGGTCGCAGCTGGCTGTGGCTGCCATTGGCAATCAGCACGGCATCGAAGGTGAGGGTTTGTGTGCCTGTTCGGTTTTCATGTTTTTGTTCGAGCGTGACCGTTGCCTGCTGGGGCTGGCTGTCCACGGCGATGACTGTACTGGCCATGCGCCGTTGATGCGGCAGGGTCTGCAGGTGGCTATCCAGCACGTGGCACAGGCTGGCGCGGTGGATGCCCAGGCCGTGGGCCTGTTCGCCAAGGGGGCGATAGTGGCTGTTCATGATGGCGCGACCGGAACAGGTATGTCCCACCAGGGCATCGATATGCGCGCCGTAACGGTACATGGCCTGATAGAGGCCCATGCGGTGGAGGACGCTGAGTCCGGCGGGCTGTAACAGCAACCCGGCACCCACCGGTTCCAGGGCGGGGGCGCGTTCTATCAGCGTGATGGCGTGGCCCTGTTGGGCCAACAACGCGGCAGTGGCGAGCCCGGCGGTCCCGGCCCCGATGATGGCAATGGATTGTGGTTGCACGGCTGGAACATTCCCTTCCCCGAAAAGGCTAGTGGAGAGTAGCAGACTGGGGCGTAGAGAGCTGGCCGGAGATAAAAAACGGGCCGCGAAAGCGGCCCGTAACGTGTTGCATCTGGCGTGAAGCCTGTTGGCGTCTACTTTTCCACAAACGCCCGCTCAATCACGTACTCACCGAGTACCCCGCCGCGGGTTTCCTTGAAACCCCAGTTGTCGAGGATCTCGGTGGTGTCCTTGAGCATGGCCGGGCTGCCGCAGAGCATGAAGCGGTCGTTTTCCAGGCTCGGGGTGGGCAAGCCCAGGTCCGAGAAGATCTTGCCGCTGGTCATCAGGTCGGTGAGGCGTCCTTCGTTGCGGAACGGCTCACGGGTCACCGTGGGATAGTAGAGCAGTTTGCCACTGACGAACTCACCGAAGAACTCGTTGTTGGGCAGCTCATTCTCGATGGTGTCCTGGTAGGCCAGCTCGGACACATGACGGACCCCGTGGGTGAGAATGACGCGGTCGTACTGCTCGTACACTTCCGGGTCCTTGATGATGCTCATGAACGGCGCCAGGCCTGTGCCGGTGGAGAGCAGCCACAGGTTTTTGCCCGGCAGCAGGTGGTCGGCCACCAGGGTGCCAGTGGGTTTGCGGCTCACGTAGATCTTGTCGCCCGGCTGGATGTTCTGCAGCTGGGAGGTCAGCGGGCCGTCCTGCACCTTGATGCTGAAGAACTCCAGTTCTTCTTCATAGTTGGCGCTGGCAATGGAATAGGCGCGCAGCAACGGGCGGCCGTTGTCCTGCTCCAGGCCAATCATGGTGAAATGTCCGTTCTTGAAACGAAAGCCCGGGTCCCGGCTGGTCGTAAAGCTGAACAGGGTATCGTTCCAGTGACGAACGCTTTTGACGGTTTCGGTATTCAAATTAGACATAGTTAAATCAGCGCTTATTCCAAAATTCCAGATGGTGGAAATTTAACCGAATGGCATTTATCGGTAAAATGGGTTATTCCGATAGTTGATATCGATAAGGCCGATATCAACTGTTGCACACAGTTAATAATGATTCTCATTTAATCATGGATAGGTGGTCATGCGCTACACCCTCAGGCAACTGGAAGTCTTTCTCGCCATTGCTCACTTTGAAAATGTGAGCCATGCGGCCAATCACCTGAGCATGTCCCAGTCGGCGGCATCCGGGGCGTTGAAAGAGCTGGAAGGGCTTTACGATGTGAAGTTCTTTGAGCGGGCCGGCAAGCGGCTGAAACTCAATGAGCTGGGCCGGCAGTTCTGGCCGCGGGCGGAAGCGCTGCTGGCCCAGGCCCGGGAGCTGGAAGCGGACCTGCAGTCCCACCGGGATCTGGGGCGACTCAATGTGGGCGCCACCCTGACCATCGGCAATTACCTGGCGGTGGCGATCATGGCGGATTATATGGCTCAGCAGCCGGGTGCGCGGGTGCATCTGGAGGTGGCTAACACTCGCTCCATTGTGGACAGGGTGCTCACCTTTGAGCTGGATCTGGGGCTCATCGAGGGCGAGCTGAACCACCCGGACCTGGAGTTGTTGCCCTGGCGCGAAGATGAACTGGTGGTGTTTTGCAGCCCGGATCATGCGATGGCAAGTAAGGAAGCGCTGACTGACGACGATTTGCGGGCGGCGCACTGGATTGTTCGTGAGTCGGGTTCCGGCACCCGGCAGACCTTCGAGCGGGCCCTGCACGGGCTGGTGCCCGAGCTGAACCTGGCCCTGGAGCTGGAGCATACCGAGGCGATCAAGCGGGCGGTGGAAACCGGCCTGGGGATCAGCTGCCTGTCGCGGGTGTGTTTGCAGGAAGCGTTCAAGCGGGGCTCGCTGGTGGAGCTGGCGGTGCCGCACCGGGATTTCAGTCGGGAATTCTATTTTGTGCTGCATCGCCAGAAGTACCGCAGCCCTGGCATTGAGAGGTGGCTGGAATTATGTCGCGAATCCGTACTGTAATCCGTCGCGGCCTGTGGCTGCTGCTGTTTGTGCTGGTGGCAGGCTTGCTGCTGCCGGAGGCCCGGCAGGTGCCGGTGCAGGGTGCAGACCGTAATGACTGGCACCCGCAGACTTTCTGGTATCACCCCTGGGGCAAGTCCGGGGTCCACAAGGGCGTGGATATCTTTGCTGATGCGGGTACCCCGGTGATCGCCAGCAGTGGCGGGCTGGTGCTGTATCGCGGGGAGCTGTCGCGGGGCGGCAAGGTGGTGCTGATGTTGGGGCCGAAATGGCGGTTGCACTATTACGCCCATTTGCAGGGTATCGCCGACAGTGGCATTTGGCTGGGGGCGGGCGCCCCGGTGGGCACCGTGGGGGACAGTGGCAATGCGGCGGGCAAGCCGCCGCATCTGCACTATTCCCTGGTGAGTCTGTTGCCGATGTTCTGGCGGGCTGACGAGGCGCCGCAGGGCTGGAAGAAGATGTTCTTCCTCGACCCCACCACGCATTTTGTTATCAGGCAGGGGGCCTGATTCAGTCAATTTTCTCGAAGTAGCCCAGCACTTTCATGGCGGACAGGGTGCTGCCGTCGATGTCCAGGTCGTCACCGGCCAGGGCGGTGGCCGGGTTCTGGATGCCGGCGGCAATGGCCTTCCAAGTGGCCTCGGTGGTGTCCAGCGTGGCAACCACGTCGTCATCGATGCCGTCGTGTACCTTGGCGACCCCACGACGGATACGCAGGGTGAACTGCTTGTTGCTGTCGCGGAAGGCGTAGCCCAGGGCGATATTCTTTTCCAGCGTTTCTTCGGCCTTGAGCAAGGCGGGCATGGCGTGCAGGAAGTTTTCGATGGGCAGGGTGGCGAGGAAGTCATCGCTCATCTGCGTGCGGAAGCCGGGTTTGAGCCCGTCCTGTACTTCCCGGGCCACGGTGAAGTAGTAGTTGCGAGCGTTGGGATTGGCTTCTTTCTCGCCCAGCTTGCGAAGCGAGTCCGCGCGCAGGGTTTTTACGGCGTCGTTGTCCGGCATCAGGATCTCCAAATGGTCACTGAGATCCAACGCCCATTGGGCATCGTTATCATTCAGCGCTTTTTGTGCGCTCTCAAGCAGGGCGTCGTTGCCGCCGGCCAGGGTGGCCATGCGCCGGGCTTCTTCCGGTTCGGCCAGCGGTTGCAGTTCGCTGGGGTTGCCGCTGAACCAGCCCAGGTAGCCATCGAACACGGAGCGTACGGACCAGCTGACCTTGCCGTAGAATTCCTGCAGCCAGGGGTTGCTGGCCAGGTGTTCGGGCAGCTGCACTTTCTCGACGATCTGGTCCGGCGTCAGGCCCAGGTTCATGTAGCGCAGTGTCTGGTCGTGTACAAAGTTGATGGCGTCGCTGTAGTCGGTGAGTAGCTCCGCCACCTTGTCCTGGCCGTGCACCGGACGGGTGTGGCTGGGCACCAGGTGCTCGGCGCCCAGGGCACGGATCTGGTCCAGGCTGTTGGCCCACTGTTTCACGTCGCGGTAGTAGGTGCCGCGAATGGTGTAGAGATTGGGGAAGGTCTGGTAAATGTTGTCGCCGGTGAGCACGGTCTGTTTTTCCGGCAGCCACACGAACAGTTGATCCTCGGTTTCGCCGGGCGCATGGACCAGCTCGATCTGGATGCCGGCGATGTTGACCGACATGCGGTCATCGAAAGTGTGGGTGGGCGGCAGGGCATAAAGTTCGCTTTCCGGGGTGATGCCCAGATGGGGGCCGATACCATCATTGATATGCTCGCCATGGGGCAGATGGTTGCCGAACATGCGCATGGAGCGGGCAGTGATGATGGGGCGAATCTGATTGACCACCCGGTTGATGTAATAGCTGGTGCTTTCGTGGGCGTAGACGGGAATGTCCTTGCCCTCGGCAAAACCGGCGGCGCCAAACACGTGGTCGGTGTGGTTGTGGGTATAGATGATCGCTTTCACCGGTTTGTCGGTGATTTTGCGAAATTCTGCCAGCACGGTACGCGCCTCGTCAGCGCTTTCCATGGTGTCGACGATGATGATGCCGTCATCACCTTCCAGCATAATGGAATTGGCGAGCCCGTAGCCGATCGCTACATAGACACCATCGGTGACTTTCTCCACCCCCTTATGGAACAGTTCGCTGTGCGCCTTAAGCGCATCCGGAGCCAGCTGGGTGGTACTCTTGACGGGTTGCTCTTCCCCGCATGCCGCCAGCAAGGCGGCCAATAAAACAAACAGGTAGCGCATGGTGTTCTCTTTTCTTATGGATGATCCCGGTAGGCTAGTACTGGCTCGACCGTTGGCAAAGGTTGCAGCTGGCCAGAGTGCGGTGTTTCGTGGCCACTGAGCGCATGGCATCCACCACGGTGGCGGCGTGGCCGTTGGCGGTACTGGAAACCCTCAATGGCTACGGGGTGGATGGGCCGGCTCTGTTGACGCAGGCCGGCCTGGACCTGGCCGTATTGCGTGCCAACCCCGGTGGGCGGGTGCCCACCGATGCCATGACCCGACTGTGGACCCTGGCCATCGCGCAGAGCGACGACCCGGCCATGGGGCTACGGGTGGGCAAGACGTCCCTGCCCATGCATCTGCGGGTGATGGGCTTGTTGATCCAGACGGCACCAACCCTGGGCCACATTCTGGATGTGGCGGTACGCTATCAGCGATTGATTTCCACCGGGGTGATGGTGCGGTTGCAGCAGCGCCCGGATGCGGTGGGCCTGGAAATCTGTTACCTGCCGGATGTGGCCTTACACCCGGCGTCCATTGATGCCTTCGTGGCCGCCCATGTGAACAATCTGCGGCGCCTGTCGCCAGAAGGGGGCGTGCAGCAGGTGATGTTGCAGCGTTCCGCTCCTGCGCAGGCCGAGCCCTGGCGCCAGATATTGGACTGCCCGGTGACATTCGATCAGCCCGGCAATATCGTCTGGCACCACCGTGACCAGCTGGAGACGCCGTTGTTGCTCGGTGATGCCGGGCTGTGGCGCCAGCATGACGCGCTGGCACGCCAGGAACTGGAAGCGCTGGATGCCACGCCCCCGCTGATCCAGACCCTGCAGGGGATACTGCGCGCCCAGGGGGATGTCTTGCCGGGGCTGGGGGAGCTGGCCGCTGCCGTGGCCATGAGTGAGCGCTCCCTGCGCCGGCGATTGTCCGAGCTGGATAGCGGTTACCGGCAGCTGGTGGATGCCTGGCGGGCAGAGCGCGCCGGCCAGCTGGTGCGCAGTGGCGACAGTCTGGCAGAGGTGGCGCACCGGCTGGGCTTTTCCGATGCCAGCAATTTCAGCAAGGCGTTTCGTCGCTGGTACGGGATGAGCCCCGACAGTTATCGACAGCAGGATGGATAAATGACGCAGCCGGCAAACAATCACCGCCCGCATCAGGTTTCCTTGCAGAGTGAATGGCAGGCGTTCTGGCTGGCGGTGGGATTTCTGACCCGCGTGCCCATGCTGGTGCGTATTGATTACAGCCAGACACTGATGAACCGTTCCAGTGTGTATTTTCCGCTGGTGGGGTTGCTGTTGGGTGTGCTGTACGCGGGGCTGTTCGTGGTACTGGATGGCTACTGGAATACCGGTATCAGTGTGGCACTGGTGCTGGCATTCCACCTGTGGATCACCGGGGCTTTCCACGAAGACGGGCTGGCAGACAGTGTGGATGCGCTGGGTGGCGGCTATACCGTGGCACGCCGTCTGGAAATCATGAAGGACAGCCGTATCGGCACCTATGGGGCGGTGGCGTTGATCATGGCGCTGGGTTTGAAGAGATTGTTGCTGGCGGACGCGAATTCCGTTTGGCTGGCCCTGTTGCTGAGCCCGGTAATCAGCCGTTTAACGCCGCTGTGGTTGATGCGGTTTCTGCCCTACGTGACCGACCCGGACACCAGTAAAAGCAAACCCGTAGCGGAAGGCTTCAGCGCACAACGCCTGGCTGTCGCTACCGCGATGACGGTGACAGTGGCGGCCCTGGCGGGGGCGTTGGTGCCTGCATTGTTATCTGTTGCAGTGGTGGCGTTGCTGTGGGGTGGGTATCTGTGGCGGCAGTTGCGGGGGTACACCGGCGATGCGTTGGGCGCCAGCGTGATTCTGGCGGAGCTGGTGTTCCTGTTAGCGTTGGTGGCTGCGTAGGAGAGGGAAACCGTTGCGAGTGACGAGAAGCGAGTTTTGAAAGGCAAAAATATGAGCGCCTGGCTGTTTTGCTCTTCGCTCTTCGAAACTCGCTTCTCGCTTCTCGCTTCTCGTAACTTGTCACTGCTGTGGCAAATATTGCCCGCGCACAATGCCTTCCAGCTCCGCATAGGGAATTGTCAGGGTGGGCTGGCCCATGGCGTAGGGCGCGATGTGGTACACGTTATATTGCAGCACCATCCCCTTGTCATTGAAGAAGACGTTATCGGTCTTGTCGAACGGCCAGCTGTCACGGAAAGTCTGGTCCAGGTTTTCCTCATCCAGCCAGGCGGTGTGTTGTTCGCGGGCTTTTTCCCAGAAGGCAGACTGCTGGCCGGGCACCAACAGATCGCCCAGTTTTACGCTTTGTTGTTTGGCCAGATCCCAGTGAAAGTACTGCACGCTGGGCAGGCCGTGGGCGCCGCCGGTGTATTCATAGGTTTCCATGGACAGGGTCACCAGGTCGCCACGACGGCCCTGTTTTTTCACCGTGGCATTCAGCTCCCAGCCCTGCTCCGAGGCCATGGCCATGTCGGACGCATCCTGCAGAAACGCATCGGCCAGCCCTTCGATGGTGCCATCGTGGGTCGCGTTGCCTTCATCCTGAATCAGCATGGCGGCCAGCTGTTGGGTGATGGCGTCGTTCAGCTCCGGTTGGTTCTCAAAGGTAAGCCATTGCAGGTTCACTTTCGGGCAGCCGTCAGCGTCACACTGCTCATCGGTTTTATTCAGGGTATGGACGATTCGCACCAGCGTTTCCGGGGCGGCACCGGTTTGTGCAGCGTCGCTCTTGTCGGTGATGGCCGGTTTGTCAGCGGGCTTTGCCGGCGCGTCCGGGTCGTCGCAGCCTGCCAGCAGCGCGGTGGCGAGCAGGAGCAAAAGTGTCATACGCATGGCATACCCTTCCTGGAATCAATGAGAACGAATGGGGGCATTTAACGGCAGCCACCGCCCCGGTTCAAGGTGTAATGGGGTCACCTGGCTGCAGCGTTCTGCACAGTAGTTACTTTCTTGCTTGCCGGTTCCGTTGATTTAGCGTCAGGCATCGAGCGTGTGGCGTTCTGCAAGGTGGCTTTTGCAATCCGGCGGGCCTATCCTGCCGTTTTTCAGAATCAATCGGGAGAATCACCATGAGTTTCTGGACCGTTTACCTTTCCGGGGAAATTCACACCGACTGGCGCGAGCGCATTGTTGAGGGTTGTGCCGAAAAAGAGCTGGATATCGAATTCAGCGCGCCGGTGACGGACCACGAGGCCAGCGACAAGGTGGGGGTCAATATTCTCGGCGCGGAAGAGAAGCGTTTCTGGGAGGATCGCCTGGGAGCGGGTATCAATGGTATCCGTACCCGCAAGCTGATTGACGAGGCGGACCTTGTAGTGGTGCGGTTTGGCCCCAAGTATAAGCAATGGAATGCGGCATTTGATGCCGGCTACACGGCGGCTTTGGGCACACCGATGATCATTTTGCACGATGAAGAGCATGATCATCCGTTGAAAGAGGTGGATGCCGCCGCCGATGCGGTAGCGCGCACCCCGGAGCAGGTGGTGGAGATGCTGGCGTATATTCTCAACGCATGAATTCCCCGGTAAAACGGGGTGTTTTGGCCTCGTTTTACGGCTTTTTGCATCATCGGGGGAGCGTTTTGCCGTCTGACTTGTCACATTCCAGTACAGGCATAGCCAGATTTGGCACAAAAGGCAAAACAAGGAGTTGTCCCGATGACACACCGATTATTGGCCGCCGCCACCCTGATGTTGGTCACCACCGCCACGGCGTGGGCTGAGACCGAAGGCGTTCCCAACGTGAAAACACCGGAACCGGAAAAAGTGGAAACCCAGATGGAAGAGACTCTGGACGATATCCAGAATTATTCCGTGGAACAGAAGAACCAGGCCATGCGCGTGGCGCGCCACGCCATCGATGACCTGAATCAGCAGATCACCCTGCTACAAGGCGACATCAACAGCCAGTGGCGCGATCTGTCCCAGGATGCTCGCCTGCAGAAGCAGGAGGCGCTGACCGCTCTGAAAGAACAGCAGGCCCAGCTGGAAACCCGCTATCAGGCCCTGCAGAATGCGAGTGAGGACAATTGGGATGCGGCCAAGGTAAAATTCCAGCAAAGCTGGGAGGCCGCCAAGCAGGGCTGGCAAAGCCTGACGGCGCCCGCGCCGGAACAGGAATAGCGCCCGCTACTCATTGCGGCAGACACAATTTGCGGCAGACACAATGACGTGTCTGAGCGTGCGCCGTGCGAATCGACGCCGGCGCACAGGGCAGGCACGACAGGGACGGGAGACGGACCATGCTGACGTTGATTCCTTTTGATGACGACCGGGTTGTGGGTGCACGTATCTCCGGCAAGATCACCCGCGAAGAATTCGATTCTGTGACCACGGCGCTGGAAGCCGCCCTGCAAAAGCATGAAACGGTACGTTTCTATGCAGAGATGGAAACCTTTGGCGGGGTGTCCATGGATGTGTTGTTTCAGGATCTGAAGTTCGGCCTTGCCCACTGGAAGCATTTCGACCGCGAAGCCGTGGTCACCGATAAGGACTGGATGCGCCGCCTGTCGGTACTGGCGGACAAGTTACTGCCGTCCATTGATGTGAAGGTGTTCCCCAGCGATGACGTGGATGCCGCCAAGGCCTGGATCTGCGAGCCCTGATCGCCACTTCGTGACGCCTTGACCCCAGCGTTATCCCTGCTCGGGTTTTTGTTCCAGCGTCAGGTTCTTTACGTCTGGTGTTCGGTCAGGCGTGAAACCCCTTCTCGACGATTGAACAGGCACGGTGTTGGGCCGAGGAGGGGTCGGGCCCCTCGCCGCCGATAGTCTGTGCATCGTCTTCGCTGTCATCTTGCCAATCATCGTATTCGTTCAACGCCTGGCGGGTTGCCATGCGTGGACGCAGGGTGTTGCGGGCTTCCTGGTGGGCGCCGCCTTTTCGCATCAGCGGGTCCATGGCTGCCCAGTTGTGCATGGGCTTGGGGCCTTTGGCCATCGATCTTCCTTATGGTGAATCACTGTTCGCCCTCGTGGGCGGCGGCGATATTACGCCGGATTTTTCCGGTGTCCAGTGATTGATGCGCTTTGCCTCTTGTTCTGATTTTCGCGGGCGGTTTACAGCGACCAGGACAGGAAGAGGTTGGCGCCGCTGAGTCGATTGTCGTAGCGGAAGGTGTATTGCGGCGCCGTTTCCGTGACATTCAGATTGCTGGTGGCAAGGCCCACGCCCACCCCCAGATTGCGCCATACGTTGTATTCCATGCCCACCTGCATTTCAGAGAACAGGCCCTTCCAGTCGTCGTACTCCAGGTAAAAGCCTTCGGCTTTCAGGAACCAGTACAGCTTCGGGTTGACCCGATAGTTAAGCCCGAATCCCACGGTGGGTAGAGGAACGGTGTGGGCAGCGTCGCGGGTTTCCTGGGCAGAAACGGTGCCGCCCGGGTCTGTCTTTACATCCAGATCGATATCGAACCTGGAGACGTGCAGCCCGCCCCCGGCCATCAGCTCGACTTTGTCATTGTGATAAAACGAATAGAAGTAGCTGGCTTTCATGATCTCGTAACTGAGGGAACTGGATACCGTGCTGCCAGCGGCCACCGTGGTGGTATTGCCGCCCTGGTCCACCCAGTCGATGTCTTTCTGCAGGACCTTGGACGCGTCCGATTCCACCTGGAACCAGGAGGCAACAATCTGGGAGCGAGGGGTAAATCGGTAATGGCCTTCCAGTCGCAAAACCGTTTCTTCCAGATCCAGGCCAAGCGTATCGCCCGGGCGGATGGCCGCGCCGGCCCCCACATTGCGTTCCACCAGTGACAGGGTGGTATCGGCACGGAACACGCTGTAGCCACCCGCAGAGAGGTACCATTTTTCGTTCATGGCATGTTTGTCATCAGCGTGGGCGGCGGTGACCGGCAGCAGGAGCAAGCCTGCAATGGCGGTCCCAATGGCTGCGCGGTAATGGGGGTGATGGCGAAAGGTTACAGTCATAACGTTTTTCATCCCTGAAAATGTATCAACACGGCGTGTGGCCACCTTTTTCTTTATCGTGCAGAAATGTGCGCCTTTATTCCAGCATCCGCGGATGACAAATCCGCGTCGCAGGGTCGCTCATGGCCACGGCTGTGGCGGTTTTCCTTAAAACCGGGCAGTCTAGGCTGTGATCGCTCACTGCAAGGTACAAAGACAAAATAATAGTGTGCGCCGGTGAGGGCGCGATAGGGGTCGGGACTGACCCGGTTATTGTGAGGGTTTTTCTGCACTACATGATTAAGGGGGGTATGTGTTGACGTTACCGTTGGGGGTACGGATCAGGATCGGCGTGTCCGCGATTATCTGCTTTGTTGTGGGGGTGGCTTTTCTGCTTGGTTTGCCCGTGTTGTTCAGCATTTCCCTGTGGGTGTTACTGGCCGTTGCCGCCTTGGCCTTGTTGCTGGGCTTGCTGCTGAACGGAACGCTGCGTTTGCTGTTCGGCAAAAAAAAGAATCGCAGCCTGCTGAAATCCGTGGGCGTTTTTTTCTGTTTGTTGACCATTGCGACTGCGTTGCCGATTTATTATCTGGCGTACAAGGTGCAGGCCGACCCGCCACTATTGCCCCAGGCGACGCTGACGAATGGTCAAAAAACCGTAGTTTTTCAGGGCATGATCCATGTGGGCATGGAGAGTTTCTATAAATCGGTGGTCTATGATCTGGAAGAGGCGCTCAGTGACGGCTACCGGTTGTACTACGAAGGCGTACAACCTTCACCCGGGGAAGGCGATGCCTGGTTCGCCGAACAGCTTGCCGGTGGCGGTGACCTGGTAGAGAACTACAAGGTCCTGGCGGATGCCTGCGGGGTGAAGTTCCAGATCGATTACTTTGGCCTGATGGAGCGGGATGCGCAGCAGCATCCAAAGCGTCACGTGGCGGCAGATGTCACCAGCCTGGAAATGAAACAGGAATACGATCGTTTGATGGCCACGGACCCGGCTTTCGCCGAGCAGGTGCGTGACCGGGAGGCTCCCGCTTCCACGGATACCAGTGATCCAGTTGCCGCCCTGCTGGATTGGCATGCTTCTGCCACCGATGAACAGAAAAAACTGATCGGTATTTTGTGTCGCGGTGCCTTTGCCATTGCGCTGGGCGATCAGAGCGAGCATGAGCCCCGGCCGCTGGATAAAGTCATTCTTGATTTCCGCAACCGCCAGCTGGCGCAGCGGATTATCGCTGATGACAGCCAGCGCATTTACATCACCTACGGTGCGGCCCATTTGCCCGGTGTGCTGGCAGCCCTGCAAGCCGCAGATCCGGACTGGCAGATCACTACGGTGAAATGGATGCGGGGCATGGCGACCCCGGAACATCTTGAAGGTGTCCTGCCGTCCATGCCCTAGTGGGAAAGGAAGGCAGGGCCGGTGCGAACATTGATTTCAAGCAGACAACAGGATGCACAAAGAATGATGAAACGAATGGGATGGATTCTGGTGCTGGCGGTGGGCCTGCTGGCCGGCTGCAGCAGTAATGGTCATGGTGAGCTGGAAGGCGAAGCCTTGCGGGTTGGTGTCATGCCCGATTATCCGCCGCTGGTGTTTCGCGAAGAAGGCAAGGTGGTGGGGCTGGAGCGGGATTTTGCCGAGCAGTTATCACAGGATCTGGAGCGCCCCCTTTCTCTGCATGAATACACGCAATTGAGTGACTTGTTTGCGGCGCTGAAAAATAACGAAATCGATATCATCATGTCAGGCATATCCATAACGCCTACCCGCCAGAAGGCGTTTGCATTCAGTTTGCCGTATACCACGATCGGCCAGATGGCGATGATCCGTCTCGACGATGCTGCCCGCTTGGCCACGCCCGGTGCCTTGTTTACCGGGCAGTACCGGGTGGGTTACAAAAATGGCACCACCGGTGAGGCGTTCGTGAAAGAGACCATGGATGTGCAGACGCGGGGATTCAACAGCAATACTGAAGCGACTCAGGCCCTGGTTAACGATGACATTGATGCGTTCATTCACGATGCGCCCACGGTCTGGAACCTGGCTAACAAACGCGAGTACCCGGTGAAGTTGCTGGGCCTGTATAAGCCGCTTACCAAGGAACAGCTGGCGTGGGTAATGCGCAAGAATGACAGCGAACTGAAACAGCAAGTGGATACGGTGCTGAAGAGTTGGGTAAATAACGGTTTTCTGATGCAGACAAAAACCCAATGGATTCCGGTGAAAATTCTTTCCGGGCAATGATTTTTTGTAGGTCGGGTTAGTCGCGTAGCGACGTAACCCGACTGAATTCTTTATTCAGATATCTGCGAAATTCTCCCCACCTTTCAACCAACGACGCAGCAGCGGCTCAACCCACTGCGGGCAGTCGTGCATCAGTTTGTTGGCCACGTCTTTGGCCGGTTCCATCAGGGCTTCATCGCGAACCAGGTCGGCGATGCGAAACGCCAGGTCCCCGGTCTGGCGAGTGCCGAGCCATTCCCCGGGGCCGCGGAGTTTCAAGTCCTCTTCGGCAATAATAAAACCGTCAGTGGTGTCGCGCATTACCGCCAGCCGCCGTTTGCCGGTGAGCGACAGCGGGTTCTTGTACAGCAGCAGACAATAGCTTTGCTCGCCGCCCCGTCCCACACGTCCGCGCAGCTGATGTAATTGTGCCAGGCCCAACCGCTCAGCATTTTCCATCACCATCAGGGTGGCGTTGGGAACATCCACACCCACTTCGATCACCGTAGTGGCGATCAGCAGTTGCGCGTCGCCCCGGGAAAAGCGGGCCATTCGCTCGGCTTTTTCTTTTGCTTTCATGCGGCCGTGGACCAGCTCTATGCACAGGTCCGGCAAGGCGATCTGCAATTCCGCGAAGGTGGCTTCCGCCGCCTGGGCCTGCAGTTCTTCGGATTCCTCGATGAGTGTGCAGACCCAGTAAGCCTGGGTATTCCCTTTTTTGGTGTCAGGGCGGCAGGCATCGTTGATCCGTTCGATCACTTGGGGGCGGCGGCCTTCCGGCAGCACCAGGGTATCGATGGGCTTGCGCCCCGGCGGCATTTCGTCGATCACCGAGGTGTCCAGGTCGCCATACACGCTCATGGCCAGGGTGCGGGGAATGGGAGTGGCGGTGAGTGTTAGCTGGTGAGGTACCTGGCTGCCGTTGGCGGTATCAAAGCGGCCTTTTTCGCGAAGGGCCAGACGTTGCTGCACCCCGAAACGGTGTTGCTCATCAATGATGGTGAGCCCGAGCCGGTGGAATTGAACCGCCTCCTGGAACAAGGCGTGGGTGCCGACGACAATCCGGGCGCTGCCATCAGCCAGTGCGGCATTGGTTTCCCGGCGGGCTTTGACGCCCAGGCTGCCGGCCAGCCAGTGCACCTCGATACCCAGCGGCGCCAGCCAGTGGCGAAAATTGTCCCGGTGCTGTTCGGCCAGCAGTTCGGTGGGCGCCATCAGGGCCACCTGGTAACCGGATTCGATAGCGGCGAGGGCCGCCGCCGCTGCCACCAGCGTCTTGCCTGATCCTACGTCCCCCTGCACTAGTCGCAGCATGGGATGGGGCTTGGCCATGTCGCCCATGAGCTCGCCGATGACGCGCTGCTGTGCGCCGGTCAGGGCGAAGGGCAGGCTGGCCTGGAGTTTTTCAAACAGTGTCTGGCCGCTCAATCGCGGGGCATGGAAGGCTTTTTGTCCGGCCCGTTTTTGCAGCATGCCTAGCTGGTGGGCCACCATTTCTTCCATGACCAGCCGTTTCACCGCCGGGTGCTTGCCTTCCAGCAGCAGGTTCACCGGGTCACCCGGGTTCGGGTTATGCAGCTTGTTTAGCGCCTGGGTCAGGCTGGGTAATCCGCTCTGATCCAGCAATTGCGCGGGGATTAATTCCTGGGGCGGGTGTGCCTGCAAGTAATGTAGAGCCTGGCCAGTAAGATTGCGCAAGGTTTTTTGGCTGACGCCATCGGTGGTGGGGTACACCGGGGTCAGGGCTTTTTCCAGTGGTGGCAGGCCGCTGTCGGCATAATCCAGCTGGTATTCCGGGTGGTAGAACTCCAGGCCGGCGGAGCCGGGGCGGGGCTCGCCGTAGACGCGAATGGTCCTGCCGCGCTCCAGATTGTTCTTCTGGGCGGCGGTAAAATGGTAGAAACGCAGCGTCACCATGCCGGTGCCGTCCGCCACTTTGCACAGCAGTGAGCGGCGGCGGCCAAAAATCACATCGGCGGCCATCACCTGCCCTTCGATGACGACACCGGTTTCCGGGCGCAAGCTGCCGATGGGGGAAATGCGGGTGCGGTCTTCGTAGCGAAAGGGCAGGTGGAAAAGCAGATCTTCCAGATTATGCAGGCCCAGCTTGGCCAGTTTCGCGGCCGCCGCCGGCCCCACGCCTTTGAGGCGGCTAAGCGGCAGGCTGGAGAGGCTGTCATTGGCCATGGTTGGGCAACACCGCTGTAGGAGCACCTCTCGAGGTGCGAATCTGGTTCCAGCGTCTTACCTGGGTAGGGTTCGCACCTCGAGAGGTGCTCCTACAGGGAGAAACCTTCCTGCCCATCGTTATCCCGACAGTCCTTCCTTGGGCACGGCTTGGCGCAGCACTTCGATGGCCTTGGGCCGAGGGAAGCTATCGCGCCAGACCAGGGCGATGGTCCGGGAAGGAACCGGCTCTTCAAACGGACGCACTGCAAAGGTGTCTTTGTCGTAGCCATGCTGGTGGAGAGCCGAATTGGGCAGCACGGTAATGCCCAGCCCGCCGGCGACCATATGGCGCAGGGTTTCCAGGGAGCCGCCTTCGATCTGTACCAGGTTGCGCTGGTGCTGGGAGTCGATGGCTGGACACAGCTCCAGCACCTGGTCGCGGAAACAGTGGCCTTCACCGAGTAGCAGCAGGGTTTCGTCGAGCAGTTGTTCCGGGGCGATTTTTTTCTGCGCCGTCCAGGCATGGTCGCCGGGCAGCAGGACAGAGAAGGATTCCTCGTACATGCGCGCCCGCACCAGGCCGCCACCAGAAAAAGGCAGTGCCACGATAATGGCATCCAGCTCGCCGTGTTCCAGCTTGCGGCGTAGCACATGGGTGTAATTTTCTTCGATGAACAGCGGCATTTCCGGGGCGGCTTCGCGCACCCGGGGGACCATGGTCGGGAACAGATAGGGCGCGACGGTAAAGATCGCTCCGACCCGCAGCGGCGAGCCGAGCTGGTCGCGTTGGCTCATGGCCATCTGCGAGAGCAGATCCGCCTGTTCCAGCACACGCTGGGCCTGGGCGACAATGGGCTCGGCCTGGGGCGTCACCACCACTTCACGGGGGCGCCGCTCGAACAGGGGCATACCCAGCTGCTCTTCCAGCTTTTTAATGGCGGCGCTGAGGGTGGGCTGGCTGACGTTGCAGGCCTGGGCCGCGTGGCCAAAGTGGCGCTCGCGGGCCAGGGCGACTAGATAGCGAAGTTCTGTTAGTGTCATGGCGTCGATACATTAAACCGATGGTTTCTGCATTGTGCACCTCTGCCAAGAGGGATGCCAGAGGGGGCATTAGTTAATAATGAATAGTTAAGGAACCTCTGAATAACTCGCGGGTGTGGTGCTGGCGGAGTTCCGTGGTTAATTATTCATTATTAACTATTAATTGATTTTCTATGTCTCATATTCTGATTGCCGGGCTGGGGGATTTGGGCGCCGGCCTGGCCGAACAGTTAATCGCTAACGGCCACCGCATCAGTGCCATCCGCCGCGGCGCGCAGGCGCCAGCCGGAGTGGAGCTGTACAGCCAGGATCTCACCGAAGGTGCGGCCATGCTGCCCCCGGACCCGGTGGATTTGCTGGTTATTATCATGACGCCCTCCGAGTACAGCGAAGAAGGCTATTTGCAGGCCTATGTGCGGGCGCCGCTGACGCTGCTGGAGTCGTTGGGACGCCAGCAACCGCTGCCTCCGGTGGTGTTCGTATCCAGCAGTGCGGTATTCGGCGATGTGGACGGAGTGGTGGATGAACTGACGCCGCCACGGCCGAGCCGGTATAACGGCAAGGTGTTGCTGGCGGCAGAAGAGGAAATCAGCACCCGCAGCCTCAGTACCGTGGTGCGTTTCACCGGCATCTATGGGCCGGGCCGCTATCGACAGATCGACAAGGCCGCCAGGCTGGCCCGGGGTGAAGAAAGCCTGCCGACGCCTCAATGGACCAACCGCATTCATCGCGACGATTGCGTGGGCCTGCTGCACAGCGTGGTGCTGGGCTGGCTGGAGGGCCGGGACATGCCGCCGCTGGTGATCGGCACCGATGCAGTGGGTGGCCGCAATCTGGATGTGCTGAAATGGCTGGCGGATCAGCAGGGCCTGACGCTGGCCGTACCGGATGCACCGGCCGCCGGCAAACAGGTGCGCAGCCTGTATATCCAGCAAGGGCACTACAGCTTGCGCTATCCGGGTTACCCGGAGGGTTATGCACAGGTGCTGGCAGAGAAAAGCAGTGCAAAGTTCAAAGTTCAAAGTTGAAAGGCGTGGGTTGGGGCGGTCGCCGGACGGAAAGATGGGGCGCGAGGAAGGCGGTTCTGTCGGCGCCATGCCTGGCCCGCGTTTCAACTTTCAACTCGCTCCTTTGAACTGATCTAAAGCGCATTCCCGGCCAAATCACGCTAAAATCGCCCATCTGTCGGCCGGGAACGTCATCATTGGTTGTTTTTTCGCCGATAGACTTGCCTCCGGCGCTGGCATTAGTAAAGTGTGCGCCTCAAATTTTTCTGTGTCGGTGCCGGGGGTGATCCCGATGCGCCGCAAAAGCCCGTGATGGGCGCGATGGAGTAACGCGAATGAGCACGCCGGTTGCCGTGGTAATGGGCTCCCAGTCTGACTGGGAGACCATGAAAGAAGCCTGTGACGCCTTGACCCAGTTCAATGTGGGTTGGAAGGCCGAAGTGGTATCGGCTCACCGCACCCCTCAGCGCATGTATGACTTTGCCAAAAGCGCCCACGAGAACGGCTACAAGGTGATCATTGCCGGTGCCGGGGGCGCGGCCCACCTGCCGGGCATGATTGCTTCGCTGACACCGCTGCCGGTGCTCGGTGTGCCGGTGAAAAGCCGTACCCTGTCTGGCTGGGACAGCCTGTTGTCCATCGTGCAGATGCCCAAAGGCGTGGCCGTGGGCACCCTGGCCATCGGCGCAGCGGGCGCCTGGAATGCGGGCCTGCTGGCTGCCCAGATGCTGGCGGCGGACAACCCCGAGCTGCTACAGCAAATCGCCGACTGGAAAGCGTCCCGCGCGGATGAAGTGTTGGCCAATGCCGAGCTGGGGCAGGGCTGATTCCCCGGCGCTGTTCTTTTCCCTGTTTGCTCTGACGGATCTGCTATGAATCGCGTACTTGTTCTTGGTGGTGGCCAGCTTGGCCTGATGATGGCAGAAGCCGCAGCCCGACTGGGGCTGGTGGTGGACCGTTACGATCCGGAACGGGCGCTGCTGTTGCCGGGCACTTCCGACCTGGCTGTGCCGATCAGCTGGGAAGAGTGCCAGGAGCGTTACCCGGTGATTACCGTGGAACGTGAAGCCTTCCCGGACACCGGATTTTCCGCGGAGCTGGCCCAGAGCGATCGTTGCGTCGCCCGGGGTGCCCTGCAAGTAATCCCCGACCGCTTCACCCAGAAAGCCATGCTCGACAAGCTGGGCATTCCCACGGCGCCCTGGGTGACCCTGGACAAGACCGATGACCTGCAGGCCGCAGTAGCGAAGTTCGGCGGTGTGGTAGTGAAGGCGCGAAGCGGCGGCTATGACGGTCGTGGTACCTGGATTGTGGGGGAGGGGGGCGACCTGTCCGCCGTGCCCGCCGCCGAGTTGGCAGGCAAGGCCATCGTCGAGAAGAAAATTCCCTTCCGCCGTGAGTTGTCCATTGTCGGTGCGCGCAGTATTACCGGTGAGACCCTGTTTTACCCGCTCACCCGCAACTGGCATGTGGACGGCATTCTGCGTCTGAGCCTGGCGCCGGCCAATGCCTGTGCCGACCTGCAAAAGCCGGCGGAACAGATGCTTAAGGGCATCATGGAAGAGCTGGACTATGCCGGTGTTATGGCGGTGGAATTCTTCGAAGTCGATGGCCAGTTGATGGTCAACGAAATTGCTCCGCGAGTGCATAACTCCGGGCATTGGACCCATGAAGGGGCGGACTGGTCCCAGTTCGACCTGCACGTTCATGCCCTGGCCGGCGTTCCCCTGCATGCCCTCAACGTTCATGGCCCCTCCGCCATGGTCAACCTGATCGGCACCCCGTTCGAAAGTGCCTGGCTGCAGCACCCTGGCGTGGTGCACTGGTATGGCAAGAGTGTGCGGCCGGGCCGCAAGGTGGGCCACGCCAATCTGGTGGCCGATACTCTGGACGGTCTGCGGCAGGGGCTGGATGCCTGGGCCGATGTGCTGCCGGAAGGCTATCAGGCGGTGCTGGATTCTGAGCTGGATCTGGGGTGATTTGGGCTGCTTGTGAGCGCAACGTTTAACGTTGAAATGCGCGGCATCGCCGGGAGCCATCCGAAACAGGCTTTAGCCGCGCCGCAGTACCGGGAAACAATCTAAACTTGAACTCATCGCGGGCACCAGCGGGCATCCCAAGAATCCTGCACTTTTCAACTTTCAACTTTCAACTTTCAACTTGAATCTCTCCCCTTCACGTTTTGCTGGCCGTGCCGGCTTACACTGTCCATAGTGCGAGGCAAGAAAAGGCAAAACGGTTGTGATGATGACACTTTCTCTGGGGCGCTATCGGCGGCTGATCATGCTGGCCATGGTGCTGGCGCTGGTCCTGATTACGGTAGAGCTTACCGGGCTGCGTGAGCAGCTGTCGGTGTCGTTCCTGCGCGCGCAACTGGAAGCCAACCCGATCACCGGTCTCATTGCCTTTGTGGTGGTCTTCGTGATCGGTAACCTGATTCAGCTGCCCGGCTGGATCTTTCTGGCGGCGGCCATCCTGGCGTTGGGAACGGTGATGGGCGGGCTGGCGACTTATATTGCCGCCTGTGTGTCCTGCCTGGTGACCTATGTGCTGGTGCGCGGACTGGGCGGCAGTGCCCTGCGGGATATCCAGAGCCCCCTCGCCCGCAAGATTCTGGCGCGGCTGGACAGCCACCCGGTACGCAGCGTGGCCTTGTTGCGTCTGTTGTTTCAGACCATGCCGGCGTTGAATTACACGCTGGCGCTCAGCGGGGTGACGTTACGCCACTACATGCTCGGCACGCTGATCGGTTTGCCGGTGCCGCTCCTGCTTTATTGCATCTTCTTCGACCGAATACTGCTGCTGTTACCGATCGGGTAAGGGCGGGCACATGGCCCGCCGCAAGAGCAGGCCTGCAAGGGATTCGCATGTTTGAAGGTAGTTTTCACTTGCAGGCGCGCCCTGCGGCAACCAAGCTTTTCGTCACTCGTAGCCCGGAGGCTGTCGTCAATGCCTTAACAGGGCGCTCAGCGTATCCACCGTCTCTGCCCACTCCGCGTCTTCGCGAACCGCCTCGGCGAGAAATCGTGCCTGGGATTCATTCCAGAAGGGTGCCTGATGCAGGTGCATGCTGTCGGTGAGTGTGCCGCCATGCTGGTGGATGAAGTCTTCGATATCGGGGTCGCTGCTGGCCAGGCCGAGCTGATCAAACAGGGTGTTGAGGTCGTGGGTCGCGGTATCCATATCGCTCTCCCTTATGTTGTGAAAATAAGTGTTGCGAGATTAACGCAGGTGGGCATCTGTCCGCCCACCGTCTGTTCGATGGTGCGCCTTTAAAGTCGTTCTGTCTCCCCTCCTTTCGGAGGGTCGCACCAACAAAAACGCCCGCACAAGGGCGGGCGTGTTGTATGGCGCGTGGTGCGTGCAGCGGATCAGGCAATATCCAGAATACCGTCCATTTCCACGCCGGCGCCCTTGGGCAGCGCCGCCACGCCGATGGCCGCCCGAGCCGGGTAAGGCTGGGTGAAATGCCGTGCCATAACCTCGTTGACCAGCGCAAAGTGGCTCAGGTCGGTGAGGAAGATATTCAGCTTTACGATGTCCTGCAGGCTGCCGCCAGCGGCTTCACACACCGCGATCAGATTGGAAAACACCTGCTCGATCTGCGCCTCCATGTCGCCTTCAATCAGCTCCATGGTTTCCGGCACCAGTGGAATCTGGCCGGACAGATACACGGTGGAGCCAGCCTTGATGGCCTGGGAATAGGTGCCAATGGCTTGCGGAGCCTTGTCGGTGCTGATTACGGAATGGTTGGACATGATCGTTCTTCATCGGTTGAGCCCCGGCCATGGCCGGCAGGCGAAAATAGGGAAGCGGCTATGCTTGCACGGGTTAATGCTTGCACGCAACACGCTGCACCCACTCAAGCTGTGTGCGGTGGCGTGCCGCGTTTATCAAAGCCGGTGAATACGGACGATGCTGTCCAGGGTGCGCAGCTTCTTGATGATGCGCGCCAGGTGGATGCGGTCTTTCACCGTCATGGTCACGTTGAGGATGGTGAGGGTGGGGTCTTTCTCGGCCATGTCGATGGTGTCGATGTTGGAGCCAAGTTCCGACACGCTGTTGGCCAGGGTGGCGAGTACGCCGCGCTTGTTGATCAGCTCGATGCGCAGGGCGGCGGTGAATTCCTGCTCTACCTGTTTGTCCCAGCTTAGCGCGATGCATTTTTCCGGAGCGTTGCGCATTTCCGCCAGCAGGTTCTTGCAGGTATCCCGGTGGACCACGATGCCGCGCCCGGCACTCAGGTGGCCGATGATGGTATCGCCGGGCAGCGGGCAGCAGCACTTGGCGTAGCTGACCATCAACCCTTCGCTGCCCCGAATGGCCAGCGGCCGGCGGTCATCTTCGTGCTGGCGCTCGTCGTCGTCGCGGGCGCCGGCCAGTTTGCGCGCTACCAGCGGCGCCAGGCGGTTGCCCATGCCGATATCTTCCAGCAGATCGTCCAGCTCCAGATAGCCGTTACCGGCCAGCTCGCTGACTACCCGCTCAATGGGCAGGTCGTCCAGGCCCATGTCATAAGAGTGCAGGGCCTTGGCCAGCAGCCGCTCGCCTAGCTCCACCGCGTCTTCGCGGCGTTGGTGTTTGAGGAAGTGGCGAATGTTGGTGCGCGCCTTGCCGGTGACTACGAAGTTCAGCCAGGCCGGGTTCGGGGTGGCGTTGGGGGCGGTGATGATTTTTACCGTCTGGCCGGACTCCAGGGGCGTTGAAAGCGCCGCCAGCTTGCCATCGATGCGCGCCGCCACGCACTTGTTGCCCACCTTGGTGTGCACCGCGTAGGCAAAGTCCACGGCGGTGGCGCCACCGGGCAGTTCCTTGATGTCGCCCTTGGGGGTGAACACATAGGCTTCGTCCGGGAACAGGTCCACCTTCACGTTCTCGATGAACTCCATGGAGTTGCCGGCTTTTTGCTGCAGCTCCAGCAGCCGCTGCATCCAGCTCTGGGTGCGGCTGTGGGTGGGCGAGCCGGGTTCGTCATCGGACTTGTACAGCCAGTGGGCGGCGATGCCGTTGTTGGCCATGGCCTCCATTTCTTCGGTGCGAATCTGCATTTCCAGCGGAATGCCGGAGCGGGCCTTCAGCGTGGTATGCAGGGACTGGTAGCCATTGGCCTTGGGAATGGCGATGTAGTCCTTGAAGCGGCCGGGAATCGGGGTGAAATAGTTATGGGTGGCGCCGAGCACGCGGTAGCAGGTGTCGACCCGGTCCACGATGATGCGGAAGCCGAACACATCCATGATGTCGGAGAAGGGTTTGTGCTGCTCCTTCATCTTGGTGTAAATGCTGTAGAGGTGCTTTTCGCGGCCCAGTACCCGGGCTTCGATGCCTTCTTCTTCCAGGCAGTGTTCCAGGCTGGTCTTGATGGTGGTGAGGATTTCCTTGCGGTTGCCGCGGGCTTTCTTGACGGCCTGGCCAATCAGTTTTGCGCGCATGGGGTAGATGGCGTGAAAGGCCAGATCCTCGTATTCCACCCGCATGTTGTACATGCCGAGCCGGAAGGCGATGGGGGCGTACAGTTCCAGGGTTTCGGTGGCGATGCGGCGACGCTTTTCGGCGCGCATCACATGCAGGGTGCGCATGTTGTGCAGGCGGTCAGCCAGCTTGATGAGGATGACGCGGATGTCCCGGGTCATGGCCAGCATCATCTTGCGCAGGTTTTCCGCCTGCTGCTCAGCTTTCGATTCGAACTTGATCTGGGCGATCTTGGAAACGCCGTCCACCAGCTCGGCCACCTCCTCGCTGAATTCGTTGGCCAGCTGTTCTTTACTGAACCCGGTGTCCTCGATCACATCGTGCAGCATGGCGGCCATGAGCGAGGCATGGTCCATGTGCATGTCGGTGAGGATATTGGCCACCGCCAGCGGGTGAGTGATGTACGGATCCCCGGTGCGGCGGTACTGGCCTTCGTGTGCTTGCTCGGCAAAATGGTAAGCGTGTACGACCTGGGCGATCTGGTCATCGTCCAGGTAACTGCGTAACCGTTTTTCCAGATTATGGATGGTGGGCAAAAGGCCTCGTCACGCCCTTGGCGAGTAGCAGGTTCGAAGATGACTCTTAGCTTAGATTTGAGGGCAGGATTTGTCTATGACAAGGAGATAGGCACAGACGATTGTTTGGCTGGGGAAAAGCGATGGGGCCAGACACTGGGTGCCGGCCGCTGACAATCCCGGCGGCCTGGAGGGCTGTACAGCTCAACACCATGCTGATGCGCCAATCATGAGGGGCTTTTCGGGTTTGTAGAATCCGCTGCGCGGCGGCGTGTTGCCTCGCGAATTCGCAAAAAAAAACGGAAAGGCGCGGGCCTCTCCGTTTTTCTGTCCACTTTTACCTTGCGGTGAAAGCGGGAACCGGCAATTACTCGCCGAAAGACTGGGTCAGCAGGGCCAGCTCGTCCACGTCGGCGCTGCGATCCGCGATCGGGTTATCCACGGATTCAGCCGTCACGTGGCCTTCGGCGATTTCACGCAGGGCAACAACGGTGGGTTTGTCGTTTTCCCAGGCTACACGTGGCTCTTTACCGCCGCTCTGCAATTGATGGGCGCGCTTGCCGGCAACCAGTACCAGCTCAAAGCGGTTATCCAGTTTTTCCAGGCAATCTTCTACGGTAACTCGTGCCATGCTGCTCTCCTGACAAGCTGACGGGGCCGGTTCGACATGAACCTGCACCGCCTGATAATTCGCAAGGAGGCGATTTTACGGGCTGAGGGCAGGGCAAGTCCAGTGCCAGCCGCCGAACGGCGGTGCCGGGGCTGGCCCCGGCGGCGGCAATCAGCGTGGCGCGAGCAGGTTCTGCAGGGTGGCGGCCTGGCGGGCAGACTGCCGGCTTGTCACCAGCCGGCGAGCCTCGACGATGGCTTCCAGCTCATACAGAGCGCGTTGGAAATCATCGTTGACCACCAGATAGTCGAACTCGCCGTAGTGGCTCATTTCGTCCTGGGCGCCGTCCAAGCGCTGCTGGATCACGGTTTCGTCGTCGGTTTCGCGGCCCCGCAGGCGGTCGGCCAGAATCTCCAGTGAGGGCGGCAGGATGAAGATGCTCACCGCATCCGGCAGCTGCTTGCGAATCTGGGTGGCGCCTTGCCAATCGATCTCCAGAATTACGTCGTCGCCGCCGCGCAGGGTCTGGGCGACCCAGTCGGCGCTGGTGCCGTAAAGGTTGCCGAACACTTCCGCATGCTCGAGAAAACGGCCCTGTTCCACCTGACGGACAAAGCTGTCACGGTCGGTGAAATGGTAGTTCACGCCGTCTTCCTCACCGGGGCGCATGGCGCGGGTGGTGTGCGAGATGGAAATGCGGACCCGGGCAAGCTTGTCGACCAGGGCGGCCACCAGGCTGGTCTTGCCGGCGCCGGACGGGGCGGAAATGATGTACAGCGTGCCTTTGTCGGCCATAAAGAGAATGTCCTGTTCGCGATCCCGGTAAAGCGCGCATTATAGGCGTAAAGACCCGGGTGCGTCATATGCACCCTGACCCGGAGACAACGGACTCACTATGCAGGACAGCGCGATCAGCGCCACGGTGGATTTCCATCAGAACGGCGTACAGCACGGTTTCCTCAAACTGCCTTACTCCCACGACCAGTCCGCTTGGGGCAATGTGATGATCCCGGTGGCCGTGATCCGCAACGGCGAAGGGCCCACTGCGCTGCTGACCGGGGGCAACCACGGTGATGAATACGAAGGCATCACCGCCTTGCTCAAGCTGGCGAGCCGGCTGCGAGCGCAGGATATCAGCGGCCGGGTGATCATTGTGCCGATGATGAATCACCCGGCGGTGCTGAACGGCACGCGTACCTCCCCGCTGGATGGCGGCAACCTGAACCGGGCGTTTCCGGGCGACCCCGCCGGCACCCTCACCGAAAAAATTGCCGATTACTTCACCCGTTATCTGGTGCCACTGGCTGACGTGGTGCTGGATATGCACTCCGGTGGACGCACGCTGGACCTGTTGCCTTTTGCGGCCACCCATCGCCTCGCCGATGAGGCCTTTGGGGCACGCTGCCTGGCCGGGGCTGAGGCGTTTGGGGCGCCTTACACCCTGTTTATGGCGGAGCTGGAAGAGGCGTCCCTGTTCGACAGCGTGGTAGAAGCCCAGGGTCGGGTATTCATCAGCACCGAGCTGCGCGGCGGCGGCACGACTACCCCGGATACCGTGGCGCTTGCAGAGCAGGGCGTGGACAACGTGTTACGCTTTGCCGGCATTCTGCCCGGCGACCCGTTGCCGGTAACATCGCAGGCGCTGGAGATCCCCAGCGCAGACTATTACCGTGTCAGCGAGCATCGCGGCTTGCTGGAATTTGCGGTAGCACTGGGCGACTGGGTGCAGCAGGGCGAGGTGCTTGCCCGCGTGCATAGCCTCGATCGTACCGGCCAGCCCTCGGTGGATTATCGGGCGCCGTTTGCAGGCATGTTGATTGGTCGCCGTCACCCGGCCCGGGTAGACATTGGCGACACCTTTGCCGTGCTGGCGGTGAAGCGCTAAGGCGTTCTTCCGCGGCGCCCAAACTGAAAAACCAGGAGAAACTATGAGTGACTCAAAGGGCGATCCGCGTCGCCGCCATTCAGCAAAGGTCGTTGATGGCCCCGGTAAATCCGCCAGCCGGGCCATGCTGCGGGCGGTGGGATTTACCGATGAGGATTTCCACAAGCCCCAGGTGGGGATCGCGTCCACCTGGAGCCAGGTGACGCCCTGCAACAGCCACATTGGTGAGCTGGCCGACAAGGCCTGCGAAGGGGCTGATGCGGCCGGCGGCAAGGGCGTGATTTTCAACACCATCACTATTTCCGATGGCATCGCCAACGGCACCGAAGGAATGAAGTATTCGCTGGTGTCTCGCGAGGTGATTGCCGACTCCATTGAAACCGTGGCCGCCTGTGAAGGGTTTGACGGCCTGGTGACCCTGGGCGGCTGTGACAAGAACATGCCCGGTTGCCTGATGGGCATGGCGCGGCTGAATCGCCCCAGTGTGTTCGTCTACGGCGGCACCATCATGCCCGGCAAGGGCCACACCGATATTGTCTCCGTGTTCGAAGCCATGGGCGCCCATTCCCGGGGCGACATGGACCTGATTGAGCTCAAGCAGATTGAAGAAACCGCCATCCCCGGCCCGGGGTCCTGTGGCGGCATGTATACCGCCAACACCATGGCCTCGGCCATCGAAGCGCTGGGCATGAGCCTGCCCGGCAGCTCGGCACAGAACGCGGTGTCCGAGGAAAAGCGGGAAGATTGCGTGCGGGCCGGCGCCGCTGTATTAAAACTGCTGGAACAGGACATCAAACCGTCCGACATCATGACCCGCGCGGCGTTCGAGAATGCCATCACCGTGGTGATTGCCCTGGGCGGCTCCACCAATGCGGTGCTGCACCTGATCGCCATGGCGCGCACCGTGGGCGTGGCGCTGTCACTGGATGACTTCACCGAAATCGGCAAGCGGGTGCCGGTGCTGGCGGACCTGCGCCCCAGCGGCCACTACATGATGAGCGAACTGGTGGCCATCGGCGGTATTCAGCCGCTGATGAAAATCCTGCTGGAGGCCGGATTGTTGCAGGGCGATTGCCTGACGGTGACCGGCCGAACGCTGGCGGAAAACCTGGCCGATGTGGCGCCCTATCCCCTGGATCAGTCGATTATTGCGCCCCTGTCCGAGCCTCTGAAAGCGGAAAGTCACCTGCGCATTCTCTATGGCAACCTGGCGCCGGACGGCGCGGTGGCCAAGATCACCGGCAAGGAAGGCACCCACTTTTCCGGCCCGGCACGGGTGTTCGGTTCCGAAGAAGAAGCCCAGGAGCGAATTAATGATGGCACCGTGGTATCCGGCGACGTGGTAGTGATTCGTTATGAAGGCCCTCGCGGTGGGCCCGGTATGCGTGAAATGCTCACCCCCACCTCCGCCATCATGGGGCGCGGCCTGGGCAATGAGGTGGCGCTGATCACCGATGGCCGCTTCTCCGGCGGCAGTCATGGTTTTGTGGTCGGCCACGTGACCCCGGAAGCCTTCGATGGCGGTCCGCTGGCGCTACTGGAAGACGGTGACCTGATCACCATTGATGCGCAGGAGAACACCCTGGTTGTGGATCTTTCCGATGCGGAGCTGGCACGCCGGCGAGCCAATTGGCAGCAACCGGCACCACGCTATACCCGTGGCGTGTTGGCCAAATACGCACGGCTGGTCGGCTCCGCCAGCGAAGGCGCGCTGACGGATCAGGACTGATCTGTCAGGTGAGATTCTCTTCGTCGGCTTGGGGCCCCCTCAAGCCGACCCCTTCCTTATCGTTGCTGCGTTTTACTTCCCGTCTTTTGTGTCGGTGAGCGGCATTTTTCGATGCCCCTTTCCCTTTTTTCCGTCCCCATTCCGCGTACTGAAATATTGATCGTTGTATGAGATGGATCGCGCGACGCAGAAAAGTGTGTGGTTTAGTTACACTAAAAATTTAAACGTTCGTTTTAAATTTTCTACAGAATTGCACTCATAAATAGGGCCGTATTAACCCTGTTCATGGTGCCGTCTTTTTACGCCCTAAAAGGGAAACTAAATAGCCTCATTTGTATATATTGCGGCTGCGCTATTCTTCCTCCTATCCACAAAAAATCTCATTTTTTTAATGTAATCATCGAGTTATGGATGGATTTAGTCGATTCTTCAAAAAATAAAAAATAGTTCGAAATTCCCTGAGCCAGCCGGTAGACAGCAGGAAAATGGCTGATACATACTCGTTGGTATGTGGAAAGAGATGGCGGGATATTTTGTTTCGCCTCCTGGAAAAAAGAAAAGATAAACACCGTTATTGGCAGCAATAACGCATAAAAAAGACAAGCGTGTGCGCATTGCCATGGCGCCATTGGCGTGATGGCAATAACAACAAACAGGGAGAGCAACATGATGAAAACGTTTCTGGCCGGCGTGGTATCAACGCTGTTGCTGGCCTCTGCGGCCCAGGCGGCAGAGCCGGTAAAGATTGCATTGATTGATCCGCTCAGTGGGCCCATGGCGTCAGCGGGTCAGCCTGCCTACGAGCACCTGAAATTTGCCGCTGAGCGAATCAATGCCAACGGCGGCATGAATGGTCACCCGATCGAAATCGTCGGCCTGGATAACAAGCTAAGCCCCCAGGAAAGCCTGGTTCAGTTGCAGAAAGCCATGGATAACGGCGTGGATTTTATTACCCAGGGCAATGGTTCCTCGGTGGCCTCGGCACTGATCGCCGGTATCGAAAAGCATAATCGCCGCAACCCGGGTGACGAGCGCCTGTTCCTCAACTACGCGGCGGTGGACCCGGTCTTTACCAATGAGCGTTGTTCATTCTGGCATTTTCGTTTCGATGCCAATTCCGACATGAAGATGAACGCGCTGACCGATTATCTGGCCGGCCAGAAAGAGATAAAAAAGGTTTACCTGATTAATCAGGATTACAGCCATGGCCGCTCTGTTTCCGCGCAGGCCCGCAAGATGCTGAAAGAAAAGCGCCCGGACATCGAAGTGGTCGGCAATGACTTTCATCCGCTGGCAAAAGTGAAGGATTTCACGCCGTACATTTCCAAAATCCAGGCATCCGGTGCCGACGCGGTGATTACCGGTAACTGGGGCCAGGACATGACACTGCTGGTGAAAGCGGCGGCAGACTTTGGTCTGGATGCGCCTTTCTTTACCTACTACGGCGCTAGCTCTGGCGTGGCCACCCAGCTGGGTGAAAAAGGCGTGGACCGCCTGTATCAGATCAATGAGTACTACGGCGATTTTGAAGACCCGGAAATGGCGCAGCGCCAAGTCGATTTATACAAAAAAGCCAACTGGGATTTCTACTATCTGCGTTTGAGCAACATGCTGGATATGCTCAAGAAAGCCGCCGACCAGGAGAAAAGCGTAAACCCGGTGGTCATCGCCAAAGCGCTGGAAGGGATGACGCTGACCAGCACCACTGGCGAGCTGGTGATGCGTGCGGAAGATCACCAGATCCAGTTGCCCATGTTTATCTCGGTGATGGATGACGACATGAAATATGGCGCCGAAGGCACCGAGTTCAACTTCCACAAAGTGGCGCGGATCGAACGTGATGACGTCACGCTGCCTACCACTTGCCGCATGCGTCGTCCGAAATAAACGCCGGACAACGCGCAATGGATTGATCTTGTTGGATTGAGTCGAAGCAGCTGCATTCCGCGGCTGCTTCAGGAGCTTTTGCATGCTCGAAATTATTATTTTTTCCACGCTGAACGGCATTTTGTACGGCTTGTTGCTGTTCATGCTGTCCAGCGGTTTAACGCTGATTTTTTCCATGATGGGCGTGCTCAATTTCGCCCATGCCAGTTTTTATATGCTTGGTGCCTATGTGGCCTACAGCCTGGGGATGGTGGTGGGCTTCTGGCCGGCCCTGTTTCTGGCGCCTCTGGTCGTGGGGCTGTTGGGCGCGCTGGTTGAAAAATACGGCCTGCGCCGCGTCCATGAAAACGGCCACGTGGCCGAATTGTTATTCACCTTTGGCCTGGCCTATGTGATCAACGAGCTGGTCCAGTTGATCTGGGGGCCGGTATCCGTGGCGTACCGTGAGCCGGCTTACTTGCGCGAGCCGCTGTTCACCCTGATGGGTACGGATTATTCGATTTTCCGGGGCGGGGTGATCCTGATTTCCGCGCTGATGCTGGTGGCGCTCTGGTACCTGCTCAAGAAAACCCGCGTCGGCCTGATGGTGCGGGCCTCGTTAACCCACGGGAATATGGTGGGCCATCTGGGCCATAACGTGCCGCGTTTGTTTATGGGTGTGTTCGGGTTTGGTTGTGCCCTGGCTGGCCTGGCCGGGGTGATGGGCGGGCCATTGCTGGCCACCGAACCGGGCATGGCAGAAAGCCTTGGGCCTATCGTCTTTGTGGTGGTGGTCGTGGGCGGCATGGGGTCCCTGTTGGGGGCGTTCTATGCGTCCTTGTTGATCGGCCTGATCCAGACCTTCTTTGTGGCCATGAATGCCTCCGTGGGCGATCTGCTCAACGGCATTGGCATGAACGTGGATCCCTATGGGGAGATCACGGGCATTACTCTGGCCAGCTTGGCGCCAATGACGCCCTTTATTCTGCTGGTACTGATTCTGATTTTCCGCCCACGCGGTTTGATGGGGGAGCTTGAGCCATGAGTGAAGCAACTGCAGTGGCAACATCATCTCCGTCCATGCCCTGGCGTTCGCTGATGCCCTGGGTGATCAGCCTGGCAGTCATGGCGGTGTTACCGTTTTTATTTGAAGGCGGCACTGCCTTCACCCTGATGAATGTGATCGGTATCAATATCGTGTTCGCCATGTCCTACAACATGCTGTTGGGGCAGGGTGGCATGCTGTCGTTTGGGCATGCGGTGTTCTTCGGCATGGGCAGTTATGCGGCCATGCATGCCATGAATGCCATCGATGAAGCGAGCTATACCGGTGAAGGTTTCTGGGCGCATATCCCGGTAGTGAGTATGCCGCTGGTGGGCATGATCGCCGGTGGGCTGGTGGCGCTGGTGATCGGCTGGCCGTTCTGCCGCCGCGCCGGTACCGCCTTTGCCATGATCACGTTGGGCCTGGGGGAATTGGTGGCAGCAGCCGGGCAAATGTTCCCGTCCCTGTTTGGCGGCGAAGCCGGCATTTTTGCCAATCGCATGGTCGGGCCGCAGTGGTTCGGGCTGGAATTGTCCAGTGCCCGGGATGTGTACGGATTTATTGCCTTCTGGACTCTGGTGGCGGTGGCTGCCATGTGGGCCTTTACCCGCACGCCGCTGGGGCGCATGTCCAATGCGGTGCGTGACAACCCGGACCGGATGGCCTTCATCGGTTACCAACCGCGCAATATTCGTTATCTGATCTTTATCGCTTCCGGTTCCTTCGGGGGCCTGGCTGGCGGCATGGCGGCGGTGAACTATGAAATCATTACGCCGGAATCGTTAGGGCTGATTCCTTCCGGCATGGCGCTGTTAATGGCGGCGGTGGGGGGGCTGGGTGTGTTCTATGGCCCCATCGTGGGTGCCATCGTGGTCACCCTGATCAACTCCATGCTGAGCGACTACACCGATGCTTCCATCCTGTATGTGGGGCTGATTTTCCTGAGCATTGTCATGTTCGCCCCGCGGGGTCTGGCCGGTGGTATCGAACAGGTGCGTGTGGCCTGGCGCGAGGGCCAGCTGACGTCGTGCCTGCCGGGCTGGCTGACGGGTGCAGCGGCAGTGGTGTTGATTGCCACCGGGTTGTCACTGGCTGTGGAGCTGTTGTTCCACTGGCGTCAAGGCAGCGACAGCATCAGCCAGTTTTTTGGCATGACATTGAATGAAACCAGTGTGTGGCAGTGGGGCGCCGTGGTGGCGCTGGTGGCCAGTGGCATCACGCTGATGCGTGCCACCCGAACCCTGCGGGAGAGCGAATAATGACAGCGCTATCGATCCAGGCATTACGAAAAAGTTTTGGTCCGGCGGATATTATTCGCGGTGTGGACCTGGAGGTGAGCAGTGGTGAAATCCACGCGATCATTGGCCCGAACGGGGCCGGTAAATCCACCTTCTTTAATCTGCTGTCCGGCGCCTTGCAGCCCTCCAGTGGTGACATGGCGTTGAACGGCACACGCATTAATGGTCTGTCGCCGGACAAGATTCAGCAGCTGGGCCTGTCGCGTTCGTTTCAGGTGAGTAATGTGTTCACCAACTTGTCCGTGTTTGAAAATTTGCGTTGCGCCTGCCTGAAGAACAGCAAGGCCGGATATGTCTTCTGGCGGCCGGCCGCCGGCATCCGTCAGGCCAATCAGCGTGCCGAAGAAGTGCTGGCACTGATCGGCCTGCAAGCGTTACGCGAGGTGCCGGCCGGGGCATTGCCCTATGCCAGCCAGCGGGCGCTGGAAATCGGCATGACCATCGCCTGCGATGCGCAGGTGGTGCTGCTGGATGAGCCCACCGCCGGCATGAGCAACACCGAAACCGAACAGGCCGTGGGCATGATCCGCAAGGTGGCTGCCGGGCGCACCTTGATGATTGTGGAGCACGACATGGGCGTGGTGTTCGAACTGGCCGATCGAATTTCGGTACTGGTCTATGGCGAAATCATTGCCACGGGCACCCCGGAACAGATTCGCAATGACCCCAGGGTGAAAGAAGCCTATCTGGGTGAGGAGGCCGCCTGATGTTGGACGTACAGGATTTACATGCCTACTACGGCAAAAGCCATATTCTTCAGGGGGTGAATTTTTCCCTGCAGGAAGGCGAAGTGGTGTCGTTGCTGGGGCGGAACGGGGTGGGCCGCTCCACCACGGTGAAGTCCATCATGGGTGAAGTGCCGCCTACGGGCTCCATCCGTTTTCGGGGTACGGAAATTGCCGGCTGGCCCAATCACCGGATTGCGCGGCTGGGCCTGGGTTATGTGCCGGAAGACCGGGATATTTTTCCCTCTCTTACGGTGCGACAAAACCTGGAGCTGGGCCTGAAGAACCCACGCAAACCCGGGAAGTGGACCGTGGAAAAAATGCTCGACATGTTCCCCAACCTGGCCCGGCGCGAACACTCTCCGGCGGGGGTGCTGTCCGGCGGTGAAAAGCAGATGCTCGCCATGACCCGCACCCTGATGGGCGACCCGTCCCTGATCATGATCGACGAACCCACCGAAGGCCTGGCCCCGCTCATCGTCAAACAGATCGCCGACCTGATCTCGGAAATCGCCAACGCCGGGGTCTCCATCCTGCTGGTGGAGCAGAAACTCTCCATCGCCATGGATATCTCCCACCGCGTCCTGGTCATGGGCCACGGCCAGATCGTGTTCCAGGGCTCCCCGGACGAACTGCGCAACGATGACGCCGTGCGCAAGGAGTGGCTGGAGGTGTAGCGTTTCGGTTGCCCCCGGTCTTCTTGTCAGGCAAGAAGACCGGAGCCGCCAGCGCGCCTAATTCCCGAGGGGCGGCCTATGTCCCCCTTTGGAGCCTCCCTGCCTGTGCTCCAACCCCAGCCGTTTATCGCAACCATCGTAGGAGCGCCACTTGAGGCGCGAACCCCTAACCCTGAATAAACGCCCCAGCCCCAATAGCCGCACCCGTCATCCGGTAAGGCAGCTCATGAAAAAGTGCTAATTGGCCCTAGATCTCCCGTCAGAACGTGATAGTGTTCACATAAAAATGAACAGCCTTCAGGCACGGAATGCCTAGGCAGTAGAAGGGGAAGGGGATGTCGGATTGTCCATTTTGTGCAGAGCCTGCCGCACTGGCGGAAGGCATTGAGCTGCACAATGCCCTGGCCTATGTCCGCGAAGACAAATACCCGGTCTCCCCCGGTCACCTTTTTATCATCCCCCGCCGCCACGCCGAAGACTGGCTCAGCCTCACACTTGAAGAGCTGGGTGCGATTATCCTGCACATCATCAGGTTTTGGTTAACTGCAGCAATAGCGGTGAATTCCATTGTTAAAGTGATAATGCTTAAAAGAAAAAGAACCGATTAAAGGAATAACCCCATGCCAATACCCGACTTCCAATCTGTCATGCGGCCGATGCTCGTCGCCATCAACGATGGCAACCCGAAGCTTATGGCTGATGTGCTGGAAGATGTGTGCAGCCACTTCCAGCTCAGCGAAGAAGAGCAGGCGCAACGTCTGCCTTCAGGCAAGCAGACCTACATAAAGAACCGGGTGGGCTGGGCGCGGACCTATATGAAGAAGGCGGAGTTGCTCACCAGTCCGGGCAAGGGGCTGATCCAGATTACCGACCGGGGCCGCCAGGCCATGGAGGAATGCCCCGAGCGCGTTACCGTGCGCTACCTGAAGAATTACCAGGAGTTCGTGGATTTTCACACCCATACCCCCAGTGAAGAAAAGACCGGGCAGCAGGAACCCGAGACCAGCAACGATACCCCGGATGAGCAGCTCCAGCAGGCCCACACTTCGCTGATGGAATCCCTGGCCGATGAGCTGCTGGATACTATCACCGCCGCCACCCCGGCCTTCTTCGAAAAACTGGTGGTGGACCTGATGCTGGCAATGGGCTACGGGGGCTCCCGGGAAGATGCCGGGCAAGCCACCCGCTACACCAGCGATGGCGGCATCGACGGCATCATCAAGGAAGACCCGCTCGGCCTGGACGTGATCTACCTGCAGGCCAAGCGTTACACCGAGAAAGGCGTAGGGCGCCCGGAAGTGCAGGGCTTTGCCGGGGCGCTGGATATGCAGCGGGCCCGCAAGGGCGTGTTTATCACTACCTCCAAATTCAGCGCCGACGCCCGTGAGTACGTGGGGCTGATCGAGAAGAAGATCGTGCTCATTGATGGCCAGGAACTGGCCAAGCTGATGATACAGTACAACCTTGGCGTGGGAATCAAGGAAACCTACGCGGTGAAGCAGGTCGACAGCGACTACTTCAACGAAGAATAACCGGCCGCGCTGGCCGCCAAACTGCCCAGCGGGCGAATCCGATAACACCGAGACACATCAATGACCCAAAAGCTCACCCTGCAACAACTGGAATCCTTCCTCTGGGAAGCCGCCGATATCCTGCGCGGCAATATGGATGCCTCCGAGTACAAGGATTACATCTTCGGCATGCTGTTCCTCAAGCGCCTGTCCGATGCCTTCGAGGAAGCCCGGGAAACCGTGGTGCAGTACTACCTGGGCAAGGGCAAGACCCAACAGCAGGCCGAAGCGCTGGCCGATGACGAGGATGAGTACGACAAGACCTTCTACGTGCCCGCCACCGCCCGCTGGGAGGCCCTGAAAGACCTCAAGCACGATATCGGCTCTGAACTGAACAAGGCCACCGAAGCCATTGAAGAGCACAACGGCTCCCTGGAAGGCGTGCTGGTGACCATCGACTTCAACATCAAGAACAAGCTCACCGACAAGAAGCTGCGCGACCTGCTCAGCCACTTCAGCCAGCACCGGCTGCGCAACGAGGATTTCGAGCGTTCCGATCTGCTCGGCACCGCCTACGAATACCTGATCAAGATGTTCGCCGACAGCGCCGGCAAGAAGGGCGGCGAGTTCTATACCCCGTCGGAAGTGGTGCAGCTGCTGGTGTCCCTGCTCAAGCCCCACGCCGGCATGCGCATCTACGATCCCACCGCCGGTTCCGGCGGTATGCTGGTGCAAACCCGCAACTACCTGGCTAAACACGGCGAGAACCCGTCCAACCTGTCCCTCTACGGGCAGGAGATGAACCTGAACACCTGGGCCATCTGCAAGATGAACATGTTCCTGCACGGGGTCTACAGCGCCGATATCAAGAAGGGCGACACCCTGCGCGAGCCGCAGCACACCGAAGCCGGCGCCCTGATGACCTTCGACCGGGTGATTGCCAATCCCCCCTTCAGCCTGAAGAAATGGGGCAAGGAAGAAGCCGACGCCGATGCCTATGGCCGCTTCCCCTATGGCACCCCGCCCAAGGACGCCGGCGACCTGGCCTTCGTCCAGCACATGATCGCCAGCCTAAATAGTGATGGGCAATTAGGTGTCGTCATGCCCCACGGCGTGCTGTTCCGGGGCGCCAGCGAAAAAGCCATCCGCCAAGGCATTCTTAACGATGACCTGCTGGAAGCCGTCATCGGCCTGCCCGCCGCCCTGTTCTACGGCACCGGCATCCCCGCCTGCCTGCTGATCATCAACAAGCACAAGTCCGCCGAGCGCAAGGGCAAGGTGCTGTTTATCAACAGCGAGCTGGAATACGAAGAGGGCAAGAACCAGAACAAGCTGCGCCAGCAGGATATCGACAAGATCGTTCAGACGTTTGAGCACTTCGAAGAGATCAAGCGCTATTCAAAAGTGGTGCCATTGGCCGAAATCGAGGAAAACGACTTCAACCTCAACATCCGCCGCTACGCCGACACCAGCCCGCCCCCGGAAATCTTCGACGTGCGCGCCATTCTCCACGGCGGCATCCCGGTACGGGAAGTGGAAAGCGAATATATTCGTGAAGAGATACTGGAAAGCTTTGATGTGTCTGCGGTATTTGTGCGTAGAGATGAAGAGTATTACGACTTCAAGCCGGAGATCGGCAGCAAGGAAAAGATTCGCGAAGTGGTCGAAGCCAATTACCCGGCCGCCAGGGGTGGCGGAAGCACTGATAATGCAGGAGAAATTATCGGCCAGCTTGAACGCTGGTGGGACAAGTACCGGGTGTCGCTCAGTGAGCTAGATGCCCAGGTGGCGGAAGCGGAACGCGTGATGAAAGGCTATCTGAAGGAGCTGAGGTATGAGTAGTACGGTTCCTGATGGGTGGGTTTTTTGTCGTCTTGATAAGCTTGTAAGTAGGTTCATGGTTCCTATGCGAGACAAGCCAAAGGAGTTTTCGGGTTCGATTCCATGGGTAAGAATCGAAGACTTTGATGGAAAGTATTTGTATGAATCCAAGTCTAGGCGCTGCGTGGATACGAATACAATTGAGGCGATGAAGCTTAAGGTATATCCCCCTGGAACAGTGCTTTGTTCTTGTAGTGCTCGGCTGGGTGTTTGCACCATTGCAGGAGTAGATCTGGTCTCTAATCAGACATTCATTGGCTTGGTTCCAGATTCCTCCGCTGTTTCAAGCGAGTTCCTTTTTTACAGGATGTTGAGTCACGCGGATGATCTTCAGAGGCTTTCATCTGGTACTACGATTGCGTATCTATCCAGGGAGAAATTTGAAGAATTTGAGGTTTTGGCGCCCCCTCTCCCCGAACAACAAAAAATCGCAGCCATCCTTTCCTCCGTCGATGACGTGGTCGAAAAAACACGCGCACAGATCGACAAGCTGAAAGACCTGAAAACCGGCATGATGCAGGAGCTGTTGACCAAAGGCATTGAGCATACCGCGTTCAAGGATTCGCCGGTGGGGCGGATTCCGGAGGGGTGGGATTGCATCCGACTTGGAGATGTCCTCGATTTCAAGAATGGTGTCAACAAGGGTAAAGAGGCGTTTGGGCATGGAGTGCCTATCATTAGCTATAAGAATGTTTATTCCGGCGGAGGGATAGACGACTCTGATCTTAATTCTTTGGTTGATATGAATGAGAGAGAGCTTGATAGATTTAGGGTGAAATTCGGAGACGTTTTCTTTACTAGAACCTCTGAGACGCCTGATGAAATAGGCTTTGCTAATGTTTATTTGGGTTCTAGAGATGATGTGGTTTTTAACGGATTTGTGATTCGAGGGCGGCAAAATGCAAAGCTCTTTGATCCAAGTTTTCTAAAGTATGCCTTTCAAAGTAATTCTGTCAGGAAGCAAATGATGGATAACAGCAAATTCACCACAAGGGCAGGTATTAGTGGGGAGAGCCTGTCGAGAGTGCTAATTGCCATTCCTGATATTGCCGAACAAGAAAAAATAGCAAACGCACTAGGAACGATAGATTCTATGATTTCGTCATCTAACGAAAAGTTAAAGTCAGTAATGTCACTAAAGCGCGCCCTAATGCAAGACCTTCTCACCGGCAAGGTCAGAGTCAACGTCGATAACAAGGAGAACGCAGTCGCCTGATCGGCGTGACTGCCCGTTATGTTTCAGGACGAAGCCGAAAAAGTCGAAATCCCTGCCATTGAGCAGCTAATTAAACAAGGCTGGGCCTTTGTGCCTGGCGCCGAGCTGGCGCCGGGGCAGCCGGGGGATGAACGCAGCTATTACCGCGATGTGGTGCTGGTAAAACGGCTGGAGACTGCCCTGCGCGGCCTGAACCCGTGGATCAGCGAGGAAAACCTGCGCAAGGTGCTGCGTGAGTTCACCCACCCCAATTTCGCCGGCCTGATTGAATACAACCAGGCCCTGTGGGAAATGCTCTGCTGCACCGGCGATAACGCCATTTCGGTGGAGCAGGATCTGGGTGCCGGTCGCAAGGGCCAGACCGTCACCGTGGTGGATTTCGACAACCCGGCTAATAACGACTTTCTCTGCACCAGCCAGTTCAAGGTGGAAGGGGCGACCCAGAACATCATTCCCGACATCGTCTGTTTCGTGAATGGCCTGCCGCTGGCGGTGATCGAGTGCAAGTCACCCTATGTGGCCGATGCCATTGGCGAAGGCATTAACCAGCTGCGCCGTTATGCCAACCTACGCCGCCCGGAAGATGACGAAGGGGCGCAGAAGCTGTTCTGGTATAACCAGTTGATGGTGTCCAGCTGCCGGGATCAGGCCCGGGTCGGCACCATCAGTTCCATGGCCCAGCATTATGGTGACTGGAAGGATGCTTACCCCTATACGGATGCGGATATCCGTGGGCTATTGGCGCAACCGGTGGCAGGAAGCGGGACGGCTGGCGCGGGTGCTGGCCACAAGATTGAAGATGTGCCGTCCACGGCGTATCTGGAACAGGCCAGAGCCATGGCGGCGGCCAATGGTGCAGACGAAGCGGGGCAGGGTGATATCACCGCCCAACAGCGCCTGCTGATGGGTATGTTCAGCCGCGACACCTTCCTGGATCTGATCCGCAACTTTGTGTTGTTCGAACCGGTGGAAGGCCGCCTGATTAAGAAGGTGGCCCGTTACCAACAGTACCGGGCAGTGAACAAGGTGATCGAGCGGCTTAAGCATGGCACCACGCGCAAGGAAAAATCCGGGGTGGTGTGGCACACCCAGGGCTCGGGCAAGTCGCTGACCATGGTCATGCTGGCGGTGAAGATGCGCCGCGACCCGGAACTGCAAAAGTACAAGCTGGTGTTCGTCACCGACCGCACCCAGCTGGACAGCCAGCTCTCCGCCACCTTCCGCGATGCCCAGAACGAAACCATCTACAACGCCAACTCGGTGGCCAAGCTCAAGGAACTGCTCACCAAGGATGCGTCTGACATCGTCACCGCCATGGTGCAAAAGTTTCAGGATGCCGAAGCCGAGGGCGACTTCACGGATCTGAACCCCAGCGACAAGATCATCGTGCTGGCCGATGAGGCCCACCGCACCCAGTTCGGCGGGCTGGCCGCCACCATCAACGCCGCTTTACCTAATGCCCCCAAGATCGGCTTTACCGGCACGCCGCTGCTGAAGAACCAGAAGATGGATCAGGCCTTTGGTGGCTACATTGATCAGTACAAGATCAATGAGGCGGTGGAAGACGGCGCTACGGTGCGCATCATCTACGAAGGCCGCCAGGCCCAGACTCAGGTGGTGGGCGAGTCCCTGGACAAGCTGTTCGACGAATACTTCAAGGACAAGAGCGACGACGAGAAGCGCGAGATCAAGAAAAAGTACGGGGTAGAGCGCGCGGTGCGCGAAGCCCCGGCGCGGATTCGCTGGGTGTGCCTGGATCTGCTCAAGCACTACCGGGAGCATATCCAGCCCAACGGCTTCAAGGCCATGATCGTGGTGGGCAGCCGCCATGCGGCTACGGTGTACAAGAAAACCCTGGATGAGCTGGGCGCGCCGCTGTCTGAGGTGATTATCAGTGGTAGCCACAATGATGAGGGCTACATCGCCCAGTACACCGACAAGACCCAACAGAAGCAGGCCATTGATGCCTTCAAGAAGCCCCTGAACGAAAATCCACTAACTTTCCTGATCGTGAAGGACATGCTGCTCACCGGCTTTGATGCGCCCATTGCCCAGGTGATGTATATCGACCGCAGCCTGAAGGATCACACCTTGATGCAGGCCATTGCGCGGGTTAACAGGACGTACAAGGGGAAGCAGGCGGGTTTTGTGGTGGATTACTACGGCCTGTCCGATTACCTCACCGAGGCGCTGGATCAGTTCAGTAGCGATGACGTGGAGGGTACCTACGTCACCCTGAAAGACGAGATCCCCAAGTTAAAGGCGGCCCATACGCGCGTGGCACAGGTGTTCAGTGGCCTTAAGGGCTCGGATGTTGATGACTACGTGCTGTTCCTCAAGGACGAAGATATCCGCCAGCAGTTCGAGCTGGCCTACAAGCGCTTTGCCCGGCAGATGGACGTGGTGCTGCCCGACCCGGCGGCCAAGCCGTTTATTGCTGACCTGAAGCTGTGGGGCAAGGTGCAGAACGCCGCCCGTAACCGCTACCGCGACCCGGGCCTGAATATCGCCGATGCCGGCGAGAAGGTGCGGCAACTGGTGGATGAGCACATCATCAGCACCGGCGTTGACCCGAAGATCCCGCCGGTGGACCTGATGGCCGCCAACTTCCGCGAATCCGTGGAGCAGATTAAATTCCAGGAATCCCGCGCCTCCGAGATCGAGAGTGCTATCAAGCACCACATTACCGTAAAGCTCGACGAAGACCCGGAATACTACAAGTCCCTGAGCCTGCGCCTGCGCGACATCATCGAGAAGAATAACGGTAAGTGGGAGCAGCAACTGGAGCTGCTGCTGGACATGGTCGACAGCCTGGAAAGCGACCACAAAAAGGCTGCAGAAGATCTGGGGCTTACCGAAACCGAGCTGGCGTTCTACAACATTCTCATGGCAGAGGTGGCTCGGCACAGTGGCGATGACGTGGTGAGCGAAAGCGTCGAGGACGAGATCAAGACCACCACCCAAGCGCTGGTAGAGATGTTCAACGAGGCCACCCAGATCGTGGATTTCTTCAAGAAAGGCGAAGAGATCAAGCGCATGAAGAAAGCCATCAAGCGGGCGATCCTGGACTGCAGCTTTGGCGACAAGGCGATTGTGAATGTGGTGCAGGAGCGGTTTATGGATCTGGCGAAGACCAAGTTCCGGTAAGGGGCAAACCTCTGCCGTAGGAGCGTCGCTGGCGGCGCGATCGACAACGCTGGAATCGCGCCGCCAGCGACGCTCCTACAAAAGGTCGTTTGCCATAACTGATTGAAATACAAGGAGCCAAGGATGGCTTTGTATGGTGATGGATTGACGCTGGCAGGCGATGACTTGTCAGTGTACGCGAATAGCGTATACTTTGGGTTGAGCGCCCCATGAAGGCCCTGTTTGTGGAGCTGCCCCCATTCAGCCGTAACCGGGCGGATTACCTGAAAGACGAGGAGTACCGGCTGCTTCAGGCCATGCTGCTGGAGTCGCCTCATATGGGCGATGTGATTCAGGGCACGGGTGGGCTGCGCAAGGTGCGCTGGGTGGACAAGAAGCGCAACAAGGGCAAGCGGGGTGGTGTGCGCATCATCTACTACTGGTATGCCGGTGGAGCGCAATTCTGGCTGTTCACCTTGTATGACAAGGCTGAGGCCACAGATTTGACGGCCCAGCAGAAGAAAGCCCTGAAGGCGATGCTGGCACGAGAGGTGGAGGCGAGACGTCATGACAAAGCACAGTGACAACAAGCGCGATATCTTCGGGGAACTGACCGAAGGCTTCGAGGCGTTACAGGACGCCCGCCAAGGCAAGTGGACGCTGCAAACCACCGAGCTGGAAATGAAAGAGCCGCTAGTCATCACGGCTGAAGAGATTCGCTCGTTGCGGGAAAGCCTGAAAGTCTCCCGCCCGATTTTTGCCAACATGCTACGCATGAGTGTCCGCACCCTGGAGCGCTGGGAGCAGGACCGAGGCAAACCGGACCAGGGCTCGGCCACCCTGATGCGCCTGATCCAGCGCCACCCGGAAACGCTGGAATGGATCAGAGAGCTATAACTTGAAGCGTCCCGAATTTATCGACGGCAACGGTTTCATTGCCGAAGTGATCCGCACCAACCGCCGCAAGTCCGCTGACATCCGGGTGGAAGAGGGCGCGGTATCCGTGGTGGTGCCGGTGGGAACCTCTCTGGAGCGCATTGATGAATTGCTGGCTTCCAAGCGCCGCTGGATAAAAGAAAAGATCGCCCTCCATCAGGAAATGACCCCACCCAGTAGCAAGCGCTACGTTTCCGGCGAAGCCTTCTCCTACCTGGGCCGAAACTATCGCCTGAAAGTGGAAAAAGGCCCCTTCGCGCCGGTCAAACTGGTGCAAGGCCATCTGGTCGTTTCCGCCCCTCAGGGAACAGAGCAACCCCACGTGATCCGCAATGCCCTGATCCGCTGGTACAAGCGCCAGGCCGAAACGAAACTAAACGAAAAAGTCGCCCGCTGGGCGCCGCAAGTCGGCGTCGCTGTTCCCAAGGTGTCTATCAAAACCTTCAAGTCCCGCTGGGGTAGCTGCACCGCCAAGGGTGAGCTGCAGTTCAACTGGCAGATCATGATGGCTCCGAACCGGATGGTGGATTACGTGGTTGTTCACGAGCTATGTCATTTGATTCGCCATGATCACTCGCCAGCATTCTGGGGAGAGGTGGGCAGGGTGCTGCCGGATTATGAGGAATGCCGGGAGTGGCTGAAGCGGCATGGGCATGTGGTGGCGATTTAAGGCTCTATATGTTCGGGTCTATAGAAAAAAAGAAAAATGAAAGGGGATTGTTGTGAGTGTTGATGGGGGAGCCATGCCTGAGGGGGCAATAGCCGAAGAAATAAAATCGGCGTCGGGGAAGTCGATCAGCGCAATTTTAAGCCCGGCCAAACGAGCAAGGAACTATCAGCTTGGTGTGTCATGGTGGTCTTACCCCATCCATTGCCTGGTCTGGCTGCTTTTCTTGGTCATCATCGCGGGCACAATCTATTTTTCTTTTGAGTCAGGCGTCATGGGAATCAGTATTGCCGAGCTTCTGATGTGGGGTTTTTCTCTCTATGTGATTCTTTTTATGTTGATGTCGGCTTCAAGAGACAAGCGGCTTTCTGGTGCGAGGAAGTTTAATTTCTATTTTTCCTACGGAAGTGCTTGTGTTCTTAAGGCACTTTGGATGTCCACTGCTCTATTTCTTGCTGCTATGTGGGTGGGGGCTGCTCGTGATCCTTTGCTGGTGGGGTCAATTCATGGCTCCGTTGATATGGAAGTAGGCGGGTACTGGTTTGATGATATGGATTTCGCATCCTCCATGGTCTTCTGGCTTGTTCTTTATATGGGGTTTGCGGGAAGGAGAGCGGGGAATGAATAAACTAACTGCTTTCTTCTTGCTGTTGGTCTCTCTGCCTTGTGAGTCGGCAGAAATTGGCGGCGGTGACGTGCCTCTCTGGGAGCGTTGCTACGAATTGGTGGAATTGGATAACAATGTGGGTGGCATGTTCACCACATCGTTGAAGGAGTCGGCCTATGCCGGGTCATGCTCTGGTACGCTGAAAACCCTGTCTTTAATGAGCGCCTATACAGATTATCGCTGTGAGTTATCCGACACATTGGCATCGGCAAATGTGGTGGTGAGACGGAAAGTTGAAACAGTAGGCGAAGCCTTGAATCTTCTTTGTCGGTGGGATCCATGAGTCGGTCATTGGCTTCTGTTGCCAAGGAAAAGCTTGGCCGAGAGCTCCCCGAAATGCTCAGGAATGAGCTCAATAGTGTTTTCAGGGTAAGGAAAGACAAAAAGTCCGACCCTGCGCTCAAAAAATGGCTGGGTCTTGTCCTTAGAGAACGAGTTGGCTCAAACAGAAAGGATGTTCAGGCTGAGTACGAGGCTTCGGTTTCCAACGCCTTGATATTGATTTACCTGTTGGGTAACGGGGTTAAATCACGAGAATTCATTACCGCCAAACATGCACTATCCAGGTCTCCATCAAGCACTTTTCCCAGTTTGATTAATGAGTCGGTTGATGCCATACGGGAATCATCAAAAGCGAGAGGCTTAGAGTTCGCTGTTCTTGGTGTGATTCCGGAAAAGCATGAGCGAATCATCGAGCGATTGCTTTATGACGATTTTGATATTTTGAAGGATCACCTTCCTTCTCCATTCGAAGGGGAAGGCCTTTCCATTATCGCTGCACATTACGACCAGAGCATTCCGTGGTCTGAGTATCGAGAAGTCTATGATCAGGCCGAAGAGTCCTTCCGCGATGGGGACTTGCTGCGCTGTATCGCTTCGCTGGAGCAGTTGAAAAAAGAAAGTACCGTCAGGATCCCTGTGACTGAGCGTTTGCTTGATCAGGCTCGCGCCAGGCTTGCCGAGCATGAAGAGCTAAGGGGCGTTCTGGGAAAAATTTGAAATGGGTGTTGTTTGTGCGGCGCACAAATCGAACCTGTCTCCATTGATTACATGGAGACAGGCAATGAATACTTCAAAGTTCAATGAATACAGCAAGTTACCCTTTTTGGTGGGGCTTCCAGGCTGCCACCGTCAGGCTGTTTTGAGTTTGCTGGAGGCGCTTGAGCAGGGCCGGAACCCCTGTGAGCTGGGGGCGCGCAAAGTCAGGGCCTTAAAGGGCGTATGGCGTTTCCGGATTGGCCGCAAGTACCGTCTTCTTTGCTGGGAAAAAGATGGCCTACGGCAATTCGAGCTGGTGACACGTCAAGCGCTTGAATGCGCGATTGCACGAAGATGAATCCAATTTTCAAAGGAGAAACATCATGACTGCAATTGCAATGTTTGACCCCAAAATGGCTTTGCCTGTCCACAATCAGCTTCATCCAGTGGTTGCCGAGCTGGATTTCTCACGTCTCAAGCATAAGTACACGACGGGTGACGAGCCGGAAATGGCTGAGGCCGAATGGGACTTCGGTGAAAAGGAATATCGCCGCTTTCTCTCCCTGAAAGCCTGGTACCCTTCTGTTGAATTAGTGCCGAACAAGTTGGTGGACAAGGTATGGCATGCGCATATCCTCGATACCATGGCCTATGCCAAGGACTGTGAGACGGTGTTCGGCTACTTTATGCACCATTTCCCCTACTTCGGCATTTATGGCAAGGAGGACTATCAGCAGCTTGTGACGGCGTTTGACAAGACCTGTGCGCTGTATGAACGCCACTTTGGTCCTTATCCGGACAAGTCGCAGTTCCAGGCCATGCGTTGCGCGGGACATGCCTGCCATGCGCCGACTGAGTGTGCTTGTCGTGTGCCGGAGGCATGTAAATAGCAATATCTAGGAGAGGAGGCTGGGACCTCCTCTTTCTCTTTCTGTGTGAAATAGAGTGAGAAAGCGTTGCTTTATGGGGCGCCGATCTTCGTTCAGCAAGCTGATCCTCCCACACCGCAGTCTCGTCACCGCGTAAACGCTATTCTATATTCTGAATCTTCTTGTTGGTTAAAAAATAAAAGCAATTTAAAATCAGTTGTTTACTGGTATTTTTGCATGGTGGTTTTTGCTTTGCCCACCATGCTGCCCACCACTTTTAAGTCCTTGATTTAGCTTAATGAGCAAATACGCGGGGCCTTTTGGAGGAGGGTGGGTTGCTGAAAAGGCGGGGTCCACGTGCCCGGTTTTTCAGGTCGTGACGATAGGGTTTCTGGTGAATCTATTCACTGGAGAGCAAGATGACAATTCGTTGGCGTTACCTGGATGGATGGCTGGTAGCTAATCACGAAGAAGGGTCGGGGCTGAAGATCTGGGAAGCGGATTCTTCATTGGGCCCGGCGCTGGCCTTATTGCTGAATAAGGCTCCAGAACTGTCATGTCTGTTAGTGCAGGAATTTGGTCAAAATTGCTGGCGCAGGAGTCGTTGCTGACGGCAGTACGATTTCTGGTCTTTGGTGCGCTCGCGAGGCTATTATTGGGCATAATGGTGTCTATTTTGTCCATTAAATGCGACAATTGGACAAAATAGTATCCATATAGGTGTGATATGGTCGCCCTACTTGATGATGCCGATGTCCAGCAGGCATTTGCCACCCATCTGCGACGTTTGCGCAAACAGGCCAAGCTATCTCGCGATGCGCTAGCTGCGCGTAGCGGGGTGCCGGCATCCACCATCAAGAAATTCGAGCTCACCGGCCAAATCTCGTTTCGGCAGTTGCTGCTGCTCTGGCAGAGTCTGGATGATCTGCGCCGCCTGTACGCGCTAACCCGCCGTTCCCCTGAACAATCTGAGATGCCATCCAGCATTGCCGAGGTGTTGAGCGATGATCTTTAAGCCGGTCCGCAAGCTGACGGTAACCCGCACGCTGGCAACGGGGCAGGCGGTGACGGTTGGTGTGCTGGCGCAGAACCGGCAGGGCGTCTTCTTTCAGTACGATGCGGATTATCTGGGGCGATATGGCAACCTTTCGACCTTTGGTCTAAAGGCAACCACTGAGCTGCAGCTTGCCCCCAAAAGGCCGCATTCCGGTCTGCATGGCCTTTTCGGCGACAGTCTGCCTGATGGCTGGGGTTCGTTATTGCAAGACCGGGTGTTCCGACAGCATGGCATTCTTCCTGCCCAGATCACCGCCATGGATCGCCTGGCGTTTGTAGGGGCTTCCGGGATGGGGGCCTTGTCATTCTCTCCGACCTCGGAGTACCAGCTTGCCTCAACCGGCGACATCGACCTGGCGATGCTGGGTCTGGAGGCGCAGGCGTTTTTTGACGGTCAGACGGAAGAGGTGCTGGCGGATCTGGTGGCAGCAGGCAGCTCCGGTGGTGCCAGACCCAAGGCGCAGTTCTACATCTCCCCGGATGAGCCAGATCGCTGCCGCACGGTGGCGAGGACAGGCGATGAGGCTTGGCTGGTCAAGTTTACCTCCCGGAATCTACCTCTCGGCCATGAAGAAGGGCTCTGTGAAGCGGTCTATTTGCACCTGGCCGGAAAGTTGGGGTTGGAGCCACCTGAGTGGCGGCTGTTTGAGGCGCCAGAACAAAGTGGTGCCCGAGCATGGCTCGGGGTAAAGAGGTTCGATTGGATAAGCCGCCACCAAAAGGCAGGTCGACGCCACATGCACAGTGCCTGTGGCTTGTTGGATGCGGATTTCCGGACCCCTAGCCTGGATTACGAAGATCTGATCAAGGTCAGCCGCCATCTGTGCCGGTCGCCAGCGGTCGGCAAACTGCAGTTCCGCCGGGCCATGTTCAACCTGTTTGCCTGCAACCAGGATGACCACAGCAAGAACTGGGCTTTCCTGCAGGATGATGCGGGTGAATGGACGCCTGCCCCTTTCTACGATGTGACCTTCAGTCCTCACCCATACCAGGAGCATGCCACTGCTTATGCCGGTTTCGGCAAGAATCCGCCGCTAAAAGCCATCCGGGTGCTGGCGGCGCGGGCGGGCTACGCCAAATGGGAGCAGGCCAAGCACGATATTGATGAGATCGTGGATGTTCTCGGCGATTTCGCTGTCATTGCCAGAGAGTTCGGAGTGGATAGTGGTGTTGCTGAGCTGATTGACCGGCAGCTTGCTGGTTTGAGGGATGGGTATGAAGGCTAGCCTGTCCTCTATTCAAGAGGGGCTGAGACCAGGTGCTGTGGCTGTTCCTTCTCAGGTTTTCTGTGGTCTGCGCCCCTGATGGGTGCTGCTGTGGTCCTCGGCTTGAGCAAGTGAGGCCGCCGCATTTATCCGGTTGTGGAAGTAGTCGAGCAGAGACTGGTGTCTGTGCAGGGCTTCTTGTTTCTCATCTGGTGTTAGCTCAAGGCTTTCCTCTGCTTGTATGTTAAGGCCGACCCCAAGCTCGACCAGCCTAAACAATATATTGCTCATCTCTTTCTGGGTTTCCGAGAGCTCCGCCCGGAGCTCTTCATTATGAAATATCAGCTTCGAGCGTTCCTTCTGCAGGTGGTCGAGTTTGCCTGCGGCGGACTCTTCGTGACGCTGAATATTCTCCTGAATAGCGTTCTGGATTGCTGCATTCCTGTCTTTGAAATAGTTGCTTTCCTCTTTGACTAGCCTCTCCACAGTTTCGGAAACACTTGTTCTCTTGGAGAGGTTGGCAAGCTGCCTTTTCACGCGTGGACTGAGCCTGACTTGGACCACCTGGTTTCCGTGCTTTTTGTCTGATTTGTATCTTCTCCATGCGGCCTTGAGGTTCATGAGCTCCTTCTGGCTGCTGCTATCGGCGATCAAATAACGAGCGGCTTCTAGGAGCGCTGGGCGAGGGTTATATGGGTTTAAAACCTGGATGGACGCGCCTTTTCGTCTCAAGTGCTGCTCCAGCCAAGTCAGCATTTCTTGATCATTCGTGAGCCAATCCTCTAGAGGTATCTCTGCCCTTGCCATGTTGAAAACCTTGAAAAATCAAAAAGTACGATTGAGACGTATTATAAACGTATATTCGTACTACTAAAAACATGCCAGGTGGTATAATTACGATAAACAGAAAGGAATAACATATTTCGGAGGGGTTTTTGCGTGCTTGGATTGCTAGGAACATCAGCGGAATTTGACCGGGCGAATGGTCTCGCGTCTATTGCAGGGCCAACTCGTTACTTCTTGTATCGGCTGCTTTGCGACGATGAGGGGCGTGGCGTTGCGTTTACAGTCCAGGACTATGTCGAGCGCTTTAAGCTAAACGACAGGGTGGTGAGTAAAGCAATCCGGGAGTTGTCTGAGAGCGGGGTGTTACAGAAACGATTTGTCGATGGGGGGCTGGGAAAAAGAAGGGCGTGCCTGGAGTTGAGGCCTCAGCTTGAGGAAGCGCTTGCTGGTCTGGAAAGTGAGCAGCCGGTCGTTGAGCTCCGCAGTCTTGCTGAACATGTGTTAACTGCGATAGGAGATGATATCGGCAAACCAGGCCAGAAATGGTTGACTCCCTACAATCGATTGGTGCTGGCGGTGCTGTTGGTGAGGTCCAATTCAGCGGGCGCAGTATATGGGGTTGGGGGGAGTGATCTGAAGCGCTTGGCGGGCCTGACCGATGACGGATTGAGATCCCAGTTGAGTACGCTGATGCAGCGTGGATACCTTCGAAGCAGGGTTGCAGGAGTAACCGGGAGGTATTTGTTGGGAATGTCGAAAGGCGCATATTTCATTAACCTCGCTCACCCTGACTTTATGGGTATAGGTGGCGCTGCCTGCTTTCTAATCAGGGAGGCCAAACTAAGTAGTGAAGAGAATCGGTACCGTACGGCTTTTGGTATGTACAACGCAGCCAAAGTGATTGGTAGTTTGCAGCAGAAGGAGGCGAGGGAGGCTAATAAATCGGCTAGGTGGAGAGCAGGTGATACGGGAATACTACCTAGCACCCAGACGGCCATGGAGTTTGAGAGGGTTTTTACTGCAAGGGGAGAGTTGAGGGCTCCTTGCAACTTGCATGAGAACTTTCGAGATACTCCCAGTGAGAGATTTTCCCGATACCTGCAGATGCTCATCAACCGATATGCCAGCCTGATTGTTAATAGTTGCCTACATCATGGAGGCTGGGATGGTAATGATGAAAATGGAGAGCTTCGGACCGAAATAAGGCAGCATTTGGGTACCAAGGCGGCTCAGGCACCTTTGGCTGTGGTGGATGCGATTGTCTGTGCTTCAATCCACGAGGCAGTCAGGGTATGGGAAGTTTTGGTTTCGGATGCGGAGATCAGGAGGGTGGTTATATCAGGGGTGAATTGCCTCATACTGCCACTATTTGAAGTGCGGCACGCTCACGTGGTTACTCCTATTGTCTTATCTGGTGAAGGGATTCCTGACGAGATGAGGGGGGAGTGCTGGAAAGTGAGCATGCTGCCTGATCTGGGAAGGCGGCTATATAGGCAATCGCACAGGAGGCATGCGGGGAAAGAGCAAGAGTTAGGTGCTCAGGCCGAATTATGGGGGTTGCGAGGTGTCGGGAAGAGATACCCCCTGAATAAATCACATGGATCCGGCCTGGCGGAAGCTGCGAGTTTCAGCAATTTGGTCACCGGAGCCCCTCCCACTGAAGGCGATTGATTTGCTTTAACCTTTGAGTGGGCTGCAATAATTGGCGGGGGGTTACAGGTGCTAAAGATAAAATTTGTCCGTGTGATGGTGGGAGAGGGAGCTAGCCATACAAAAGCCGATTGACGATCGGTTTTAGGTGTGTCAGTCTGATTACCGGATTGATAATCTCTAAGTGGTTAGGATTCATGCAGCTGGGTGAACTAGAAAAGCAAGTCTTGCAATACTTCTGGAAGGGGCGCACGGCAGACGCAAAATCTGTCTATGCGCATTTCGAGAAGCAGCGCGGAGGTACCTTGAATACTATCCAGAGCACGCTGGATCGATTGTTCAAAAAAGGGCTCCTTTCCCGTGAAAAACAAGGGCATGCCTTTCAATATAGTGCAGCCATGGATCGCCAAGCTTTTATCGCCAAGCTTATCGAAGAAATTGGCGAAGATTACAGTGCGGATCCTGGCAGTACCCTTATTGCAGCTTTCAGCACCTTTTCTGAAAAGTTGTCGGATGATCAGGTTTCGGCCCTGGAAAAGCTGATTGAAGCGCGCCGGGCTGCCGACTCGGAGAGTAGTTGCTGATGATATTCGGCTATCCGGCGTTGTTTCTTCACTTATTGACGATCCTGATCTTGGGAATGGTCACAGGAACGATGATGGCTAGTCTGCTGGTTCGTCTGGTTGCCAGTCGTCTGCCGCACTATCACTTGGCTATACGAAGAAACCTACTTTGGGTCTTTGCCGTTTTTCCGCTGTTTGCCGGGGTGGCTGCAGCGTTGCTTTCCTACCTCCCTGAGTGGAAGCCTCAAGCGAACCTGTGGCTGGCCGACATTATTCATTGGCATCATGCCTATCTTTTCTCGCCCGCATCCTGGCATGGGGTATTCTTGCTTTTTTGCCTTATTGGGCTGCTGGCCTTGTTTGCTTGGAGGGGCTGGCAAGGGGTGTCCGAAGTTCAGCGTCAGCAACTTCTCGGGCTGCTCAGTGAGTGCAACAAAGATGGACTAGCAGAACTAGACTCCCCTGTTCCAATGGCGTTTGTGGCCGGTTTATGGAGTCCCAAGGCCTATATTACTCGAGGCCTTGCCTCCAGAATCAGTGCGAAAGAGCGGCGGGTTATTAGTCTTCATGAACAGGCTCATATTTGTCGCCGCGATCCGTTGGCCAAGTTCGCCTTCTCCCTGTTGACGTGCCTGTATCCCCCCGGTGTACGCCGTTTCCTGCAGGCCGAGTTTGAGCTGGCGATTGAACAGTTGGCTGATGAGTGGGTTGTGCAGCGCTATCCCCAGCCTGCAATTATCGCTCAGGCGTTACTCCAGGTGGAGAAAATCGCCGTAAACGCTCAAGACAGGCAAGCAGATGATGCATATAGCTATTTTGCCCGCCATGCGGTTGAACGGCGTGTTCATCACCTGCTAGGCGTCAGTGAATATCGTGCTTTGCCTGTGGTGACTGTTGTAGTGCTTGCTATTTCTGCAACATTAAGCAGCGCGGCCGGTGTTGACGTGCTCCATCATTTATTCGAAACCCTTTTCCTTCATTGAGAGAGTTCAGATGAGCTGGATTTCTGTTTTTTTTACGCGTAAAAAACCGATTGCCAATCGGTATTTGGCGCACTTGATGCTGCCCATTTTACTGCTGATAGGTCAGACCGCTTTAGTGGAAGATGCGGCGGCGGCCTCGCTGACTCTACAGCAAGCTATTGAGCGCAGCCTCACTCAGCATCCGCAACTGGAAGCCATGTCATTTCGTGCTGGCGCGTCACAGGCACAAATTAACCAAGCCAAATTAAGAACCGCTACCGAAGTCCAGTTCGAAGTAGAAGATGCGCTCGGTAGCGGTGTCTACGAAGGGGCTGACAGCGCCCAGGCGACCTTGAGTCTGAGCTGGGCTTTGGAAGGTAAACAGATAGATAGTCGGGTCGGCGCCGCTGAAGCGCGCCAGTCTCTGGTTACCATCGAGCTTGAGCGCCAGCGATTTGATGTAGGAGCGCGTACCGCACAAGCATTTCTCACTGCGCTGTCTTACCAGGAACGATTGGCTGTAGCCGAAGGGGCAAGAGACAGTGCGGCCCAATCTCTTGAAGAGATACGTCGCCGTGGTCGGGCAGGGGGGGCATCCCGAGTGGATGTCCTGCGTACAGAGGTGGAATTGCGTCGCCGTGAACTTGATGTGGAAGACCTGGAGCATGAGCTGGCGATAGCCCGTCAGCAGCTTGCAGCGCAATGGGGTAACAGTGATTCAGCGGACTTTGAGCTCCTCGGACAGCTTCAGACAAATCAGACGCTGGTATCCATGGAGGATCTGAAAGTCAGACTCAAAGACAGCCCTAGAGTCAAAATCTTCCTAACCCGAGCCAGGGTGAATGAATCGGAGATGGCGATAGCCAAGTCTGATGCGCTTGCAAGTTGGCGCTTTTCTGCGGGTGTGCGTCGCTATGAGGCGACAGATGATTTTGGCGTAGTGGCCGGTGTTGCGATTCCTCTGGGTAAAAATCGGCGCAATGAAGTGAGGGTCAGCGAATTGCAGGCTAAACGATCAGTCAATCAAGCCATGGCGATCAGCGAGGAATCGCGTTTAAAAGCCAGGCTGTTTGAGTTGTATCAAGCCTTACAGCACAGCCGGCATCAGACCAGCACCTTGCATGAAGAAATTATTCCTCGGCTACAGAAGGCGGTGGCTGAGGCAAATAAAGCATATTCGGTTGGCCGTTTTACTTATCTGGAATGGCAATCCGTTAAGCAGGAATTGCTGGATGCTCGATTGGCGTTGATCAGTGCGCAGTTGAGCTCCCACGTTAATCTCACAGAAATTGAACGTCTCACCGGAATATCTCTCTCTGCAAACAGTAAGGAGAAAAATTAATGAAAGTAGCAATAAAAAATATTGGTCTTCTGTTAGTGGTTTGTCTATTGGCGATTCTCCCTACTGTTGGTATTGCTGCTGGTGCTGTTGAAAATGAAGAGGCCGAGCCTGATAAGGGACCCAATAACGGTCTGATGCTTCGCGAAGGAAGTTTTGTGGTGGAGCTGGCTATCTTTGAGACCGGAGTGCCGCCAGAGTATCGCGCCTGGATAACCGACGATGGTAAGGCAGTGGATCCGGAAGTAGTGGAACTTGAGGTTGTGCTGACACGGCTTGGCGGCGTGCGTGATGAAATCGGTTTTACTGTTCAGGAGTCGTTTTTGCGCGGAGATATGGAAATATATGAGCCTCATTCATTCAAGGTGACGGTAACCGCGCAATATCAGGGGAAGAACTACCAATGGCAGTATGACAGTTTTGAAGGCCGCACAACCATCGATCAAGAAGTCGCTGACTCCATGGGTGTTGTCACGGAGGTCGCTGGTCCCGCTCTCTTGCATGAGACTATTTCTGCCTACGGAAAGCTGAAGCTTCCTCCTTCTGGAAAGCGAGAGCTGCGAGCTCGTTTTACAGGACAGATTGTCCGTGTGCACAAAAAACTTGGTGATACGGTTTCCCGTGGAGATATTCTTTTTACTATCGAAAGTAACGATAGTCTACGGTCTTACTCATTGCGTGCCCCTATGCCCGGTGTGATCGCTTTTATGGATGGGGGGGCTGGTGAGGCGACCGGAGAACGTATCTTGGCCGTCATAGTAGATATCGAGCAAACCCAGGCAGAAGTCGCGGTCTATCCTCTTGACCGCCAGCGGGTAAAAGAGGGTAACCGGGTCATGTTGAAGCAGGCAGGTGGCAAGACGCCGGTGTCTGGCGAGGTGATCTTTATTGAACCTATGGCTGTCTCAGGCCAGTCCCAGAACGTGCTAATAAAACTAGACAAGCTTCCTTTAGGCTGGAAGCCGGGGCAATTTGTGGCTGCTGAAATCGAAGTGGCTAAGCATCCGGTCGACCTTGCTGTGAAACGTATTGGGTTGCAGGGATTCAGGGATTTTACCGTAGTGTTTGCCAAGGTAGGGCAGCAGTATGAGGTGCGCATGCTGGAGCTGGGTCGCCAGGATAAAGAGTGGGTGGAGGTGCTCGGTGGTTTGAAGTCCGGCACCGAATATGTCAGTGAGAACAGCTTCCTTCTCAAGGCCGATGTCGAAAAGTCCGGCGCTTCCCACGATCACTAAAGGCCTGTAGATATGCTAGAAATCATAATTCAACACGCCATCCAGCGCCGCCGTTTGGTGCTGGTGGTTGTCGCTCTTCTGTCTTTTCTTGGATTGTGGAATTTCAGTCGCTTGCCGATTGACGCGGTGCCGGATATCACAAATGTCCAGGTGATGATCAATACTGAGGCGCCGGGATATACCCCGTTGGAAGTTGAGCAGCGGGTTACCTATCCGATTGAAACCACGTTGGCTGGCCTACCTGGGCTCGAATATACCCGCTCGGTCTCCCGTTATGGCTTATCTCAAGTAACAGCAATTTTCAGTGACGACACTGACGTCTACTTTGCTCGACAACTAGTAAGTGAGCGGTTATCAGGTGCCCGTTCAGATCTGCCTATGGGTTTGCAACCAGAGATGGGGCCAATCGCTACCGGGCTGGGTGAGATCTTTATGTTTACGGTGGATGCAGAACCCGGTGCCGTTGATGCACAGGGCAATTCCATTACACCCACGGACCTGCGTTCAGTGCATGATTGGATCATTCGCCCGCAATTGTTGCGTGTGCCCGGTGTTGTTGAGGTGAACCCCATTGGGGGCTATAAGCGGGAAATTTTGGTGGCTCTTGATCCGGGTAAGTTACTTGCAGCCGGTATCAGTCAGAAACAGATCGTAGAGGCTGTGGAGGCCAATAATCAAAATCGTGGTGTGGGATTTGTTGAGCAGAACGGCTCTCAATGGTTGCTGCGGGTGCCGGGTCAAGTTGTCTCACTTGAGGCTCTTTCCAATACCCTTGTGACGGCAGAGGATGGCAGTCGGTTACGACTTAAGGATGTGGCTACGGTAGAAGAGGGGCTGGAATTACGTTCGGGAGCGGCAACCCAGAATGGCCGCGAAGTGGTAATGAGTACGGTGTTTATGCTGGTCGGTGAAAACAGCCGAACGGTCGCTAACGCAGTGGGTGAAAAGCTTGAGGAAATCAAGGCTGGCCTACCGGAAGGTATTACCGCCACCGCTGTCTACGACCGCACCGGTCTGGTAGAAAAAACCCTGGAAACTGTACAAAAAAACCTATTGGAAGGGGCGTTGCTGGTCATCGTTATCCTGTTCCTTTTGCTGGGTAATGTTCGTGCAGCGCTTCTAACTGCTGCTGTGATTCCCATCGCCATGTTAATGACCATTACTGGCATGGTACATGCGCGAGTAAGTGCAAATTTGATGAGCCTGGGTGCGCTGGATTTTGGTTTGCTGGTGGATGGTGCAATCATCATCGTGGAGAATTGCCTGCGCCGACTGAGCCAAGCGAAGGGAGCGGGGTCGTCACCAAGTCAGAAAGAGCGTCTGGTTATTGTCTTTACGGCAACCAAAGAGGTGATGCGGCCTGCACTGTTTGGTGTCTTTATCATTACCGCCGTCTATCTTCCGATATTTTCCTTGTCCGGTGTAGAAGGGAAGATGTTTCACCCCATGGCGCTGACAGTGATCATAGCCTTGGCTAGCGCCATGTTGTTGTCAGTAACGTTTGTGCCTGCCTGTGTAGCTTTGCTTTTTCGCAATGGAGTGGAAGAGAAGGAAAATAGAGCCATGATAGGGTTGCGAAATGGCTACCAACGTCTGGTAAAAAAAGCCGTAGATCTGCGTATGGTGGTTGTCTCTTTGGCTGTATTCGTTGTGCTCGGATCAATGTTTATGGCCGGTCGCCTTGGCAGTGAGTTCGTGCCGAATTTGGATGAAGGGGATATTGCTATGCATGCCCTTCGCATCCCTGGAACCTCCCTTGGTCAGGCAATTTCGATGCAGAGAACGCTGGAAGAAAAAATCCGGAAGATGCCTGAAGTGGAGAGAGTTTTCGCCAAAATTGGCACAGCCGATGTGGCAACCGATGCCGTTCCACCAAGCGTTGCGGACAACTTCATTATTCTCAAGCCTAGGGATCAGTGGCCAGATCCAGGGAAATCCAAGGCGCAAGTCGTCGAGGATTTATCTGCCATCGTCGATACTGTTCCGGGTAGTCGTTATGAATTTCTGCAACCGATACAGATGCGCTTTAACGAGCTGCTGGCCGGTGTTCGCGCGGAGCTGGCTATTAAAGTATTCGGTGATGACTTCAAACAGCTTGAGGCTGTGGGAAAGCAGATTGAAAGTGTGGTGTCTGAAATAGACGGGGCTGCGGACATTCAGATGGAGCAAGTAACTGGCCTACCTGTTTTGACGATTACACCTAAGGAGTCAGTGTTATCGTCGTATGGCCTAGATAAGTCAACGCTGCAATCCCAGTTGTCTATAGCATTAGGGGGTGAAGTGGCAGGGCGTTTCTATGAGGGTGATCGTCGAGCCGATATCGTCGTTCGACTGGCTGAAAAATATCGAACCGACATGGAAGGCTTGGGATATCTTCCTATTCAGGTTCCTGGTTTCGGTTCGATTCCCTTGCGCGAGCTGGCTAGTATTGACTTGGTTGATGGATTCAACCAAGTAAACCGTGAAAATGGCAAGCGTAGGGTGGTCGTCACCGCTAATGTGCGTGGCCGAGATCTAGGTTCGTTTGTGGAGGAAATTCGCGAAGCCATCAATGAAACCGTACAGGTGCCGGCAGGTTACTGGGTGGAATACGGCGGCACCTATGAAAAACTGCAATCTGCTAGTCAGCGACTGACGCTGGTTGTGCCACTGACATTGTTGATGATTGTGGCGCTGCTGTATTTTGCACTGGGTTCTATCAAGGATTCACTCGTGATCTTTACTGGTGTGCCGCTAGCGTTGACGGGCGGTGTGCTACTGCTGTTTCTCAGAGATATACCCTTTTCCATTTCTGCAGCTGTGGGTTTCATCGCGCTCTCGGGTATTGCCATCC
>OLID01000058.1_pt1 | contig 80270 bp, 81 predicted proteins | sample 1609361 | NCBI WGS metagenome assembly OLID01 (sample SAMN05416778, study PRJEB24817) | seawater metagenome | isolation source: Sea water | place: Canada:Atlantic | collected 2013-07
AACGAACTTGGCTTTACTGCGGGCATGTGCGGCTGGCAGCGCAGCGTTGGCCCAACCAGCATACCCGCAAACACGGCCAAAATAACATTTACATCAGGAACAACAGGCACCCCTAAAGGTGTTTGCCTGTCAGCCTCAGCCATGCTGACGGTAGCGCAGGCGCTGGCAGAGATAACGGCAGACCAGTCACTGAATCGCTATCTGACGCTGTTGCCGCTGGCAGTTCTATTGGAAAACCTTGGCGTCTGGTCGGCCTTCCTTTCAGGAGCCACCGTATGCGTTCGCAATATCAACGCCCTTTCCAGCGCTGCTGCTGACCAGCAGGCTCTTCTGCAGGCGATTGCAGACAGCCAGGCCAACAGTATGATTCTGGTGCCGCAACTACTGGAGGGACTGCTGCAGGCACAGTCTCATGGCTTTCAGTTGCCAGCGTCGTATCGATTCATCGCCGTCGGCGGCGGCCGCGTGTCGCAGCGATTGCTGGACCGAATAGATGAGCTTGCCTGGCCTGTTTATGAAGGCTATGGCCTGTCGGAATGCGCCTCGGTGGTTTGTCTGAACAGCCCCTCGCAACATCAGTCCGGTAGCGTGGGCAAACCACTGCCTCACCTGAACGTCACTGTTGCCGAGGATGGCGAGATACTGGTTCAAGGGGCGGCTGTATTGGGCTATCTGGATAGCCCACACAATCCCGAACTGCCCTGGCCAACCGGCGATCTTGGTTTTGTCAGAGATGGTTTTGTGTACATCAGCGGCCGCAAGAAACACCAGTTTATTACCGCGTTCGGGCGTAATGTCAGCCCCGAGTGGGTAGAAGCTGAACTGTGCAGCCAGCCGGAAATAAGTCAGGCATTTCTTTACGGTGAAGCCATGCCGGTCAATACCGCCATTCTGGTGCCGACGACCGACAATGACGATGCGGTGCAGTGCGCAGTGGACAGAGTCAACAACACCTTGCCTGCGTATGCACAGGTGGGCTTATGGCAGCGCGCCAAAGAACCGTTTACCTCACAAAATGGCCAACTGACGCTCAATGGTCGTCTGCGCCGGGAACAAATATTTGCCCGGTATCAACAAATTTTTCAACCGCACAATTCAGACTGGAGTACACATGACGTTCTATGATGAATTACGACAGGCAACCGCCACCGAAAAACATTATCTCTTCAGCTCCCCGCTAATTCAGGGCGCCTTGCATGGCACAGTGGACATCAGCAGTTACACCGCTTTTCTGGAACAGGCTTTTCACCATGTCAGTCATACCGTGCCCTTACTGATGGCATGCGGAGCCAGATTACCAGCCCGACTGGAATGGCTACGAGGAGCCATGGCTGAATACATTGAAGAAGAGTATGGTCATCAGGAATGGATACTGAACGATATCAAGGCTTGCGGCGAGGATTCGGAGGCAGTACGCAACGGCCGACCGGCATTGGCAACGGAATTGATGGTCAGCACCATGTATGATCGTATCAACAGACTGAATCCTGTCTCCATGCTGGGCATGATATTTGTCCTTGAAGGTACCAGCGTTGAACTGGCCACCAGCGCAGCCAATACCCTGCAGACGAGCCTCAACCTACCTCACACCGCCTTCAGCTATTTGAGCTCACATGGCGCCCTCGACCAGGAGCACATGAAATTCTATGAGAAGCTGGTCAACAGTCTGGATAATGACGATGACAAGGCCTGTGTCATTGACACCGCCAAGGTGGTCTACACGTTATACGCGCAAATGTTCAGGTCGTTGCCGGTCTCTGGGGAAAATTATGCGCTTGCAGGATAGCGTGGTGCTGCTGACCGGCGCAACAGGTGGCATGGGGCAAGCCATACTGGCGCAACTGGTTGCGACAGGCGCCAGCGTGACCGCAGTCGGGCGAGATACCGCTGCGCTGGCTGAACTCGACAAGCGCTATGGAGCCTCTATCGTGACGATCGCCGCTGATCTTGGGATCCCGGACGATCGTCGACATCTGACCCAGCTAATGCAGCACACAACCGGTTTTAACCTGTTGATCAATGCCGCTGGGGTAAATGATTTCGCTCTTTTCGAGGATCAGGATGACGAACAGATCTGCGACATGATCAATGTTAACCTGACCGCCACACTATTGATGACCAAATCCCTGCTACCTCTGCTAAAAAAGGCATCAGAGTCTTGCGTCGTGGTGATGGGCTCAACCTTCGGTGCCATCGGCTACCCCGGTTTTGCCAGCTATTGCGCTACCAAGTTCGCATTGCGTGGTTTTTCCGAGGCGCTACGCCGGGAACTGGCAGATACCCGTGTCGGCGTTCTCTATCTTGCCCCACGCGCCACCCGAACGGGGATGAATAGTCGTGCGGTTGAAGAGATGAATGCCGCGCTGGGCGTAAGGATGGATTCACCAGAAACGGTGGCTCGCTGTCTGATTACATCACTGGAGAATGACATGTCAGAAGTCCACCTGGGTTACCCTGAAAGGCTTTTTATTCGCTTGAATGGATTATTGCCGCAATTGGTCAGTCGATCTTTGCGCAAGCAGTTGTCCACAATTCGTCAATTTGCAAATACACCCGTGGAGAAACCCTGATGAAAACTCTATTGCTATTGAGCCTGATGATTGTCATTGGCTTTACCAGTGCTGCGTCAGCTGCTGACTATCAGAAGTTGCAGTCGGATTGGGCTATCGTCAACTATCAGACAACCAAAGATCGCCAATCTGAGGCTTTTGAGGCATTGGCAGCGGATGCTGAAAAGTTGGTTGCGGAAAATCCTGACAGCCCCGAAATACGCATCTGGTACGGCATCATCCTGAGTAGCTGGGCAGGCGTTGACGGCGGTCTGGGCGCGCTATCACGAGTCAAAGAAGCACGTCGGCAACTCGAAACGGCGCTAGAACTGGACCCAATGGCATTGCAGGGGTCCGCATACACCAGCCTGGGAGCGTTGTACTATCAGGTACCGTCCTGGCCTGTTGCATTCGGCAACAAAAAGGAAGCCGAAAAGCTGCTGCGCCAGGCATTGGAAATAAACCCGAATGGTATCGACAGCAACTACTTTATGGGTGATTATCTATTTAATCAGCAGCGTTATGACGAGGCGCGCGCAAGTCTGCAGAAAGCCCTTGCGGCACCACCCAGACCAGGACGCGAATTGGCCGATCGCGGACGACGGCTCGACATTGAGACATTGATGTCGCAAATGTGAACCGTACAGGAGCACAACCATGCGCGTATTGCTGGTAGAGGATCACGAGTCTCTGGCCAAGGGAATATTGACCGCGCTGCGCTCTGAATCATACACAATGGATTGGCTGCACGACGGACAAAGTGCGCTGCACGCGATCAGCAGCGAACACTTTGATTTGGTCATACTCGATCTCGGGCTGCCGAAAATGGACGGTCTGACCGTATTGCGCGCCTTGCGGGATCGCCGTCAGCAAATCCCTGTGTTGATTCTCACATCCCGGGACGGTGTCCGCGATCGCATAGCAGGTCTGGATGCCGGCGCCGATGACTATATGATCAAACCCTTTGATACCGACGAACTTAAGGCACGCTTGCGTGCTTTGTTGCGACGCAGTGCTGGACGTGCAGCACCCACGATCGAATTGCGAGGCGTTACCCTGAACCCAGGAAATCAGCAGGTCAGCTACCTGGACAAAATTGTCGCTCTGTCCCGCAAAGAATATGTATTGCTGCACGAGCTTTTATCACAACCAGACAGGGTACTCACGCGAGACCAGCTCGAACAGTCACTATATGGCTGGTCTGACGAAGTGGACAGCAATACCCTGGAAGTTCATATCCATTATCTGAGAAAGAAGCTGTATCCAGAGCTCATCAGAACGCTGCGAGGGGTGGGTTACATGATTGAGAGTAAAGCATGACCTCAATTCGTAAACGGATCATTGTCAGAGTCATGGGGTTACTGGTACTAGGCTCAGTCATGCTCGGCCTGTTCAGCTACCTCGATGCAGCCCATGAAGTGGAAGAGTTGTTTGATGCGCAACTGGCGCAGAGCGCCCGCGTACTCGCAGGTCTGCTCAGTGAGCCCATGGCTCAGCTTGACCATGATGTACTGGCAAGAATGCTTGTGGAATCGACTGCGGATCACCCGGCAATTGGTCACCCGTATGAAGCCAAGGTTGCCTATTGGGTAAAAGATGCCGATGGAAAACTTACCGCCGGCTCGTTTTCAGCACCGGAGTTTTCGCTGATTGACTGGTCGCCCGGTTTTGCAACACTTGTACAGCCAGACAATGAGTGGCGTACTTACGTTCTGACACTGCCTGATTCTGGCTTATCTATCTGGGTAGGCGAGCGCAATGATATTCGTGGTGAGACCGTCAGCAGAATTGTGTTAGGTACCATAGTGCCTGATCTTGTCGGCATCCCGCTAATGTTGCTACTGGTGTGGGCAGCCATTGGCTCCGGACTCAAGCCGCTGGACCGACTGGCACAACAGATTCGCTCTCGTGACCCTGACAGTCTGGTGCCCATCACTGAGCCCGACCTGCCTCAGGAAGTGGCGCCCATGCAGGCTGCCATCAACCGACTCTTATTTCAGGTCAAACAACTTCTGGCGCGCGAACAACGTTTTATTGCTGACGCCGCACATGAACTGCGTACCCCTTTGGCGGTAATGAAAGTGCATCTGGACAATGCCAGGAACGAAATTAGCGCTGAGCAAAAGGACGAGTCACTTGAACAGCTTCAACAAGCAGTCGAGCGCACAACAAGGCTGGTGTCTCAGATGCTGGAATTAGCCCGACTCTCAGACTCCGCAGTCGCCAATAAAGTCGCGCTCAATGTACCGGAAGAAACCCGCAGCGCCTTGTCAGCCATTATGCCGCTAGCTCTGCAAAAGCATCAGTCACTCGAAGTAGAGGAGCCAACGCACGGTCTGTGCAATCAGCTATTCGAGCCGGGGGCGTTCAAAACCCTGCTACAAAATCTGGTCGGCAACGCCATTACTCACACAACTGAAGGAACAAGAATTATTGTAAGCATCAAAGTCCATGGTGAGAACTGGTGCTTGTGCGTCGATGATTCCGGTGCGGGCGTATCAGACGAAGACCGGGAACTACTGGTCGAACGCTTTTTTTCCAGCGGCGACACCCATGGTACAGGACTTGGGTTGTCCATCGCCAAGCGCATCGTAGAGCGACACCAAGGTGACCTGGCCCTGGGCATCAGCTATCTGGGGGGCCTGCAAGTACGTGTGTGCTTCCCGTTACACGAATTTCATGAGATCGACGTAAAATCCAGGCAAACTTTGCCGGCTAAAAATAGAGGAAGTAAATAATATGACAGGCGACGAAAAATTATACGAAGTAAAGGTCTGGGACCGCTCGATCAGAATCTTTCACTGGGTTAATGTCCTGTGTGTCCTGGCACTGATGATAATAGGTTCAGCCATCCTGTATGCGGACTCGTTGGGCATAGGCGGCGACGGCAAAATCACCCTGAAAATCATGCATGCCTATGTTGGATACGTATTTGCCTTCAATTTGATCTGGCGTCTGGTGTGGGGGTTTATAGGCGGTCGCTTCTCACGCTGGGGATCGGTTCTGCCGTTTGGACGTGGTTACGTAGGCGATCTGAAAGGCTGGTTCACGGGCTTGCGTAGCGATCAGCCTCCTGAGTACCGCGGACACAACCCGGCTGCGCGCCTGATGCTGTTGGCATTCTATGTTCTGCTCGTGGGCCAGATGTGCACTGGTCTCGTTCTCGCGGGCACTGACCTGTACTTCCCTCCGTTTGGTCATGAATTTGCCGAGTGGGCCACCGGTGCAGGCGAGGATCACAGCCAATTGATTGGCCTGGTTCCAGGTAGCAAGGAGTTGCTGGACCCTGAGGGCTATGCTGCGATGCGGCAGTTCCGAGAACCCTTTATCGCGATACACAAACTTATTTTCTGGTTTATGCTCGCTGCAATTATCCTGCATGTAGCAGCCGTCGTTTTTGACGAAGTGCGTCATCGCAACGGCATCGCCTCTGCCATGATTACCGGCAAAAAGATCCTGCGAAAACCATCAAACGATTGACACCCTTCACACTTGATCTTTGAGGATTGCACTTCATGCCTGATTAGGGAAATATAAAAACAGCACTTAACGGTAGCTTAAGCTTGGGGGCCTATCTTGAGGGGATATATCATCCACTCAAGATAGGCCCCCAACCATGTTCCCAATCCTGAAAGTACTTATCAGTCGCCCCAACGTTCGCTTGGGCAATACCCTGATGTTAACGCCATTGATCAGAGAGTTACAGCAAAGACTGCCCGATGCTCGGGTAGATATCCTTACCGCCTGTCAGGATTCAGACCGAATTTTTTGCGGCTTTGACAACGTGGACTCTATTATTCAGTTGCCCAGACACGGCGCACGTCACCCCCTGCGGTTCCTTAAAAAGTTAAAAGAGATTGCCAAAGGTTATGACCTGGCGCTCGACCCCTGCCCCCGCTCACGTTCATCAAGACTGTATACTCAACTTTCTCGGGCACCAATACGTGCCGGATTCATCAGCGATAGCAAACCTCGAAACGCATCTGTGGCTGGTGTGTCGTTTGCGCAAGCACCACGTCACATGGCGCAATACCCTGTTTATCTGTTTCGACAAACGATGCAGTTGATTGACACAACCGACTACCCAACCATGAGTCTTTCTTTGGCACCAACCGAAATGGCCTGGGGGCAACAACAAATACAGCAATTTTTTCCCGACACTGCGCCAGGCTCACCAATACTGGGCTTCTATCCTAGAGCTACGGGCGCCAAGCACTTGCCTTTTACTTGGTGGCATAGCCTGTTTGAAATCCTGTCCGATACTGTCCCCAATCTGAATTTCCTGGAAATAGTGGCCCCGGGTATGCAAGGAATTCTGCCGCCGTCAGATAAACATGGGCGTTTCAGCTCACCTGATGTCAGGCAGCTGGCATCAGTGATCAGCGCGACCAATACATTTGTCGCGTGCGATGGTGGCATCATGCATCTGGCGGGCAGCACACGGACGCCTGTACTGGGGCTCTTCACTTACACCAGCCCCAGTACTTACCGACCGTTTAATTGCCCGACCAGCTACGCCATGCCGGTTGACGTCACCAGCCTGGCTCACGTGGCCGCCCGGCTGGGTACCCAGATCACACACTCAAGTGTGACCAATGCCACTGACCGGCAGCTGCCAGTAAGCAATGTCTTTGCCCACGCTGGCTGACAGCCCGGCGACTATCGGCCCAACAAGCGTCTCATCAACAATGATCTCGAACTGAACCCGTTGACGGCGACCGCTGACCTGCTCGGTCACGGTCAGCTGTTCACCGCCACCGTGGCCTTGTGCGGCGAATGATGTGAAGCCCCTCACCTCTTCCAGCGCCAGCAGATAGTCAACCATATCATCCTCCAGTGCCGGTGGAATATTCAATATCAGCAAAGTATTCATACGGGCTCTCCTGCAACCGCCATGTTCTTGTCAGTGTTGTGGAAGTGCCGATAGACAATCGGCAAAAGAAACAAGGTCAGCAAGGTGGAACTGATCAGACCGCCGATCACCACAATCGCCAAAGGCTTCTGAATTTCCGAGCCGGGACCTGTTGCCAGCAACAGTGGAACCAGGCCGATTGCACAGATCGATGCCGTCATCATGACCGGACGCAATCGCCGCAATGCCCCTTCAAACGCAACCTCAGCCGCCGGCATGCCTTTATCTGCCAGATGATTAAAATGCGACATCATCACCACCCCATTGAGCACAGCGATGCCCAACAAGGCGATGAACCCCACTGAGGCCGGCACTGACAGGAACTCTCCGGTCAGCCACAAGGCCAGCAGACCACCGGTCATGGCGAACGGAATATTGGACAGAATGATAACGGCCTGCTTGATCGAGTGAAACGTCATGAACAACACCAGTGCAATCATCAACAGTGCCACAGGTACCACGAGCGCCAGCCGAGCAGCGGCGCGTTGCTGATTTTCAAATTCACCGCCCCATTCCAGGGTGTAACCCTCGGGCAACTCTAGTTGTTGAGCTATCACCTGCCGCGCCTCATCAACAAACCCCACCAGGTCGCGTCCTTCCACATTTGTGCGTATCACGGCAAAGCGTTGCCCGTCCTCGCGGTTGATGGTGACTGGCCCTTCTACACGGGCGATCGTGGCAACGCTGGAGAGCGGCACAAACCCCCCGCCCGGCAAGCTGATCAGATTGTTGCGCATGGCTGCATCTCCATCGCCAGCGATCTTGTCGAAGCGAATCATCAGTGGTACCCGGGCGCCATCTTCAATCACAGTACCGACATCGAGCCCTTCAATCTGAGCGCGCAGACGGCGCTGCAACTGATCGGCGTCCAGTCCCAGTTCGCCGGCACGGATGCGGTCAACGGTGATCTGCAGATACTGTGCGCCTTCGTTCAGGGTGGCCGTGGTATCAATAGCACCAGGAATCCCCTCAACCGTGTCAGATATGCGTTGAGCATACAGGTTCAGCGCATCCAGATCTGTTCCAAAAAGTTTGATGGCAACATCACCGCGTGATCCGGTCAGCATTTCCGAAACCCGCATATCGATGGGCATGGTGAAGCCATAATTGATACCACGATACCGGTCCATGACGGTGCGCAGGTTCTCTTCCAGTTCTTCCTTGGAACCGGCCTCCCATTCACTGACAGGTTTAAGATGCAGAAACATATCGACTTCGTTGAGTCCCATCGGGTCCATGCCGATCTCATCCGAACCGGTGCGTGATACCAGGCGCTGAATTTCCGGAATTTCGGCCAGCAAGGCCTTTTCCACCTCGATCACCAGTCTTGTAGACGTCTCCAGGTTTATTGATGGAATCATTTCCAGCTGGATGATCATGTCACCCTCATCCATAGTCGGCATAAAAGTTTTGCCGACCAGGGGGAAGATGGCAACGGTTGCAACCAGCAAAACAGTGGCAAGTCCTATCACATAGATTGGTTTGGCCAGTGCTTTTGTCAGCAGCGGCGTATAAACGCGTAACAGGTTTCTGGCCAGCCATGGTTCATCGTGTTCAGCCTTCGTTATCAGGTACGAGGCTACCACGGGAATAACCGTTAACGACAATACCAGGGAAGCGATCAGGGCAAACACAATGGTCATGGTCACCGGCCCGAACAGCTTGCCTTCCAGCCCCTCAAGTGACAACAGCGGGAGAAATACAATGATAATGATCAGGATGCCGGAGGTAACAGGCACCGCAACAGATTTCACCGCGCGAAAAATCACATGTAACCTTGGCAGCCGGTTCTGGCCGCCATGATGACTCATGGTAGCGACAATGTTTTCTACTACCACAATGGCAGAGTCAACCAGGATACCGATGGCGATCACCAGACCACCCAGACTCATCAGGTTGGCGGTCATGGAAACACTGTTCATCAGCAGAAAAGTGACCAATGCCGAGAACGGCAGGATCATCGCAGCGGTCACTGCAGCGCGAATATTGCCCAGGAACAGCACCAGCAGGATAACCACCAACGCAACCGCTTCCAGCAGAGCCTTGGTAACGGTATTCACTGCACCAGCGATCAGGATACTGCGATCATAAAACACATCAAAGTGTGTGCCTTCAGGCAGCGTCGCTTCAATTTCTGCCATCTTTGCCTTGGCGCCGTTTACCACGTCCCTCGCATTGGCGCCCGTCATGCCGATCACCAGCGCCTGCACCGCTTCGCCCGTACCGTCAGCTGTCACCGAGCCATATCGTTCCATAGTGCCACTGGTCACTGTCGCAATTTGAGATAAGGGCACCGGCTGACCATCACTGCCGGTTACCCGGATATCGCGAATGTCCTGCAGACTGCCGATGGCGCCTGACACTCGCACCAGCAGTGCCTCTTCGCCTTGATCAACCCGACCGGCACCGTCGTTTTTGTTGCTGGTCTGCAATGCCGCGATCAACTCTTCATGGCTGACGCTCTGTCTTGCCATGGCGGCCGGATCAGGTATCACTTCGTAAGTGCGCACATAGCCGCCCAGCGCATTGACATCGGCCACACCGGGCACCGTGCGCAGCGCCGGCCGTATGGTCCAGTCCACCAGAAACCGTTTTTCTTCCAGTGTCATCGTGTCGCTTTCCACGGTGAACATGAACATGTCGCCCAACGGCGTACTCATCGGGGCCAGACCACCGCTGATATCCCCGGGAAGATCGCCCCAGACGTTGTTCAGACGTTCTGCCACCTGCTGGCGTGCCCAGTAAATGTCAGTGCCTTCCTCAAAGTCCAGTGTGATTGAACTCAGCGCATACTTGGATATGGAACGTAGTATGGTTTTACGGGGAATACCCAGCAGCTCCACCTCCACCGGTTGTGTAATCAAGGCCTCGACTTCTTCCGGTGTCATACCGGGCGCCTTGATAATGATCTTGACCTGGGTTGGAGAGATATCGGGAAACGCATCGATAGGCAGTTGCAACAAGGCGTTCATGCCAAAGCCCGCCACCAGAAGCGCCAACAAACCTGTCAACAGGCGTTGACTCAGCGACAGTTGAACCAGTTGGGACAACATTATTCAGTCCCCCCCAGCCCCAGCTGGATGCCTTTCAGCACCGCTGCACCCTGTATCACGATCTCTTCCCCTGCATTGATACCACTGGCGGCGAGATAATTGCGTCCGATTGTCTGCAACGCAAGTGTGCGTGCCTCTACTCCCTCCGGGCGTCGAACATAAACGGTCGTGTCTGCGCCGTTAAATACCACCGCACTGGACGGGATACGGACACCGGCCGTTGCTGGCGGCAAAATCAGCGTCAGTGTCTGGCCCGGCAGCCAGGTGCTGGCGCCCGCAAACTGCGCCAGTACACTGATTGTCTGAGATTGTGGATCAATCTGCCGATCAATCTGGCGCAGTGTCAGTTCAGCTCCCCGTTCAACGACGCGCAAGCTTTGTCCCGTACTCAGCTCACCTGCCAGATAGGCAGGCACATCAGCGCGCAACCAGGGCAGATCATCATTAGTAATGATGGCAACGGCGCTTCCGTCTGCAATATAGTCGCCCACTTGCACAAGACGACGGACAACCTCACCGGGCTGATCGGCGCGCAAACTATAGATGCCTGTCGCCTGCTGGTTGCGGATTACCATGTCCATGTCTTCTGCGGCAATACCAGCGCCAAGCAGGCGTTGTCTGATTGAAGACACAGTAACCATTGCCTGCTGGTGTTGTCGGTGACTCGAATCCAGCCGGGCGGCAGCAATGATGCCAGCATCAAACAGATTCTGATCCCGGCTCAGCGTCGCTTCGGCATGTTCCCGGGCGATCGTCGCCCCGAGCAACTCTTGATGAGTTGTCAGCAACTCTTCGCTACGTAAGGTGGCAATTCGTGTGCCTGCCTCAACCCTGTCTCCGGGTGCCACGTGCCATTGGTCCAGGACGCCTTCAAACCAGCTGTGCAGAGTGTTGCTGGCATCAGGGGAAGCTATTACCGTGGCCGGCACCCGCTCACCATCAGTATTCCCGACGGGGCTGGCGGGCGCGAACACTATCGCCAGCTCACGTATTTCACTGTCCGACAACGGAATCACCTCCTGAGCGGATAGTGTGGTCGCGCTGGCCATTAACACCAAGGCTGAACAGATATTCAGCAGGCGATTGGATGCTGCTTTCATGGCAGGACTCCGATTATCTGGTTATATTGGGAGATCAGATGTTGTTGTTGTTGCTGAAGCTGGTTGAATTCTGAGTCGGCACTACGTGCCTGTTGCATGGCGCGAATCACGTAAGTCATGTCCACTTCACCATTGGCAAACGCTGTTTCCGCCATCTGCATCTGCCGCTGGCTCAGGTCACGCTCGCGCTCACTTAATGGCAAGGTCTGCTCCAGCGTGTGGAGTTGATGCTCAACCTCATGCAGTTGTTGCGTGAGGTCGCGCATCTGTCGCATCAAAGCTACCTCCACCTCGGTGCGGCTTGAACGGGCATCGCTGGTGCTGGCGCTAACAACGCGTTTGCTGTTTAGCGGAATGGAAACACTGACCCCCATACTCTCGACATAAGGCTGAGCAAACGCACCTCGCTCGCGGCGCACACCAACTTGCACGGATGGGCTGCCTCTGGCCTGTCGCTCGGCGTTCAAAATGGCAGCCTCACTGATCTGTAGATCTGCTTGCAGTAACCGTATCAGCGGATGACTGCTGCTGATCTCCTCAGCGCCATTCTGTTGCTCCCGGTGCGCCTGCGCAGGTCGCATCGTCAGCCCGCCGGTCAATATCTGATATTCGCGCTCGGCGTCCACAACCATTGCCTCGGCGTCCAGAACCTGCTTGTCCGCTGCCAGCAGCAGGCTTTCGACCTGTAACACGTCCATTTCAGCGGCACTGCCTGCCTGTTGCAATCGCCGGGTCATGTCCAGCAGGCGACTGGCATCCTGTTGCGCCATGACCGCACTTGCCATGACCAGATCCGCCTGTTCCAGTTCCGCCAGTGACTCACGCACGCGACCGGCAATCATCAGCTGATACCATGACTGCCAGGCCTGCGTGCGTTGGTTGTAGGCAGATCCGCGCTGCACTGCATCGCGCCGCTCACCAGGGCGCCATAGCTGCAGCTGCAGGCCGGCTTCCAGTTCACGCTGGCCAACATCACTGAGCAGGGAGTCGTTAATGACAGTGGCTTCAAGCGAGGGTGCACCCACGATCCAGCGCTGCCCCAGGGTGCGGTATGCCGTTGCCTGGTCAGCAGCAGACGCTGCCAGAGCTTTTTCCGGCGCGGCGTCCAGTGCGGACTGCATAACTGTCCGTGCATCCAGCTGTTCGCTGCGGGCAAGGGGTTCGTGATCAATCCCCATGGCCTGGGTATTAATCGCTAAAGTCAGCACAGCAGCAATGCAGGATGTCAGCCGTTTTGCTGACAGAACAGAGTGTTTCACACAATCACTCCTTACAGTTTGGATAAGGTCATGGCGGTAGTGTACGCAGGCAAATGTCGAAATTTTGTCGACCAGCTGATCAATGGGCCATTTCAATGATCCAGATCAAGAAGCCAGCCCAAAGGGCTTCATTACCGCCAAAAGAATTGACAAATTTTTCGCAACTTCCGTGGCAGAATGTGTCTATGCAAATATCAGGACCGCACAGATGAGAATACTGATCGTTGAGGATAATCGCGATATCGCGGAAAACATTGCCGACTATCTTGAGCCTCTGGGCCACACTCTCGATTTTGCCGCCACCGGGCACGGCGGTCTGCAATTGGCCATCACCAACACTTACGATGTCATTGTCCTGGACATCATGCTTCCTGGTATCGATGGTTTGTCAGTGTGCCGTTCGTTGCGAGAGCGTGGCGGAACAGTTACGCCAATCCTGATGCTGACCGCACGCGACCAGATCGATGACAAGCTATTGGGATTCGCCGCGGGTGCAGATGACTACCTGATCAAACCATTTTCCATCAGGGAGCTGGAGGCCCGGCTTAAAGCACTGGTCAACCGTCATGAACGTCAGAGCACATCAGGCACCGTGAATCTGGGACCATTACAATTTGACCCTGGCACTCTGCGCGCCGAGCGCGAAGGCGTTGTGCTGGATCTGAATCCTATCCAGCGCAGACTGTTGGAAGTGCTGATGCGCAATTCGCATCGGGTCGTGACCCGGTCCGAACTTGAGCATGAAGTCTGGGGTGACAATCCTCCTGACAAGGATATTCTCAGAACGCACATCTATGCATTGCGCAATGTGATAGACAAACCCTTTACAGACAAACTTCTTCATACTGTACACGGCACCGGCTACCGATTGTCCGAATCTGCAGACTCCAGGAAATAGTCACCATGCATATCACCGATACGACTACTCCGGACAGTGCGCTCAGTTTGAGAGCGAGATTGATCCTGGCAATAGTGGTTCTGGTCACGCTCATCAGCAGTGTTTTTGTCGTCGCCATCTGGGAAATCAAGGTCCGTCTGGAAGCCGTCGCCTTTGGTCATATGGCTGAGGAGCAATTGCAACTGATGATGGCGGTGTCAGAGGGCCCGGGCTCGCTTGACATGCGACTGCTGCCGGATTGGCAGCTCTATACCGGCCACGCCCTGACGACAATGCCTGTCGCATTTGCGCAGCTTCCGCCTGGCTCTCACCATAGCGTCAGGGTGGACGATAGTTACTATCAGGTTCAGGTAAGTGACCAAAGCGGATACCCGGCAGTGCTGACCTATGACATCACCGAGTGGGAAAATCAGGAGCACTGGGTCTTATTGTTAATGGTACTGGGAGTTGTACTGGTGTTGGCGGTCACCATGATCTCTGCGCTCAAAGCCTCAGCAGCAGTGTTGGCGCCACTGCGACAACTGACAGAGCGCATTTCCGGTATTCAGCCTCAGCAGCGCGGTATTCGTCTCAGTGCTGAATTTACGGGCAACGAAGTTGGTCGTATTGCGCAGGCGTTTGATGCCTACCTGGAGCGATTGGATGGGTTTGTCTCACGCGAGAAATATTTCACCACGGCTGCCAGTCATGAGTTGCGCACACCATTGTCGGTGGTGGTCGGTGCGGTTGAAGTACTGGAATCACAATCATCATTGAGCCAGGGTGACGCGGCGGCGGGTCGTGCAATCAATCGAATCAAGCGTGCATGTCATGACATGCTGGGCTTTATTGAGGTCAGCCTGCTGTTGTCCAGGGAAGAAGCGCGGCCGCTGCAGCCCTCCTCGCCAACACCGGTACAGCCGCTGGTGGCGCATCTGATAGATGAGCTGCGACCTCAGCTTGAGGAGCGCAACACGCACGTGACTGTTGTGACTGAAGCACCGTTGCAACTGAACGAATCCGAAAGCCTGGTCCAGATCGTGATCAGCAACCTGCTGCGCAATGCGGTAGAGCACACCATCAATGGTCACATCACGGTGCACATTAAATCGGAAGCTATTGAGATCAGCGATAACGGTGAAGGCATTGCCGACGATAATATGGAACGTGTATTTGAGCATAGTTTCAGCACCAAAGAACGGGGAAACGGACTGGGGCTGAATCTCGTGCGGCGTCTGTGCGAACGTTTAAGCTGGCAGATTGATCTGCAAAGTGAACAAGGCAGGGGCACGCAGGTGCGAGTGACTTTTCATCCTCGCTGACCCTGTCAGGGCTGATGTGAATCAAAACGCTGCAGCCGCCGCAGCAAGGCTTCATTTTCGCTTATGAGGCGATCCCGCTGCTCCAGTAACTCTATGACCAGCGCGATGCCCTGCCAATTCAATTCCAGATCCTGATGCAGACGCCGGGCACGCTGCACAATGCAAAGACACTGATCATCAAACAGCCACTGCTCCGGCGCCTCTCCCTGAGGTTCGACGATGCCATGATCGACAATGTCGATCACCGTCTCCCGGCTCAGACCTGTGTGGCTGCAGACTTCCTGCAAGGTGATATGAATGTCCATGTGAATCAACTCCAGTCGTTGCCTGGACCCCGAATAAGTTACGTTTGTTTGCGGGGATTAAAATCGGCCTGCTGTTCCGCCAGTTGCTGCCAAAGCTTTTTGGTCGCATCGTTGGTTGCAGGCGGCATGACCACTTTCAGCACCGCGAACAGGTCACCGTTGCCGGACTTCATCGGCAGTCCCCGACCCTTGATACGCAGGCGCTGACCGGATTGGCTGTTGGGTGGAATTGTCAGCTGAATTTTACCCTGTAGTGTCGGTACCGCAATTTTTGCGCCCAAGGCCGCTTCCCAGGGCGCCAGCGACACTGTCGTGAGCAGATTATGGGCTTCAACGTCAAACAGCGGATGCGGCACCAATCGCACTCTCAGGTAAAGATCACCCGAAGGTCCGTCGCCCAGGCCGGGGGCACCCTGCCCTTTCAGACGAATACGTTCGCCGTCCGCCACCCCTTTGGGTATTTTGATTTTCAGCGTCTTGGTGACGTCTTCCAGTCGTTGGCCGTGCGCGTCATAATGCGGCAAATTGTATTTAATCTGCTTGGATTCTTCCGCGAGCGTGTCTTCCAGAAAAATCGGCATTTCCACCTCGATATCCCGGCCCCGGCTACGGAACCCACCGGTGTCGCCAAAGCCCGAGGCACGTTGGCCAAAAATCGACGAGAAGAAATCCGAAAAATCCTCTTCCTGGAAACTGCCATCCCGGGTGCCACTGAAACCACCGGCGCCACCGAACCCGCCCGCACCCGCGCTGCGTTGGCGCCCGCCGTATTTGCGGATTTCATCATACTCGGCGCGTTTTTTTTCATCACCGAGAACTTCGTAGGCTTCGGCCACTTCCTTGAAGCGCTCGGCAGCATCGGTTTCGGCACTCACATCCGGGTGGTATTTACGCGCAAGTTTGCGGTAGGCAGTCTTGATCGCCTTCAGGTCGGCATCAGCCCGACGCCCAGAATCTTGTAGTAATCCTTAAAATCCATGTAACAAAATCAACCTGCTGTTATTGGACAGACACCGGTGGTAGCTGAGAAAGCTCACCAAACATATCCATCGTCGGCAAATCAGGTTTGAATGCCATGTGACAAGCCTCACAGCTTTCCACCAGTTCGTCACCCGCGCGTCTAATCAGGGTCTGGTCACGAGAACGAGCGGAACTGACGGCTCGGCGGCCGGCCTCACTCATCTGTTGCGCGTATTGGTTCCAGGCCGGATCCGCAACCCATTCATCGTCCAGGGGCCCGGTGCCCGGGAATTGCAGCAGGGCCCCTCCCACTTGGATCTGATAAGCCAGGCGCTCGACTTCTCGCCATTCGGCGTCGGTTTGAGGTTGATCCCAGTCAGCACGCCAGATAGGGTCGGCGGCATGATTAACAAGGGCGACCATGACTTCATTCAGGCTAATAGGCAAGCGAACCTGTTCAGCATTTGAGCCAGAGTCGCTGGAACAGGCTGTCAATGTTGCAACAGCGGCGATCGTGAGCATTGTCGTCTTGATAGAACGCATGCGAAGTTCCTCCAGATTGCCACGAATCGCGGCACCTACGTTTGCCAGCATTTACCTGACCTGCATCTTACCTCTGCACTCGTCCTGCAACATGATCCGGATCAATGTTCCGCTATTTGCTCAACACGTGAAAGATTCAGTTGCCGGCCGGTTCGTTCGCCATGGGTCGCTCAGGATCCATCGCCCACTCGGTGATGCTCTCGGCGTACAATCGGGTATTGTCATACCCACCCAACTCGCTGAGGGCAAACCAGTCGATAGAGCCCAGGTGGCCGGTATTGCAGAAAGTCACTGTCAGATCGGCATCCCTGGCAACGGCGCTGTCCAGCATGGCGCTCAGTTCGTTCCCCGTCTTCATGCGATTGCCATCGAACATCTCGGCAAAGCTCAGGTTAGTGGCGCCCGGCAAGGTCCCGGCGCGGGCTGCTGAAGCCTGTTCTCCGGTAAAATACGGTTGTGGACGAGCGTCAACAATTTGCGCAACACCACTGTCAACCAGGTCTTCCATTTGCTCTGTGGTCACTCGATACTGGTCGCTCCATTGCGGTTGAAAGTCCGACGCGCTGACCATCACAGGTTCGTTACTGACCGGCAATCCCGCCGACTGCCACGCAGTAAACCCGCCGTTGAGGATGGCCAGAGTATCAACACCGAGCGATTTCAGCGTCCAGTACACGCGAGTCGAGGCGCCCATGTCGACGGCGCCGCTGCCCTCATGTACCAGTACCACCGGGGTGTCAGCGGCAATGCCCAGTCCCTGCACGATACGCGTCAGCTCTGGCAAGGCGGGCAGTTGGCCGGCATTGTCTTCCGGCCCACGAAATTGCCCGTAGGGCGCAGACACAGCACCGGGAATATGACCTTCGTCGTAGCTGCCGGTCAGATGTACTACACGGACATCTGCTTCGCTGTCCAGAAAGGCAGACAGCTGCTCGGGGGTCAGCAGCGGGGCCCAGCCTTGTGGTGCAGCAAAAGCGACGAGAGGTGAAAGGACCAACGATAACAATAGCAAAATACGTCTCATATCAGATCACTCCGAGTTCGATACTCAGTCAATAGCGTGGAGTACACAATAATCCTAATTTGGCCTGTTGTGCAATTCCTGCGCATGATCCGGATCATCAATGCCCTTCCTGGCGTGCCACCTCCTTTCGGGCGCCAACACCGGCGGCCCACAACGCGATGGCAACAACTACGCCGACTGAGGCGCCGTAAACCACACTGCCGAGCACCAGTCCGAAACCCAGACCGGTACTCAAGCCCACCCCGACAGCGATGCCAATGTTGCCGCGCCGTCGACGTACTTTCTTCTCTGTCTTCGATTCCATGGAGTTCTCCTTGTATCCAGGTTTGTTTGTTGTAACAACCCTGTGACGGGAATACAAGGAAAGGCACCAGCCTGCCCCGCCATGTAATAGTAACCAGACCCCGGTCAATCCGGGCGGAACAGTGGCTCGATACGGCGGGGGCTGCCATCGTTGCGGGCCGGGACGATACCCAGCGTGCGAGTGAGGATGCCATAAATATCCACCACGTGTAGAGGTTCAACGGTCACGCCTTGTCGGAAAGCCGGACCCGAGACGATAAGCCCGGCGTGCATGTCACGATGCTGCGGTGAAAAACCGTGCGTCGCCCGAGGTCCGCGGAATTCGATATCGCGTTTTGATACCAGCCAGCCGTTGTCTGGCAAGATAATCAGATCAGGCGCCCGCTGCGGATGCGACAGACGAAACCAGTCAGGGAACTGGGACTTGCGATATACACGCATCCGCGGATGCGCCAAAGCCAAGGCCTGATATACCTCCTCAACGGCGATATCGTCGCCGTAAAACGCAGCAAATACTGCATTGCCCTGCCGTTCGCCGCTGAGCTGGGGGCTATGCAAGTGGGAAAAGTCAACGTAGTCGTCGAGATAAATAATGCGATCGCCAGACAGATCCGTCATGCCATGATCACCCACGATTACGATGTTCATCTGCGGCAGCAGCTCACGCGCCTCCAGGCCCTTCAATAGATGGGCTACAACTGTATCGACCTCCGCCAATACCTGGCGCTCCTCGGCACTGTCTACCCCGGCATCATGGCTGGCAGAATCGACGGCTTCAAAATACAGGCTGATAAAACCCGGTCGCTGCGACTCAGGCAAATCCAGCCAGTCCAGCACCTGCTGTACGCGCTCGTCGTTGGACACGTTGCCATCAAACTGGCGCCAGTAGCTGGGGGGCGTATCCGCAACCGGCGCTGCCGACCCTACCCAGAACATGGTTGCTGCGCGCACGCCCTGCTGCTCTGCAGTCACCCAGATGGGCTCACCCTGAAACCAGCGCGCATCGTTCTGGTCACTCATGCGAAACGTCGTATCGAGCTCGGGGGCGTAAGTGGTATTGTCCATGACGCCATTGTTTTCCGGATACAGGCCGGTGGCAATGGCATAAAAATTGGGGAACGTTTTGGATGGCAATACCGGGATCAGACCCTGCGCCCGCACCCCCTGCTCTGCCAATCGGTTCAGTGTTGGGGCCGGGTGCCGGTCGATGATGTCCCAGCGCAATCCATCAATGCCAATCAACAGCGTGATGGGCTGGTTATCAGGCTGGTCGGCAGCCGTCGCCGATGTTGGCAGCGAGACCATAGCCGTGCAGATTACCAGCACCATGGCAAACACCCGGATTTGCATCCGGGTGTGCCAAAGGCTGCGCAAGCAGGTCATCAGTTCAGAACTCAAACTGAATACCCAGACGTACCTGCCACAGAGACTGGGTCTCCTGCAGATCGCTGACACTTCTGGCGTTGAAACGTTCAAACACGTATTGACCCTGATCGTTGAGTGACTGAGTGACCACATCCGGGGAGAAGAACTGGGCATCATACTGATGACCCCACTCATCGTTGATCATATTCAGCAGGTTATAGACTTTAACATACACGCGCGCATTGGCGCCGCTGAAGAATACCGGCAGCTCCTGGTCCAGACGCAGATCCATCCGCGATGTCCAGCGCGAGTAAAAGTCATTACGTGTCTGGAAGCCCTGGCTCAGGCCGTTGGCATCCACAAAGTCAGAGAACGCAGCGACATCAAAGTTCGGACCGACTACTACGTTGGGGTCATTCGGACCCGGGACATAAAGCAGGTGACGACGGTTGCTGCTATTACTGCCTTCCAGACCGCGGCTGCTCATGACATAACTTTGTGGCTGACCTTTCGCCCGGAACCACTGCACTGTGGCACGGGTTTCGTAGCCGGGCAGGAACTCCCGACCGTAACTGACCCGGGCGGTAAAGCGGTGCGGCGTTTCGTAGTTGGACGTGCCCGCTGAAGGATTGTTGATATCCGACAGGGCCAGGTTGGTGAAGTTTGAGCCTGCCACCGACGAGGTCATCGGGCTGAGATCTTCAGCCTGGGTATAGGCATAACCGAAGGTCCAGTCCAGACCCCAGTCATAGGTCTGGCGCGCCAACAGGGACAGTGAATGGCTCTTCGGCGATTCACTGGAGTTGGTCAGCATGTAATTGCTCTGGCCACGCACGTTGGCGTAAATCGGTTGCCCGGCGGTCGTGGTATTTACGACATCCTGCGCCACATCAACGTAGAACGCCGGATCGTTGGCCACCGAGTACAGGTAGTCACCTTCCAGCGTAGTGCCAGTGGGCAACAGGTAAGTCGCGCCCAGGGCAAATTTCCACTCGGAGGGTTGTTCGTAGCTCGGGTCAATCAGCACCAGGAAGCTGTTGGACGCGCTGGCTGCGGTAGTGGCAGCCACCTGATCTCTCAGGGCCTGCGGCACGTCATAACCGGGACGCTGGCTACCGCTGAGCACATAGTCACCCAGCACCGACAGGTTGCCATTATTGCGGTCGCGAACCTGCACATTGGACAAACCGTCATTACTCCAGGCATTGGAGAGCCACACGTTCGGGTTACCACCTGAATACAGGCCCAGCCCGCCACGTACCGTCAGGTCATCAGCTGCTTCCCAGGTAAAGCCCAGACGCGGCATCAACAGATCCAGACCGTCTACATTCGAATCGTTTCGCAGACCGCCATTAAGGTCAGTAAAAGTCTGGTTGAACTTGGGACGGTCATCACTGGTGAACCAGTCATAGCGCAGTCCGGCGACCAGGGTCAGTGCGTAGTCATCCAGGCGGAACTCGTCCTGCACATACACGGTGTTCAGTACATTACTGAAGCTCGCCGCGGCGTCATCCGGGTTATTGGTGCCGCCGCCGCTGCCGTAAAAGATGTCGGTGGGGATACCTAATTCAAAATGGTCAATGCCGGTCAGACCACACGCCGGGTCTGCCTGGCGGCCCAAAGCCGTCAGTGAATCGCAGGATGCCGGGTTATTGGCAGACAGGTCTTCAAACCGGTATTCACCACCGCGAGCGTGCTGCAGGAACTGGTTGAACACAAACAGGTCGTCACGCTCGTAGCCGACCGTAATAACATGGTCATTCCACAGGTATTCTGCTGTGAGTTTCATGAAATCCGACTCAGTCGCCAGACTGTTGGCCTGCCGCGAATCGTCGGCGCCCAGATAAACAGTGTTGCTGCCCATATAGATCTGCATCTCAGCAAAATCCTGGGGACCAACGGTGACCTGGGAGTCATCCATGGTGTTGCGGCTGATAAACAGATCAGTCGACAGCGCACTGTTCCACTGCGACGACAGCTTAAAAGTCACGGTTTCGGACTCAGAGCCTTTACGGTAGAAGTGATTGGCAAACTCAAATTCGTTGCTGTCCGAGTCGGACGCCCGGTCTTCGATACCATCGTAATAGTTATAGATGACTGTGGCATCATGCTGTTCGCTGATATTCCAGTCCATGCGCAGCATGTATTTCTCTTCGGTCTGTGCGCCATCTGATGGCATGCCACCGCCATCGTAGGCATACAGATTCGAGGCGATATCGCTGATACGGTTAAAGTCAGACTGGCTCAGCCAGGGGCGTTCCACACCGTTGCCGGAACCGGCAAAACCCTGTGCGATAAATTCGGGCGTCTCGGTTTCTTCGTAGGCGCCGAAAATAAACAACCGGTCGCGAACCAGTGGTCCACCCAGGCTGAAACCGCGTTTCTCTTCTTTAAAGTCCGGGCTGCTGAACGTCGATTCGTCGCCGTCCACGGTCAATGAATCGCCGCGCATATCCTGGTTGTTGTATTCGTAGAACGCGGTACCGGTAAAGTCATTACCACCAGATTTGGTTACCGCGTTGATGTTGCAGGCAGTAAAACCGCCGTAAGTGACATCAAACGGCGCAAGTTCAACTGCGACCTGGGATACGGCTTCAAATGGGAAAGGCATGCCGGTTGCCGTTGAATAGCCGTTGCTGTTCAGGCCAAAGCGATCATTTTGACTGACGCCGTCAAGGCTGACACTGTTGTATCGCGGGTGTTTGCCAACACAGTTGATAGCTGAGTCGCTATCCAGGTTCAGACGGGGGTCGTAAATGAATACGTCCTTGATGTCGCGATCAAAGGCAACAGATGTCTCCAGGTCGGATGTCGAATAGGTCGCGGCCGGCCCTGACGCCACATCAACAATATTGCCGGAACGACCAAATACCATGATCTCCTCAACCGGCGCGGTGTTCATGTCTATGGAAACATTGTAAATATCACCCAGGGCAATCGAATCGATGACTACCGTGCGACCGTTGGCAGTCACCCGGTAAGGTCCGCCGACGGACAGGTTGGTTGCATAAAAAGCACCGGATTCATTGGTCTGCAGCGTACGAGTAGCGCCAGTTCGGGTGTCTTCGATGACAATGGTAGTGTTGGCTTGTGGGGAGCCGTCCGTACCATTGATACGGCCACGAATGGCCGATGTCATGTCCTGTGCAAATGTAGGCGCAGACAGGCCGATGCCTAGCCCCAGGGCCAGCAAGATCGAGCTTGCCAGCGCCTTTTTCTTTAACTTTCTGGTAGATGAATACATACCCGCTCCCTTGCAGAGTGATGACTGAGGAAGCAACTGTAGGGGATGTATGCGACAGGAGAGTGAAGGATTTGTGGCAGTGACGTGACGTGACGCCCATAATCAAAAAGGCCCCCGCATCTAAACGGGGACCCGGGGGTGTGCTATTAACGAGTGCAAACTGAGACTGAGGCTCAATTCAGGGTATCAACTTCAACCCTTAGAAAGGTATTGGGTTCCAGTGATTCGGCGGGCTCCAGATAGACTTCCATCGCTTCGACCCGCATACAGTCACCCGGAGCAACTGTTGCTGTTTTGTCGTCATATTCGATACTCATAGGCGTCACTATCGCACTATCTCCAGCACAAACCCTGACAATGCGCTCACGGTTGTACGACACCACCTGTTTGCGGTCGTCTTCAAAAAACAGATATTCGTCCGCATCCGCATGCATGCGTGCCTCGTACTCCAGTATAGATCCGGTTCCCGGCTGCGCGGATACCGGCACGGCAACAAAGGCCGTGACACAAGCTGCCAGCAGTGATTTTAGCGGAATGGATGTACACATAATGTCCCTCCTTTCCATGGCGTTAATCCATGTTAACTACCTGATGGATTTAAACGGCTGAGAATTTATTCGTTGCTACTCAACCATATAAACAGCGTAAATGCTCAGGCTCCGAACTTCAAGGGTGTATGGACGAACAGTAACGTGCAGATAGTCATTCAAAGTCGTAACCCGTTTACAGCAATTTCCGGGATTAGCCTTGTATCACGAATCCTTAGTAGTGACCCAGCACATTCAGCGACTTGGCTTTTGCCTCAAACCGCTTAAAGGTAAACACCCCGAGCAACAGGTAAAACAGTGACGTCACAAAGATCAACCCATACCACGCGAGTGGCAGTTCTGCCTGCTGTGTCACAAGCTGGTTGACCCCGCTCGCCGCTGCAGTGAAAGGAAGCAAGGACATGCTATTGAAGGGGTATGCCGGTAAACTGACCAAGGCAATCAGCGCAAACTGCATAATGCTGGAAACTGCCTCCACTCGCTTGTGCACCAGGGCAATGCCGGCGATAGCAAATCCCAGCCCCTGTACCGCCGGCAAACCCAATACGATGAGCAACAGACTTTGCCCATAGGGAATCTGCAACCAGCGGTCTGTGCTAAGCATGGCCAGAAGCAGCAGTACTGAGTTAAATACAATGGCAGTGATGACGCCTGCTCCCATGCGCACGATCAATAGCCGGCATATCCCCGCCGGCGCCATAAACAGCTGCTCCAGTGTGCCCTGCTTGGCCTCATCAATAATGGCATTGGCGCTCCCGGTGTACGCCAGCAGCGCAAACATCCACATGATGTAGCCGACAATAACGGCGTCCAGTGTATCTGTGGTCAGGCCATCACCCATGAAGGTTCGCAACCCCATGAACACCACCAGGAACAGCAGGAAAACGGCAATTAGACCTACCACTGTGTCAAACAGATAACGTCGCATCATGACGAGCGCAAACCAGGCTTCGTTGACACAGGTCAGCCACCAAAATTTGATCCCGGTTGTTTTCATGATATTTTCCCTGCTTCGGCGGTTTCGGCAGGCCCTTTGGTGGGCGCTTGGGCAGGTTCATTGGCAGGGTCCCCCTGCACGGCATGGACAAAGATGTCCTCAAGCGTATCGCTGCTGACATTGATATCGGTGAGCACAGCGCCACAATGAGTCAGAGCGTTCAGGCTCGAGGACAATAGCAACAGATCATGGGTCCGCAGACTGAGTTGTGAGGAGTTTTCCGATTCTTCGACGGCCCAGCCGTCCTGTTGCAACGTGCGTTTTACGTCAGGCGAAAGGCAACCCTGAACCTGCAACAGGAATGTCTTTTGCGGCGCGTACCGGCTACGTAGTTCTGCAACGGAATTTTCCGAAACAATTTCGCCGCGATACAGGATCACCACGCGATCGCAGATGGCCTCGATAAAGTCCATATCATGCGATGTAATCATCATGGCACTTTGACCACTGTCCACCACGGTTCGCAACCAGCTTTTCATGCCACGGACCATATCCACATCCAGGCCCAATGTAGGTTCGTCAAGCAGAATCAAACACGGCCGATGCACCAACGCACAGGCAATGGCGACTTTCTGTTGATTGCCTTTGGATAACATCCTCACTTCCTGATCGCGGTATTCGCTCAGGGCAAGTATTGTAATCAACTCTTCGGCGCGCAGTTTTGCATCTTTGCGACCCACGCCTTTCAGGCCAGCAAAATAAACGATATTTTCGCTCGGCGTTAAGCGCCAGTAAACGTTGCGTGCACCTTCCAATACGGCGCCAATGTGCTGCTTCAACGATCGCTGATCGGTGGCCGCGACGTCACGGTTCAACCGTATTTCCCCGGCGTCAACGCCAGTAAGACCACAGATGGATTTTAAGGTCGTGGTCTTGCCCGAACCGTTGGGCCCAAGCACACCGACTATTTCTCCGCCACCCACGGTAAAACTGATGTTATTGACTGCCTTAAAGGTCTCCCCTTTACGGGAATATGTCTTGGTAAGGCCACTAACCTGCAGCACCGTGGTCATTTGCACAATCTCTCTCCTTGGACATTGACAGTCAGGCTAGTCGCATTATGATGACGGTTCAATAACAGATACTGTAAATAAATTTCAAGTATCACTTTTTGATACCTAATCTGACGGTTTTCGGGTGGATTAGCCGGAGAAAAAGCAAATGAACAGCACGCTTGTCAGGAATTGCCTGCTGGAAATCAAGCAACAGCTTAAACGTAAAGGGATTGCTTACGCAGATATTGCTGAGCGCATGGAGCTCTCGGAGATCACTGTGAAACGCATGCTCAACCAGGATGACATTAGCGTCGGCAGACTAACCGTGCTGGCCGAAGCGGCGGGTTTTTCCATGTCTAAATTAATAGGTATAGCCGAGGCAAAACTACCTGAGGTGAAATGTTTCACCTCGCATCAGGACGAGGCATTTGTTCGGCACCCACACCTTTTCCAATACTTCATGAAGTTGCAGGAACACGACAAATCACCGGAGACGGTAGCCCGACTGTTCAACCTCGACGATCTGTCCACCTACCTGTATCTGCGCAAGCTGGAAGACCTGGGCCTGATTGAGCTGCATGAGGGCAACCGGGTAAAAATGCCCGGCGTCCTGATGACTTTTGCCCCGGACAGCCAGTTTATTCGAAAAGGTGTTGCCTGGAGCCTGGAACAAGCTACAAAAGCACTGTTAGGCCAAAAAGATGAGACGTCCGATCTGTCGATATTGTTCCTACCAGCAAAACACTGTGAAGAACTCGTGCAGGACATTGAAAAAGTGTTCCTGCGGTTCGCTGATCGCTACGGTGACGCGTACTGGGGAGATCTATGGACAGGGGACATCAGGCAGTTGGTCACGTTTAGCTATGCGGTAAAAAGCAAATATCCCGAATATGAGATTATCAGGGTTAAAGACGGTGATTTGAAATAATTGCAAGTGCGCTAACGGGCTTTATACACGACCGATCTATGAGCTACCTTCACCACCTGGACGATCAGCTCAAAGTCTCTGATCTCATAAATTATTCGGTACAGCCCCACTCTGGCCCGGTAACGTTCCTGTGCGGACAGTTTAGAGCAGCCGTTGCCTCTGGGATCATCGGCTAGCTCGTTGATTCGGGCCAGAATACGCTGAACGTCAGTGTTGGCTATTTTGCGTAGATCTTTTGTCACAGATCTTTTAAACGTGACTTTATATCTTGCCATGCTTTTTCAGATCTTTGAGCAAGGCTTCGTAAGATATTTCCGGCTCTTTTACTCGTGCCTCAAAAGCAGCGAGATCTTCCTGATCTTCGGCAAGTTGCGCACGCAACGCGTCGTCAATAATTTCTGACACGGACAATTGCGAGGATGCCGCTTTAATGCGCAATGCCTGATGTATATCAGGATCGAAGTAAACGGTAGATCTTTTGGATAGTGTGGCCATGGGGTATTTCTCCATCGGGAATGACGACATCATAGCGTTGTGATGCTAAATCATCAAGACGTTGTCCGATCATAGCATCAATAGCTGACGCAGCGCCGCAGCCTGCCAGCGAGACACTTCGATCTCGCGACCATCGGTCAACCTGATATGTAGACCGTCATTTATCCATGGCTCGATTGTTTCCACATAGTCCAGATTGACGATGTGTTGGCGACTGACACGGAAAAACGTCCTTTCGTCCAGACGGACATTCAGGTAGCTGAGCGCATGCGGCATCATGGCGTGACGACCCTGATAGTAGATGCGAGTGTAGTTGCCATCGACTTCAAACAACTCCCGTTTTTGTTATCGTCATTTATAAGACAACGATCTCCTCATACGACCAGCCTGAGCACCTCCGAAGTCGTCATGATGCCGGCGTACTCACCGTCCAGGTTGGCCAGCGACATGGCATGAACGTCATCTGCAGAGCGCAGGACACCTGCGTAATCCATTTTGGCAAAGGTAAACGTTGCATCCGATACGACAATTGTCTGAAAACCGAGATTGCCTGCGGTGCGCGCGGTGGACTCAACCGAGTTGCTGGTGCTGACACCTACAATCACCAGTTGCTGAATGCCACGCGCATGAAGCCATCGTTCCAGCCGGGTATGCGCAAACGCATCAGGAACATTTTTTTCTACTACATGTTCTGCAGCCATAGGCGCCAGCTCCTCCTGGAACTCTGCCCCGGATTGCCCAGGCCAGAAAGGTGAACCGGGCGTCCGCGAAATATGACGCACATGCACAACGGTTTGATGAGCGTTGCGCCACGCTGACAGAAGCGCCAGTATATTTCGCTCGGCGACAGGATTATTGCGCTCATCGGCGGCAGTGTCTGCCATGCCCTTTTGCATATCAATAACAATCAGGGCCGTAGGTTTGGAGTTCATAAGCCAATTTCATCCATTGTCAGGGCTATCGGGCTCGACCAGGCGGGCAAGCTGTAGCAGCGACTCCTGCCAGCCCAGATAACACATCTCCTCCGGTATAACGGCGGGGATCCCTTCCTGAATAATATGTAATTCTGTGCCACACGACACCGGCCTAAAATCGATGGTCACGGTCATTTCGCCGGGCAGATTCCCATCATCGAATCGATCTGTGTGCCTGATACGCTCATTGGGCACCAGCTCTACGAACTTCACGGTAAAAGAATGACTACTACCGGAACCGAAATTGGTGAATGACATGCGGTAACCGCCGCCCACGCGCATGTCCATCTCATGCACGGTGCCGGTAAAGCCGTACGGCGGCAGCCAGTATTCCAGCGCGTGTTTGTCCGTAAATGCCCTGTATACGCGCTCGGCGGGGGCGCGAAGCACACGTTGTAAGCGGACAGTACCCGTTTCTTTACTCATGAGAGTCTCCCTTTTTTTGCTGATATACGCTTAGTCGAGTGACAGCGGCATGATTCGACATAGACCCGTCACCCAATTTCCACGAAAGGTACTCACCTGTCCTCAATCTTCCGCTTCGGGCGCCCGTAAAGCTTTACTGTAAAAGCCAGACGGGTCAAAACAACAAACGCGGCGCTTACCGGCAGCCAATTGCTCGCAGGCGTTACTTATGCGTTTGGCTCTTGTTCTTGCCTGCTTGGCACTGACAATCCAGTGTATCCAGTCTACCCGGGCGATTGTTGTTGTATCGTCCCACGCAGCCCTTGCTTCGGGCGCAGCGGCCAGCGCCGCCTGGAAGTCAACGGGAATCACCGGTTCAGGCTCATGCTCTACCGGTTTGACCGTAAACGTTGCCTCCTCGCCAATGGTAGCGCCTGAACGCTCGAGAACTTTATCGTCCAACGGTAACCAATGGCTCAGTCTACCATCGGGCTCAAGCGTCACCCTGAAGGCTTCGTCATTGATGGTCCCATCTACGGTTGTTCTGCCCCGACGAGGAAGCGTTTCGCTAACATCCCTGGGCAATACCACAAAGGCTCGGAATGAATTCCTGTCCGAATCGACAGGGCGCAACAGTCGGGCGTTAAATGTCGAGGTTGCTTTGCTCTGGCTCACAGTTCTATCCCAAATAACCGAATTGACTCCACGATCGTGATCCAATGACGACTCGTAAAACGCAGGAAGTATATTTTCAGCGGGTACTTCCCTTATTTCAATTACCTGCTAATCTTTCTGCTGTGTCAACCTCAGATCCCGCTCGGGACCAGAGCTTGAACGGAAACCGGAGCGATACCCATGAAAGAGCAAAAAAGCGTCAAGGAAACCAAGAAAAAGCCCCTTTTAAACCCCAAGGAAAAAAAAGCTGCCAAGAAAGAGAAGCAGGCAAGCAAAAAATGATTTGCAGTTTGTTGGTTTCCTAATGCGCCTGGATAATAAACCGTTGAATGATTTCCCCGTCCTCTTCGATTTCTGAGTCCAGCGTGCCGCCATTTGCTTTGATCATCCGGGCGGACGCCTGGTTGTGCTTATGGCAATGTATGTGTATCTGCTCGATACCCATCTCAGCTGCTTTGGCAACGGACAGTTGCATTAACAGCGTCCCCAGCCCTTTTCCCCGATAGCTCGGTCTGATACCCAATCCGATATGGCCACCGGCGTGCCGGATCCGGTCATTCAGATAGTGCCGAAGATTGGTGACGCCAACTATTTCGTCGCCATCGATCAGCCAGTAGGTTGTCGCTGCAACAAATCCATCCGGGAGATCGACACCACACCGGAAGCTGTCAATCCGGGTGAGCATCGCAGAAAAGTCGCCATGGTCAAAATCCAGAGGAAACGGATAACGCTCCTCATCGCCCAGCTCGTAAATATAGGTTCTGTAACTTTCTTCGTATTCTACACCCGGAAGTAGCAACTGCACTTGTATTACGCTCTTTTGCGGGCAACGATGAACACGGATCCCTTGGCGGGCGCCCATTCCCGGTCGATACTGAAGCCGGCACCGGTCAGGCTGCTGACCAGCTCCTGCCGACTAAATCGATTCACGTGCGGAGCAAAACCCAGAAGCTGCATACCGGGAATCAACATCCGCCAGAGCACACTGATTTCTCCGATCAGAGCCGTGCTCGAAACAAAAATTCCATCCGGCTTCAGCAGTTCATGGGTTCTTGATATAGCCGCATCCAGGTCTTGCAGAAGATGCAATATATTGAGGCCCAAAATGGCATCAAAGCTGGCTGGCTGCAACGCCAGGCTGTCAAGGGTACCCTGCCGGTAGCTGATATTTTTTATCCCTGCGCCGTCTGTCTTGTGCCTGGCAATGTCAAGCATCTTGTCAGATATATCTGTCGCCAGGTAGTGCTGCACGTGAGGCGCATGCAGAATAGCCGTGCTGCCTGTCCCGCAGCCAAACTCCAATACCGACCAGTCGGGTTTAAAGTACGCCTGCGTGACCTCGAGTTTTTTCCGATAATTTTTCTCGTCCCGAATCGGGCTTTTGGCGTAACGCGGCGCAAGTTTGTTCCAGAATTCTCTGGGCTCTTTCACGTGGTTTCCCCTGCCGTCTTTTTGCGATTCCCTCTTTGTATCAGAACTCCGGTTGCTGCGCCAGAAATTCAGCCGTTCGCTGCCATGTCACCGGACCCGGAAGAACCTGTCAGCGTAACCGCGTCGACCTGCCCAATGCGTTTATAGCCCACTAGCTGAACCACGCCCCAGGTAATCTCCGGAATCAGGAAGAACCACAAAATCCCGGTGCCCTGCCCACCGAACAGCACCCAGGCCATGGCAATGCTGAACATGAACCGGCACACGGCGTCGTAAATGCCATACCTCGGCTCCGGATGAATAACCCGCAGCAACGACCAGATGACCACCACGCTGCCCAGCAGGTTAACAAAAAAAACATGCATGGGCTCAAAGTCCGGGAAGGTTCCTGACAGCTCGAAGTACTGGTGAATCGACTGTAGCAGGTTCAACTTTCGGGGCAGCCAGTATTGGCACCGCAAAAGCAGCGGCGGTGACCAGATCATAGATGGCGCTGGCACGGACCAGTCTCTGGTATGGGCTTAGCTGAATAGTACTCATGGTTCACTCCATTTTTATTGACGGAATGATGAGCCTAAACCTTGTCCCTTGGGTCAGAGTCAACAAAACACGGCGACTTTTTCAGTTCAAGTTCTAGCTCAGCCAGCTGCGCATCGGCGTCCTGCAATTTGTTCACCTGCTCTGCGATATGCTGTCGCTTGTCTGCAACCGCCTGCAAAATCACCGGTGGTGGCAGTCCGCGGCGCGTATCGACGCCGGCAAACACCTGTTTAAGCTCTGCCAGCGTAAAGCCTTGCTGCTGCGCCAGTTTGATCTGTCGGACAGTTTCTACATAAGTGTCATCGTAAACCCGGTAGCTGCCCTGACGTTTGGCCAGAGGCAACAGCCCGATCGACTCATAATAACGAATCGTTTTGGGAGTGGTTTGAGTCCGTCTGCAAAATTCACCGATATACATTGGCGTTACCCGGGTGCTGGCAAGGCCGCCGCTCAACCAATTTCAACCAACACATCACCCGGCGTCACCCGATCGCCTTTTTGAATATGCACCGCAGCCACTTTGCCTGACGTTGGTGCCTTGATTTCGGTCTCCATCTTCATCGCTTCAATGACCAGCACCGGTTCGCCTGCGGCAACGTCATCACCTTCCTTGACCAATACATCAACAATATTGCCCGGCATGGTGGTGGTGACCTGACCTTCGTTGGTGACCTTCTCGCGCTTGCCAGGGCCACTGCCCTTCTGGAATTCGCCCAGCGATTCCAGCGCTATCTCTTCGGGTACACCGTCTATGGTCATGTAGAAACGACGCTTGGTTTCACTGGTGGGGCTGGCACCGGTAACATGCACATCGTAACTCTCACCATGCACGGTAATCTTGAATTCAGTGGAAATATTGCCTGACTGACCAGCACTGGGCAGCGGCTCCAGTGGCTCCGGCTGCAGGGTGCCGGCCTGACGCTGTTCAAGATAGGTTCGCGCCTGGTCGGGAAACATGGCAAAGGTCAATACATCTTCTTCGCTTTCTGCCAGGTCTCCGATTTGCGATTTGAGTTTGTGGAATTCGTTAGGCAGCAGATTTGCCGGCCGCTCGTCAATCAGCTCTTCGTTGCCGACCGCACGACGCTGCAACTCCTGGTTGATCTCGCCGGGCGCCTGCCCGTACCAGCCCTGCAGGTATTTTTTAACCTCGTTAGTGATAGTCTCATAGCGCTTGCCCGTGAGCACATTGGCCACCGCCTGGGCGCCGACCAGTTGTGACGTTGGTGTCACCAGGGGCGGATAGCCCAGATCCGCCCGCACCTTGGGTATTTCGATAAATACATCGCGAATCTTGTCCAGCGCGCCCTGCTCCTTGAGCTGATTGGCCAGGTTGGACATCATGCCACCTGGCACCTGTGACATCAGGACCGCTGTATCAACGCCGTTATATTCACTTTCAAACTGGTGATATTTTTTGCGCACATTGCGGAAATGGTTATTGGCCTGCTCCAGCAATGCCAGGTCCAGCCCGGTTTCATAACCGGCATCATGCAACGCGGCCACCACCGATTCGGTCGGTGGGTGGCTGGTACCGCCGGCAAATGCCGACAGCGCCGTATCCAGATGATCAACCCCAGCGTCCAGCGCGGCCCAGTGGCACATGGTTGCCATGCCGGAGGTGTAGTGGCTGTGCAGGAAAACCGGCAATTCCAGGTTCTTTTTCAGCGCCGAGACCAGATCAAAGGTAGCCTGCGGCGTCAGCAGCCCGGCCATGTCCTTGATGGCGATACTGTCCACACCCATATCCGCCATGGTTTTTGCCTGGTCCAGGAAGGTCTGCGTGCCATGCACAGGGCTGATGGTGTAGCACAGCGTACCCTGGGCGTGCTTGCCCGCTTTCTTCACCGCCTTGATGCTGGTCTCCAGATTGCGCACGTCATTCATGGCATCAAAAATGCGGAACACATCAATGCCATTGTCAGCCGCTTTCTGGCAGAACGCTTCCACCACATCATCGGCGTAGTGGCGATAGCCCAACAGATTCTGCCCGCGCAGCAGCATCTGCAGGCGGGTGTTGGGCAGTGCTTTTTTTAATTGTCGCAGCCGTGCCCAGGGATCTTCCTTGAGGAAGCGCACGCAGGCATCAAAGGTCGCCCCGCCCCAGCACTCCAGCGACCAGTAACCGGCCTGGTCCAGCCATTCGCAGGCCGGCAATATGTCCTCGGTGCGCATGCGGGTGGCAATCAGGGATTGATGGGCATCCCGAAGGATGACGTCAGTAATATGGATTTTACGTTTACTCATTAAGCTCTCCCGATTCCCTGATTACAGACCGGCCTGGGCGGCGATCGCAGTAGCAATGGCAGCGGCGATGGTTTCCGGTCTGGATTTTTTACTGTATTCCAGCAGCTGCGGATGACTCTCGACAAAGCTGGTATCAAAGTTGGCAGCGCGGAAGTCCGGGTGCTGCAGTATCTGTTGGTAATAGGGTATGGTCGTAGTTACGCCATAGATACCCATGTCGTTTAATGCCCGGCGACTGCGGTCCAGCAACTCTTCCCAATCCATGGCCCAGACAATCAGCTTGGCGCACATGGAGTCGTAGTGAGGCGGAATCTCGTAGCCGGTATACATGGCAGCGTCAGTACGCACGCCCGGGCCACCCGGCGAATAGTAACGGGTCACGCGGCCAAAACTGGGCAGAAAGCCGTTTTGCGGATCCTCGGCGTTAATACGAAATTGCGCAGCAAACCCGCGATAACTGATCTGATCCTGACGGAAACGCAAAGGCTCACCGGCAGCTATCCGAATCTGTTCCTTGACAATATCTACTCCGGTAATAGCCTCGGTGATGGTATGTTCCACCTGAATCCGTGTGTTCATTTCCATGAAGTAGAAATCACCAGCCGAGTCCAGCAGGAACTCAACGGTGCCGGCATTTTCATAACCGCAACCCCTGGCGACACGTACGGCCAGGTCACCGATGTATTCACGTTGCTCATCACTGAGTTGTGGTGAAGGCGCCAGTTCGATCAGTTTCTGGTTGCGGCGCTGAATGGAACAGTCACGCTCGTACAGATGAATGGCATTGCCATGGCCGTCGGCCAGCACCTGTACTTCGATATGGCGCGGATTGACCACGCATTTTTCCAGAAACACTTCGGCACTGCCAAACGCCTTGCTGGCCTCTGAGATAACCCGGGGGAAATTCTGGCGCAGCTCTTTCTCGCTGTCACAGCGGCGAATACCGCGACCGCCGCCGCCCGAAGTGGCCTTCAACATTACCGGGTAACCAACATCACCCGCCTGCGTCACCGCGTCCTCCACATCTTCAAGGTTTCCCTTGCTGCCGGGGGTCACCGGTACATTGGCCTTGATAGCGGTGGCACGTGCCTCAGTTTTGTCACCCATCATGCGAATCACGTCTGCCGAAGGCCCAATAAAGCGAATGCCACGCTCCTTGCAGATAGCCGCCAGGCTGGCATTTTCGGACAAGAAGCCATAACCGGGATGCAAGGCATCACAACCGGTTTCCACCGCCAGATTGACAATATGGTGAGGATTCAGATAGCCAGACAAGGGATCCTTGCTGATGCAATAGGCCTCGTCGGCTTTTTTGACGTGAAGCGAATACTGGTCCGCCTCGGAATAGATCGCTACCGCTTTGATGCCCATTTCCTGGCAGGCGCGAGCGATACGCACAGCGATCTCGCCACGATTGGCGATCAGCACTTTTTTTATAGTCATGCCAGAGGTCTCCAGCGTTGTTTCTGGTAAACCCACAGTTTAACAAAAGATTGACTGAGGAGTGTAGCTGGCATTCCTAATCGCCGTCGTTGCCCCAGGCGCGCACCATGACCAGATAGCTGTAGGACGCCGACCAGGTAATCATCATCAGTCCCACAAGCGCCTCGGTGCCTGCCAGAAACCGGATGTTGCCGTCAGCCGCCAGATCGCCCCAGCCCACCGTTGAATAATTTGCCGCTGAAAAGTAGACACAATCAAGAAAGCTAATCACCGCATACGATGCACCACTGATGCTCCCCTGCTCTTCCTGCAGCAAGAGCACCCAATAACCAACACCAAAGAGATAGATCTCGGCTATATGGGCAAACAACAGCACAAACATGGTAATCAGTACCGTAGGGCGGTGCTTGCTGGACACGCTACCCTTGCCGTGACGTCGGCCATACCACCGGTTGAGCAGTTGAATGACTTCGTAATGAAATACGATAACCACGCCCACGGTGAGCGCAGTGACCAGCATGACAATTGCTTCCGGGGTAAAGGCCGACAAAACGTTACCAGGCTCCGCTAATCAGGTGCGGCAAGCATAACATGGCTGGCATTGTTTCTGCTTGCTGCAGGCAACTGTTACACACGCTCTTCGTCACGCAAAGTGAGCACCTCAAAGCCATCGGCCGTCACGGCAATAGTATGCTCCCATTGAGCGGATAGTTTTTTATCTGCGGTAACAACCGTCCAGCCGTCCTTTTTGGTTTTGACCCTGGCTTTGCCCTGATTGACCATTGGCTCAATGGTGAAGGTCATGCCCTCACGCAGGACCAGACCCTGACCAGGCTGGCCATAATGCAACACCTGTGGCGCCTCATGCATCTCCCGGCCAATGCCGTGCCCGCAATACTCGCGTACCACGGAATAACCATGCCGTTCTGCATGCTGCTGAATAGCATGACCCACATCGCCCAGCGTGGCGCCGGGTCGGACCACATGGATGCCTGCCCACATGGCTTCATAGGTCTTGCCAACCAGTCGTCTGGCGAGTGGGGCTACGTCACCCAGCATATACATCTTGCTGGAATCGGCAATATAACCGCCCTGCTCCAGCGTGATATCAACATTGATGATGTCGCCGGATTTCAGCCACTGGTTTTGCGACGGAACGCCGTGGCAGACGACATGGTTAAGCGACGTGTTCAACACATATTGGTAACCATACTGCCCCTTACTGGCGGGCCGGGCGCGCAGCTGATCGACGATGTAGCGTTCCGTCAGATCATTGATCTCCATCGTCGACATGCCGACCACTACCCGCTCATCAAGGTAGGCAAACACGGATGCCAGCAACCTGCCCGATTCACGCATCAGCTGCACTTCAGCAGCATTCTTCAGGGTCGGGTCAACCACCGGCGGCTTTCCTGACGTCAACATCGGCGTATTTCATCTGTTCCTGCATTATCCGGGAGAAAGGCAGGTCAGGATTGGCTTCAGCCAGCATGCCCATCTTTAGCCAGTACTCGGCCTGCGCATTAATGGAGCGAACCATCACGGTGCTGGCCTTGCGAACTTCTTCGTGCAGCTCCTCACTGATTTTGACGATACCCATGTCGAACCCTCAATATACGAAACGTATACGAATCATATACTGGAGATGGCCCGGCGACAAGACCCTGGCTGGTGACGCTAGATATGGTGTTGGCGGCCTCCATGACTTTCCCGCACCAGCGTCATCAGTTGCGCTCGATTTTTCACGAACGTCTTCTGGTAGATACGGGACGAGTGGTCCTTGACCGTCTGCAGCGAAATAAAGAGCTGATTGGCAATCTCCTGATTGGTCTTGCCCGCATATATACCCCGCAGAATGTCGGCCTCGCGCTTGCTGATGCCATATTTAAGCAGAAAATCATCCAGTGACAATAGCGACTGCATCAACGGGTCGGTGGCCTGATAGGTATAGATGACAACCATTGCCGTGTTAAAAAGGTAGAAGTAAAACACAAACACACTATTGTAGTGTGTGAGGTCTCTGAGCGGAGTGAATGCGGTCAGATGGATCAGCCCGGACGCTGTCGCCAGGGCAATCAGTAGCAGCCGCCCCTTCTCCTTGACAATGGGCTGCTTGCCAGTGCCCAGCGTGCCGGCAACAACCAGCAAGGTGACAAGTGCCGCACTGGACAAGGCCACCCGCACGCTATCCTGCGGCGATTCAGCGGCATACAGCACAGCGACAGCAACCAGGGCGCTGGCACCGATAGTGGCGGCCAGCAACACCACAAAAGGTCGTTTCTGAACACGAGCAGCCCATAACAGCAGCATTGTCAGGCTGACAATAAAAAAGGGGGCACCCATATTAAACACCAGCCTGGCTACACGCTCGACGTTGTCCATGGCCATGAATCCCGAGAGCAGCATGCCACTCCACAGGCTGTAGTACCCGTAGACGTAAAGCAGGATCAGAAAGGTCTGCAGGTACTGAAAACTACTGGCTGTGCGATTTTGCCGAAAACGGAACACCACCAGCAACCCGCCGGCGGTGATAGACAGACACAGGATAAAGCTTGCCCAAAGCGGCGTGCTGGCAAGGTTCAGGTTGTTTAACAGAAGCATATGAACGTCACGTGAAGCTATCCCGGTCGTCAGTGGTACCAGGAATATAGCACTACCTCCTGAACCGGGGCCCCTACCAAAGTAGGAAAAGGCCAAAATATGCAAAACACTACCTTGGTAGCTGTGCAGGCTGACTGACCTGAGCCATATTGGCCGCCATGGGAGTTATGGCACTCCCCGATACACCACTTTTGTTATCGCCCTGGAGGCGGACATGAACGACAATACGCAAAACCACATGGACAAGGAGGACTTTGAACCCGGCGTGGGCAATGCCCTGTCACGCGGCTGGACAGAGATGAAAGGCAGTTTCCTGGTATTTTTGTTGGCAGTGCTGGTGCTGAGCGTATTCATGACCCCGATAAACATGGGTGGTGAAGGTCATTACGACAGTTCACCGCTGGTCGGCATCCTGGAAACAGCCTACCTGTTTCTGCTCTATCCCATCATCAACTATGGTGCAGATCTGATCTTCCTGCGCGGCGTTCGTGGCGATCAGGTTGAAGTGAAGAGTGTTTTTGACGGTTTCGGGAACTACGTCAATATCATTCTGGCATCGTTACTGACCACGGGTCTGATTGGCATCGGTCTGATTGTGTTTGTCGTTCCCGGCATCTATGTGGCATGCCGTCTGGCGTTCGTATCCTATCTGGTTATGGATGAAGGGCTGGATCCGATTGCTGCCGTGGAAGCCAGTTGGAGACTCACACGCGGCCACGCCTGGCAGATCTTCTTACTGGGCCTGTTGTCTGTTTTCATATTCATACTCGGCCTGATGCTGCTGATTGTCGGGGTCTTCCCCGCAATGATCTGGATCAAGGCGTCGTTTGCCGCGCTGTATCTTGCCGTGACCGACGAGGAGATGGAACCAGCTGAAGTCTGACTCACAATTTGAATGACGCCCAGACATTGTGCTTGCTGAAATACCAGAGCATCAGAGGTGTTTCAATTGCCAGGTATGACAGCAAGGTAAACCAGAACCAGTTGGTGGTGAAAAGCAGCAGATTGAATGACAAGCCGGTCCCGGTGTACAGGATGCCTGAGACGGCAACAACGGTGGCGGTCGCCAGCAGATCATTGACGGCGATCCGCCAGCCATTTGCGCCACAGAACAACGGATAGACGACCAGATAAGCCAGCAGCGCGACAGCCGTGTTCAGGGCAAGTATCAACAATTCCGGGCTAGGCACCAACTTCCTCCGTGACAAGCACTTCCGGTTCGGCGATGGCCTGTTCATGCCACGCCTGGATAGCCTCATGGCCGAGAACCAGGTTCATGTAGCGCGTAGCCGGTTCCGACACCTCGACGCCGTAGGTATTAAAGCGGAATACAACCGGCGCGAACATGCAGTCAGCGATAGAGAATTCACCGAACAGCCAGGGTCCCGATGCTGAGCAGGTCTCCGGGTAGATCGACCAGATTTGTTCAATTCGCGCAATTTCCCTGCGCAGTGCCGCGTCCAGCGGGACCTGACGACCGGTGGCACGGCAGTTCATCGGCAACTGCCCGCGAATCTGAGGAAAGCCGGCATGCATTTCTGCGCAGCAGGCTCTTGCTTGTGCCCTGGCCACTGAATCAGCCGGCCAGCCTTTGCCGTCGAGATAACGCTCCGAGACATATTCACAGATAGCGAGCGAATCCCAGACGGTTAGTTCTGCATCCAGCAAAACCGGTAATTTTCCGGCATCTGTGTACTGGGCCAGTTTTGTCTGCGTGTCGGCCTGGTCCAGGGCAATACGAATCTCCTCAAACGGCAGTTTGTGGTGTGTCAGCAACAGCCAGGGACGCAAAGACCAGGATGAGTAATTCTTATTGCCGATAATCAATTGCACAGTTTTCTCCGACGCATGCATTCAGGCGATTTTCAGATATTGCCGGACGCGGTGTTGCCATATTCCATGCAGCCCCTGCCCTTGATGTCTGCGGCAGCCTGCGTATAGTGCAAGCTAGTTGCCTCATTTACCCGTTAATTAAAGGCACCCATCATGCGCTCTTATTCCCTGTTATCAATATCTTTTCTGTCTGCGCTATTGCCGGTGCAGGCACTGGCGCAGGCAGACGACCAACAAACACTTCAGCAACAACTGAACCTGCTTAAGGCCGAGATCGCCCGTCTTGAAGCACGCATAGCTGAGCAGGAACAGGCCTCCGCGGCTGACACTGAACCGACCACGCCCGAACGGTCAGACGGCATTCGGGTAGGCGGTGCAGTGCGAACCAACTTCAGCCACACCTCCTACAACGAAGGCAACAAAAACCGGGGTGGCGACCTTCAGTTTGACATATTCCGGCTGAACCTGCACGGCGCAATCGGCGAGGTGTCACTGGATGCAGAAATCCGCTTTTTCGACTACATGACTGCCGTGAAATATGCCTATGTGGGATACCAGTTTCATGAAGACTGGCAAGTGCAGGCGGGCATTACGCCGGTCCCGTTTGGCAACAAGCCCTACAACTCGCACAACTACTTTTTCAGCACCAACTATTATATCGGGCTGGAAGATGATCATGATCTTGGCATTGTTTTCCAAAGACTGCTGAGAGATAACTGGCAGCTGGATCTGGGCTTTCTGAAGAACGATGAGCTGGGTGGCATCGACGGTTATGTCAGCGATCGTTCGGATCGCTACTCCTATGATGTTGTCGGCTATCGTCAACCTGGGAACGGATTGTATGACGCCCCTTCCCGAGCTCTCGGTGAGTACAACACCCTGGCTGGACGCTTCGCTTATCAACTACAGCATAACGAAGATAACTCCACCGAACTGGGGATGTCCGTGCTGGATGGCGGCCTGCATGATGAACAGAACCGTGCCGGCGGCTACCAGGCATGGGCAGTGCATGCAAACAGTTACTTTGGACAGTGGAATCTTCAGTTGCAGCATGGTGAATATCGGTACCGTGTCGATAACGCGAAACAGCTGGCAGTGGGCGCTTACGCGTTCTACGACACGATAGCAGCTGAGGCCAAAACCAGCACGTTTAACCTTGCTTACAGCGTACCTGTGACCTGGGGACCTGTAACTGGCTTACAGTTTTACAACAATTACGGGCTGATTCATGACAAGGTCGATGGCACCGCCAACACCATGATGAATGTGACCGGTGTGTCAGTTGCCGCCGGCGGCCTGTTTACTTACTTCGATCTGGTTCACGCGCGCAACCAGCCCTTCATCGGCGGCAGTATTGCCGGCGATAGTTCAGACACCGAACGCCGGTTCAACATCAATATCGGCTATTATTTCTAACGAGCGGAGTGTAACGTTGAACAAGAATACAGATCCCATGATCCCTGATGGCAACGTCAATGCCATTGATACGGACTACCAGATTGGCCAGGACAATATCGTTGTCAAACTCGGGCCATTCGGACTGGACATTCATAATCGGGTGTTTCTGATTTCCGGGCTAAGCATTATTGCATTTGTGATTTTTACGCTGCTGTTTCAGAGCCAGGCGGCACCGGCATTTACTTCACTGCGCGATATGCTGACCAGCAATCTTGACTGGTTTTTCCTGACCGCCGGCAATGTTTTTGTCGCACTGTGTGTGATATTGATTTTCACGCCGCTGGGCCGCGTTCGCCTTGGTGGCACCGAAGCGACGCCCGACTTCAGCTATCTCGGCTGGTTCTCCATGCTGTTTGCTGCGGGCATGGGTATCGGGCTGATGTTTTATGGCGTCTCCGAACCACTCAGCCATTTTAGTGCCGCCCTTGATGGCACCATGACCGCCGAAGGCATGCGCTCTGATGCGGCGCCGCTCGGCGGTGCCAGCGGCGCAGAAGCGGCGTCAGATCTGGCCATGGCAGCAACCATATTTCACTGGGCGCTTCACCCCTGGGCCATCTACGCTACCCTGGCGCTGGGGCTGGCACTGTTCAGTTTCAACAAAGGCTTGCCGCTCACCATCAGATCGGTTTTTTATCCGATACTGGGAGAACGCGTATGGGGATGGCCCGGGCACGCCATCGATATTCTGGCGGTATTTTCCACTCTGTTTGGCCTGGCGACCTCACTGGGCATTGGTGCTTCCCAGGCCAGCGCGGGACTCAACCATCTGTTTGGCTTTCCGACCGGCACGACCACTGAAGTTTTGCTGATTGTCGGTATTTCCAGTATTGCACTGGTGTCTGTGGTCGCCGGGTTGGAAGCCGGTGTCAAGCGTTTGTCCGAGGTCAACATGGTGCTCGCGGCTCTGCTGATGCTGTTTGTCATCATCGTCGGGCCGACACTGTTTATTCTGACGGGTTTTGTCGACAACCTCGTCAACTACCTGAAGCATCTGCCAGCACTTTCCAACCCGGTTGGTCGCGAAGACACTGGCTTCCTGCACGGCTGGACGACGTTCTACTGGTCCTGGTGGATAAGCTGGTCCCCGTTTGTCGGTATGTTTATTGCCCGAGTGTCCCGCGGCCGTACAGTGCGTGAATTTCTGATCTCTGTATTGCTGATCCCATCGCTTGCCTGCACATTCTGGATGACAGTTTTTGGCAACACCGCCATCAGCCAGGTGGTCAATGAAGGTTATACCGTTGCGTCCGAATCGGAGCTGCCGTTACAGCTGTTTGCCATGCTTGATGCTTTGCCGCTGGTGCAGATCAGTTCGTTCATCGCCATCGTGCTGGTGATTGTGTTTTTTATCACCTCATCTGATTCCGGCTCACTGGTGATTGACACCATCGCGGCAGGCGGTAAAGTCAATGCACCAACCATCCAGCGGATTTTCTGGTGCACATTCGAAGGCCTGGTAGCCATCGCGCTACTGCTTGGTGGTGGCCTGGCAGCCCTACAGGCAATGGCCGTGTCTACCGGTTTTCCGTTTACCCTGGTCTTGCTGGCAGCCTGTTATGCCATCGTCAGAGGCCTGATGTCGGAACCCCGGCCCGGTTAACCCGGAAGCGCAATCATGGCAGAGCCAACTCTGGAAATAGAACAGATCGAAATCCTGAGCTTCCTGCAGCGCCACTCCCCGTTCAAGGAGTTGTCGCTACCGGAGCAAACCCTGTTGGCAACAAACACTGATGTTTGTTACTTCAAAGCCGGCAGCAAAATTCTTGAATACAACGCACCGCTGGATGCGCTGTATTTGATGCGCTCGGGGCTTGTGGAAACCTATCGGCGCAGTGGCACACTTTACAACCGACATTCAGAAGGCGGCATTTTTGCCGAACAGGGTTTGTTGCGCGGCAGGAAAGTACGCTTTCCGGCCATGGCTGTGGAAGATTCGCTTGTTTACCTGATTCCGGCCGATGTTTTCGACTCGGTATTTGAATCTAACGAAAATTTTGCCGACTACGTTGAAGTCGGCGACTCCGAGCGCCGCAAAGTCAGCGCACCCGACCGGGTGCCACCATCCACGTCAATGACCACCCGGGTAAGCGAGCTCATCAGCCAACCGCCGGTGCTGCTGGCTGATGATGCCACGATCTACGAGGCGGCTACCTTGATGCGGGATCAATCAGTCTCCTGTCTGCTGATCACTGCGAACGATGACAAGGCGCCGGTAACCGGCCTGGTAACCGATCGCGACCTGAGAAACCGGGTGCTTGCTGAACGCGTCGACCCGGATACCCGCATCGGAAACGTGACCAGCTCGGAGCTGGTGACCGTGGCAGCAAACAAATACGTATTCGAAGCGATGCTGATTATGCTGCGCAATAATGTTCACCATCTGCCGGTTATGGAAGATGGCAGACCAGTGGGCGTCATTGGCATTGAAGACATCATTCGGCACGAATCGAACAACAGTCTTTATATTGTCAGCAGCATTTTCCGGCAACAAAGCGTCAGCGAGTTGGCTCAGCTAAAACCCTCAGTACAGGCCTGCTTTGTGCGCATGGTGAACGAAGATGCCAACTCGGAAATGATCGGCAGCGCCATGGCAACCATCGGCAGATCGTTTAAACAGCGCCTGCTGGAACTTGCCGAACAAGAGTTGGGTCCTCCCCCGGTACCCTACTGTTTTATCGCACTCGGCTCCATGGCCCGCGATGAGCAGATGATCGTCACTGACCAGGACAATGCCCTGATACTGTACGACAATTACTCGCCCAAAGAGCATGACGACTATTTCAAAGCTCTGGCAAAATTTGTTTGTAACGGTCTGGATGCCTGCGGCTATCCTTACTGCACTGGCAATATTATGGCAACCAATCCGAAGTGGCGACAGCCACTGGCGGTGTGGCAGCGATACTTTAGCGACTGGATTACCAATCCTACGGCCGAAAAACTGCTGCATTGCAATATTTTCTTCGATATTGATGCCATACGTGGAGAGGCAGGGTTTGTTGGCAGATTGACCACCAGCATTGTTCAGATGGCGCCGGCACATAAACTGTTTCTCGCCTCCATGACCCGGAACGCTCTGCAACGCTCGCCACCATTAGGCTTCTTTCAGGACTTTGTCATGGAAGAAGACGGCCAGCATAGAAATTCCCTGAACCTCAAGCGCCGCGGCACCGCTCCTTTTACCGATCTGGTACGGGTACTGGCGCTATCAAAAGGCATCGCGGAACGAAGTACCTATGGTCGGCTGAACGCGATCGCCAAAGCCAATATATTGCCTCTGGGCAGAGCAGCGGACTTTCAGGATGCCTTTGAAGTAATTGCCATGACCCGAATCAAGCATCAGGCTTCCAATCTTGAACAAGACCTGGAGCCCGATAATAATGTCTTGCCGGAAAAGCTGTCGGAGTTCGAACGCAAAAGGCTCAAAGCCGCATTCCAGGTGCTGGCCAATGCCCAGAAATTTCTCAAATTCCACTTTCAGGCCTGAGCTATGCTGTACCTTGTCCCGGACAGAGAGATCGCGCCATCACTTGACTGGCATCAGCGTTTCCAGCATCTGGCGGCAACCTGCCCGTCGAAACTGCTACAAGCGTATTATCAGGCAGGTGCTGTTGCCCCTGACACCCCCATTGCCGAGACACCGCTGCTGGCGTTGGATCTGGAAACAACAGGCCTGAACCCGAACCTGCACGATATTATCAGCATTGGCCTTGTGCCGGTGTCGGGTAATAACATTTACACGTCACAGGCCCGGCACTGGCTGGTCAAGTCACCTTCAGGCCTACCCGCAGATTCAGTGCAATATCACCGAATCACCCACGATGCTCTGGCCAACGCACCGGACTTACTGGAGATACTGCCCGGGTTTCTCGAACAGATTGCCGGCAAAATCCTGTTGGTGCATTGTGCAGACATTGAGCGCAAATTCCTGCACAGCGCCCTGCTCACACGCCTTGGCACTGGCCTGGAGATCCCAGTCATAGATACCATGGCGCTGGAGGCCAGACTCCATCGCGCCCGGCCGCAAAGTTTATGGCAGCGCTGGCGAAAGCAACCACAAACATCTATCAGGCTGGCGGCGAGCCGATCCCGCTACGGTTTGCCGGACTACCTGCCACATCACGCAGTGACCGATGCAATCGCCTGCGCCGAGCTGTTCCAGGCACAGGTCGCCGCCCGGTTTGACTGGCAAACTCCCGTTGCAGAACTATGGAGTTAAAGCGTCTTCGCACGGCTTTCTCTAAAAAAGCCAATCGATCCGGAAATTTTTGCGAACAGGTTATCAGGCTGCCAGCGGTAGTTGGTAACCTTTTTCACGAAACAATTTGAGCGCTGCACTGGCAACCTGTACATCGTAAAGCCGTCCTGCGTTGTCCTCAATCTCTGCCAGCGCCTTGTCGATACCAAGCGCATGGCGGTACGGCCGGGAGGTAGCCATGGATTCGATAACATCCGCCACTGCAACAATACGTGCCTCCAGGAGAATCTCGTCGCCTTTAAGGCCACGGGGGTAGCCACTGCCATCAATACGTTCGTGATGCTGGTGCGCCACTTCAGCAATCGGCCATGGGAAGTCTACGTTTTTCAAGATGTCATAGCCATTGCCCGGGTGCGTCTGCAGTATCTGATACTCGCTCTCTGTCAGTCGTGTTGGTTTGGTCAGGTACTCTGCCGGGATGCTGATCTTGCCGATGTCATGAACCAGACCGGCAATTCGCAGCCCATACTGGGTATCCGGGTCCAGCCCCATTTCTACTGCAATAGCGACGGCCAGGTCACCGACTCTCGATTCATGGCCCGCCGTATACGGATCGCGCATCTCCACCATCCGGGCAATACAGGTGACGGTGCCGAGGAAGGCCTTCTCCAGTCGCGCCGAGTATTCCTGAACCTGTTGTAGCGCGTGTTCTTCAACACTGATGTCATGCCAGACGCCGACAAAACGACGCGGAGCACTGTTTTCCACTTCACGCACCTCATCGTGAATAAACAGAAAGGAGCCATTGCCATGTTGCACCCGGTAGTAATGTTCACCGCCGCCCCGTTCGAAGATCGATTTCGCTTCAGTGACTGCACGCATTTGATCCTCCGGGTGCAGACTTTTGCTCCACCAGCCAGGGTCCAGCGCCTCGAGAACCGAGTACCCCAAAATACGGGACACATTTTCGCTGACCCACAATGGTCTGACGGAATAATCGTCGACCTCGACAGCATAGGTCACTACCGGAATCGATTTAAAAAAATCGGGGACTTTGTAAAGAATCATCTGATCAACGTTGTCGCTGACACTGGCTTTGATTTCGCTGGAGTTGAGCTTCATCAGCAGCGCATAAAGCAGGGTGGACATCAACAGAATAAAGCCAATACCTTTGGCCACTGACACATCAAACGGCAGGGCGGCATCACCGATGAAATAGCCGACTAACCAGTCACTGCTGACGATCCAGATTATACCGACCAATGCATACACCAGAACTAACCACTGGTACTTGCGTTTGTTCATTTTTTCTCCGCATCCGAACGGATATTGGTTGTTGCGGCCTGCCGGACCGGCCGCATTTAGTCGGGCGGTATTGTATCACTTCTGTCACACTGGTTATGAAGCTATTGATATGTTGCTGACACTAAGACCCGGCCGGTTGAATTCAATGCGGCCACGGAAAAGATGAACGTTAAAAGTACCGCCACAGCCAGGTATTCCGGTTTCAACAAACGCCTGCTATTCATTTGCCTGGTGCTGTTCTTTCAGCTTTTCGAGAATGATGTCAGGCGGTTGGGGCCGACTGAAAAAGAAGCCCTGGAACCCCGTGCAGCCCAGATCCAGCAGCGCCTGCCACTGCTCGTTCTGCTCGATACCCTCCGCAATAACATCGAGTTTGAGCGACGCCGCCAACAACAGTATGACCTCTACTATCGAATGGGTTTCCGGGTCGGTCAGGAGCGTGTTTACAAAACTTCTGTCAATCTTCAGTTCATCAATTGGCAATTGCCGTATGTAGGACAGGGATGAATACCCGGTACCAAAATCGTCCAGAGAAAAACGGATCCCCATGGCCCGAAGTCGTCCCATTTGCCTGATATTGGCATCGATATTTTCTGCAAGAACGCTTTCCGTAACTTCGAGAATGAGGGCCGACGCCGGCAAACCCGTTGTTGCCAGTACGTTTGCAATCTTTTCGGGAAAGTCACACATCGCCAACTGGCTCTGGCTGATATTGACAGAGACAGTCCAGTCATCCATAGGAAACTGCGCGCGCCAGGTGCTCATTTGCCGACAGGTTTGCATCAGAATCTGATCGCTCAGAGGCACAATCAGGTTCTTTTTTTCGGCCAGTTCGATAAAACTGCCAGGGTTGAGTAGTCCACGTTCAGGATGGTGCCATCGGGCCAGCGCTTCAAACCCGTTTAACCGGCCATCCCGGTCCACCTTGGGCTGGAACCAGGGGACGATTTCGCTTTCTGCGGACAGGGCTTTATTCAGATCTGCAGTCAGTTGATGCTCCTCCAACAGCTCCTTTTGCATGGTGTCATCAAAAAGACTGATCTGGTTTTTACCCTTCTTTTTGGCGTCGTACATCGCAACATCGGCCATCCGCATTAACTCGCTGGCGGAGATGGAGTCATCATTAAAAAGTACGAAGCCCAGACTCGTTGAAATCGAAGGGGCGCGATCCAGAGCGCCGGTGGGCAGCGCAGCGGCGGCCAGCAGTTGCTCCGCCAAGTTGCTGACCTGTTTATACGCTGCATTGTAGTCACGGTGGGGGGTGGTGGTCACCACAAGAAATTCATCACCACCCAGCCTTGAGATCGAATGGCGATCTCCCAGAACATTGGCAAAGCGGTCCGAAATCTCAATCAACAGCCGGTCACCGTCGCGGTGGCCCAAGGTATCATTGATGGTCTTGAAATCATCCAGGTCGGTTAGCATGAGGGCGCCAAAACGTCCGGTTTCCGAACAACTGCGCAGACAGTCCTCCAGTTTTAAAGCAATCAGGCTGCGGTTCGGCAAGTTGGTCAGCGGATCGAAATATGCCAGATGTTCAATTTCTTCCTTATGCTGCTGCTGTTCCGTGATGTCCCTGACAATAGCAATAAATCGCGCGGGCTCGTCCTCCAGTGACACGTACTGCAAAAAGATATCGACCGGCAGATCGTGGCCGTCCTTGTGTCGATGAACTGTTTGAAAATTCAGCCGACGCACCTCGCCGTTTAGCAATGGGGCAATCATCTTTCTGAATTCGGCTTCCGGAAAAAGGGGTTTTACGTCATAGGGGTGCAACTTCAGAAGCTCGTTCGTCGTATACCCTAGCTGGTCAACGGCGCCCTGGTTGACGTAGAAAAACTGGAGAGTCTGCGCATCAAACATAAAAACGCAATCCAGCGTGCTGTCCAGCGTCTTGCGGAATCGATTAAGACTTAGCCGGGCTGCCTCGCTGTCTGTGATGTCCTGCAAGGCGGCGACCAGCAAACGTTCGGATCCTACCTTGGTCTCTGTTACGGCTATCTGTAGCGTAAAAAGCGTGCCGTCGGCCTTGAGCCCCTGCACCGCCCGCAGGTTGCCCATGATTTTGCCAGGCGTTTCCCCCTCGGCATAAGCATGCATGAAGTCGGGGTGATGATGGGCCACCGCCGGAGGCATGAGTTTGGTGATGGTTTCACCGATCAGTTCGTTCTCTTTGTACCCGAACATTTTCTCAAATGCGGGGTTCACACTCTGGATGCGCCCCTGAAGATCGGTCATCACAACGGCATCATAAAGCGTGTTCAAAATGGCACGGTTTATGTTGAAACTGTACTCAAGCGCACGCTGGCTCTGATCTTCGGAGTTGCCAGCGGCGATGAACTGCTCAGCCAGCTGGGCAATGCGGGGCAGAGACTCCTCTTTCGTATTGTCGGCCTGTTTTGGTGTGACGCTGAGCGCTACCAGCAGCCCTTGATGGTCACCTTTACCATTAAAGAGGTTGACGGCTTTCAGTGTCTTGGCCGTCACAAAGGTTGAGCGGGAGTTCTCACCGTTCAACAAGGCAACGGTTTCCTGCAGCTCAACCGTGACGAGCTCTCTCGTCTTCCTGTCTATCAGTTCTTCGGCGGCTTGCAGATAGGACCTTATTTCCGCCACGTCGGCGGGTGTGTGTATGACCGGCTCAAGCGAATTGTCCAGTACCAGAGCCAGCCATTTGTTGTTGCTGGTGCCGGCGGCAAGCTCAAACAGATCAGCAATCGCCTGCCTGATTTTAAAATTCATACATCGCACCTGTCCTTATTATTTTTGTTCCTTACACTGGTGGCTGGCGGTGGATTCAGACTAAAAGGCACTGCTTGGCATTTTTATTATGAATCACTATGCAAAATAGTATATCAGTCTGGATCGCCAGACTACTCATTTCTTTATGTCGCAGCAGTGCGCACCAGCAGCCGGCCCAGTATGGCCAGGATCGGGCCGCTCAGCAGGAAACCGTAGTCCCAGAGCGGGTTTGGCTCCCATCCCCTGACGTGATGGATCCCAAGCAAGTGATGGTTTATAAGCCCTTCGGTGAAATTGAAGATACCCCAACCGATCAACATCAGTCCAACCAGCCACACAACCCGAGGCAGCTCCGTCGCGCGACGCGCACCCTCCCAAATCAGGAGCATACCAGCGAGGGTCGCAACCCAGACAAATGCGTGGAAAAGCCCATCCCACAACATGTTGGTATGCATTGCATCGAGCGTCGCTGGCGGAAGTACCGTGGAAAGCATGTTGTGCCAGCGGAGTATCTGATGGAGCACAATCCCATCAACAAAACCTCCCATTCCTATGCCTGCAATAATCGCTCCGATCCGAGCAAGTCGCAGATCCTCATTTGTAGACATTTATAACCTCCTTGTGAATACGGCGCACATCCTGCGCGGGCCTGCCTATCGATGCGGGATGTTCACTCCGGTTCTATGGGCAGCTGACGCTTGTGCTGGGTGAGACGGTAGGTCTCAACAATAGCGTTGTAAGCACCCTGGGACACTTCGCGATTCTCCAGAAAGGCATCGATCTCCTCGTAGGACACGCCAAGCGCCTCCTCGTCCGGCTTTAGCGGAGTAAGCGACTCGAGATCCGCGGTGGGTGTCTTGTTGACGAGCCGCGACGGTGCGCCAAGCTGCTCTGCCAGCAGGCGGACCTGACCTTTATTCAGGCCGGTCAACGGTGCAACATCGCAGGCGCCATCGCCGTACTTGGTGAAAAAACCCGTCAGCGCCTCGGCGGCCTGATCGGTACCGATCACCAGGCCGCGTCGCGTACCCGCGACGGCATATTGGGCCACCATCCTTTGGCGCGCCTTAATGTTACCAAGCACAAAGTCACGCTGGGCGGCGTCATTGAATGCCAGGCCCGCGGCTTGCAGCGATTCCAGTTGAGCATCGCTCGCGCTTTTGATGTTCACATCAAGCACTTCATCTGGCTGGATGAACGCCAGCGCGGCGTTTGCGTCGTCCGAGTCCTGCTGTTCTCCGTACGGCAGTCGCATGGCCACGAAACTGGCCTGTTCACCCTGAACACGCAGGCGCTCCACGGCCAGTTGCGCCAGGCGCCCCGCCACCGTGGAATCGACACCGCCGCTGATGCCCAGCACCAGCGTCCGCTGCCCGCTTTCCTGCATGACCTGGCATAGAAAATCACGGCGTCGCTCGATTTCATGCTGAGCGTTAACATCGCTTCGCACCTGCAGCTGCGCCACAATGCCACGCTGTGCAGCCTGCCGGCCACGTGCGCTGCCTGCTCTGGCGTCAGCGTCGCGACACAGTTGATGGTAATGGGGTACGCGTTCCAGCGCATAGTGAGCAGCCGCCAGGCGTACCTCGTTGCGATCGCCATCGAAGCGCTGAGTCTCGCAGTAAAGCCGCGGGCTGCCGTCGTGTCGAAATGCCCAGGCGAAGCAGACGGTGCCCACCGGTGGCCCGTTATCGCCAGCATCAGGACCGGCGACGCCGGTATTGGCCAGCACAACATCAACATCATTGCTACTGAGCGCCCCGATAGCCATTTCACCGGATACCGCCTCGCTGGTCAGGCCGTAGCGCTGGATGGTATCGAAACTGACACTCAAATAGCGGTTCTTCGCCTGCGGCGAATACACACCCAGACCACAGATAATGCTTTGGCCGCTGCCAGGTACGCGGGCCAGTTCGGAGAAGATGAGACCGGCTGTGCACGATTCCGCGGTAGCAAGCCGCAGTCCGTTATCGCGCAGATAACCGGTAACGCGTTTCAACAGTTCCATTGTCTACATTCCTTGTGCGAGTAAGTCCTTTTCAGTTTCCTTCTGTTGTTTCGGGACGCCTGTTGCGAGACAGCTCAGACGGTAGAAACAGGATAACTGACTGACGAAGAATCTTGCAACGTCGCTTCGCAGTCGCGCATTCTTTCCCATGTTTGAACCATAAGCTTTTTTGAGTGCCCCCAGCGATAACCCCCAAGCGCCCCGCTCTGCTGTATGACACGGTGGCAAGGGATCAGTAGGGCGACCGGATTCGCTGCAATGGCGTTGCCGACTGCGCGCGCAGATCTGGGGGCTCCGAGTGCAGCAGCAACCTGGGTATAGCTGGCCACGGCACCCGGCGGTATTGTCAGTAACGCACGCCACACAGCGATCTGAAAATTTGTTCCTGCCACGTGGAGCGACAGTGGCGCGTTTCCGGAAACCGAACCGCTGTCGAAAAACGCCTCTACTACACGGCGCGTCGACCCGATGCTTTGTCCGATCGAGCTCAACGGCCATGCGTCCTGCAGGTCATCCAGCAACTCTTCAAGCCTGTTGACCCCCATGAACTCCGCACGACAAACACCACGCTGGGTTACCGCGACAAACATAGGTCCAAAGGGCGTAGAGTGCACACCGTAGTCGATTTTTAGCTGCCTTCCTCTGCTTTTATATTCTCCGGGCGTCACTGCCTCCAACTGAACAAAATGGTCGTGCAACCGTGAACTGCCGCTCAGGCCCAATGCGTGTGAAGTCTCGAGTATCGAGCGGGATTTATCCAACAACGCTTTACCACGTTCCAGGGTCAGAACCTGCAAAAAACGTTTAGGCGTGGTCCCGGCCCAACGACAGAATAATCTCTGGAAGTGATACGGGCTCAAATGTACGTGGGCAGCGATCTCCTCAAGTCCTGGTTGAGCCGACGCATGGTCTACAAGATAGGACATGGCACTCGCGATTCGGTCGTAATCTGACATAGCTGGACCTCTTTAGGATACATACCCGAGCAGATGCCATAGTACGGCACCTAACGTCCAATGCCGACCCGAATCTTGCTGTCTTTCCAGTACACGGCAGGCTCCCCGGCGCACAAGCTGCTCATGCCTAAGCGCAACCTCCGCTAGGTCGGTTTGACAGGTAGTGACTGTCATGGATAACATCCAATACGATTGAGGACGTTTCCTTAACTCGCCGAATGGATTCATCGAGCTGTGAACACGGATGATTACTCTTGATACCAACGACAATGCGCAAATACCCTTTAAGCAGGTACGAGCCCGTTCGATAGCTATCTGCGCGCCTTTGCAGACAGAAGACCACGTGGTGCAACCGTGTGCCGAGGTTAGCCCGCCGAAGTGGCACCTGGCGCACACAACCTGGTTTTTCGAACAGGCAATTCTGAAGCGATACCTCGCCGGCTACCGCCCCTTCAACAAATATTTTTCCCGGCTGTTCAATTCCTACTACAAATCTGCAGGCGAACACAGTCTGCAGAGCGAACGGGGGCATCTGTCACGCCCGACTGTCGCCGAAATTCTCGCGTATCGTGAGGCTGTGGATGATCACCTGCAGGCATTAATAAATCACCACAGCGGGGACCGTGAGCTGCTCACCCTGGTTGAACTGGGTCTTCATCACGAACAGCAGCACCAGGAACTGTTACTGATGGATATCAAGCGTATTCTGGGGACCAACGCCAGTATGCCCGCTTATAGCGATGCCAACTGGCTGGCACGGGCCGTAGCGGATAAATGGACGCATTTCGGGGCTGGCCTGGTTGAAATCGGACACCAGGGCAACACATTCGCCTACGATAATGAGTGTCCGCGCCATACACAGTACCTGCATGATTTCTCTGTTCGTGACAACAGCGTCAGTTGCGCCGAATTCATCGACTTTATTAATGCTGGCGGCTACACCAATCCCGCATTGTGGCTGAGCCAGGGCTGGGACTGGGTGCAGCAGAACAGGATAACGGCCCCTCTGTACTGGTTCAGGGATGGCGCCAATTGGTCTCACTACACGTTGCATGGCGTCAGACGGGTCGCTGAGCAGGAGCCTGTTGTGCACGTCAGCTATTTTGAGGCAGATGCGTTCGCGCGCTGGAAAGGATACCGGCTCCCTACCGAGGCCGAGCTGGAAATATGGCTGGTCAATCAACCCGAAAGCACCGGATCACCGTCCGGCGTATTCCATCCCAGCCGTGCCGACCAGGCGACGAACCAGGTCTGGTACTGGACCTCAAGCCACTACTCACCCTATCCGGGATACCGCCCCTATATGGGTATGTTGGGTGAATACAATGGCAAGTTCATGTGTAACCAGTTCGTGCTGCGCGGCGGATGCGTGGCAACGCCGGTTGGTCATTACCGCAACACCTATCGAAATTTTTACCTGCCACAACAGCGCTGGATGTTTTCCGGCATTAAATTGGCAAAGGATGATTAGGCCCAAGGCGTTTAAGGACTGGATAGCAGAGGAAAGGATTCCAGATGAAGATGTCAAAACTTGCACAATTAATCGATGACGATGAACAGGAACAAAATCAATTTGCCACTGATGTGTTGGCCGGGCTCAGCAGTGTCGAGAAGCATCTATCGTGCAAATATTTCTACGACGATACTGGCAGCGAACTATTTCGCGACATCACTCAACACGAAGACTACTACCTGACGCGTACTGAGTACGCCATACTGGACGATGCCAGCGAACGGCTGCCGGGCGTTCTGGATGAGAAAGAGATTGATATCGTCGAACTCGGCGCCGGCGACGGACACAAAAGCCAGTTGATTGTGGATGGTTTTCTCAGGGCAGGACTTGCCGTCAATTTCTACCCGATCGACATTTCAGACAAGGCCATGCACATGCTGGGCGAAACCATTCGTGATCAGCCCAACCTGTCCGTACACGGGTTGATTGGCGACTACTTTGACGGCCTTCGCTTCGTGCGTGAGCGTTCAGCCAGGCGGCAGCTGGTGCTGTTCCTGGGCTCAAACATCGGCAATTTTGACCGGTCACAGGGCCAGACCTTTCTGCGGCGACTCTGTAGCTGCCTGAACACCGGCGATCATGTATTGATTGGTTTCGACCTGAAGAAAGACATCACGGAACTCATCGCCGCCTACACGGATTCAGGCAACCTGACGCGCGATTTCAATCTTAATCTGCTGGCGCGTATCAATCGCGAACTGGGCGGCAACTTCGACCTTGACGGCTTCCAGCATTATGCCACTTATAACCCCGTCCTGGGCGCCATGGAAAGCTATTTGCTGGCAACGCGGGAACAACGCGTTTTCATCAGCGCGTTACAACGAGAGTTTTTCTTTGCCGCTTTTGAGCCCATCCATACGGAGTATTCGTTTAAATTTTCGCCAAGCGATATCGAGCAATTATGCGACCTGTCGGGTTTTACCCCGGTGGAAAACTTTGCTGATGAAAAAGAGCGTTTTTTCAGTTCCCTCTGGCGCGTAGCGTAGCAATGGGGTTGTCAGCATCACAAGGTTATGGGAGGTGAGATGATGGAAAAGACGAAACAGCAAGCCGCACTCTGTGATCAGAACCCTACCGATTTTTCGGACCTGAAGGCAATTTACTTTAATTGCACGCTGAAGCATCCCGACCAGCCCTCGCACACGGCGCTGCTGATGGGCGCATCCGCTGGCATCATGCGTCGCAACGGCGTTGACGTCGAACATATCCGCGGCAGCGCCCACCGCATCGCTTTCGGCGTCCAGCCGGATATGCGCGAGCACGGCTGGGAGCATGACGATTGGCCTGATCTATGGCAGAAAATCGAGGCCGCCGACATTCTGGTGCTGGGCACGCCGATATGGCTTGGCGAGCAGTCTTCCATTTGCAGGCTAGTGACAGAACGCCTTTACGCCATGTCAGGACTTTTGAATGACAAGGGGCAGTCCATCTTTTATGGCAAAACCGGCGGAGTTGTCGTGACCGGTAACGAGGACGGAGCAAAGCATATCGGGATGAATGTGCTCTATTCGCTCTCGCACCTGGGCTATGCGATTCCGCCGCAGGCCGATTGTGCCTGGACGGGTGAAGCCGGCCCGGGTCCGAGCTACGGTGACGATGGTGCGGGCTTCGACAATGAGTTTACGCAGCGCAATACCACAATCATGACCTGGAATCTGCTGCATATGGCGCGCATGTTGAAGGACGCCGGCGGCATTCCCAATCACGGCAATGATCGCAAGGCGTGGTCGGCCGGATGCCGGTTTGACTACGAGAGCCCTGAACACCGGCGCTGAAAATTCGATCGCACTCGCCGGCTGTGGCGATAAAGCTAAAAATAGCTGGCAAATGCATCCAGGGCAGCTTGTGGAAGAAACGCACCCAGCACCATACTGTAGCTCATATGCGCGGCTACGGTTGTCAGCGGCGTCATATAGCCGTAGTTGAACCCCATAAACCCGGGGGGCTCCAGCCTTTTCAGTTCGGTGGGGCCGTCGTATTCGGTGGCCATGCCGGGGTGAAAATGAGGTAACACAGGCAGAATGACAACCAGGATAAAGAGCGCGTGAATCAGACCCGCCAGGGCGCCAATCCACCAGGTGGCGGCCAGGGCGGCAAAGAGCGCCGTGTAAAAAAGCGCAAATATCCATCCGCCTGCCAGGTACAGCGTTATTCCCAGAAGCTGGGCATAATCGCGATTGGAGGTCAGGCAGGTTCCCAACAAAAAGGGCAGGCTAAGTCTGGATAGTCCGCCCATCTGGCTGCCGAACATGATAATGGTCATAACGACGGTTGCTACAAATCCCCACAACAGAATACCGGTGATGGCCTGCACGCCAATGATTGTATCCATGCTTCTTCTTACTCCTTACTCCTTACTCCTTACTCCTGCCCCCTGGCCCCTGATTCCTGGCTGCGTATTTTCTCAGCACTGGCCCGGTCTATCGCCAGCGCCGCATTGATAAGCCCTACATGGGTATAAGCCTGGGGAAAGTTGCCAACCAGTGCGCCGGAAGTGACATCAATTTCCTCGGCAAACAGGCCGAGATGATTGGCATAACCCAGTAATGCCTCAAACCGCTCGATGGCTTCATCCAGCCGACCGGCCAGCGCCAGATATTCGACAGCCCAGAAGCTGCAGATGCCGAAGGCATTCTCACCTTCATCAAAGCCGTCATAGTCGAGTGTGTATCTGTGCATCAGGGCACCGTGACTGAGGTGCCTTTCAAGGTACTCGAAGGTGCCGACCATACGAGGGTCATCTGCATCGCAGTATCCATAGTAGGTCAGCAGCAGGAGACTGGCGTCCGGTATGTCCTCACCAAAGACTGCGGTATAGCTGTTGGTCTCCCGATTGAACCCCTGCTGTTCTATGGTGTTCGCTATTTTCTCCCGTGTGCGGCGAAATTTTTCGACCGGGACTGAGATATGCTCCTGATCCGCGAGTTTTAGCAGGCAGTCCAGCGTTACCCAGCACGCCACCTTCGAGTAGGTGTGCTGGTGGGAACCACCACGAATTTCCCATATGCCCCGATCGGGCTCCTGCCATTGGCGACAAACCGTTTTGCCCAGGCCGCGAAGCATTCTGCGTCCCGCCCGGCTCAGATGCCCACCTCCTTCGACGTATCGCAGCGCCGCCATTGCCACCGAACCGTACACATCAAGCTGTTTCTGGCCCCAGGCACCGTTGCCAATACGCACGGGGCGCGAGCCTTGATAGCCGCTCAAATGGTCAAGTACCTTTTCACGTATGTTGCCATGGCCATAGACATCATAAAGCACCTGCAATCGTGGCCGTGTTCGCTGCGTGGCGTGAAGAAGCCAGGCTAGATAGGTCCTTGCCTCCGCGGCGTAACCCATTGCCAAGAGCGCTTCCAGTGTCATCGCGGAATCCCGCAACCAGCAGTAGCGGTAATCCCAGTTGCGCGTGCCGCCGACGACTTCCGGCAGCGAGGATGTCGGGGCTGCCACAATGGCGCCCGACAGGCTGTAAGAGAGCATTTTGATCGTCAGCAGACTGCGCATGACCGCTGACCGGTACGGACCCTCATAGCTACAGTGTCTGCTCCACGCCTGCCACCAGGCTACCGTTGCGTCCATTCGTTTGCGGGCAGACTCCCCCAACGGCAAAATGACTGCCATGTCGTTGCGCACATAGGTGACCGAAAGATAACGGGGCTCGTTCGGATCCAGTCGCACGCGGCCACACACGGCGCGAGCGTCATCCGTGAGCTCAAGCTCCAGGTCTGTGTGCAGCAACAGGAAATGATCCCGATAGCTGCAGCCCCAACTGTATGCACCCAGGCGCTTGAGTTTTATATCGGCACTGCCAAAATCGGGTCTCGGCGCGTAGTAAATGTCGATCTCCACGGGACCGTCCACCGCTTCAATCGATCGCAGCAATTCGCGCTGCGCGAGAAGCCGGCCAGCTTTACTGGCGTCCGGGATGACCATCGCATCGGTCAGGCGCAGCTGCGCCCCCGCCGCCGGCCACACGGTCTGCAGCACATTGCTTTGTGCAATATAGTGCTGACTGCCCTGGCTCTGGTCGGCAGGCGCAACCGAAAAACGGCCTCCCCGCTGTCGGTCCAGGATACCGGCAAAAAAGCCCGGGCCGGAAAAATGCGGCAGGCACCACCAGTCGATACTTCCGCTTCTGGATACCAGGGCGGCAGTTCGGCAGTCGCCGATCACGCCGTAGTCGTTAATGGTGCTTTCAGTTGCTTCCGGCGCTTCGGTAAATCGCTGTTCATCGTTCATGGGTTTCATAATGGCAACTCACCTGGCAGCTGTTCATCCTGTCATTGCCTGCACTATCATTGTTATCAGCGCTAACAACAACAGCGTCGTGGCAGCCAGTAACGGCGCGCGGTAAAAGTTGGCGACCAGTTGCCAGCTATGGCGACGCGCTTTTGCGTCGAAGCGTCCGTGGCTGCCAAAGGAGCCCTTCACCGGCCTGAAAAGATTGTCCTGGCGCTCATTCTCTGGCTGTGCCGGACGGTCAGCGTCCCTCTGTCCCGAGAATGCGGTCTTACTGAGGTAGCGATCTGCCACGCCCGGGAAAAATTTGTTGAGAACAATCGCCTTGACGGCAGGAAAACCCACGCATAGCTCCCGACGTCGATGTCGGGCTGCCCACACGATGCCCCGGGCGGCCAGTTCGGGCTGAAAAATGGGCGGCACCGGCTGCGGCTGCTGGCGCGTCCGATAACGCGCCCAATCGAACTGGGGGGTGTTAAAGGCCGACAGCTGAACCATGGTGACATGAATATCGCTGTTTTCATGCAGCAGCTCCGTGCGCAGCGCGTCCGTGAAACCTCTTATGGCAAATTTGGCCACACAGTAGGCCGACTGCAGCGGTATGGCCCGGTAGGACAGCGCGGAGCCTACCTGGACAATCGTGCCCGCCCCGCGTCTGCGCATTCTTCGCAAGGCCGACAGCGTGCCATGCACCGTCCCCAGGTAGGTAACCTCGGTCACGCGTCTGATCTCTTCCGCCGTCATCTCGTGCACAGGTGAAAATACCGCCACCATGGCGCAGTTCACCCAGATATCAATCGACCCGAATGACTGTTCCGCCCTTTCGGCTGCTTTTTCCACCGCTTCTGCATCGGCCACGTCCACAGGCACCACGAGCGCCTCTCCTCCAGCGTCACGAACCTCGGTCGCCGCCTGCTCGAGTCGTTCCGGCTCCCTTGCCAACAAGACTACCCTCGCGCCGTCCCTGCCGAATGCGACGGCAGTGGCACGGCCAACTCCGGCGGAGGCGCCAGTTATCACAACAGTTTGCGGGATTTTTTCTGTCATTTAGTCACCATAGGCCATGGTTGTCAGCAGCGCGATCGAACCCATTCTCGCATCCAGCCGGGTATGCTGCACGACAACAGGCAGGTCAGACTCGATCACACTGGCAAAGTCAGTTTCCCTGGGCACAGATTGTGGATCGCTCAGTTCATCAAAGCGCATGTGCAGGGTTCGCCGGCCCGCGACCGACAGCCGGTAGGGGCCGACGGGATCCCTGTCCGTGAAATAGATCCATATCTCCAGATTCGCGGTTTGATCGCCTGTATTAAGAATACAGGCTGTTTCATGGCTACGCAGTGCGCGGTCCTCTTCATGCTCGCCCGCCGCAGGGATGTATCCTTCCGCAATGGCCCAGGTAGTTTTACCGATTGCCATAAGTCAGCTCCTGTTTGAGGTATGTTGTCCGCTGGCGGAGCGCTCGCGCCGTGCCTGTTGCGAAAGCGCCCGGTCCAGTACTTCGGCAAGGTTCAGGGTGCCGCGCCCCGTGGCTTGAAGAATCTGTTCCCGGCAGCTGAAGCCGTTGGTGACCAGTAGCGTATCGTCTGCCGCCTCACGCATGGCGGGCAGTAACTCGCGCTCTCCTATGCGCTGCGCAATCTCATAGTGTGCCGAGGAAAAACCAAAGGGACCCGCCATGCCGCAACAGCCGGCATCAAGCACGCGGGATTTAAGACCCATGCCCTCCAGCAGTGCTGACTCACTGTCGGTCTCCAGCGATGCGTGTTGATGGCAGTGCAGGTGCACCAGCACCTCACCCTCCATCTTCGGCGGCTGCCAGCCGCGGGCATGCAGAAACTCACCCAACATGAAGGTATTTTCTGCCAGGTATTGGGCACGCGGGTCGCCGCTGAAAAGCTGCGGCAGTTCGTCACGAAAACTGGCGACACAGGACGGCTCCAGGCCCACGACAGGGATTCCCTGGGCCATTTCATCGGCCAATCCGTCCAGAATGGCGCGCAACTGCCGCCGGGCCTGACCCAGCATACCCTCTGCATAGAGCGGCCGACCGCAGCACATAGGGGTGGCGGGCACCAGAACCTCAGTGCCGGCGTCCTCCAGCACCCTGACCGCGGCCTGCAGAATCTCCGGATGGAAGAAATTATTAAAAGTATCCGGCCACAGGGTCACTTGTGGCAATCCTGCATTGTGTCGTTCACGGCGGCTGAACCAGTCGCGAAATGTTTCGCTGGCAAAGCGTGGAATGTCTCTTTCCTGGGCAATACCACCGGCAAGCTTGATCAGCGCGGAGAGCCCGGGAGCATGGGTCAGCGCATTGGTCACCCGGGGAAGTCTCGACGCAGCGCGACTCCACCACCAGATCAGGCCCATACTGTAGGCAAGGCGGGGTCTGAGACGCTTTCTGTAGTGATGGAACATAAATTCGGACTTGTAGGTGGCCATGTCGACACCCACCGGGCAGTCCTGTTTACAGCCCTTGCAGGACAGACAGAGGTCCAGCGCGTCGTGCACGGCACTGCTGCGCCAGCCGTCGCTGATCTCGCCACCCACGGCCATCTCGAAGAGCAGACGGGCTCGCCCCCGGGTCGAGTGTTGCTCGTCGCCGGTAACCCGGTAGCTTGGGCACATCACCCCGCCGCGGTGATTGCGACAGCTGCCGACGCCTACGCAACGGTTGGTGGCGCTGAAAAAACTGTGCTTATCATCGGCATAATCATAAACGGTGGGAATCAGCGGCGGCTGTGTTTCCGGGCCAACCCGCAGATTTTCGGTCATCGGATAAGGATCTACTACTTTGCCGGGATTCATCCGTCCCCGGGGGTCCCAGATGGATTTAAAGTCACGAAATGCCTGCATCAGCTCTTCGCCATACATTCGCGGCAGCAGTTCCGCGCGCACCTGGCCATCCCCGTGCTCACCGGAGAGCGAGCCCTTGTGTCTTAACACCAGCTCCGTCGCCTCCTCCATGAACGCGCGCCAGTTGCTCACCCCGGCCTTGCTGCCAAAATCAAAATTGATACGGCAATGTACGCAGCCATCGCCAAAATGGCCGTAGAGTGCTGCCTCGTAGTCATACTTGTGCATCAGCTCGCGGAACGCAGGCAGGTAGGCACTCAGGTTTTCAGGAGGCACCGCCGCATCTTCCCATCCCGGATGCGTATCCCCCAGAGCCGGAGAGCGTGAGGTGGCGGCCAGCCCCGACTCGCGCACGGCCCAGAAGCGTTTCTGCGCTTCGGGATCAACCACCACAAGCGAGCCTGGCGCATCGGCGCCGCTTTTCAGCCTGGCGACCAGGCCCTCCGCCTTGTGGCGCGCCTCCTCTTCACTGTTGCCGCCAAACTCTACCAAAAGCCAGCCCTCGCCCGGGGGCAGTTCGTTGCGGGCCTGGGGATGCACGCGCTTCAGGTGCATTTCCCGGATAAGCACATTATCCAGCCCCTCCAGTCCGGTGGGTCGGTGAGTCATTATTTCCATAACGTGATCAGCACAGGCGTACACATTTTTGTAGCCGAGAATGACAAGACTGCGATGCGGCGGACTGTCGATAAGATTGACCTCGGCCTCCAGAAACGTCGCGCAGGTGCCTTCGGTGCCCACCAGTGCCCGCGCCACCTGGAAACCATTCTCCGGCAGCAGCTCGTCCAGGTTGTATCCGGACACTCGCCGGGGCATATCGGGGTAGCGCTGGCGGATAAGCTCGCTGTAACGGTCACGTACAGTTTTCAGAGCGCCATAGATTTCACCGCGCCGTCCGCCGCCGGCCATGATGGCTGTCAGCTCGCGCTCGTCAGTGGCGCCCACCCGGAATTGCTCACCATCATATGTCGCTACCTCCAATGCATGTATGTTGTCGGCCGTGCGCCCCGACATGACTGAATGTACACCACAGGAATTATTGCCGATCATGCCGCCCAGCGTATTGTGGGCATGGGTCGAAGGGTCCGGGCCGAATGTGAGGTGATGCGCTTCTGCGGCATTGCGCAGGTCATCAAGAACGCATCCCGGCTCCACGCGTGCGCGGCGACGTTCGGTATCCAGTTCCAGAATGCGATTGAGGTATTTGGAAAAATCAATGACAACCGCCACGTTGCAGCATTGACCGGCGAGGCTTGTGCCTGCGCCGCGTGGCAGTACCGGCGCGTCGGCCTGGCGGCACAGAGCAATGGTCTTGATCACATCGTCGCGGCTGCGGGGCAGTACCACACCGACAGGCACCTGGCGGTAGAGGGAGCCATCAGTGGCGTACAGGGCGCGACTACCCGTGTCAAAGCGTACTTCGCCGTCTATGCTCTCCCTGAGCGCCACTGCAAGTTCGTTGGCTGTCTGATTCCGAAGCATCACTTGTCAGTCTGATCGTCGGAGCCCGGCTTGGCGAAAAACTGTTTTGCTGTCTGCTTGATGATGCCTCCCTGGTCAGGATCCATGTGCACCAGCGCCTCCATATACGTGAGAGCCTGCTTGAGTGTTATGTGAGGAGGCAGGGGCGGCACATCGGGATCGGTAATGAACTCCAGAACCACCGGACGCTCTGCGGCAAAGGCGGCATCCCATGCGCCGGCTATATCATCGGGATGATCAACACGAATACCTGTAAATCCGAGCAATTCGGCGTACCGCGCATAAGGAAATTCGGTGACGTTCTGGGCGGCCGGAAACTTGGGGTCCCCGACCAGCACTCTCTGCTCCCAGGTCACCTGATTAAGATCATGGTTATTGAGCACCACCACGATAAACGTGGGATTTTCCCAGCGCTGCCAGTATTGCTTGACGGTCACCAGCTCGCTGTTGCCGTTCATCTGCATGGCCCCGTCGCCCACCATGGCGATGACCGGGCGGTCGGGATACGCCATTTTCGCCGCGATGGCATAAGGCACCCCGCTGCCCATGCTGGCGAGTTTGCCCGACAGCGAGGCCATCATGCCCCGCTGCATTTTGATGTTTCGCGCATACCAGTTGGTGTGTGAACCGCTATCACCACACAGGATGGAATTCGCCGGCAGCTTTGGCGACAGTTCCGAGTAGACCCGTTGCGGATTGATGGGATCTGCGTCCTTCATTGCCTTTGTTTCAACATCTTCCCACCAGTCCGCGACCGCCTGTTCGATTTTTTCGCGCCAGGACCGGTCCTCTTTCCGTTTAAGCAAGGGTAGCAGTCTAGAAAGGGTCTCGGCGCTGTCGCCGATCAGATTGATCTCGGTAGGGTACCGGATGCCCACGTTTCGGGGATCGAGATCGATCTGCACGGCCCGGGCCTGGCCGTCCTTGGGGAGAAACTCTGAATAGGGGAAGGTTGTCCCGATCATCAGCAGCGTGTCGCACTCGTTCATCATCTCCCAGCTTGCCCGGGTGCCGAGCAGCCCGATACAGCCGGTGACAAACGGCAGGTCATCGGGCAACGCAGCTTTGCCCAGCAGCGCCTTGGCAACGCCGCATCCCAGTCGATCGCACAATTCGATGATTTCGTCGGTAGCGTGCAGAGCGCCCGCCCCGGCCAGTACAGCGACACGCTCGCCCTCATTGAGCAGCTGGGCGGCGGCCTCTATGTCCTGATCCCGCGGCAACGGGTGCGCGTTGGTCTGTGCCGCACTGGAGTAGTTGTTGCCGTGTTTGCGTGGGGGGCTCTCTACTGCCTCTTTCAGCTGGATATCGCTGGGTACAATAATGGTACAGACGGCCCTTTCTGCCTTGGCTATCCTGAACGCACGATCCACTACATGACGGACCTGCGCCGGGTTGGTAATCGCCTGTACATAGTTGCTCACATCGTGGAAGACGGTTGTCAGATCGACTTCCTGCTGGTAGGCGCTGCCCAGGGCGGACGAGCTCTGCTGGCCGACCAGGGCCACCACCGGCATGTGGTCCATTCTGGCGTCGTAGAGACCGGCAAGAAGATGCAGCGCGCCGGGGCCCGAGGTCGCGATGCAGACACCCACTTCGCCGGTAAATTTAGCATGGCCGCTGGCCATGAAAGCGGACATCTCTTCGTGACGTACGCGAATGTAGTCAAACTGATCTCCGGCCCGGTCAAGAGACCCCATCAATCCATTGATGCCGTCGCCGGGAAAGCCAAAAATGCGTTTTATACCCCACGCCGATATGCGTTCCCAAATAAAATCCGCAACGGTTTTTGACATGTTGGAACCTCCATTTTCCAAGCCGCAAAAAGGTCTGACATTGAATTTGATTGCTTTCCGGTACGATAAGTTCCTTGATAAACCAATGGAAAATGTTTGTGGCGTCAAAACGGCTTTCTGCCCCACAGATAAACCCGGCTATGAAGTCGGTTACACATGCTATGATCCAGCTGCGGCGGACACATAGCCTGGCAATACCCATTCGTTGATGGAACATAACCCCAAGGAGTCTTTTATGACGAATTCTCATCATATTGCCCTTTCGTTACTCGTTTGGGGCTAGAGTACATGGCACGCGCTGGATTTGACCCTCGGGAGAGTGTCGCCCTTTGGCTCAATATGGCTCAGGCATCCGGCAACGGACCACCAGAGCTTCTCTCCTCGCATCCGGCACCCGAATCCCGTATTCGTGACCTGGAACGACGTATGCCTGCCGGCTGCTAGAAGCGATAGTGCAAACCCAAGTTTACGACTGGCCAAAAATCGTAATCCTCAATATCCTTTTCAAGCTGGACAACCTCGGCCTGGATATCACTGTTGAGTTGCGCACATACGGCAACTGGTAAACTACAGGTGTCGACCGACAACTTCACACCAGGTGAATCCTGAAACTGCAAACCGACATCCAGCAGGAAGGTGAACCCTGTGGCCTTCGCCGCATGACCCCAGCCGATGCCCACATAAGGCGTTGTCTTTTCCAGACCGATGACGCCGTCCAACACGCCAATGTTATTGGCGGCGTAGGTTCTGCCATTGATGGTATAGGTCCCACCGGTATCTGGCTGCGCGATGATTTCCAGGCTGTTGTCGCTGTGCGAGTGCACCCCGCCCGTCAATCTGTAAGCACCTGCCCATGGGTGCCAGTCCAGCAACAACGAGAGGCTATCTTTCTTGAGCTCTGCATCGTAAGTCATATCGGTGTCTTCGATGGATTCATCGAGGGTCAGCACATTATAGCCACCACGAAGAACCACTCTTTCTCCTAAACCGCGTGATAGCTCCAATCCCACGCCTGTAGTACCCAGTTTCAACCCTAAACCAATTTGGGGTGCATCCTGAGCAGCCACCGAAAACGATCCAAACACTAACAATGCCACTAATCCTGACCTGAGCAACATGACTATTTTCCTTTCGTTTTTTATGTATACACGCGTGAAATCAACAATTCCACGTTAGTCGAATTTTGCCATGTTCTCTGTATAAACTCATTAACGTCGATTCAATCTGAAAACGCAAAACCAACCTGGCCGTTCGGCTAGTTCACTGCGCCCTGGCGGGGGTCAGAGATGGACATGGATACGCAATTTTATGGTTCAACCCTCTATCAAGGATAGCACTCACTAGTTTCACGTATGTCGAGGTGTTATCATCCAGACAGGTGGCCGTTCCTGCATTCGATCAGAATCTGGACGTATGACCGCACCGACTCGGCAATTTCTAGGATGGAAGCGGCCATCATGGAACGATAATTCCCTATCGTGCGGCGCGTGCGTCTCTAACTGACTTTTCAGGAGACTCGTCATGACAGACACTACCCTTCTCGCCAAAACACCCTATACGGACCGCTCTACACTGAGCGCCGTCATTGTTGGTACCGTCGTAGCTTTGGGACTGATGGTATTGTTCACTCTTCTCGGTCTTGCAATTGGCGTTGCAAGTCTGGAAGCAATCGGAAGCGGTTTCGGTTTTGGCACCGCGCTCTACATTATTGTAACGCAGATCATTTCGCTTGCCGCAGGCGGGTTCGCTGCCGCACGATTTATGTCTCCGGCCGACTCCAGCATCGCAGGTCTGGCTGGCGCATCCGTCTGGGCATTGGCTACGCTTGTCGTGGCGTTCAGCGGCATAAGCGCGGGCACCTCGCTAATAACGCTTGTCGCGCGCACGGCGGACACCACAGCCAGCGCCGTCGGGGCCATTGTGCCTGATGACATCTCACTTCCGGACATGTCGGAAATCGCCGGATCTATCTCGACGGCCGATTTGCCACCACAGCTCCAGCAAACGCTTCAGGATGCTGGCGTGACTCCAGCACAGTTGCGCACCGAGGCACGCGAAGCGTTTCGTAATGTCATCAGCGAGCAGGAGATGAACCGCGCACGCTCCCTGGTTACCGCCACGCTGTCAGACGTCGTGGCGGAGCCGGCTTCTTTTTCCGAGGAGATGAATGCTCTGCTGGACCAACTGCTCGGGGGAGAGAACGCTGTTTTTAATGAGGAAGACCTCACCGAGGCGGAAAATTCATTGCAGTCACGTCTTGGTCTGAGTGACAACGAGGTGGAGCAGCTGTCCGATTCGGTGGAGGCGTCATACGACTCAGCCGTCGCCACGTTGCGCCAGACCATTGATGAAATGCAGGAGCGTCTGGTCACCACAGTCGAGAATGTGCAGAGCACGGTGGCTTCGGCCGCCCTCTGGTTATTTATTGCTTCTCTTCTGAGCCTTGGCGCCGCCGCTGGTGCAGGGGTTGCCGGCCGTCGCACTTGAATGGTGCGGTAGTGAGCCATCTGCCCCTGGGCGGATTTCTCTCGCCTGCGGGGCGCACTGGCGGGCGTCCTGATTGCGATGCAATCAGTTGAACATCATCTAGTGGGATGTACCATTGACATGCGGCAAGGCTGATTTTACGATGGTATATCCCATCGGGATACACCAAAAGAAGAAGTGTTGAAAATGGAACGAGCCAATCTGTTCAAGAGCAACAAGAGTCAAGCGCTGCGCCTTCCCAAGCCAATTGCCTATCCCGATAGCGTGAAACAGGTCGATATTGTCATGCAAGGCCGGGCGCGCATCATAACGCCAGCGGGCGAGTCATGGGATACCTGGTTCGACGGTGAAGGGGTGTCTGAGGATTTCATGACAGACCGCGAGCAGCCTGCCCATCAGGAGCGTGAGTCACTTTAATGCTGAAGTACATGCTCGACACCAATATCGTCATTTATACCATCAAGAACAAGCCTGGTGAGGTGCGTGAGGCATTCAAAGCCCATGACGGTCAGATGTGTATTTCGTCGGTAACGCTTATGGAGCTGATTTACTGCGCAGAAGCCTCGGCAGCAGTGGAGCGAAATCTTCGTGAAATTGAGGGATTCGCGGCCCGCCTGGAGGTATTACCTTATGATACCGACGCGGCAATCCATACCGGTCAGCTCAGGGCAGAATTAAAAAAGCTTGGACGCCCGATTGGCCCCTATGACGAAATGATTGCAGGTCATGCTCGATCACAAGGGCTGGTGATTGTCACCAACAACATCAGGCAGTTTAAACACACGGCAGGGGTTAGGCTGGTGAACTGGGTAACTAGGTAATCCAAAATGCATCATTGAACCAGAATGCTTGCTCGAATAATGGCGTTTTCAGTCTTTTTGGCAATGTCCGTGGAAACGGGGTAGAACCCCCCGGTGAACTCTCAAATCACTTCCGCCCGATTGGCAGTTAACTCCAACGGTAAAAAAATCTCCGGGAAGTGGCCAGGTTGTCTGCGAATTCCGGGTAGAAACAAGTAAAGGTTTTGGCTCCTTCTTCCACCTGAGGCAGTGTAATCCTAGTTCAGAGTCAGGATGCAGCGGTAGTCGTATAACCGATGAATCAGCCATTTTAATAGTGGAAGTGAGACTTTGCAGCTGTTTCCTGTACAGTGAACTAAGTCTCACTCGTCCCCACGGAAATCCCTTATGAGCGACCGTATCCGCCATCTGGCAGAGCAGATCAAGCAACTCGAAGCCGAAATGGCAAAGGAAGTTCAACGTCTCCGAATTCCTCTGTACGAGATTCGAGATAATAGCATTCGGTTTCTTAACGAGGTGAGGCAACGCCATCTGCAGCAACGCCTCGGGCTATTCTCCTATCTTCGCCGCTCCAAACTCAAGCACCTGCTCACCGCTCCGGTAATTTGGCTATGTCTGCTGCCGATTATGTTGCTGGACTTCGTGGTTACTCTCTACCAATTGATCTGCTTTCCCGTTTATGGCATTCCCAAGGTACACCGCAGAGACCACGTCGTGATCGATCGTCACCATCTGGCCTACTTGAATATTATCGAAAAACTCAACTGTCTGTACTGCAGTTACTTCAATGGCGTCATCAGTTATGTGCGGGAGATTGCCGCATACTCTGAGCAGTACTGGTGTCCGATAAAGCACGCTGGACATTTGAAAAGTAAGCACAGCCGTTATGCGAAGTTTGTCGAATACGGTGACAGTGAAGCGTTTCAGTCAAGACGCGAGGCTTTGAGGACGGAGTATGAAGATGCTTCAATAGACGATATTGGCAGAAGGTGATCCCTCGAATTTTCCTGGATGGTCGAATTTGATCTGACCACACCCGTTGCCGAAGGGGATCCCGTTAGTCTGAGGCCATGACGTACCACCCACCCGGATTACATAGATTACCCGGATGTCCCGTGGTACGACAGCCTGGGTTACAGTGAGGCCTTTGCTGTCAATAATCTGGGACAGGTTGTGGGCCAATCGGATGCGACCGTCAGTGGCCCGGCCTGGCTTATCCATTCTGCATATGGCAGGACGGGGTGCACCATACAGACACAAAAAAGCCTGCGCGAGCAGTGCCCGGCATGATTGATTCGTGTATTTGCCTGAGGCAAATACACTCACCCCGTTGGGGCGGCTTGGCAGCCGTCCTGATTGCGATGCAATCAGTCGAACATGAGCATGTCGGATTGTAGACGGGTGCACCATACAGACACAAAAAAGCCTGCGCTAGGCAGGCTTTTTTGTGTCTGTATGGTGCACCCGGCATGATTCGAACATGCGACCCCCTGATTCGTAGTCAGGTACTCTATCCAGCTGAGCTACGGGTGCGAAAGAGGTGCGTATTATATATAAATCGCGGGATTTTCAAAGCCCTTTTTGCCCTCTGTGCACTATTTTTTGACAGTTTTCCTGTTGAGCAGCGGCCATGGTAAGATTGAGGGTCAAATACACTGTGGTTGAGTCAGGAATACACCCATGAAAATTTTACGATCTCTCAGTACCTTGGCCCTTGGCGGGCTGCTGGCGGTTGCCACGCCGGCATTCGCCGACTATGCCACGGGCATTGCTGCCTATGATGCGGGCAATTACGAGCAGGCGTTGCTGGCGTTTGAGGTGGATGCCAATAATGGCCACGCGCGCGCTCAGGAGCGTCTGGGCAATATGTATCGTACCGGCCAGGGCACACGACCAGACCCGGTGCTGGCCATCAAGTGGCTGACACTGGCCTATACCAATGGTTTGCGCTCGACCCTGCCGGTGCTGGAAACCCTGCGTGAGAGCATCACCGAGGCACAGCTGGTCGAAGGCGAGCAGCTGGCTCTGAGCTGGCTGGAAGATGCCAACCGTATCGTGTTCGCAGATGATGACACGGACGCTCTGTACGACGCTCAGGGATTCTGAATGCACGCTGGCCGCAGGTATGCGCTCGGTTGCGGGCTGGCGCTGATCACGGTCCTGTCACTGGCCATGCCGGCGATGGCTGCTGAAACAGCGCCAGAAACGTTGGCATCACTGACTCTGCAGGCAGAAAACGGTGATCCGGACGCCCAGTTCTCACTGGGTAACCGTTACCTCAATGGTGAAGGCGTCGATCTGGACAATTTTGCAGCGCTGCGCTGGTTCACCCTGGCCGCAGAAAGCGGCAATGCCAACGCCCAGTACAATATCGCGGTGATGTACCTCAACGGTATCGGCGTGATCAAGGACCCGGCGCAGGCAGTCACCTGGTTTGTGCGCGCCGCGGAAAATGGCGACGCACCTTCGCAATACACCCTCGCGGTGCTGCTGTTCAACGGCCAGTTGGGCGTACCGCAGAATATACCGCAGGCCTACAAGTGGTTTACCCTGGCCGGGGCCGCCGGACATAAGGCTGCCGCCGCCAACGCGGTGCTGGTACAGGAACTGCTGCCAGCCAATGAAGTTGTTGCCATGCAAACCGAAGCCCAGCAGTGGATCGATAAATTCAGGCAACGACAAACCGACACCCATTCCCCAGAGACACCATGACCCGTTTCCGACTAGCTGACAAACTGCATGCCACCGGCCTTCTGCTGGCCCTGTTATGGGTCATCGCCCTGCCCGTCCAGGCACAGATCACCATCGCCGACGATGACACCGAACTGCCGGACTACACGGAATACTACGCGGCAGTAGAAGCCATGGAAGCCGGTGACTATGAGACCGCTCTGGTTGAGTTCAGGCGCGCGGCCGAAGAAGGCCTGCATCTGGCGCAATACAACCTTGGAGTGATGTACTACACCGGCCAGGGGGTGGAGCAGAGCTACGAGAATGCCTTCCATTGGCTGTCGCAGGCAGCGGATCAGGGGCACCTGAACTCGATGTTTAATCTGGCCACGATGTATTACAACGGTCAGGGCGTCAATTCAGCGCTGATGCAGATCTGGCCGCTGTCGCTGATCAGTCGCCGGCAGAATCTGCAGGACGCTGCCAGCTGGTATCAGGAAGCGGCGGAGTACGAACATGCCGGCGCGCAATACAACCTGGCGACCATGTACGAGGCTGGTGAGGGCGTAGAGCAGGACCTGATCCGGGCCTATGTGTGGGCACGCCTGGCACGCGATAATGAAGCCAGCGGCGCGGTCGCACTGGTCAACCGCATCCAGTCGGCCATGACGCCGGCCGAGCTGGAACAGGCACAACGTGACTACGCTCAATGGGTGCTCAGTTTCCGCAACTGAACCGCGGTTCTTGAGTCTGTCGAGAATGTCGGGAGTGTAGAGAGTGTAAAGAGAGATCGTCGAGGTAGCAGGAGATCTACAGCGTTTCCGCCGCAATGGTCTTGATACGGGCCACCATCGCCTGCAGGCCACTGCCCCGGGTCGGGCTCAGATGCCGCATAAGGTCCAGCTCGCCAAAGTAGGCTTCAATATCAAAGTCCAGTATCTGCTGCGGATTTTTGCCGTTGTAGGCCGCCAGCACGACGCCCAGCAGGCCTTTGACGATAAAGGCATCACTGTCCACCTGAAAGTACAGGCGTCCATCGCGACGCTCGCTGGCCAGCCACACTTTGCTCTGACAGCCACGCACGATGTTCTCGTCGATGTGCTCGCTCTCGGCCAGTGGCGGCAACTCCTTGCCCAGATCGATGATGTACTTGTAGCGGTCATCCCAACTGTCGAAAAACGCCAGCGTCTCAACAATGTCGTCAGTGGTGATGTCAGTGCCAAACTCTTTCATGACGTCCTCAATTTACGAAAAGGCCACTGAAAAACGTTATCGAGGCAATGGCAACGCACGACTGCATGGATGCAGGAGGTAGAGCGACGCAGGAAGCCAAAGCCGAGATAGTTTTTCAATGGCCTTTAAAAAAACATGCCGGTTTCAAGCTGAGCCTCTTCGCTCATCATATCGCGGCTCCACGGCGGATCGAATACCAGATCCACATTCACCTGGGAGACATTGGGCACTTTGCGCACGCGATATTCCACATCACCCACCAGCACCGGGCCCATACCGCAGCCCGGAGCAGTCAGTGTCATATCGATATTGACGGTCTTGTTGTCCTGGTCAACAGCGACTTTATAGATCAGCCCCAGATTGACCAGATCCACCGGGATCTCCGGATCAAACACCGTGCCCAGAGCTTCCCAGACCTGTTCTTCATGGATGCGGTCGTCGGTTGCAGGTGGAAAGCTCAGAGTCTCGGGTTTTAACCCAAGAATGCCGGCATCGGTGCCGTCGACTCGCAACATCTGTCCGTTATGCACCACGGTATAGTTACCGCCCAGTGCCTGCGTGATGCTGACAAAACTGTCCTTGGGAATGGTGATGGGCGTGCCGTCCGGGACGCGTCGTGCCGGACAATCCGCTTGCGCTACAACCATCTGTCGCTGCATGTTCTCTACTCTTGACTCGGAGTCTTTGGGTGCGGCCGCTCAGGCCACACTGAAACTTTCACCGCAGCCACAATGATCCTTGGCGTTGGGGTTCTGGAAACGAAGCTGGCGGTTGACCCCTTCGGTGACGATATCTATTTGTGTGCCACTGACCACACCCAGACTGCCGCGATCGATCATCAAGTCCACACCTTCATCCAGGGTCTGGCGGATGTCATCAGCGTTCAATTCAGGTACCAGGTCAACCACATACATGAAACCGGTGCAGCCGCTTTCCTTGACGCTCAGGCGGACGGCCTGAGCGTGCTGGTCCTTTTGCAGCTGCCGGCGAAAATGTTCTACTGCCGCCGGGCTAACTGTCACTGGGGCTTCTGCCACCCGCGTGGTGGCAGCAGTACGCGGATCAAACGTTTCTACAGCCATGGTTCTACCCTCTTTATAATCTCGATCGTCTGCTGCATACGCACTACAGCAACATGCCCCGGGCTTTGTCCAGGGCCGCGAACAGCCGATCAACATCCTCGAATGTATTGTAAATACTGAAACTGGCCCGCACTGTGCCGGGCAGCTGATACTGGTCCATCAACGGCTGTGCGCAATGGTGTCCGGTGCGCACCGCAATACCCTGCTGGTCCATCAGCATGCCGATGTCCGAGGGGTGTGCACCGTCAAGAACAAAACTCAATACTGCCACCTTGTTGGCGGCGGTGCCTATCAAACGCAAACCGGGCACCTGCAGCGCCTTGTCGCGGGCGTAGGCCAGCAATGCGTCCTCGTGCGCGGCGGCGGCGGCGCGGTCCAGCGCATTGACATAATCAATGGCAGCCCCCAGGCCAATGGCCCCGGCGATATCGGGTGTGCCGGCTTCAAATTTGTAGGGCAGCTGATTGTAGGTGGTGCCGGCAAAACTGACGGTTTCTATCATTTCACCACCGCCCTGATAGGGCGGCATGGCATCAAGCAGTTCGCGGCGGCCATACAACACGCCGATACCTGTGGGGCCAAACAGCTTGTGGCCGGAGAAGGTATAAAAATCGCAGTCCAGTGCCTGTACGTCAATCGGCCAGTGCGAGATCGCCTGCGCGCCATCCACCAGCACCAGAGCGCCGGCATCATGCGCCAGCCTGATCATCTCCGCCACCGGGTTGATCGACCCCAGCGCATTGGAAACATGGTTGACCGACACCATGCGCACATGGCTGTCGAGCATTCCGGCAAAGGCCTGCAGGTCCAGGGTGCCGGTGTCATCTACCGGAATGACCTCCACCCGCGCACCGGTTTTTTCTGCAACGATCTGCCAGGGCACGATATTCGAGTGATGCTCCATGGCCGACACCAGCACACGGTCACCGGGCTGCAGATTGGCGCCGCCCCAACTGGCTGCGACCAGATTGATGGCCTCAGTGGTGCCGCGCGTCCAGATGATCTGCGCGGCGGTCGGGGCATTAATAAAATCTGCCACTTTCTGGCGAGCCGATTCAAATTTTGCCGTGGCGCGGTCGCTCAGCGTATGGGCGCCACGATGCACATTACTGTTGTCATGGCAGTAATAGTCACTGATGGCGTCGATCACCGCCCGTGGCTTTTGTGTAGTGGCCGCGTTGTCCAGATAGACCAGTGGATGGCCGTTAACCTGCTGTTGCAGGATCGGGAAATCCGCGCGCACACGCTCGACATCAAACCCCGTACTGGCGGCGGCAACTGTGTTCTGCTTGTTTGATATGCTGGCTCCGCCCACGTCAGGCACGCTCATCGTCAGTAGCAGGGTGGCCGCTGTAACCAACATCACTGACCAGCGCACGGTCGGCGGCAAACAGAGCGCTCAGGTGCGTGCTCAGGGCCGTTCTGACCTCTTCATGCGGCAACCCCTGCAACAATTCGTTGATAAAGCCGAAGCTGAGCATGACCCGAGCCTGGGACGGACTGATGCCACGACTTTGCAGATAATACAGCGCGGTTTCATCCAGCTGACTGATGGTTGCACCGTGTGCGCAGCGTACGTCGTCGGCGTAAATCTCCAGCTCCGGTTTGGTGTCAATCTCGGCAGCATTGGAGGTCAGCAGGTTGCGATTGTTCAATTCTGCCAATGTTTTCTGCGCATCCTTGTGGATATGGATTCGCCCGTTAAATACCGCCTTGGCACGATCGCCAATAATGCCACGAAACACCTCTTTGCTGGTGCAATGTGGCACGCGGTGCTCGATGGTGGTGTGATAATCCACCAGCTGCCGGTGACGGGCCAGGTAAACGCCGTCCAGTTTCAGGTCGGCGCCAGGACCACAGTGATTCATCTGGTAATCAATGCGCTTCAGGCGACTGCCTTCGGCGATAGTGAAACCGTGGAAACGCGAATCGCGATGCAGGTTCAGATGCACCGCACCAACGTGCGACAAGGCTTCGTCTTCCATGTTCAGACGTGTGTGATGCAACTGCGCATTGTTACCAAGCTGGATTTCGGTCAGTGCATTAACGAACGCAGGCTGGCCGGAATCGCTGCCGACAAAGTGTTCAATCACCTGGGCGCTGCTGCCCTCGTCCATGACAATCAATACACGATGATTGGCCACCGTGGCAGCGGGTTCAGCCTGATCGCCCGCCCCGGATGAGACATGGGCAATGTACAGAGGTTTTTCCAGGGTCACGCCGCGCGGCACGTGCAGCAGCAGGCCATCGCAGGTCCAGGCATTGTTGAGCATGGCAAACAGGTTTCGACGCGGCGCATCGACACTGCCGGCGATTTTGCCCAGATGGTCGGCAATAATTTTGCCAGTGGCGGCGTCTGCCTGACTGAACAATGTCACGCCCGCCGGCAATGCATCAGAAGCCAACATATCCAGCACACCGTCTACAAACACCAGACGGGTAGCAGCCATGGACAACACCGTGCTGCCCATGGCCGTCGTGTATGGTCCTGCCTGTGTTGTCAACTCTGCCGCAACCTCAGGCGCTGCGGCCCATTCTGCGTTAACAAAATCCTGAAACGCCTGCAGGCTGGTGTATTTCCACTGCTCGGTCTTGCGACCAGGCCAAGCGGTACGGGCAAAGTCAGTAGCGCCCTGCTCGCGCAGGGCTGTCATCCACAATGGACTATTGTCTTGCTGGGCCAGGGCTGCCGATTGCGCAGCCGCCAGCGCCAGGGCGTGCTGATGAAAATCAGCCGCTGGTGTCACACTCGTGGTCATATCAGGCGACCTCGCTTTCCAGCCAGCCGTACCCTTTGGCTTCCAGTTCCCTGGCCAGTTCCTTGTCACCGCTTTTGACGATCTTGCCTCCGGCCAGTACGTGCACGTAATCGGGCACAATAAAGTCCAGCAGGCGTTGATAGTGGGTCACCACAATAAAGCTGCGTTCGCTGTTGCGCATGGCATTGACGCCGCTGGCAACCACCTGCAGGGCATCAATATCGAGACCGGAGTCGGTCTCGTCCAGAATACACAGGCTGGGTTCCAGCAACATCATCTGCATGATCTCGTTGCGTTTCTTTTCCCCGCCGGAAAAGCCTTCATTGACGCCGCGCTTCAGAAAAGAAGGGTCAAGACTCACTTTGCTGCTGGTATCACGCGCCAGCTTCATGAAATCAAACGATGACAGCTCCTCCAGTCCCAGATGTTTGCGCCGGGCATCCACTGCTGCCTTGAGAAATTCCATATTGCTGACGCCGGGAATTTCCACCGGGTACTGAAACGCCAGAAACATCCCTTCGCGGGCACGTTCCTCAATGCCCATGTCGTGCAGATTCTTGCCATTGAAGGTGATTTCGCCGGACAGCACTTCATAACCATCGCGTCCGGTCAGCACATTACCCAGCGTACTTTTACCCGAGCCATTGGGTCCCATGATGGCATGGACTTCACCTGGCTTGATGGTCAGGCTCAGGTCATGAAGAATCTGTTTGCCCTCAACCTGGGCGTTGAGCTTGTTAATCTCGAGCATAATTCGTTTTCCGTTTTATCCAACCGAGCCTTCAAGGCTGACTTCAAGCAGCTTGCCGGCTTCCACCGCAAACTCCATGGGTAGTTCTTTAAATACTTCCCGGCAAAAGCCGTTGACGATCATTGACACTGCTTTTTCCGCATCAAGGCCGCGCTGTTGACACAGGAACATCTGGTCGTCGCTGACCTTGGACGTGGTAGCCTCGTGTTCAATGACGGCCGACGCATTACGGTTCTCTATGTAGGGAAAGGTGTGGGCGCCGCACTGATCACCGATCAGCAGCGAATCACACTGGGTAAAGTTACGTGCGCCCTCGGCGCCCGGATTCATCCGCACCAGACCGCGATAGGAGCTGTTGCTGCGTCCGGCGGAGATACCTTTGGCAATGATGGTGGAACTGGTGTTCTTACCCAGGTGGATCATCTTGGTGCCGGTATCGGCCTGCTGGAAATTGTTGGTCAGCGCTACCGAATAAAACTCACCCACGCTGTTATCACCTTTGAGTATACAGCTCGGGTACTTCCAGGTGACCGCTGAACCGGTCTCCACCTGGGTCCAGGAAATACGTGCGTTCTTGTGCGCGATGCCACGCTTGGTGACGAAATTGTAGATACCACCCTTGCCGTTCTTGTCGCCGGGATACCAGTTCTGCACGGTTGAATACTTGATGGTGGCATCGTCCAGTGCTACCAGTTCAACGACTGCTGCGTGCAGCTGATTCTCGTCGCGCATGGGCGCCGTGCAGCCTTCCAGGTAGCTCACGTGGGAGCCTTCCTCGGCAATGATCAGCGTGCGCTCAAACTGCCCGGTATTAAGCTCGTTGATACGGAAATAGGTGGACAGTTCCATGGGGCAGCGCACGCCCTTGGGGATATACACAAAGGAACCGTCTGAGAAGACCGCTGAATTCAGAGCGGCATAAAAATTGTCTTTTTGCGGCACCACTGAACCCAGGTATTTTTTCACCAGCTCCGGGTGCTTGTGTACGGCCTCGGAGATAGGGCAGAAAATCACGCCTGCTTCATAGAGCTTTTCGCGGAAGGTGGTGACCACGGACACCGAATCGAATACAGCGTCCACCGCCACGCCCGCCAGCGCCGCCTGTTCGTGCAGCGGAATACCCAGTTTCTCGTAAGTGGCGATCAGCTCCGGGTCTACCTCTTCCAGGCTTTTGGGCCGGTTTTTCATGCTTTTCGGTGAGCTGTAGTAGGAGATCGAGCTAAAATCGATTTCCGGGTAATGCACATGCGCCCAGGTCGGTTCTGCCATTTCGCGCCAGGCGCGATACGCCTTAAGACGCCATTCCAGCATCCATTCAGGTTCTTCTTTCTGCGCGGAAATAAAGCGCACCGTGTCTTCGTCCAGCCCCGGCGGCAGGGTATCCGACTCAATCGCAGAGTGAAACCCGGCTGCGTAATCCTTGCGCATCAGGTCTTCTACCTGCGCGTTGCCACTCACCTGTTCACTCATGAAAAACCTCTTTGCTGAAACCTGAAAGCTGATGCTGGACGCCTGCAAATGCATCCAAAATGGCCATTACAGGCCTTGAATTATTCATTATCCGACTAATTTAGTCAAGTATTATGCCGGGTCCGACGCTGGCAGCGGGCGCACAGTATAACAAGGATTGTACTGCTCTCTGAGTATCTTCATGCGACCGTCGGCGACGAAGTCCCGTAGCAGGCTGTCCATGGCATCCATGATGGCGTGCTCACCACTCAGCTCGAAAGGACCGAACTGGCGGACCAGACGGACGCCTTTGTCTTTGACATTGCCCGCCACAATACCGGAAAAAGCGCGGCGCAGGTTCACCGCCAGGCTTTCGACCGGCAGATCCCGGGTCAACTTCAGCTCGGCCATGTTGGCGTGAGTCACTTCGAAGGGGTCCTTCATGCCCTGTGGAATATGCAGCAGCCAATTGTAATAATACGCATCACGGGACTTGCGGCGGTTTCTTGCAACCTTGTCGATGCCGGTTTTCATGGCCCGGGCAACCTCAACCGGGTCATCTTCCACGATCTGGTAAAAATCCCGCACCTGCTCGCCCAGGGTATCGACCAGGAAAGCATCCACTTTGTTGAAATACCCGCGGCTGCTGGCCGGCTCCGTGAAAATGAGCGGCACATAGACGTCCGCGTTGGCCGGATCCATTAACGTGCCCATCAGAAACAGAATCTCTTCCAGCGTACCGACACCACCAGGAAACACAATAATGCCATGCCCCAGGCGGGCAAAGGCCTCCAGACGTTTTTCGATGTCCGGCATCACCACCAGGTGATTGACGATCGGGTTAGGGGATTCGGCAGCAATAATACCCGGCTCACTGATACCTATGTAACGGCCACCCTGGATACGCTGTTTGGCATGACCGATGGTAGCGCCTTTCATCGGGCCCTTCATGGCTCCGGGACCACAGCCGGTGCAGATATCAAGCCCGCGCAGACCCAATTGGTAGCCCACCGCTTTGCTGTAGTCGTATTCTTCGCGGCTGATGGCATGGCCACCCCAACACACCACCAGCCGAGGCAGTACCCGTGGCTGCAGCAGACCGGCGTTGCGCAGGACATGAAACACCAGACTTTTGACCGCTTCGGCACTGTCGGCGTGCGACTGATCAAAACGAATGGCCTCAAGGTTATGCAGCGCTACGTCGTCATGATCATCACCAGGCCCCGCCTCCAGCGGCCGGTACAACTCGCTCGACACAAACACAATGTCCCGCAGCACGGCAAACAGGTGTTCGCGCACGCCGCTGATGATCACACCGTCAACAAAGGCACAGGCTGGAGCATTGCGGAGCTGCAGCTTGATACCCCGGGTACGCTGAACAATCTCAATTTCGAAATCGGCATAGCGCCTGTAAATCTCCTCGGCGCTGTCCGAGGTGTCGTCACAGTTGAGCACCGCCAGCGCGCAGCGGCGGAACAGCTCATACAGTCCGCCCCGGGCAACGCCACGCAGGCGTTCAACCTCGGCCTGAGAGAGCAGCTCCAGGCTACCGGTGGGACTGACAGAGGTATCCAGCGTACTGGCCTGACATGGTGATGCTAACGGGTCGTGCGACATATTTGCTTCCTTGTGGTGAAATTGCTGTATCCTGAGCCTGTTTCAGCTACTATACGCGCCCCCGAAAGACTACGTGACTTGTGCCGGCCCGGATGTTACCGGACGCCGACACATCCAGCAGGAGACAGCGCAATGACAACAGCCATCAATCCCCCCGCCGTGCTTGGCGAAGATGAAGATGCCAATTATCAACTTTTTCTGGATCAGGTGCAGCAAACCGGTGAGGTCTGGGGCCTGCACGGTGAAGACGGCTGGGCTCTGTGCCCATCGGTAGAATTCGAAGAGACCGAGGTATTTCCGTTCTGGTCGGACGAGCGTTATGCCGCCGCCCTGTGCACCGACGAGTGGAGCGCCTACAAGCCTAAAGTCATTTCGCTGGAAGACTTCGCCACTGAGTGGCTGCCAGGCATTCATGAAGACAACGCCATGGTCGGCCCCAACTGGGATACCGAGATGAGCGGGCTCGAACTTGAACCCGCTGACATGGCCGCGGCGCTGTCCAAAGATTGACACTGACTTCCGGCAATTAAGAGCGTAGGCGAGGCCGCTGGATCCAGGCGAAAGCCAGCAACGATGGTAGCTCTTACTTGCCGGAATAGCTGTACCAGCCCTGACCCGTCTTCTCGCCAAACTCGCCTTTCATGTAGTGCTCGACCAGACGCGGGCTGGGCAGATCGGCCGGGTTGCCGGTCTCGCGGAACTTCTCCATGCGCATAATGTAACTCAGGTCCAGCCCGGTCAGGTCGTTCAGACGGAACGGCCCCATCGGGTGACCGGCACCGTAAACGCACGCGTTATCGATGTCTTCCACTTCTGCAACGCCCATTTCCAGCAGCCACATGGCTTCTTTGGAAATCGCGGCAAAAATGCGGTTGAGCAGGAACCCGTCCACTTCTTTCTTCAGCAGCACGGGTACTTTCTGCAGATCCTTGCTTAATGCCATGGTGACATCCGCTGTTTCGTCGGACACGTGCGCGCCCTTGACCACTTCTACCAGTTTCATCACCAGTGCCGGGTTAAAAAAGTGCATATTGACCACTTTGTCCTGACGTTGCGTGGCATCGGCGATCTTGGAGCTGACGATGGCTGAGCTGTTGGTGGCCAGAATGGCGTGCTTTGGCGCAAGATGGTCCAGATCCGCAAAGATCTTGCGCTTCAGCGACAAAACCTCGGTTGCTGCTTCGATGACAAAGTCGGCATCGTGAACTGCTTTCTTCAGGCTGTCGACAAACTCAATGTTGGCGCGCGCCTGTCTGGCCTGCTCTGCCGTCAGACGACCTTTTTCAACCCGTCCGGGCAGATACGAATCAACAAACGCATCGGCTTTTTTCAGCGTGTCTGCATTCACGTCCGAGCATTTGACCTTGTAGCCACAGATCGCCGCCTGCAGGGCAATCTGATGCCCCATGTTACCGGCGCCGACCACACAGATGTTCTTGATATCTTCCAGTTTCATAAACGGTTCCTGTTGCTTTTGCTGGTTATGGGATAGTCATGAATGATCGCAAAACATCATTCTAATAAAAACCCGGGGTTATATTCAGTCCTTATTTTACTGATACATCATATCAATGCCATGTATTTTAACCAGCTATAGCGCCAAGGTTTCGTTACCTGACGGGTAATAGACAACACATCCGGAATAGATTAGCCTCAAGACACGGTCAGCATAACCGATAACCATGCGCGGAGCTTTCCACCATGCAGCATCCCTGTGGGCTGTACTGTCTAGTGCTCTACTGTGTCGCAGCTGTTGTCGCGCTCCTGCCTGCTGCAGCGCCGGCACAGACGCCCGATGTATTGGGCGGCAACCATTACACGTTGAGTAATCAGACGCGGGCTCTGGAGTCAGCCGAACAACATGTACAGGCAGGCGAACTGGACGCTGCCGATCTTGCCTTTCGCCAGGCCTTCGAAAGCGTCAGAGCTGTCCAGGGG
>OLID01000068.1_pt1 | contig 73127 bp, 67 predicted proteins | sample 1609361 | NCBI WGS metagenome assembly OLID01 (sample SAMN05416778, study PRJEB24817) | seawater metagenome | isolation source: Sea water | place: Canada:Atlantic | collected 2013-07
CGAGATTTCTGCCTGTCTCGTGGGCTCGGAGATGTGTATAAGAGACAGGTCCTTGAACGCTTCCACAAACGTGAATGGATCTTCTGTCTCGTGTGTTTCGACAATGTCGCCGTTCTGCTCTACGGTAATCGTGTTGCCGACCACCCGCAGCACAGTGCGACAGGGCAGCCCGATAATCGAATAACGGCCCCACTTTTCGCCGCCCTGCACAGACTCAAACAGGTAGGTGTGCACGCCATCAGCCAGTTTTGTGTAAGTGCTGAGCGGCGTTTCGTAGTCGGCGAGCACTTCACGCACAACCGGGATCAGGTTGTAGCCCTCCGCGGCGAGTTGCTGGAATTGTTCGGCGGTCATGCGAGTCATGCTTATCCCCTGCACTCAGGCAACAGTCTGCAACTGCTGACGCATTTTTGAAATTGTCTTCTCGTAGCTGTCACTGTTGAAGATCGCCGAACCGGCAACAAACATGTCCGCACCTGCCGCGGCAATCCGGCCAATATTGTCGACGGTTACGCCCCCGTCCACTTCCAGACGGATATCAAAACCACTGTCATCAATCAGACGGCGCGCCTGTTGCAATTTTTTCAGGGCCGACGGGATAAATTTCTGGCCGCCAAAACCGGGGTTGACCGACATCACCAGTATCAGATCAACTTTGTCCAGCACATATTCCAGGCAATCCAGACTGGTGCCAGGATTCAGAACCAGGCCCGCCTTGCAGCCGGCATCACGAATCAGCTGCAGGGAGCGATCAACGTGCAGGGAAGCTTCCGGATGGAAACTGATATACGTGGCGCCTGCTTTGGCAAAATCCTGAATCATCTGATCCACCGGGCTGACCATCAGATGCACATCAATGGGTGCGGTAACACCGTGATTGCGCAGTGCCTTGCACACCATCGGGCCGATGGTCAGATTGGGCACATAATGATTGTCCATGACATCAAAGTGCACAACATCGGCGCCGGCGGCCAGCACCGAGTCCACTTCCTCGCCCAGACGGGCAAAATCGGCTGACAGAATGGACGGTGCTATAAGAAAGTCTTTCATGATCTGAATCCCGGCTTCTATTGGTTCAATTTGGGGCATTTTAACGCCAATTCACACAAATTGCGTGGCTTTCTTGCCCCTCAGGACAGCCCGCCATCCCGTATCCGGGCATCCAGGGCGCGCAGCTTCTCCGGTGTGCCGATGTCCTGCCAGTCACCGTCGTAGCGCTCACCGCTGACCCGATTGGCCCGCATGGCACTCACCAACACGGGCGCCAGCGGCTGGTAGACTTCGGCAAACCCGGCGAACAGCGAGCGGTGCAGCACGCTGATACCGCTGTACGTCAGCCTGGGCGCGCCGCTTTCGCGCACCCGGCCGGTATTGTCGAGAAAATAGTCACCTTCCGGATGATGTGCCGTATTGGGCACCATGACCAGATGGGCGAGCGCCTGCGCGGGGTCGAGCGGCTGCAATGTGGCGAAGTCGAAATCTGTCCAGACATCGCCGTTAACGATGATAAAGCAGTCGTCAGCCAGCATCGGCAATGCGTGAATAATACCGCCGGCCGTTTCCAGGCGCTCCGCTTCCGGGGAGTAACGAATGTGCACGCCAAACTGGCTGCCGTCGCCGAGCGCTGCCTCTATCTGTGCGCCCAGATGATGGTGATTGATCACGATATCGGTCACGCCCGCCTTGTGCAGACGCCTGATCTGCCACTCGATCAGGCTGCGCCCGCCGGCACTGAGCAAAGGTTTGGGCAGGGATTCGGTCAGCGGCAACATTCGTTTGCCCAGACCTGCCGCCAGAATCATCGCCTTCATGCGTCGAGCTCCGCCAGCCTGGCCTGCATCTGTGGCAGGGGTCCGGCCTGAAACCAGGTCAGAAACGGCTGCATCACCGAATGGCGCCCGGCAACCTGACAGACGTAGTCCATCACCACCGGCAGATCGAGCAGATAACGCTGTTTGTTGTCGCGCAGCGCCAGACGACAGAAGATACCCAGCACCTTGATATGCCGCTGCAGTCCCATCAGGTCAAAACCGCGCATAAACTCAGTCATGGTGTATGTCCCCGGTATAATACCGCGCGCCTGCGCCTGCGCGTGATATGCGCTGGCCCAGCGCTGCACATCGGCCCGGGGCCAGACGATATAACAGTCACGCAACAGCGAGACCAGGTCATAGCTGACCGGGCCGATGACTGCATCCTGAAAGTCAATGACGCCGGGCGCCTGATTTTCGTCCAGGGTATCATCACGCCCAGAGCGCACCATCAGGTTGCGTGAATGGTAGTCCCGATGCACGCGCACCTGTGGCTGCGCCAGTGCGGAGGCCTCCAGTATCTGCCAGGTTGTTGCCAGCAAACTCCGCTCATCGTCACTGAGCTGCCAGCCCAGCATTTTTTCGCAGAACCAGTCGTCAAACAGCAGCAGTTCGCGGTGCAACAGAGCCTGATCGTAGGGCGGCAACGAAGAAGGTTCGTCATATGCCTGCAGCCTCAGCAGGGCCTCCATGGCATGGTGGTACAAGGTATCGACACGGGTCGTGTCTTTGTCAGCCTGCGCCTGCTGCAGGCAGGGCAGCATCAACTGGTCGCCGAAGTCTTCCAGTACCATGAATCCCTGTTCCAGGTCGTGGGCGTAAATGCGCGGTGTGCACAGACCGGCAGACCGGAACTCTTCGGCGGCGCGCAAAAATGCCGGATTGTTCTCCTGCGCCGGCGGTGCATCGACCAGCATCAGACTGTCTGGCAGATCTTGAGTATCGCCCGTCGCGCCGGACCGGAAGCGGAAATACCGGCGGAAACTGGCATCGCCCCCCAACGCGTCAGCTCTGATCACACCCGGATCAACGCCGAAATGCTGCCTAATGGCCCCTTGGGCCCAGCTCTGTAATTGCGTCTGCCGTGCTGTTGCGTTATCCATTCACATTATCCATTCCTGCCGGCCCCGGCCAGACACTGCGCGGAGGCGCGACCGGGTTTTGGCTTTATATAAAAACTTCAATGAATTATCATGCGGACGCTGTTTGTCCAGACTACCGCCAACTCGTCCGACCCATATTCTATTGCCAGGGATCGCCTGCACCAATGCCACAGCCGACAAAATCATCAGCCTTGCGCGCCAGGGTGATCCCGTCACCGTTCAGGACGCGGCCCGCGCCGATCGTGCTGCCGGAAAGAGCCCTGCTGGTGCCGGCCCTGCTGGCGACTCTCGCCCTGCTGACGGCTCTCGCCCTGCCCCTGACCAGCTTCGCCCAGGACAACACCGGCATTCTGACAGACTGGCAAACGCGCGCAACTCTCAGTGACGAGCAACAGGAGCAAATGCCCGCCGCCTGCTGCGGCATGTTTGTGGAGCCGCCGCGAGAAGGCGAATTCGCCGATCAGGACCCCGACCAGTCACCAACCGAGATCGAAACACCGGACCCGGTCCGCCAGCCGGAGCCCAGCCAGCTTTATGTCGACGGTCAGGTCAACGTGCAACAGGGGTACCGCACCTTGAGCGCCGACCAGGGCCTGCACCTGGACGAGACCACCAATATTCTGACCCTGCAGGGTGACGTACTGTTTCGGGAACCGGGCTTTCTGGTCACCGGCCAGGGCGCCCGCATCGACCAGAATAGCGGCGTCAATGAGGTCGACCGCGCCTCCTATGTCATTCACGACAGCCAGATCCACGGGTCGGCAAGCCAGCTCAGCTACAACAGTGAAAGCGGCATGCTGACCCTGGAGAACGGCGAGTTCAGCCGCTGCGAACCCATGGACCCATTCTGGGTGATGCAGGCACGGGGACTACGCCTGGACAATGCCCGTGGCGTTGGTTACGCCAATGATGTCACGCTGCGCATTCGCGACGTGCCGGTGTTTTATTACCCCTATACCCTGCAGTTCCCGATCAGCGATCAACGGGTTTCCGGCGTGCTGCCACCGTCCCTGAGCAACAGCCGGGACGGCGGTGTTGATCTGGCGGTGCCTTATTATTTCAACCTGGCACCCCATTACGATGCCACGCTAACGCCACGCATCATCACCAGACGCGGCGCCATGCTCAGCGCCGAACTGCGCTACCTGGCCTCCTGGTCGATGAATGTCGTCAACCTGGCGTTGTTGCCCAAGGACCGTACCTTCGACCCGGCGCGCGCCGATGTGCCAGGCAGCGACACACCGCCGCGCGAGAAGCGGTGGTTTGCCGGCATGCAGCACGAAGGGCAGTTGGGCGATCACTGGCGTACCTACGTCGACTTCAATGCCGTCAGCGATGCCGACTATTTTCGTGACCTGGGCAGCAGCGACTTCAATCTGGAAAGCCGCACGCATTTGAACAAGGAAGGCGTATTGAGCTGGCAGAACGACTCATTGCGGGCCGATGCCCGGGTACAGCGCATCGAGATCATCGACAGCTATATTGCCTCGATCGATATCAACAAGCCCTTCGACCGCCTGCCCGAACTGAGTCTGCGCGGCGACTACCGCACCGGTGAGCGTCTGCGCTACGGATTCAACACCAGTCATGTCCGCTTTGACCGCTCGCTCAACGCCTCGCTGCTGACCGACGACCAGATCGATCGCGGCGCGCTGGTCACCGGCGAACGCTTTGTGGCCGAGCCCTACATCAGTCTGCCGGTGCGCCGTCCGGGCTGGTTTGTGGTGCCCACCGCCCGCTTTCGCTATGCCAGCTGGGACCTTGATGAACAGGCCAATGGCACCGATGATACGCCTGATCGCGGCATTGGCGTGTTCAGCCTGGACAGTGGTCTGATTTTCGAACGGCCAGTCGCCATTGCCGGTGACAACATGACGCAGACTCTGGAGCCGCGGCTGTACTATCTGTACAGCGAGTATAAAGAGCAGCAGGCCATCCCCACGTTCGACACGGCGCAGCTGAATTTCAATTTCAATCAGCTGTTTCGTGATGACCGCTTCACTGGCCCGGACCGGGTCGGTGACGCCAACCAGATCAGCGCGGCGGTGACCAGCCGTTTTATCGGCAGCAATGGCATCGAACGCGCCCGTTTCAGCGCCGGCCAGATTTTCTACTTCGAAGATCGCAAAGTGTCGCTGAACAGTCCATTGCAGAACTGGCTGTTGCTGCAACCTCTGGATACTGAGCGCTCGGCGTTGGTGCTGGAAACGGTCTTGCAGCCCAGTGAAAACCTGCGCTTCAGCGCAGACCTGCAATGGGATCAGGAAAACAGCAACATCGATGAAGGCAGCATCGCCGTGCAGTATCAGGCGGTCAACGATGCATTGTTTAACGCGGCGTTCCGGTATCGAGAGCGAACCGACGTCTTTCTGGATGCGCCGCCGCTGCTCGACGCCCGCATCAAGCAGACTGACCTGTCAGCGGTATGGCCACTGAACGATAACTGGCGCCTGCTCGGTCGTTGGAACTACGATCACAGCAACAGCAGGAACCTTGAAACCTTTGGCGGGGTCGAATACAGTAACTGTTGCGCAACCATGCGCCTCATCGCCCGCGACTGGGTCAACGACTACGAATTTTTTGAGCAAAACACCAGGCAGAACCGGGGCATTTTCTTTCAATTGTCACTGCACGGTCTGGGCGATCTGACCGGCGGTGGCCTGGGCAACCTGCTCAGAAACAGCATCCCTGGCTTTAAGGAGCAAGACGTAAATGAATAAACTTACCAGGCAATTTATATCCGGCAGCAAAGCCGTCAGTATGTGCGCAATTGGCATGCTGGTGCTCCTTGCGGGAGCAGGGGCTGGTCATGCCGTTGCGGCCGAGCGACAGGTGCTCGACCGCGTAATTGCGCTGGTGGACGAAGGCGTCATCCTGCAGAGTGAATATGAAGAGCGCCTGCAGGAAATTTTGCAGCGCGCCCAGGAAATGGACCTGCAACTGCCGCCCCCTGATCAGTTACGCGAACAGGTGATGGAAAATCTCATCATCGAGAGCCTGCAGCTGCAGTTGGCCGAACGGGTCGGCATCCGTTTTGACGATGACACGTTGAACCGCGTCATGGCTGACATGGCCAATCAGAACAACATGACCTTTGAGCAGTATGTGGACGCACTGGAGTCGCAGGGCGTGTACCTGAGCACACGGGAACGCATTCGCAAGGAGCTGGCCGTAAACGAAGTGCAGCGCGGCATGGTAAACCGACGCATCAATATTACGGATCAGGAGATAGAAAATTACCTGAATTCGGAAAGTGGCCGTGAAGCCATGGCCCCTGATTACCTGGTGGACCAGATTCTGATTCCGGTGCTGGCTACAGACAGCGCTGAGGTGGAACGCGCCAAGGAAGCTTTCGCCAATGACCTGCGGCGGCGTATTCAGGACGGCGAGGATTTTGCCGACGTTCGCATGCAGGCGCAACAGAATGCCAGTGGTTCAGGACAGGGATTTGCCGTCAGTGGTGGCGAACTGGGCTGGCGCAAGGCAGATCGTCTGCCCACCCTGTTTGCGGACATTGTGCCGGACATGGATACCGGTGAGGTCTCCGAGCCGATTCGCAGCTCCAACGGCTTCCATCTGATCAAACTCAGCGACGTTCGCGGTGACTCCAATCGCCTGGTGAAACAGACAGAGGCCCGCCACGTCCTGATCTCGCCGAATGAAATCCGCACCGAGGAGCAGGCGCGTCGCCTGGCGCAGGAAGTGTATGAACGCATCAGCGGTGGTGAGGATTTCAGTATCGTCGCCCGCCAGCTGTCAGATGACACTCAGTCCGTAGTGGCCGGCGGCGATCTGGGCTGGGTCAGCGATGGCGGTATGCCGCCCGAGTTCGAGGAAGTGGTTGGCGATCTGGAAATCGGTGAGCTCAGCGAACCCTTCCGCACCAGTTTTGGCTGGCATGTTGCCGAAGTGACCGGGCGTCGCGAACAGGATCTGAGTCGCGAGTATCGCCGTCAGCAGGCCACCAATGCTCTGCGCAGTCGCAAATTTGATGTCGAACTGGAAAACTGGATGCTTGAAATCCGCGACGAGGCCTACGTCAAAATTATCAATTGACGGCGTTAGTCCCACATCCCTGACACACACGGCACCTGTTTATGACATTGCAATTGGCTGTCACGCCTGGCGAACCCGCCGGAATCGGTCCGGACCTGCTGGTGCAACTGGTTCAGGATAGCAACCGGTTGCCAGCCGACTGTGAACTGGTGGCGGTCGCAGATCCGGAGCTGCTCGCCCAACGCGCGCTGGCCCTGGGCCTGCCTCTGACCACCTCGTTCTGGCAACCCGGCAGCGTCGCCAGACGTGCCAACTCACACATCAATGTGTTGCCGGTTTCGCTGGCAGTGTCGTGTACGCCGGGGAAACTGGATACTGGTAATTCCACCTATGTGCTGCAGACCTTGCGCCACGCCGCGCAGGCCTGCATGGACGGGGATCTGCAGGCCATGGTGACGGCCCCTGTGCACAAGGGCATCATCAACGATGCCGGCATCGCGTTTTCCGGTCACACCGAGTTTCTGGCCGAATTTTGCCGCGTAGATCTGACCGTGATGATGCTGGCCACCGAGGGTTTACGCGTTGCACTGGCCACCACCCACCTGCCCCTGCGCGAGGTGGCAGATGCCATCACCGCGCCCCTGCTGCGCAACATCATCGACATCCTGCATCAGGACCTGCGCAGCAAGTTCGGCATCAGCGCACCCCGGATACTGGTCTGCGGGCTGAACCCGCATGCCGGCGAAAATGGTCACCTGGGGCGGGAAGAAATTGATATCATCGAGCCGGTGCTGCACGAATACCGTGAACGGGGCATGCAACTGATCGGTCCGCTGCCCGCCGACACCCTGTTTACCGACAAATATCTGTCTCAGTGTGACGCTGTGCTTGCCATGTATCATGACCAGGGTCTGCCAGTGCTGAAATACAAGGGATTCGGACGCGCCAGCAATATCACGTTGGGGCTACCCATCATTCGTACCTCGGTAGACCATGGCACCGCGCTTGACCTGGCTGCGACCGGCACGGCCGATGGCGGCAGTCTGCTTAATGCCATAGAAACCGCCTGCCTGATGGTCAGACGCCGGCAACTGGTCACACCCCACTGACAGGGCCGATAGATCGGCGAACCGCCAAGAGACTCACTATGTCGCAATACGATACCGGCAAGTCCATAGCCATGCCCGGACACAGAGCCCGCAAGCGCTTTGGCCAGAACTTCCTGCAGGACGACAACATCATTCGCCGTATCGTCGCCGCCATCGCGCCGAAACAGGGCGAGCATATCGTGGAAATCGGGCCGGGCCAGGGCGCCATTACCACCCCTCTGCTGGCCAGCGGCGCACGCCTGGACGCCATCGAACTCGACCGGGACCTGGCGGCCTGGCTGCAATCGCGTTTCGCCGATGTGGATACTTTCACGCTCCACCAGTGCGATGTATTAAAATTTGATCTGGCCAGCCTGACCACAGAGCCCCGAAGCCTGAGCATTGTCGGCAACCTGCCTTACAATATTTCCACACCGTGCATTTTTCACCTGCTCAAATACCAGTCACTGATCCACGAAATGACATTTATGCTGCAGCTGGAAGTGGTGCAACGCCTGGCAGCTCAGGTGGGCGATGACAATTACGGCCGCCTGGGCATCATGGCTCAGTACTACTGTCAGGTTGACCACCTGTTTGATGTGCCACCCGGCGCGTTCCATCCTCAGCCCAAAGTCACATCGGCCATTGTGCGCCTGACCCCGCACCGCACACAGAAACTCGTTGCAACCGACACCACGCTGTTGCAGGATGTGGTACGGACGGCGTTTTCACAGCGCCGCAAGACTCTGAGAAACTGCCTGAAACCCCTTATCGCCGACATACATCCGGACGATCTGCCAGTGGACCTCAGCCTGCGGCCCGAAAACCTGAGCCTGGAAGACTACGTCAATCTGAGCAACACGCTAAGTGCAGCAAGACAGGAGAAGTAATCGATGGCAGCACACGACATCGATATTTCCGTGCAAACCCAATACCTTACCGAGCAGTCTGACCCGGACAATGATCGTTATGCCTTCGCCTATACCATCGGCATTGAAAACCACAGCACGGAAGCGGTGACGTTATTGTCCCGTCACTGGATTATCACCGACGATAATAATCAGGTGGAGGAGGTTCGTGGCGAAGGCGTGGTAGGTCTGCAGCCATTGATCCAACCCGGGCAGAAATTTGTGTACACCAGCGGTGCCGTGCTCACCACGCAATTTGGTACCATGCAGGGCAGCTACACAATGGCCAGAACTGACGGCAGCCGTTTTGATGCCGACATACCGGCGTTCCTGCTCTCGAAACCTCACTCGGTACACTGATGGCAACGTATGCAATTGGCGATATCCAGGGGTGCTACAAACCCCTGCGCAAACTTCTCAAGGCGGTGGCCTTTCAGCCCGGCGCCGATGAACTCTGGTGCGTGGGCGACCTCATCAACCGGGGCCCCAAATCACTGGACACGCTGCGTTATCTTCGTGACATCGGCGAATCGGCAACCGTGGTGCTGGGCAATCATGATCTGCATTTTCTGGCGCTGTACTATCGCTGCACCCCGGCCTCCATCAATGGCCGGCATACATTGGACGAATTGCTCGCCGCCCCCGACTGCGGCGAGCTGGCTGACTGGCTGCGACACAAACCGCTGGCGCACTATGACAGTGTGCTGGGTGCCCAGGGCGTTCACAATTACCTGATGGTACATGCGGGCGTTCCACCGCAATGGGATCTGCATACCACCCTGACCCTGGCGGCCGAGGTCGAAACCGCCCTCAGGGGCCCGGAGTTTCGCAAGTTCCTGAACAAGATGTACGGCGACAAACCATCGCGCTGGAAAGATTCGCTGACCGGTCGAAAACGGCTGCGCCTGACCACCAATTACCTGACCAGAATGCGTTTCTGTGACGAGAGCGGCAAGCTCGACCTGCAGATCAAGGAGGGCGTCAATGAGGCCCCCGAGGGCTTCCGGCCCTGGTTTGAATTCGAGCAGATCACCAACAGCGACACCAGCATTCTGTTTGGTCATTGGGCCGCCTTGCAGGGCGTCACAGGCCGTGACCGCGTGTTCGCGCTGGACACCGGATGTGTCTGGGGCCGTGAGTTGACCATGATGCGCCTGGAAGACCACAAACTGTTCAGCGTCTGATAGACTCAGCAATATGGCAAATCACCCTGGTGACATCGGTTCGTTCGCCACCTATCTGGTAGGGGGCGCCGTGCGCGACGACCTGCTCGGCATTGCTGACTCGGATCGCGACTGGGTGGTCGTGGGCGCGACACCGCAAGCCATGCTTGATGCCGGCTTTACACCGGTGGGCAAAGACTTTCCGGTTTTTCTGCATCCCGCGACCAAAGAAGAATATGCGCTGGCGCGCACCGAACGCAAATCGGGCACCGGTTACAAGGGTTTCACGGTATTCGCCACGCCCGATGTAACGCTCGAAGAGGACCTTCAGCGCCGTGACCTGACCATCAATGCCATTGCCAGAGATGCTGACGGCAACCTGGTTGATCCCTGGGGCGGGGTCAGCGACCTGAAAAACCGGATCCTGCGTCACGTGTCACCGGCTTTTTCCGAAGACCCTCTGCGCGTGCTTAGAGTGGCCCGTTTTGCGGCACGATTTGCCGATCAGGGATTTACCATCGCCGGTGAAACCAGAACCCTGATGCAGAACATGAGCGCCAGCGGTGAACTCGAACACCTAGTTCCCGAACGGGTATGGCGCGAATTCGATAAAGCTCTGCATTCCGACCACGCGCAGGTTTTCATTGAGGTACTGCACGAATGCGGCGCTCTTGCCATATTGCTGCCTGAAGTCGACCGCCTTTTCGGCGTTCCCCAGCCGCCCCAGTGGCATCCTGAAGTTGATACCGGCGTGCATACCCTGATGAGTCTTCGTCAGTCCTGTCTATTGAGTGATGACCTGGCTGTGCGTTTCGCCACGCTGATGCACGATGTCGGCAAAGGCCTGACGGCTCGCGACGACTGGCCACAACATATTGCGCACGAACACAAAGGTATACAGCCAATCGCTGATGCCTGTCAGCGCCTGCGTGTACCTACCGAGTGCGCAGACCTGGCCAGACTGGGCAGTCAGTATCACACCCATTGTCATCAAATGCAGGTGCTTAAACCCGCGACAGTGTTAAAGACCCTGGAAGGGCTTGACGCCTTTCGCCGCCCGCAACGTCTGCAGAAGTTCCTGAAAGTCTGTGAAGCCGATGCCCGCGGTCGGACCGGGCTGGAAGAGCGACCCTATCCCCAGGCGGAACTGCTCTGGCAGTGTTTTGTCGCAGCCGACGAGATCGATGTGCCGACGCTGCTGCAGCATAAGCCAGTGGCACCTGGCCCCGAGGCCGGCGAGAAAATACGCAATATGCTGCATCAGGCCCGCCTGGGGCGGATCAGGGATACTCTGGGCAGACTGAGATCTGATTCATGAGCGACCAGGACCGGCTGCCTGTGGTATTCATTACCGGTGGCGCCCGACGCATTGGCGCCGACATGGCCCGCACCTTCCATCAGGCCGGTTATCGCGTCATCATTCATTGTCATCGCTCCCGCCGGGAGGCCGATGCGCTGGCCTCCCAGCTCAACGGCGAGCGATCCCGCAGCTGCACCGCCATCACCGCTGACCTTAATGACGAGCAGGCGTTGTCGACACTGGGGGAGACCGCTCTGTCGTGCTACCAGCGTGTTGACGTACTGGTCAACAATGCCAGCAGTTTCTATGCCACGCCATTGGCCTCGCTGACCCAGACACAATGGCTGGACCTGATGAACAGCAATGCCCGCGCCGGACTTTTCCTGGCCCAGCAACTGGCAGCGTCCCTGACCGTCAACGGCGGCAGTATTGTCAATCTCACTGATATCAACGTCAATCGTGGTATGGCCGGGTTCTCCGCCTACACGATGGCCAAGGCGGCTCTGGGCGCCATGACCCGATCATTAGCGCGCGAACTGGCACCGCATGTCCGGGTCAACGCTGTGTCACCTGGCGCTATTCTATGGCCTGAACATGTCGCAGATGACGGCTCGCAGGATGCCGAGCAGGCCAGAATACTGGCCGGCATAGCCTTGGGGCGCCTGGGCACGCCCGCCGACATCGCCCGCACTGTGCTGTTCCTGGCGCGCGACGCGGTGTACATGACCGGTCAGACCATTCGTGTGGATGGGGGCCGCGCCCTGAGCTGATGCCGTCCGGTCAAAAAAAAATGATGAATGCATTCAAAATAACGACGAATAGCCTTTGCCCTGCCTTGTCTTGTTGGTTAAGATTCAGGAGTCCGTCAATAACATCTATAAAATAAAAGAGACCCAGACTATGCTGTCAAAACGCCGAGAGGGAGAGATCCAGCCAGGTATCAAATGGGGCCCGTTCGTTTTCCGCATCCCGTTTGTTCACATGCGCTTTGCCCTGCCCGAGTTCCTGCAGGGTATCTGTGTCGCCGGCGCTACCGGTCTGGCCCTGGTACCCGTGATGACCGCCTCCTTTGGTCTCAGCTTCGAAGAAGCCGTCACCATGGCCATGTTTCACACCATGCTGATCTCTGCCGGCTGGATGCTTTTCGGCGATCCGCTGGCGCCCGGCTGGCTGACACCGGCGCTGCCGTTCATCTTTGCCTTTGTGCTGGGCGGCGGCAATACGCCGGAAGAGCAGTTTCAACTGATGACGGCGCTATCGCTCAATTTCGCGGCTCTACTGATCTTTCTCGGCATTACCGGGCTGGGGGCCAAACTGGTGGCCTGGGTGCCCAATGTGCTCAAGGGCGGCATCATCCTGGGCGCGGCAGTCGCTGCATTCCTGCGCATTTTTGACCAGAATGATGCAGCCAGCGCACTGAACTCCACCCCGATTGCAGCCATCGCCGCATTGGCTCTGTGCATGTTCCTGACCTTCTCCAAGCCATTCCAGCGCCAGGCGGCACAAATGCCGATACTGGCCAAAATTGCGGGCCTGGGCCTGTTGCCTGCATTTGTGGTGGCCGGCGTGGTCGGCCTGATCACCGGCGAGATGCAGTTCAACATTCAGTCCGGCCTGCTGGACGTGCCCACGCACGCGGCGTCCATGTGGGAGAAAGCATCGCCGCTGAATATTGGCTGGCCCAGCGCCACCATGTTCCTCAACGCCCTGCCGCTGGCCTTCATTACCTACATCCTGTTTTTTGGTGATGTGGTGACCGGCAACGAGATGATCAAGAATTCACAGCCCCTGCGCCCGGATGAGAAGCTGGACGTCAACAGCAATCGCACTCACATGGCCACCGGCATCCGGAACGCCGCCATGGCTGTTGTGGCGCCGTTCTTTGGTACCCAGGGGGTGTTGTGGACCGGTATCCAGGTGATTGTGCTTAAACGCTGGGTCACCGGCCGTGACAAGATGGACTCCATTTTCGACGGCATTTCTGCCTACTACGTGTACGGCTTCCCGGTGCTGTTTATTGTATTGCCCATCGTTACCATGCTGCAGCCGCTGCTGCCCATCGCCCTGGCGGTCACGCTGTTGCTGACCGGGTTTGCCTGTGCGACGCTGGCGCTGACCACCGTTACCGACAGCACCGAGCGTGGCGCCATGGTATTGACTGCCATTGCGTTCTCGCTGTTCGATCCCTGGACAGGACTGCTGGCCGGGTTGGCGACCATTCTGGTCGTTGTGGGCCCGCAGGTATTTCTGCAGAAGACCAGTGAACCGGCACCGGAAGTCAAAGCCGCAGCCGTCGACACGGTCGAGGAAAGCTGATCAGGCTGTAGCCATTTTGCCTCAAAGGGCGCTGGAGATCCGGCGCCCCTGCCAATCGAATTCGATTGGCCACAGTGACTGACGGGTCTTGTCATAGTGCTGCCACAGGGTGGCGTATGTCAGCCCGGATCGGGGATCGCAGCGATCACCGCAAACCTGTGACATCGGCCACAATACATAGGCATTTTCAGTGATCTCCGGTCTTGGCAGCACGATACCGTCATGGTTACCGATGCAGTCACCGTAGGTCAGGATGTCTATATCCAGGGTACGCGGACTGAAACGCGCCCCGCCTCTGCTGCGGCCATGCTCCTGTTCCAGCGCCTTGATGTGGGCGCTGACGTCAACCAGCGGCATGCTGGTGTCGACCGCCACCACCATGTTCAGAAAATTGTTGCCATCAAACCCCACCGCCTCGCTTTCAAACACCGACGACGTCCGCATGCGACCAAAGCTGGCCTGCAAGGCGTCCAGCGCACCGCGGATATGATGATCCGCCTGCTGATTACTGCCCAGACTCAGCGTTAACAAAGGCATAACTGGATCCCATTACTGTCACGATTTTCACTTATAAACTCAGACCAGCGGCAAACGTTCAGGGCGCTCGCCGCGCTCGATGATCACGCCAACATCGCGCGCACCGGTTACCGCGCCTGGCTTACCCAGGCGCAGGCGCAGCCAGCTGACCGGAAATTCGGACAACACAATAGCCGCGATTTCTTCCGCCATGGTTTCAATCAGCAGGAACTCGGCTTCCTCAACAAAGGCGATCAGGCGCTTGGACACCGACTTGTAATCCAGCGTACGACTGATGTCCTCGGTGGCCGCAGCAGCCCTGATGTCCGTCGCCATGTCCAGATCGATGCTGACGGTTTGCCGGATTTCACGCTCCCAGTCATAGATCCCGATAACCGTCTGGATTTGCAGTTCTTTGATATAAACAATATCCATAATCAGGCCCTGGGCAAATCTTTTAATGACGGAAGTGTGTCCATCGGCCAACGTGGCCGGGCGCTGATAGCCAGGCCTTCGCGCTGGCCGGCCAGCAGCCGCTGACAGCCGGCATAGGCAATCATGGCGCCATTGTCGGTGCAGAACCGCGGCTGGGCATAAAACAGCTGGCTTTTTTGCGCCTGTACCATGGCCTCCAGACCAGCGCGTAGCCGGGTGTTGGCACTGACTCCGCCGGCAATGATCAGACGATGCAAGCCGGTCTGCTGCAGGGCTCGCCGGCACTTGATGACCAGCGTCTGCACCACCGCCTCCTCAAAGGCCAGTGCCACATCAGCCTTATCCTGTTCACTGATGCCCTCCGGCGCAGCCTCTTCGAGCTCTGCCAGTGTGTTGCGCACGAAGGTTTTTAAACCGCTGAAACTGAAGTCGAGGCCGGGCCGGTTGGTCATCGGGCGCGGAAACACAAACCGCCCGGCCGTGCCCGCAGTTGCCAGCTTCGCCACCCGGGGGCCACCGGGATAGGACAGGCCCAGCATTTTGGCCACCTTGTCAAAGGCCTCGCCGGCCGCATCATCCAGCGACTCACCCAGCAGTGCGTACTCGCCAATACCCTGCACCGCCACCAGTTGGGTGTGACCACCGGATACCAGCAAGGCCACAAAGGGGAACGCAGGCGGATTGGCCTCCAGCATCGGCGCCAGCAAGTGCCCTTCCATATGATGAACGCCAACTGCCGGTACGTTCCAGGCCATGGCCAGGGAACGCCCCAGCGCCGCTCCCACCAGCAACGCCCCTATGAGGCCCGGGCCCGCCGTGTAAGCGATGCCATCAATCGATGAGGCTGCTATCTGCCGGTCAGCCAGCAACTGTCGGATCATGGGCAGGGTTTTACGGATATGGTCACGCGAGGCCAGCTCCGGAATCACACCGCCATACTCGGCATGCATGTCAACCTGACTGTACAAGGCATCGCCCAGCAGGCCCTGCTCACTGTCGTATATTGCTACCCCGGTCTCATCACAGGATGTTTCCAAGCCCAGAACCCGCATAAACCTGCCTTAGCTGTATAATTTCGCACCGGATCGGCGCAGGAGGACCCATCGGGCCTGTCTGGCGCTTCGGGCCGCAAAAAGACGTGAATAATACGGCAGCCCCCGTCGATTAGCCAGTATTTGCCCGGTTTGGGCAATATAACTTTTGCATTTTGTGGCGTGCCGCATTACCATATGCGCCCTTTTAAATTGAATGCAAAGGTGTCTCTGCACTATGCCAATGGTAAAACTGAAAGAAAACGAGCCGTTTGATGTGGCTCTGCGTCGCTTCAAGCGATCCTGCGAAAAAGCTGGCGTTCTGGCCGAAGTCCGTCGCAAGGAATTCTACGAAAAGCCGACTGCTGCCCGTAAGCGCAAAGCAGCCGCTGCCGTAAAACGCCACCTGAAAAAGCTGTCACGCGACAACAAGAAGACCAAGCGCTTCTACTGATTGTTCACGATTGCCGACCTGAGACTGGATCTCGCCGAATCTGTTTCTGCTGATCCCGGATACCCCTATGGCTGATAGCGCACTAAAGCTCCAACTGACGGAAGCGATGAAAGATGCCATGCGAGCGAAAGACAAGGCTCGCCTGGGCACTGTGCGCCTGGCATTGGCAGAAGTGAAACGCATCGAAGTCGATGAACGCATCGAGCCCGACGACGCCCGTGTGCTGAGCATCCTGGAAAAGATGATCAAGCAGCGTCGCGAGTCCATCCGCCAGTACGAAAGCGCCGGTCGCAACGACCTGGCCGACATCGAGCAGGCGGAAATCGAGGTGTTACAGACCTTCATGCCCCAGCCGCTGTCAGATGCCGAAATAGAAGCCATTGTCACCCAGGCATTGGCCGATACGGGTGCCAGCAGCGTGCAGGATATGGGCAAGGTCATGGCCGCGGTGAAGCCGCAAATGGCCGGCCGTGCCGACATGGGCGCCGTGGGTCAGCTGATCAAAAAGAAGCTCGGCCAGGCCTGACGTCTGGCAGCACCCCCCTCCTGCTTCTGCGCTGCGTTTTTTTGCTACGGCGATTTGCTACACTAAGTTGACCACCGTTTACTTCCGGGTGCACCGTCCATGGCTGGTCTGATTCCGCAGAACTTTATTGATGACCTGCTTAGCCGGGTAGATATCGTCGACGTCATCGACAAACGCGTCAAGCTGCGCAAAACCGGCAAAAATTACTCTGCCTGCTGCCCCTTTCACCAGGAAAAAACGCCCTCCTTCAGCGTAGAGCCGGAGAAACAGTTCTATTACTGCTTCGGCTGTGGCGCCGCCGGAAATGCCCTGGGTTTTGTGATGAATTTTGATCACAAGGAATTCCCCGAGGCAGTCGAAACCCTGGCCGCTGACTGCGGCCTCACCGTGCCGCGCGAAGAGCGCTCCCCGGCAGGACAGCAGCGCAGCAGCGAAAATAACGAGCTGCTGACCTCCCTGGAACAGGCCAACCTGTATTACCAGAAGCAACTGCGCCAGCATCCCTCGCGCACCCGGGCTGTGGGTTACCTGAAATCGCGAGGACTGACCGGCGAGATCGCCAAACGCTTTGCTATCGGCCTGGCGCCACCAGGCTGGGACAATCTGCTTAAGCATCTTGACGGGTACAAGATCAAACGCCCCATCCAGGAGAAGGCCGGACTTATCATCGCCCGGGATGCAGAACGGCGCCAGGAAGGCCAGGATACGCATTATGACCGCTTCCGCGACCGCATCATGTTTCCCATTCGCGACAGCCGTGGTCGGGTTATTGCCTTCGGCGGCCGGGTACTCGGGGATGACAAACCCAAGTATCTGAATTCACCGGAAACCCCGGTCTACCACAAGGGAAGGGAGCTGTACGGCCTCTACGAAGCGCGCAAGGCGGCGCGCAAGCCGGAACGCTTTGTCATTGTCGAAGGGTACATGGACGTGGTGGCGCTGGCACAGCACGGCATCAGCTTTGCCGTGGCAACCCTGGGCACCGCCACCAATACCAGCCACCTGGAGAAACTGTTCCGCCTGGTTCCGGAAGTCATTTTCTGCTTTGACGGCGACAACGCCGGTCGCAGCGCCGCCTGGCGCGCACTGCAGGCGTCTTTGCCGGTAATGACAGATGGCCGTCAGATCCGCTTTCTGTTCCTGCCCGAAGGCGAGGATCCGGACACCCTGGTGCGCAAGGAAGGCGCAGATGGCTTCCTTGCCCGGATGAGCAAGGCCGATTCGCTGTCAGATTATTTTTTTGAACACATGCAGCAGGATATCGATGTCACCTCCATGGATGGCAAGGCCCGCCTGTTCAGCCAGAGCATCCCGCTGATCAAATTGCTGCCTGGTGGGCTGTTTCAGCAATTGATGCTGGATCAGCTGGCACAGATTACCGGCAGTCAGCGCGACACCATCGACAGACTGCTGCAGCAGACACCCGCTGCCACACCCGAACCCCAAGCGACAGAGCCACCACCGGACGGGCCGCCCGACTGGGATGAGCCCCCTGTCGGCAACAGCAATGCCGACACGGCGACCCGCCAGCGCCCCGCCGAACAGCGCAGGGAAGCTGCAGCACGGGGCAAGCGTGTCAGCAAACCTGCCGGCCTGATCGCCATTGAACTGCTGCTGCACCAGCCAGCACTGGCCGCCTCCGTGGAAGGTGATCTGAGTGCGCTGCGCGATCTGCAGGACCCGGACGTAGATTTATTACTGGAACTACTTGAATTTGCGCAAACTGACCCCGATATTACCACTTACGCACTATTGGGCCATTGTTATGGCACACCGCCAGGCAAACGCCTGACACAACTGCTAAAGAACGAGAGAATCACCCCGGCAGCGGGCCAGGCCGAGGAATTCCGCTTTGTCCTGCGACAATTACGGCACGAGGCCGACAAACACCGGCAACGCCGCCAGTTGCTTGAACAGTTAAAACCACGTTTACGGTCTGTAAAAAACGAGGCCCCTGGTGACTGACTGTCACTGGAAACCATCCAGCACAAGGGCTATAATGCCCGGCTGATTTTTATTTTCGAAGCGGTTATTTCTAAACCGAATGGGAAGCTATGTCTGATTCGCGCCTGAGTTCACCTCAATCCGGCTTAAAAGCCCTTATTGCCAAAGGCAAAGAGCAAGGTTATCTGACCTACTCTGAAGTCAACGATCACCTGCCCGAATCAATTTCGGACCCTGATCAGGTCGAAGACATCATTCAGATGATCAACGATATGGGCATCAAGGTGTTTGAAACCGCCCCCGATGCCGATACCCTGTTGCTGAACGATGGCGACGAAAGTGGTACCGACGAGCTGGCCGCCGCCGAAGCAGCCGCCGCACTGGCCGCTGTCGAAAACGAGGCCGGCCGCACCACCGATCCTGTGCGTATGTACATGCGCGAAATGGGAACGGTGGAACTGCTGACCCGCGAAGGCGAGATTGTCATCGCCAAACGCATCGAAGAAGGCCTGCGCGAGCTGATGAAGTCCATGGCCAGCTTCCCTGGCACCGTCGCCTATGTGCTGAATGAATACGACCAGGTCACCGCCGAAGAGCGCCGCCTGACCGATGTAATCACCGGCTACCTGGAGGTCGACGACCCTGAGCTGCCCGCCTCTGCCGACAGCGACGACACCGCCGATACCAGCACCGATGCCGCCAGCAGTGATGACGATGACGATTCCGTTATTGATGCCACTGACGACGAAGAGACCACCTCTGGTCCTGATCCGGAAGAGGCACGCCTGCGTTTTACCGACTTGCGCGCCCAGTATGAACTGACCGAAAAGACGATCGCCAAGCACGGCCGCACCCACAAGAAGTCGCTGGCGGAGCTGGACAAACTGGGCGACATGTTCAAGACCTTCAAGCTGACACCCAAACTGTTTGAAGTACTGGTCAACCAGGCCCGCGCTGCCCTGTTCCGTGTTCGTCGCCACGAGCGTGCGATCATGGCTCTGTGCGTCCGCACTGCCGGCATGCCGCGCAAGACCTTCGTCACTACCTTCCCGGGTAGCGAGATTGATGAAAAGTGGATGAACCAGTTTGCCAAAGGCAAAGAGCCCTGGGTCGCCCGCCTGAAAGACATTGCCGACGAAGTCCACCGCACGCAGCGCAAACTGCAGGCCATGGAAGAAGAAAGTGGCCTGACCGTTGCCGAGATCAAGGAAATCAACCGTGGCATGTCCATCGGTGAAGCCAAGTCACGCCGCGCCAAGAAAGAGATGGTCGAGGCCAACCTGCGACTGGTGATTTCCATCGCGAAAAAATATACCAATCGCGGTTTGCAGTTCCTGGATCTGATCCAGGAAGGCAACATCGGCCTGATGAAAGCAGTCGACAAGTTCGAGTACCGTCGTGGTTACAAGTTCTCCACGTACGCCACGTGGTGGATCCGTCAGGCCATCACTCGCTCCATTGCAGACCAGGCACGCACTATCCGTATCCCGGTGCACATGATTGAGACCATCAACAAGCTCAACCGCATTAGCCGCCAGATGGTCCACGAGAAAGGCCGTGAACCGACGCCGGAAGAACTGGGCGAGCGCATGGAGATGACCGAAGACAAGGTTCGCCGTGTCCTGAAGATCGCCAAAGAGCCGATTTCCATGGAAACACCCATCGGCGACGATGAAGATTCCCATCTGGGCGATTTCATCGAAGACTCGACGGTCGAGTCACCGGTTGATTCATCGATAGAAGAAGGTCTGCGTGAAGCTACCCGTGAAGTGCTGAACAGCCTGACTGCACGCGAAGCCAAGGTGCTGCGCATGCGGTTTGGCATCGACATGAACACCGACCACACGCTGGAAGAGGTTGGCAAGCAGTTTGACGTGACGCGTGAACGCATCCGTCAGATAGAGGCCAAAGCGCTGCGCAAGCTGCGGCACCCAACCCGCTCGGATCACTTGCGGAGTTTCCTGGACGAGTAAGTCCATAAAGAGACGAGTAAGTCTGTAAAGAGACGAGTAAGTAGCTCAAAACGACAGACAAAAAAAGGGGGCGCAGCTTTTGCTGCGCCCCCTTTTTTTATGCGGAGAGTTTAGATCTCCTGGTTGATGCGGATATACATCATGCGGCCACGAATATCGTGAACGAATGTTTCAATGCCGCCCAGGTTAAAGAACGGTTGCGGGAACCGGTCACCCAGGTTGCGCGCACCCACTTCAAAGCGTGTGGCGCGATCGCCAATCAGGCTGTCGAAGGTGTACGCATAGTTGGCATCTATGTAAGTCATGCTCGATGCGGCAGAGCGACCATTAATGGCGATCTGACCTGCCAACAACGCACCTGAGTTGAACGAGTAGTCGAACCCGTCAATCCAGCGTGCTCGCAGCAATGCGCTGTGGTTGCCCAGATTCCAGTTCATGGTCGCGTTGGCACGGTACTCAGGCATCGGCGGCACTTCCGCGATGGACTCGTTCTGGCTACCAACGCCGTCACCGGCGGGGATACCCAGACCCAGGTCATAGGAATATTCCAGTGCCTGCGTCGCATCCAGGTTAAACACCATGTTGCCGAAACTGCCCAGATCCAGGTCGTAGCGCGCATACAGATCGAGTGCGCGGTGCTTCATGGTCTGTGCATTCAGACGGGACACAATAACCCGGCTCATGACACCATCAACGTCACGGTTGATGTTCTTGTCAGAGTTCGGGCCATTGAACCAGGCCAGCTTGCTGGCCTGACTGCTGGGGTCACCGCCGGCTGCCAGGAAGGCCTGGTAATCCAGGTTGACTACCTGGTTCAGCGTTGTGCTGGAGATACGATCCTTGAAATCATATTCCGCGTAGTCAACACCGATCGACAGCGCACCTTCCAGCAGGCTCAACGAAGCGCCCACGTTGAACACGTCAGCCGTCTCCGGCGTCAGGTTCAGGTTGCCTTCATTACAGGCCACACGGAACGCGTTGGAGTTGTCAAACGGGTCACCGGCATTTTGCAGAGCACAGGTCTGCGGTGAATACAGATCAGCCAGACCCGGTGCAATAAACGCCGAACTCCAGGAACCACGCAGTGACAGCATGTCCAGCGGCTGCCACAACAAGGCTACTTTCGGATCGAACGAGTCACCTATAGATCCGCCGTAGTCGGTGTAACGACCGGCGATCTGGAATTCAGCCTCGCCCAGACGGTTAGTCGTCAACGGCACTGCCAGTTCGAAGAACGCGGAATTGACATCCTGCTCGGCCGTATAGTCAACAGCACAGCCGCCCTGGTGGTAATCACACTGGTTACGCGCGGCATCAAAGTCGACATCCACCTCGTCCTGGCGATACTCGATACCAAAGGCACCCAGAATCATACCGGTAGGAATTTCAAACACTTCACCGGTCGCCGCCAATTCTACTGATTTGAAGGTACTCTCGGTCTGGGTCAGGCCAGCAATCGTGATGGCATCCACAACCGCCTGCGAGTTGGCATACTGCGGCGTGCCGGTATTGGCGCACACACGATCAGTACAATTGAATACCGAACTGGCAAACGGGTTGTAGTACGCAGTGCTGTTTGGCGAAGACGGGTCTGCCACCAGTGTGCCATTGATGCCCTGGATCAGCGCCAGCTGGCTTGAGTTCTTCTCCAGTGCGTCGTCCTGACCAAACTGGTAGATACCGGCCAGCGAAACCGCCCAGCTTGAACCAGGCACTTCATAGGTCAGTGTATCGGCCAGACGGATATCAAACCGGTCTGCACCCTGCGGGAATGAACCATCATCATTTACAGCAGTTGGCTGGGTTTGCAATTTGAACGCGTTGATACGCAGCTCAGTGATACGCACGTCCTCGTTAAAGGGCACACCCAAAGCGGCGTTGAATGGGTCGGCAGCCAACTGCACAACACCATTGGCGTCACGCAAAGGATTGCCATCCGGGCCTGCCTGGGCAAACAGCGGCTCCATGCCATTGCCACGGTTAGCCATGGCGCGGTAAGGGTTGCCCGGATGCTCACCGGCTACAATCGGCAATTCCGGGATACGGCCACCCGGGTTCTGCGGGGAACCACGGGTAAAGGTTTCTAGACGTGACGCGTTGATATTAAAATCATTGGTCAAGTTGTCGTTAAAACGATGCTCGTAGTTGGTCCAGATGCTCATCTTGTCCTGAGCACTCATAAAGTCCCAGAACTCACCAAAATGGAAGTTACAGGTAGTACCCAGTAACTGGCCACTGGCGTAGTTGCCGGGAATACCCACATCAGTACCGGAACCATTATCGATACCGCAACCCGGATCAGGTGTACGCGCTGACACACCGGTCAATTGACCTTGTGCATTCCGCGTGGGTACAGCAAAGGTGCCGGGGTTACCAGTACCTGAACGCTGGAAACCGCTACGCAGGAAATCGGGTCGGTCGGTCTGCTTCAGCGTACTGCGTGTAGAGTATGACAATGCCATGGCAAAGTGACCATTGTCGGTGGCCGTACCAGTAATCAGTTCGTACTGCTTCTCGACCAGGTCACCACCACGGTCTTCCTGGTGGAAAAGGCTGACATCTGTCCCCTCATAACCCTTGTTGGTAATGATGTTAACCACACCAGCCACCGCATCGGAACCATACAGCGCCGACGCGCCGTCTTTCAGGATGTCGATACGCGAAATGGCTATTTGCGGAATAGTGGCGTTAAGGTTGGTGTTATTGGTACGCTGCCCATCAACCAGGTTCAGCGTGGCGCCGGCACCCAGGCCACGCAGGTTGGCAGAGGAGGTAACCCCACCCTGACCACGAGCGGCGTAGCCGTTGGTCTGTACATCGGTGCCATAGTTGAATGTCTGATTGGCAAGTACTTCACCTAGGTTGGGTGTTGCATTGGCTTCGATCGCTGCAGAGTCGACCACAGTGACCGGTGACGATGAGTCGAAACTGTCCCGACGGATACGGGAGCCAGTAACAACAACTTCTTCGATATCAGCCGCTGTACCCTGTTGGGCTACAGCAACCATTGGTAATGGCAGCATAACGGACGCCGCCAAACCCATTTGAACAATGGATTTCTTCAGTTTCATGATTTCCCCTTTCTTTTAAAATCTTCATTATTATTGTCAACAAATAAAGGAACTATTGACTATTTGTATCTTTATTCCAGAGCTTTAATGCAAAAACACTAACTCAGCGGGAACTGTTGATTCAAGGAACCAGTTAGACAACACATAGTCAATTTCATGAAACGTAACCAAAATACCCAAGATCTTATTCAGGTCTCGCTACTGCACAAAAAATAGAGATATGACATACCTCAACATCGCTGTGGCGAGAGAATAGACCATAAGTTCAAGCTGAGTCAATCAGATACTTTCACCATGAAATCCAGTCGCTTATCATGCTAGATTAATGTAACCGGAAACAGCCGGCGCCAATTACAACAATAAGGAGGCAACTGCGGTGCAAGAATTGTTCGGGACGGTCAACAACCTGTTTGCATTCATCGGCCCCATTTCCGATGCAGTCTGGGATTTCCCAACGCAATTCGGCTGGTATCAGGCCATCCCACTGCTGGGCCAGATGTCTTTTGCGGTCATTCTGCTCCTGGGCATGGGCGTATATTTCACGGTTCGCACCGGCGGGGTGCAGTGGCTGAGCCTGACCCGTGCCATCCCCATCATGCAGCGCCGGCAGAGCGACCAGACCGGCATCAGCGCCATGGCCTCCTTCATGCTGGGCCTGGCCATGCGGGCAGGACCGGGCAATATTGTTGGCGTGACCGGCGCCATTACGGTCGGCGGCCCCGGCGCCCTGTTCTGGATGTGGGTCGCGGCACTGTTTGGCATGGCCACGGCCTTTATGGAGTCAGTACTGGCGCAACTGTTCAAGGAGCGCAAGAATAACGAATATGTGGGCGGCCTGCCTTTTTACGGCCGCAGGATCATCGGCAATAAGCGTTTTGTGGGTATATTTCTCAGCATTGCCTTTATGACCTATGCCCTGTTCAACGTGCCGGTACAGACATTTAATGTGTTCACCGCTATAGGCATGATCGCCGACACCGCTACCGGGACAGTGTCCGATCGACAATCGCCCCTCTACTACGGCATCGCTTTAGTCATGGTGGTCAGCTGTGCATGGTTGATTTTGGGCGGCATACGTCGGGTCACCGCTTATACAAACTACCTGGTACCGATCAAGGCTGCGGTATTCTGTGGCATTTCCCTGCTCATCGTACTGGCCAACCTGCCGTTGCTGCCCAGTTTCTTCAGCGCCGTGGTCACCGGTGCGTTTGCCCCTGATGCACTGTTTGGTGGAGCCATGGGCGTTGCCCTGGCAGAAGGTGTGCGACGCGGCCTGATGTCCAATGAAGCCGGCCAGGGCACCATCACCATGGCCGCCGCAGCGGCGGACAACAACCACCCTTGTGAACAGGGTTTTGTGCAAAGCCTGGGCGTGTTCTTCGACACCATCATCATCTGCACGCTGACCGGCTTTATTGTCGTGCTCGCACACCTGTGGAACGATTCGGCCAGCAGCGCGCAATGGGCAGCCGACAGCGCTTCACGCATCGGCACCTACCTGGCCTCGGTGGAGGCGCTGGTGCCTGCCGCCGTCGCCAATGCCGTCATTATCATCCTGGCGGCCTGCTACTGCCTGTTTGCCTTTACTACCTTGCTGGGCATGATCTCCTTTGCCGAGATCTCCGCCAACTTCATCTCCCGATCCGATGGCTTCATTTTCACGATACGCATACTCGGCTCACTGGTTTTTGTGCCCTTTGGCGCCCTGACCGTACTGGCCGGTCTGGAGCTCGGCAACCTTTGGACCATCACCGACCTGACCAATATCATCATGGTCTACCTCAATATTCCCATTCTGCTGCTGGGCGCGCCACTGGTGTACAAGGCGCTGGCACACTACCGGGCAACCAATGGCGGCAAGTTTATCTCCGCCGACATCGGACTGGAAACCGAGCACTGGACGCATGACAACCAGAAGCACCTGTAAGTGCAAACCTGGCATCAGGTCACGGAACTTTCACATACAGTCGTCAGAATGGGGGATTGTTCAGCCTGGAGGCCATCATCATGCGCGCACCACTTCGTCCACTATCCGTACTGATAAGTCTGTCGGTCATCGCCAGCATGACCGCTTATCTGGTCCACGCCCAGGGCCAGTCAGATCGCGGACGCCAATGGATCGCCGGCGACCATCATATTCATAGTCGGTTCAGTACAGGCTGGGATCGGGAGCAGAACCCGCCCGCCCCCATACTGGGCGGCGATGCCATCTATCCGACACCCATGAACGCGCTGATGGCGCGACATTACGGGCTGGGCTGGATGGTGACCACCGACCATGGAGGTCCCAACCACAGCCAGGTCAACCTGAACCAGGCCTATCCGGAACTGAAGCAGTCCCGCGTGGTAGTGCCGGATGTCATCCAGTTTTACGGCATGGAATTCGACACCCCCGGCGCTGATCACTCCAGCCTGATCATGCCCCATACCCCGGACGAGGCCCAGCGCCTGCACAGCATCGAGTCCGGTTTCAACAAACGCGAGCCCTGGCCCGCCGACCCCAGCTGGGACACCGAACCGCGGATGCTGGAAGCACTGCAGTTCATGAAGACCTTTCCGGAAACACCCGTGATAATCGCCCATCACCCCAGCCGCTCGGCACAGGGCGAGCGCGAGTACGGCCTTGATCACCCCCAGGAGCTGCGCGGCTGGAACGATCTGGCGCCCGGGATTGCCATCGGCATGGAAGGTTCGCCTGGTCACCAGGCCGCCGCCCTTAATCCCGACGGCTCCATCGACAGCAACGGTGCTCGCGGCGGCTACGGCAACCATCCGACCATGGGCGGCTTTGATCAGATGACAGCGATCGTTGGCGGCTTTTGGGATTCCATGCTCAGCGAGGGCCGCGACTGGTGGATAACTGCCAACTCGGACTCGCACGTGCACTACAGTGAAGGCGGCTCGGATTTCTGGCCAGGTGAATACTCCAAAACCTACGTCTGGGCCGAGAAAAATTACCAAGACATCCTGGATGGCATACGTGGTGGCCGGGTGTTTGTCACCACCGGTGACCTGATCAGCGAACTGCATGTCACCGCCCAATCCGCTGGTGCGCAGGCCCATATCGGCGGTGAATTGGAGGTGCCTGCCGATGAGCCCGTGACCATCACTATCCGGTTCCTGGACCCCGACAGCAACAACCACCACGGCGACAACCCCTCAGTCGCTCGCGTCGACCTCATCGTCGGCGAAATGCACGGCCGCGCCACCGACCCGGCCACCGACACACACCCTGAAACCGAGGTGGTCGCCCGCTTTACGCAAGCCGACTGGGTTGCCGATGGCGCGTACCGCGAAGTAAGTTATCGCTTCGACTCACTGCCCGGTGATCGCTACATTCGTGTGCGCGGCACCAACACCACGCAGCTCGAGCCGGCACTCGACCCGCGCGGTGAAGACCCGTGGTCCGATCTGTGGTTTTACGCCAACCCCATCCGGTTGCATGTGCAGGACTAGAGGGGCGTGCAGCCTGGCTTAAAGGGATTCAACAAATGCGGCCAGATTCTCGATATCGCGCTCCGACAATGCTTGCGCCGATGGCCACATCATCTGGCTCTGCGGGCCCCGAGTCTCGCCGTTTTTGTAGGCGGTCAACGCCGTCGTGACAAAGCCCGCGTCCCGGCCCTGCAATTGCGGACCGACACCACCCTGGCCCGCAGCGCCATGGCAGGCCTGGCAGCTGGCATAAGCCTGGCGCCCCAGTTCCACTGGACTGGCCGAGGCTGCCGCCTCAGCAGCGACGCGCTGCTGCTCAACGATGTTGCCATTGGTAGCGACGTAATTCTCATAACACTCACCAAAACATGACTGAACACTCGGCCGGGATTTGATTTCCAGCTCCGAGTAGGCGATATCAAAGATGACAAAGACAAAAACCAGAGATAAGGCGGGCAGGACAAGATTTTTCATGACAACTCCTGAGTAGATGGGCGAATTACATACGCTAAACACAGGCTATCGGATTCAGGATTACGACGCAAAAATCTTGCTCATCAAACCGGAATGGACTGGCAACCTGCGGCGCAGAACCTTATAATCCGCCTCTCGCTGCACGTTGCGGGCCTATAACTCAGTTGGTTAGAGTAGCGGACTCATAATCCGTTTGTCCCTGGTTCGAGTCCAGGTGGGCCCACCATATCTATCAGTAAGTTACGAGAATTAGTGTTTTTAAGAATCCCTTTCAGGGACATTCCAGGGACACTAATTTTCAAACCACCTCAACTGCCCCCAACAAGTGGGCAGCCGCAACTGAATCTTCAGCATCTGACAATCGGCATTCTAATCGGCACTTTTTGCAGCCATATTTCCTTGCTTGATATTTAATTGCATGATACTTATATATTTATTGATATATTAAATCGGCATTTTAATCGGCACAAAAAGGCGGAAATGACAGCAGAATCAACAGGACTTATGGAGCCTATGCTCCCAGCCCTTGGCAACAAAGAGCTAGAAGACCTTGCCATGGAGCTTGCTAAAAAGAGCAGCGCCTTAGCAGGCACCATGCATCCTGCCGTCAGGAAGTCCATAGGCAACCTTGTCCGCTCAATGAACTGCTACTATAGCAACCTGATAGAAGGGCATGATACACACCCCCGCGACATTGATAAGGCACTAGCCGGCGACTTTTCAAAAGACCCCGAAAAGCGCAACCTGCAACTTGAAGCCAAGGCGCACATTGAAGTGCAGCAGCTTATCGACTCAGACCTTGCTCCTGCTATTAAACCATCTGGCGAATTCATGCGCTGGGTGCATCATGAATTTTGCTCCCGCCTACCAGAGGAATTATTGTGGGTTGAAAACCCTGATACGGGCGAACGCATAGAAGTCATAGCTGGTGCCTTCAGGCAGCGTGAAGTTGCTGTTGGTCGCCATATCCCCCCTCTGGCTGAAAACCTTGACCGCTTTATGCAGCGCTTTGAAGAAGCCTATGACCCAGCCAAGCTGTCACAGGTGCAGCAAGTCATTGCCATTGCAGCTTCACACCACAGGCTTGTATGGATTCACCCCTTTCTGGACGGCAATGGCCGCGTAGTCAGGCTTTTTTCTCATGCATGGCTTCTGGAAACTGAAATCGGCAGTAGCCTATGGTCAGTATCACGCGGCCTTGCTCGCAACGTTGAAGAATATAAAACTCGCCTCATGGCAGCTGACTCACCCCGAAAGGGCGATTTAGATGGCCGTGGTAACCTTAGCCACGAAGAGCTTATAAAATTTTGCCGCTTTTTCCTGAAGACCGCAATTGACCAAGTGGAATATATGACGGCACTGCTGGATACCAATAACTTCATCACCAGAATGAGTATTTATGTTCGAGAAGAAGTCGCCATGAAAAATCTCCCCAAGGGTAGCTTTGAGCTACTTCGTGAAGCTTGGATAGCGGGTGAATTCAAACGCGGACAAGCAGCAGCCATTACTGGCTACAAAGAGCGCGCAGCCCGTGAGGTGCTAACCACACTTTTGGAAAAAGGCTATCTGGTTTCTGACAACAAACTGGCACCCGTGAAACTTGGCTTCCCCACAGACGCCGTAGAACGCTGGCTGCCAAAGCTGTATCCAGTAAATTGAAAAAGGGTGGATAAAATGGCGAGAATAAATATTTCTCTAGCACTAATCGGGCATATGCCTGCCAATTTTAATCCTAGTAAAGTAAAGTGTAATCCCCCTAAAATCCGGAGCGGCTATAAGTAGAAAACTCCGGTAAATACACTTACAGGAAATTTTCTATTTGTGGCTCCTTCGGACTTAAGGGGAGGCTACATCCCGAGAACTCTTGAAAAGGGAGCTTTATCGTAGATTTTTACTGACTAGTTAGAATACTGGCAATTCTTTCAATGAATGCGCCAATGTTTTCCTTTATAGAGTACTCTTTAGCAATCCTTAATCTTTCTGTTCCAACGAATGCTTCGCTTGCCCTAGCAGTCCCAGAAGCGTTAATTGATTCTGCGAAAATATCCGCACTGTCCGAACTTCGAGTCACACGATAATAGACGTCAGATTCAACAGTAAAACTAAAACCTATAATGGGATCTGATAGCCCCGTCAATGACGCGTCCACTGTAAAAGTATTTTGAGCCGAAGCGCTTGGGTTTGATAGACCAGCGGCTTGGAGCGATTTGCTAAGTGCTTGACGAAACTCTTCATCACCAACTTGTGACGAGAACATGGGATTGGTTTCGGAACCACCACCAACAGATTCTACCGTCAGCATTATTGCTTGAGCTGTAGTTACCGGCATAATGTTCTCCGGTACCATTCTATCCGTGCGGGCGGCTGAAGCGCATGCTTGCAAAAGATTTAGGGCAAGAATTAGTGCAATGATCTTGATTCTTGAATTCATCAATTATTATTCCTTGTACAAATAAGCAAGATCAAGGCGTACGTTTCTAGAGCATGAGTGGAGCTTAATACAGCGAGATATGACCACTTCATGCCTAGTCGACCAATCAAGCTAAAATTTATAACTCAATTTAGGTCTCAATGCATCTCGTGGCATACTCGTCCTGCATGACCACAATTTTTCCTTTCGATTCTGCGATAGCTACCTCATGGTCTCCTGTTAGGGCGCCGACGCCTGGGATGAGTATAAGATTTAGCGCGATATCCCAATTCCTTTGCGAAATTTGTTGACCGGACAAGGTCTCAAGACTGCTAATTTCTTGGTCAATCTGCATTCTCAAGTTAGGGCAAGGCATGGTGGTATAAGGTACCCGGGATACTGCTGCAGGCTGGATGTTCGACGGGTTGGCTGCGCAACTTAAAAGGGTCAACATCAACATGATCGACAGGCTTGTTTTCATTGCTATTTGCTCGTTTTTTGTTCTGGTAGCTGATCCATATGAGTCCGACTAGCACTCAATGGTTTTTCATTGGGCCAATTAGCGCGCAATCGAGTTGTATGCATTGGCGCAAACAGCACATTAGCAGAGCACACGTATAAGGGTAGTAGCCAAATGGCTAGGTTGCGCAGCTATTAATTGACGCGACACTGCGCTCAACATCTAGTTAAGCTCGGAAAAGGTTCCGAGCACGACGCGAAATAACGCCCTCAGATTCATCTACTTACCAAGTTTGGTCCAAGGAAATTTCGATAAAAGCTCGGTATTTTGTCGGTTTTGACGGAATTTTTCATATAATTAGACTCCGAACAACGGGCTTTTAGCCGGTATAAGTGGCGGACTATGCATCCGTTACTTGGCGCTTCCGCTATCAGCCCCTCCCGAATAAGCTATCCTGCAACGCGCCCCACCCCGTGCGCTCTATGACTTATAGGCGATGCCAGCGGCTATGATCTGCATGTGGCAGGCCTGCGGATACAAGAGCCTTGCCATTGATGCTGCGATGGCGAGCCAGCTTTTATTGCGTTATATGATCCATAGGTCATATCATTGATTCCAGGTTAGAAGCGGGCTATCAATATAAGTGCCTGAATCATTAAATTTGCTTGGCGACAATCCTGGCTCCGCTGGATCGCCAAATAAGAAACAGGGTTTGGGACAATGCGCTCAGCTACATTCCTACTGGTAACAGCCATGGCCCCAGCTATCGGGGTGGCTCAGGATGTATCGCGAGACGCTTACTTTGGTGAAATATCTCTCTCGGCTGGCTTCGACGATGACCCTCGCATTATTGAAATGGTGGCAGGCGGGTCCGTTAATCTAATTGAGTCAACACAGTTTGACTGCAACGGGTTTGTCAGCGAGGCACCCGACTATCAAATTGACTACTCAACCGGAAATACCACCTTTGAACTTAGTTTCTTTGCAGTATCCGAAGTAGACACCATATTGCTAATTAATACTCCCGATGGGAAATGGCATTGCAATGACGACTACGGCGAAGGATTTGGCTTAGCAGCAGGGATTACGTTCGAGCAACCACTTGCTGGTATTTATGACATCTGGGTCGGAGTCTACGACCAGAGTGATGCCTTTTCTAAAACTGAACTATATATCACTGAACTGGGGCGATTACTCAATGAAGCTCTGGCGGAAGATATTCCCTCATCAGATATTTCGCCGAACGGAACGCCACAGATCGCAGGCTCTGGAACCGCATTCGCTGTTACTACTGAAGGACACTTGGTTTCAAACTATCACGTAGTTGCAGAATGCAGCTCTCTAAGCTTTCAGCTACCCGGAGCGCTTCCAATTGAAGCCACCATAATTTCCACGAATGAAAGTTCTGACTTGGCCCTGCTGAAGGTTGATAGCGCCACTACGCCAGCGCCATTTAGGGATCAAGGCAGAATTCGACTTGGGGATGAAATTGTGGTTTACGGTTTCCCGCTTCTTGGAGAGCTTTCTTCAAACGGAAACCTGACCAGTGGCCTGGTAAGTGCGCTGACAGGCTTAGGTGATGATTTATCGACGTTTCAGATCTCAGCACAAATTCAACCCGGAAATAGTGGAGGACCTGTCTTTGATCGATTCGGAACAGTTGTGGGCGTGGTCGTCTCGACAGCAAACCAAGACTACTTTGCTCAGCAATCCGGGAATATTCCTCAGAATGTAAACTTCGCAATCACGTCTGACATTACGCAATCTTTTCTGAGATCCAACAATATCAGATACGAGGTGTCCGCAAGTCCAGAGCCGCTCAGTACAGCAGACATTGCTGAGCAGGCACAAGCCATGACGGGCGCGCTGCTCTGTTATCGCTAACAACGTAGACGTCCCAAGCTAATTGCTTCCAGTTAACCACCTACTACAGATTCAAGCTGTTGCGTTTTTTACCGTAAAGTGAGGCAAGGGCCCACGATTCGCGAACCGAGAAGTTATGGAGTGAGTATGGCAGACGACAAGCAACAGGAAACAGAGCGCCTGGAAGTGCTCAAGAGGTATGAGATTCTCGACACTCCCCCGGATGGCGCTTTTGACCGCGTAACGGCACTTGCGGCCCGCTTTTTCCAGGTGCCGATCTCTACAATCTCTCTTGTCGATGAAGATCGCATTTGGTTCAAATCGAGGTTTGGATTAAACGTAACGGAGACCGAGCGCGCTCCGGGTTTGTGCGCATCAGCCATATTCAGTGATAAAGCCTACGTTGTCAAAAGGGCGATTGATGATCCCCGGACCTTGTCGAACCCCCTGGTCGCCGGCGTGCTGGGTCTGCGTTTCTATGCGGCAGCGCCGCTCGTGACTCACGATGGTTACAGGCTTGGTACGATGAACATCATCGATTTCCACCCCAGAGATTTTAGTGACGAAAACGAAGCTGCATTGGCTGATTTTGCCGGTCTCGTTATGGACCAGATGGAAGTTCGTCTCGCCTCACAGAAGGTCATCGGCAGCCTGTCGGCGCTGCTTAAAACGGTCCCTGAACTTGGCATTGACGATATCGTCAAAGTCTGTGGGTGGACAAAGAGGATTCAGATAGACGGGGCGTGGTATTCTTTTGATGAGTTTTTGTCCCGAAAAATCGGGTTGCCGATTACTCGCGCCACACTTCCCGACGCGGCCAATGATTGATTCAAACGCAACAGCCGGATATACCCAGATTGCGAGACCACTTGGGCGCCACTGACACCGGTCTGGCTAAGTAGGTAGAAAGCGATCAGAATATATTGTGGTCAAGTAAATGACGAATTACAGACAGGAGCGCATCATGACAACCACGTTTTCGATACGCGTATTGACCCTTTTCAGCGCCATGGCTACCGCGCTGGCCAGCGCCACAATACATGCGCAGCCTGTTCCTCCGCTCACTATCATTGATGGTGGTTATGCTGAGCAGTGCTCGATGGCGGCGCGCAACCCGCAGGCAGCGTCCGGGGTTACAATCACTGGATCGCGAGTAATCATTTCGCCCATACAGCTCTGTACGCTAGCAATACAGGAAGGTGGTGAAGCAGCGAACAGGGCAGAAAGCTATAACAATCGTGGTGTACTCCACTTTGCAGCTGGCAACTTTGATGATGCCCTGGCCGATTTCACCGAGGCTGTGCATCTGAAGGACACGCTTACGTTTGCTCACATCAATCGGGGCAATATCTTTAACCTGCGTGAACAGTGGGCGCAGGCCATCAGCGCCTTCGATCGTGCCATTGAACTGGGTATTCAGCCCGGGCCCGGGCGCGCCGGAGGAATAGCCGAGTCGCCGGAGTCGCGGCAGGCAAGTGAGGCCAGGGCGGTACGTGAGCTGGCGAGGGCCCATTTCAACAGGGGTATCGCCCACGAAAACCTGGAACAGCTCCGCGAAGCCTATCGCGACTACCTCAGGGCATCGGAACTGGCACCCGAATGGGAGGAGCCGCGCCGGGAGTTGGAGCGCTTCGAGGTTGTCAGGTGATGAGTCCCACCAGTTACCACGGCGGTTCATACTGGGCGAGGTCGGTGTCACCTGACCGGGATCCCCCTGCGTAACAATTTTCCACTGGCCGCTCCCGACCTGTCCCCGATGCCCAGTCGCCTGGCTTGCGTACGCCCCAAAGTCCGATCTCCTGGCTCGAAAATCCGCAGCTCACCGTGCCCCGTAGCGAGAAATACAGGCACGCCCATGGATTCCGCAAGTCGCGTGTCGGTCGAGGAGAAATAGTTGCGGCGCCAGTGCGCGGACCCATGTGTGTGCCATATGGCAACCAACTGGCTGTCCAGCGGCATTCGAATACGGGCAGTGATGCGATCTCGGGTGGGGTCGCCAACACTGACGGTATATCCGAAGAATATTTCACCGTTGATGGTCTGCCGGAAAATGCCTCCCATAAACTCCCGGTCCTCTCGCACGGACACTGGATTGTGACTCCTGCTGGCATCAAGAACGGCATCAATTACCGAACCATAAATCGCTGGATGACATGTGTCGGCTTTGGCAGAGGCTGCATTGCCGATGACGGTGACCAGCATAGTCACGGCCGTGAGTGTAATTAAGTGTCTGTTTGGCATTTCGCGCTCCTCCGTTTGACGGAAGGATCACGCGCGCCGGAACACAATTCCTGAGCAAAACCTTAAATATACTCCCGAATCTTTTGGACAGCTTTGGTAAACCTTCGGAGGCTTAGTGATTGGCCTTTTTGGCTAAAAACTAGTCTCCGTCGCCACTGGCTGTCCGGCTACTTTGCGTAACTGCCTGTTCCCGCGTGGATTGGCTCTTGGCACAAAAACTGCAAATGCAAAAAGACGCAATAGGCAAGAACGTTCTGGAGATACCCGCAGAACGGAAACCTGAAACCTGGAATCAAGAGCTGCCACTACGGCACCCAAGAAAGCAGATGAAAAAGTTGCCATGACCACTCAAGAAACAGAAATGCAATTCACTGGCGAAGGATACACGTTGGGTGTCTGGCGGGTGTGGCCTGACAACGGCATCCTGGAAACTGACGGACATGCGGTACACGTGGCACCAAAAGTGATGGAGGTGTTGATGTGTCTGATCAGAGCCGAGGGGTGCCTGGTCTCCCGCGACACGCTACTGGCGTCGGTATGGGCGGATGTAGTAGTCAATGAAGAGGTCGTGACACGGGCGATATCTGAGTTGCGTACCTTGCTCAGGGATGTGGGACGGCCCCGGCGGTACGTAGGCACCATCCCAAGGAAGGGGTATCGACTGCTGATGAAGGCGGTGCCGGTAGAAACTCAGCCAGGAGCTTCGCAACATCACGAGGCAAAACAGGATGTAATTGACAATGCTGAAACTCGAAGGCGCCTGAACCTGGCTTTGCCCGCCGGCTTCAGGCTGGCCGGGCGCATTGCTCACCGGGGAGCTGCGACGACCGGATATATCATGATGTTCTTGCTGTTGCTTGCTCTGCTGTTCCAAACCGATAGTGACCCCAGTCCCCGACCCGGCGCCAGCACCGATATCGAATCTGCAGCGCTATTTGATCTGCAGTTCATCCAACCGGGTCAGCTTGTGAGCCTGGTACAGCGGGCATTAAATTTTATTGACTAAGAACGATTTCAGCCATCAGAGATTAGTCGGGGATTGAGGACCATGAAAGATGCCAGCAAATTGATGTGGACCCGTATTTATCTTTACCAGGTGCAGATTTTGGTGTTTCCCATGGCACCCAACTGGGCTTCGTGCTGAGCCACGAGGAAGAGCGCCGCCTGAGCGAGTGCGCCCATGCGATTGTTGCCGCAATTCAGGCTACTGCGGGCTTTTCCCACTATACCCTGGGTGATGTCGGTCCAGAAATGGCCATCAGCTTCTGCGGCTGGACAACCCGAAAGGCAGATACAGTGGACAGGTGCTAATCAGGCTGGTGATTACGAAGACGACCGCCAGAATACCCAGGATGATGGCGGCCAGCCCGGAGAGGTTTCCGGTGAAAATCAGAATGGCGATGATGGCAGCGACCACCAGGCGGATCGTTCGATCCACTGTTCCCATGTTCTTTTTGAGTTCCATGACTTTCTTTCCTTAGCGACGGATTATTCGGTGATCACTGCATGATCAGGGCAAGCCCAAAGACCAGGCAGACCAGATCGACTTGTACCAGCATACATCTCCTGTTTTTCATTTCCGTTGATCCAGATCATGCAGCCACCGAGAATCCGTCCGGACAACTGGCCTGGGCCGGTAATTGCCGGTAACCGCCTGCCCATCACCAAGGGAAACTTGCGCAACATAGTCAGGGATTGTGTGAAGGCACAACAAAGAGTTAAAGTGATTCTGCCCATGTATTGCGGTATGTTACCGAGCAGATCAATGCCGGTGCTTGACAGGGTATTTTGTGCTGGCTTCAATTAACTCACTCGTGACCGATACGGGAATAAAATGACCAAAATATCATCTCTTCTGACAAGTCTGACCTCCTTCACTGTACTGTTAGTCAGTTTGCATGCCACCGCCCAGGAAACCCATCCCATCATTATCAATAACGATGACATAGGCTTCTCTCGCAAGGACGGTGAACTGACTGTGCCCTACGATCCGGTTGCCGCATTCGACCAGCACACGATTGCTGTTGCCGACTGCTCGCAATTCAAGGTCGAACTGAAAGGGCTGAGCTGGTGTTTTTCGACAGCTGAAAATGCGCAGGCTTTCAGCGCCGCCACAACCGCTGAGGGAGAGAACCACTACATACCCTTCGGCGGTGGTCACTGCGCGCTGGGGCTGGTGTTTAATAATCTGGCCGCACGCGGCGATCCCAGAACCGCCGTACGCATAGGCAACCACCTGGTATTGAATGGCAATTTCGATGTGCGTGCCCGTTTTCTCACTGACACAAACACAAATATGACACAGGCGGCCACGAACTTTCAGTCTGCGATCAGCGAAGGCAAGCTTATCGATTGACCTATTCACGCACGTACTGTAATTCCACATTTTTTCAACAAGTTTTGATCTAGATCGTAGTCGGCAACCAAGATTCTGTTTAGAATAAGGAATATCCTTATTCCGAAACTGCATATCATGAAAATCGGTCCCGGCTTTCTGCTTGTTGCACTAGTACTGACTTCCACGGCTGCTCACGCGCAACAGAACCAACCTTCTATCGAGCAGCTGCTGGAAGAGCCATTCCTGGACGACTACTACTCCAACGTCGTTTATGGCTACGAAATCATCACCGACACTCAGACAAACGCCAGCCGCTATGTCGGCAACAGCCTGCAGTGCAGCAACTGTCACCTGCAGGCGGGCACGCTGGAAGACGCCTTGCCATTGAATGTGGCAGGCATGTATCCCAAATGGCGCGCCAAAAACGGCAAACGCAACGGTATCGGGCTGCGTATTCGGGAGTGTTTCCTCTATAGCATGGACGGCATCATGCCGCCGGAAGATGCACCGGAAGTGCTGGCTGTCTCCGCCTATGTTACCTACCTGTCCCAGGGCCAGGTGATGGGTGCCGAGCCGGTTGGACGCGGCGTACCCACACTGCCCGACACCGGTTACGACCCCAACCCGGCCAATGGCCGCGCTGTGTACCTGGCGCAGTGCTCAAGCTGCCATGGGGAAAGAGGCGAAGGCACAGCAGGCATGCCCCCGGTGTGGGGATTGAATGCCTATAACAAAGGCGCCGGGATGAATGACATCCAGCAGGCCGCCGGCTTTATCTGGGCCAATATGCCGCTTGGCAATGGTAAATCTCTCACTCATCAACAGGCGCTGGATGTGTCGGCTTATCTGAATTTGCAGGTTCGTCCGGCTGACCCCAGAGACAGCAAATTCCTCAAACTACTGGAACACCTGTTAAATTGATTCGTCAACTGCTGGCAGAGGCTACGCCGTCATTTAGCTGGAGCGCCCGACCAGGCAACTGGCGTATTGAGGTGTTCGCCGGCCTGGTGGGCGCCATCCTGGTCATACCGCAGGGCATCACCTTCGCCTACCTGGCCGGCCTGCCGCCTGAGTACGGTCTGTACTGCGCCATTTTTGTCACACTGATCTGCAGCCTGCTCGGCAGCTCCTCAATGATGAGTGGGCCGAACACGGCGGTAGCCATTCTCATCGGCGCTGCCGTGCTGCCGCTCGCCGGTCGTGGCAGCCCGGTGTACATCGATTTTGTATTTCTGCTTTGCATGATGGTCGGCCTGATTCAACTGGTCTTCTGGCTGGCACGCGGAGCGCGCATATTTCAGTATCTGTCACCTGCTGCAATTTCCGGCATTTCCGCCGGTGCCGGGTTTTTGATCATCATGGCATCACTGGACAGCATGCTTGATCTGTCCACCTTCAACACCACGTTTTTCTACGAAAAACTTTATGTTATCGCCAGTGACGCCAGGGACCTTGTCAATCCTTTCAGTCTTGCCATAGGTCTGACCACCATAGCCGGCGGTTACCTGGGGCGCCGCTATTCTCCGCGCTATTTTATTATCATTGCTGTCAGCGCGGGTTATCTTTGCGGCCTGCTGGTCGCCTTTATCTGGCCACAGCCGCACACCGAACTTGAATACCTGGGGCGTATGCCCCTGCAGTGGTTGCCGCTCACCATACCGAACATCAACATGGACTATTTGATGATCAGTATAAATCTGATTCCCTACGCCATCACCATCGCCTTCATTGGTCTGGCGCAGTCGCTGGTGATTGTCCGCGAGCTGAAAATGGAAACCGATCAGAACATCAATCTGGACAAGGAAGTCTATGCACAAGGCATGGCCAATTTCCTGGCACCGTTTTTCTCCAGCTTTGCCGGCGCCGGCAGCTTCAACCGGACCCGTGCAAACCAGAGCCTGGGCGCGACGACGCCTCTCTCCGGCATCGCTGCTGCCGGGTTTGTGCTGATTCTTATTACATTTCTGGGCCCGGTACTGACCTACATGCCAATGGCCGCTATGTCAGGAACGCTGTTCATCGTCGGCGCTGACATGATCAAGTGGCGAGACATCAAACATTACGCCCAGGTCCGTTCCGAACTGGCCATTTACCTTGCCACCTTCATAAGCATCATGTTTTTCGGTTTGGCTGTGGGCGTAGTGGTCGCTGTATTCCTGTCAGTCAGCGTGTTCATGCTGCGTATCAGTCAGCTGGAGCTGAAAGTGGAGCCGGGTGACGCAGGCTTGGTGCTCAAGGTTAAAGGCGCGCTGTTCTATGCGTCAGTGGCGCACCTCACAGAAAGATTCCATAGCCATGCCGGTGAGAACCTCACCGTTGACCTGCAATACACAACGCATATCGATCAGTCTGCGGTAGATTTTTTCATTCGCGAATCCCGACACATGACCGCCCACGGCCACAAACTGACACTTTTAATCAACGACAGACAACGCAAGTTCCTCGAAAAACTGGGCGCAAGCACAGAACTGGAGCTTGTGTCCCTGTGACTTTCGAGCTCCATAAATTTAATGCCACAACAGGAGAACATCATGGAAAATACCGATCAGAACAAACTGGCGCGTCGCCGCTTGTTAACCACCATGAGCGTAGCCGCCGTTGCCGGGCTGGCCGCCGGCGCGGGACCGGCGCCCGCACAGGCGCAGTCGCAGACACCGGGATTTCAACCCGCGCGCCATGACAAGGACGCATGGCTGAACGAGTTGCCGGGCAGTCATCGCGTTTTCATTGACTCATCAACCATGGCCGGCGGACCGGCCGGCCTGTGGTACGCCAACAACATGATCAGTGCCCACGAAGAGGAGTACGATGGCGAGGCCTCTGATTTCGCCATGGTGGTCTGTTTCCGCCACATGTCGACACCCTATGGTTTCGATGATGGCATCTGGGCCAAATACGGCGCCATTTTCAACCGCAGCGCCGACCCTGCGCCAACACGCAATCCGTTAAGCACGCCCAGTGCATCCAGTGGCCAGAACAGCATTGCCTCTTCGGTGGCACGAGGTGTCAATTTCGCCATTTGCGGCAGGGCAACCCGGCGCTTTGCCATGGCCATCGCGTCTGCGACGGGTGGTAACGCTGATGACGTGTTTGCGGAGCTCACGGCGGGCGGGGTGCCCAACAGCCACTTTGTCCCGGCAGGCGTACTAACAGCAACGCGGGCACAGGAATACCGTTACAGCTTCCTGTATGCCGAGTGAGTAGTCATGAGTACTTTCAAGGCACCCCATAGGTAGGCGCATAAGGTACACCATCGGCTTCCGCGCGACGCGCTCCTGCCAGAATGCCGGGCATGGCATAATTGCCCTCATGGCAGGCGTACTCGTAAATGGGTTCGTCACTGCGGTTCATCGGTAGTTCGCCGCGCCAGGGCTGTGAATAGTTTTCCGGGTCACTGACAGTGAACTCATAAAGAATGACATCGTCGCTGACGCGCGTAAATCGCTCGGTGACATGCGCCTTTGTTGAGGCGTAGAAACGATGAGTCAGGGAGGAACGGAAACTTTGCTGCGGATGGAAGTTGGTGGTCTCCACCACAAGCGTGTCGCCCTCGTAGTGGCCGATGGAATCGCCCATCCAGTCGTATGTCGGTGGATCACGGAATTCGCTGTTGAGACGTATGATCCGGGCATCGTGATTCATTTCCGCCAATAACACCACGTAGTCGCGATTCTGAACGATTTGTGTATTGTTGTTATAGGACACCGGTAATTTTGGTGGGCCGGCAGTGGAGCCAAAGCCCACCAGGCAGCGCTCACCCATGGGCCGCACTTCAGGACCATCGTAGCTCTCGCGTATCAGCATCGTGGAACGATGATTGGCCATGCCGGTTTCATTGTAGGGCAGGCGTCCATCGGCCGGATCGATAAGAATGGATGAGCGGATTTCGCCCCGCACTACCGCCAGCCGCTCGCCCGGATCCATCCAGAAATTGTTGTAGCCTCCAACGTTCACACCCTCGCGGGGTGCATCGCGATTTGGATCGCTAGGTGCTCCCGCCGCAAGATTGCGGGCTTTGACTGAAGCCTCAAACTGTTGTGCTTCCTCAGCGCTCAGTACCAACTTGCCTTCATAGCGGGGATGACGCTCCAGGGTGGTCTGTGTGGCGATCGACCAGACACCTTGCAGATCGGGGGCGTCCCAAGGCGTGCGAGGGTTTGCATAGCCGGGATCCGACTGAGCGAGGCCGTGTGGCATAAAGCCCAGGCATATAAGAGTCGCCAGGACGCGAATCAAAGCACTGATGCGGTTGAACTCGGGCATACGCGACTCTCTATAATTCTGTTATTGAATTAACGTCGGGGCCACGGGCCAACACTGCAAATGCCCGGAATCCGGTCATAACACATTAGCACAATGAATCTTCTAATCAATAGCGGTACTTTCTGTGGCACAGGCGCGTTCCTGCGGCCTACCTGAAGCGGAAATCAGGCCGGGTTTCTGTGATTCCAGTTCCTGTACGTCTAATCGTTTGCTGGATTTTTCCCTGCCACATGATCGGCGTAATAGCCGCCGCGCTGTCCCAGAGGTTTGTCTTCGCCGGTCGTGGTATCCCGGCTGGTCTGGTGTTCTGTCTCTGCATTGATTTCTGCACCGAGCAAAATAACGAACCCCGTAAGAAAGAACCACAGCATAAGAATGATGACTGCAGCAAAGCTGCCATAGGTTTCATCAAAGCTGCCAAAGTTACTCACTAAAAAACTAAAAAGCAGTGAACCTGCGAGCCACAACGCGGTAGCAACAATAGCGCCTGTGCTGGTCCATCTTAATTTGGGGCTTTCCCGATCGGGTGCAACTTTGTAAACGACAGCCAAGGCAAGCATGACTACCACGGCCAGTATGAGCCATACCAACACCTGGAGAGTTCTTTCGAGTAGTGAAGGCAGATCGATGGTATCAATGATGACAGGAAAAGCCGCAAGCACTGCGATAGCAATGAGCAAGACAAGAATGCTGCCCAGGGTAAACAGGACAGTAATACCATTCGCCCGCAAAAAACCACGCTCGTCCTTTTCATTATAGGTAATATTCACGCCTTCAAAAATTGCCTTTGTCCCTTTGTTCGCGCTCCAAAGACTAAGCATTACACTCAGGAACAGACTCCAGCCCAGTGAGGATTCTGCCTTCGCGGCTTCGCGTTGCAGCACACTACCAATCATCTGGCGCGCCTGCTCAGGAAGAACATTAGTCAGTTGATTGACTTGTTGCTCAACCTGAGCCGTATCCATTACCAACCCATATATGGACAGAGCGGCCGCCATAGCGGGAAAAAGAGCCAGGAAAAAATAGAACGCAATTCCTGCTGAAACGATGGAAACATGATTTTCTTTCAGTCGCTCCTTTACGCGTGAGGCGATGTCTTTCCAGCCCCTCATCGGCAGGTGAGAAGGCTTGTCGGCCTCACGGCCCCTTTCGTCTGTCGAAGTGTCGCGCATAACGATAAATTCCCGGTAGAAAGGTAACGTTTACGCTAGTGCGGCAGACTGCGACGGTCTGTTCGATGACACACGTAATTTCGGTGCGGGTCATGGGCAGGTGTCTGGCGAACAGACCGAAGCTCATTTACTGCTGCTGACCTCCACGTTTGCCCACATGCTGTCCGCGCCGACATTGGCATCGTCGTCGGTGAGGAACACAATCCGGTCAAAACCGCCGGTAAAATATTCCCCGACGGGAATGTCGTAGCGCCTGACGCCCGAACCCGCCACATAGTCATTGTGTGCCTGCTCTCCAAAAGTCTGGCTCCCAAGAAGCTGAATTGTTGTGTTTCTCGACACCGATTCGCCGTTGGTAAACATGATGGCGTGGATCTCACCCTCGGTTTCGGCCGAGAAGTCAAACTGCAGCCGAGTGTCGGGGGCGATGATGAAATCCCTGACAACCTGCTCCCAGGACTGGCTCTCCTGCAGTAGCGTCATGCCATCCGGTGAAAGCGTGAAGTCACCAAGGTCCTGCTGCCCCGTCTGGAACCCCGACCAGCCCGTCGCAGCGAAGTCGAGAAAATCATTTGCAGGCGCATTTTCCGGCGACGTTACAGCCTGATCCTCCGGAAACTGCTTGTGGTATTGATATGTACGTCCTTCGAAATCGCCCCGCCAAGCGCCCCAGCTGCCGTAGGGAGTATTTCCGCCAATACCATCCTCGACGTACCCGACCGCGTGCTGTATGAGGTCATCCCGGCCAAACTGCATCCCAAACTGTATCTGTGGGTCCACCAGCGTCAGGGATGTTTTGGATGCTTTTGCATTTACTTCACTCGATTTGGTACCGGTATAGTACCCAAAGTTGCTGAAGTTCTTGTTCCATTCCAGATAATCCTGCATCACTCGCTCAAGCTCAGGGTCTGGCGGGAACTCGTTATACAGATTGATAAACCCGCGCATCAGGTAGCCCACCTGAAACGCAGCGGTTCGACCGTCGGTGGTGCTGCTGGATATACCGTGCGGCTGTTTTACTCTTGGGGCGTGGATATTGCCGACATATTGCTGCAGCAAGTCACCCAGCCGCGCATTTCCTGTGACCCGATACGCGGCCAGCGCGACATCCAGTGCCTGACCTTCGGCGCGGTGCGAGCGATCCGGATAAGGGTCCTGACTCTGCAGATAGATCTGTTTGAACTCACCCATAAAGTCATACCAGTCTCTGAGCCACAGGTTGGCGCTCATAAGGTAGGCATGTTCAATATGGTAGAACCACGCATGCTGGTCGTCTCTGGGGTGCGCCATTTGCCGGGTGTCCGCGAGATACTCCCGCTTAAGCGTACTCACCCCGTGGCCTTTAAAGCGACGCCAGCTGGAGCCCCCATATGGGTTGGTAGAAAGCGCTAACAGACCAGAGTCCTGCTCATGGTTGTAGCCGTCCATCCACTGCGGACGGATATTGATTTCCGCTGCCGCTGCATCCTGAGCCGCGAAGTAATCCGCCGGATCACCGCTGGCCATGAACTGCGCTCTGGAGTAGGCAAACCCGCCGGCTTTCTTGGTGTCTATTTTCCGGTCCAGGTCCAGACCAAAATTATCCTGCCCAAATGCATATTGGCCATTGGCGCTAACATCGTAACTTTGTGCACTGTAGCTAGGCGTGCGTTTGTCTCCCTGATGGGCAGTAACCGCCATCGCCCCGCCCATATCCAATGTGACGGCGGTATCGGCATAGTACTGTTGCGGCAATACTGCTACCGGTGGGTACTGAAAGGTGCGGGCCAGCGCCCGGGCATTTTGTTTCTCCTCATCACTGACACCGAAATCAAACAATACCTCCCGGTAGCTATGTTCCATATCATCGAGCCAGTACAGATGGGCCTTGGAAAACTCTGCATCCATCAACTGGCTTGACCAACGCGGCCATAACTCGACTGCAACGCCATTTTCATCGGCCTGTATACCACTGGGGAAACGCTGCCAGAAGTCGCGCAACACCGCAGTCGTGTTAGCTGAGCTGACCACACCCAAGGGCAAACTATCAATCACATCAGGCAAACGCTCCCCTGCCTTGACGTGCTGTAATGGGGTGGCCGCATCAGCGTCTTCCAAAACCAGTTCATGGCCCTGAAAATACATTGGCGCGCCCAAGGGGTCGTTCTTAGGCGAGTTCTGCAGCTGAAAATCCACTTTCAGCAAGCTGCTGTCCGCATACATGTAAAGCCGCAATGCCCAACCGTGCCGCACCTCACCATTTTGACTGATGATGGCCGGGGAACTGGCCCTGAGCACCGCCCTCATTGGACCTGATTCTTCAACTACCACAGTAATATCGTCGCGATCGAAGGAGCCCCAACCCTGTCCTTCTTCATCGTAAAATCGGGACAGAAGCTTGCCAGTGGGAGTCTGTATACTGAAAGGCGCGCGGTTAACAGTGATCGCCAGCTCGGAGCTGCGCATCACCAGTTCCTGTGCTGTCTCGATCACCTCGACGCCACCCTGGGGCTCAACCTGATCAGCGCTTTGATGCAGGCTGAAACGGGCGATGCCCGACTGCGCTGTGCCCGGACTGTGCGCTGAAACATCCACATTAAAATGCGCAACGATATGTCGCAAGGAGTTGTCTTTACCCCACCAACGGTTCAACACCTCGAACTGGGCCGGGATCACCTGACCCTGTTGATCCTTGATGACAAAATCGCCAGCGTCCTGGTACTCACCCTCGGGCAACGGAAATACTGTAGACACCGGATAGCCGGCCGCACCCACTGCCGCATTTTCCTTGACCTGGAAAGACGTCAACTCAGCGTCGTGGGTCTGCAGCGCGAAAGTCTCTCGTTTTAGGGCGGGTCTCTCCATGCCAGACAGAAAATGAAGCTGCGCCAGAACGCTTGCGGTCGTGCCTGCACTTTGAAGCTGATCTCCAAAGGGGCCGCCCGTCAGGTAGACGGTACCGTCTTTAATGCCAATGTATGCGCCGGTAGCAGCATAGTGACGATAGATGAACCCATCTACGAGGCGCAGCGGAGCGGTGAACTCATCGGTGGGAAACAGATCGGGATAAGTCGCTTCGGCCTGTGCGAAAACATCCTCCACCTCGTCGATGATCATTGTTACGTCACCTCCTGACCCACAGGTGATGTCATCGCTGATTTTGATATCAGCCAGTTGCCCGAGAAACGCTCCCTCGTGATCCAGGATATTTATTTCACCGAAGTCCGCGGTGATATCGGAAAGGGCCAACTGCACGCCTGCGTCGCTCGCGGTCCACAGGGCTTCCGAGGCGTTATACGGATTTGATTTTGGATCGGTCAGGATATAATCGGCGGCACAGAGCACGCCGCCGGGGGCCAGGACGATGCCACCTAACCCCCCTTCTGCCAACATCACATTCGGAGTATCGCTCTGGTGAGTCAGTGCGTAGGTACCGTGAAACCGCTCTGGGATCTCTACGGGTTTGCTATGGGCCGGTACTGCCAACGAGGCCGCCAAGAGCAAAATCAGTGATTTGGGCAGAAACTTTCCTGGATAATACATGGGTACTACTCCATATTCGTAGGATTTTAAAAATGCGCCAGACCTTCCGGCCAGGATAATCAGGCTGGTGGAAACCTCATGGAAACGGGTTGTAAGAATTGAGAAGAGGGTCGTGGCGCTTACGCAATATTTGAGCAATGTTTGTGCCATCTTTAAATTCAGTGAAGTTTCAGTTATTTATAATTCTCAAGAATGGCCGGGCAGTCCGAAAGGTCAAATATTTGACCGCTTGGCGGGGCCAGGGACAGTTCATTTGACGCGACGTGGACATGCGCGTGGCTGCCATCAGCCAGGAAGTTAACGCGATGGGTTATAGTGCAGCTCCACGCTTTTACGCTATCATCATTCATTAAAGGAGCTTGAGCCGGCCGGTACCTAAGGACAGGAGGTCCGCAATGAGCAGGGAAACGGATGAGCTGATTCGACTGCGCGCAACCCGATTGGTGGGACCGCACGAAAGGCGGCGCCACGGGGTCGGGCCTTGACCGCAATATCCTTAGCGCCTACCACTGGCTGTGCGAAAAATACCGGCCGGGCGACCGTATTTTTTTGTTCGGCTTCAGCCGTGGCGCATACACCGCGCGTAGCTTGGCAGGACTGATAACCTGCTGCGGCCTGCTCGAACTGTCAGGCGAGGGAGTCGAAAATGGCTGGAAGAAGGTCACCCGAATATTCGAACGTGGCTACCGACAGCGCGGTATTCGCAGCCGCGAGGAAACCATAGCAGACTGGCAGGAACTGGGCTGGAAATTCCATGCAATTAGCGGGGACACGAAGATCCCAGTGTATATGGTGGGCGTCTGGGATACCGTCGGGGCATTAGGCATCCCGGACAATCTGGCGATCCTAAACTTGCTCGAATCCAGCGACGAACATGCTTTCCATGACGTGCAACTGAGCCCGCTGATCCAGCATGCACGCCACGCTGTCGCGCTCGACGAAATCCGCGCGAGTTTTCAACCAACGCTCTGGCAAGGGCCAAATAACGAACGCTTAAAACAGGTGTGGTTCCCGGGAGTACATTGCGATGTAGGCGGCGGTTATCGCGAAGCCGGACTGTCGGATGGCGCCCTGCAATGGATGATCGACGAAGCCACGGCGCTTGGGCTTGGTTTTAACACAGAGATGACAGAACAGATCGAGCCTTCTGAACGTGCTGTACTGCATGATTCCTACGTCGACATGTTCAAGCTGCTGCCCAACCAGCCTCGCAGCATCCCCGATCTGGATGATCCTGACAACGCGAGCGCACTTCATGACTCCGTCCGGAAACGCCGACGTTGCCCGCCGATTAGCCATGCGCCTTACCGAGCGACAGTCGAAAAATTGAGTAAAGATGAGACCCACACCTTCCCTGTTTTCGCAAGGAACCCGTGGAATCCCTCTGGACTGTATCTTGAGAAAGGCGTGAGATACCAATTTTCGGCGACAGGAGAATGGATCGATCGTAATATTGCCTGCGGCCCGGATGGCACAAACGATGGCAATTTCCAGCCCGCTGAGGCGTTGCATCTGATCAGCACCGCCATCGGCGAACTCGAAACCGTGTTCAAAAAACTGACTGGCAACAACGCGGCGGACTTCAAATTCAGCAAGCGCCATGACCGACTTCGCGGAGAACGGACGCCGTGGTTTTGCCTGATTGGCGCCATCGCGAACGGTGGGTGCAAGGAGACGGGCGAACCTGGCCGGCATGAAACCTTCATGATTGGCACGCAGTGTGAGTATACGCCGCAGGAATCAGGTTACTTTCATGCCTATGCCAACGATGCATGGAATTTCTATGAAAATAACCGCGGCAGTGTCACATTGACGGTCAAGCGCATCGACCTTTAATCGATCAGGGCGTCCAGCTGGGAAGCTGTTGCGGCTCAGCCGGCAGCGTGAAACGTGATGGGTCCGGCGAACTGTTATCAATCGACGTTAGCCGATAGCCTGTGCCCAAACGCAGAATGCCATCGCCGTGTTGCAATAGGTCATCGATGGCTGTCTGTGAATCACCCAGGTCAACACTCAGATAGGCCGCCATCATCCGGCTCCAGGTAGCCAGGGTGTCGGTCAGTTCACGCAACGTGGGGTCGCTCCCGAGCACGATTTCCTCTGTCTGCGGATTGCCGCGCTCGTTCGCGTACGTAATCTCGTACACCTGGCCGGAAATGCCCGCGACCTCCTCCTCGCGCCCAGTATCATTCATCTCCAGAACCTGGCCGAGGCCGTTGTCGAGAGTCATGCCCTGCGACTGCATCATCTCACCGGCCATGCCCCCCATCATGCTCATCATGGCGCCCAGGTCCAGCACCATCGGCCGTCCGCCCTGGTCAGTGACCATGTATATGCCGGTATCGGTCATGACCATGTAACCATCAAACTCTGGCAGTGCACTACCCATCCGCATATTGCCGTCATTAAACTCTATGGTGGTGCTGACACGATTGGCGCCGGAGCCGGCTTCCAGGACGGCGGTGCCCCCTGCCCAGCTCAAGCTGGAGAGAACGGTAAATGTCAGCCCGCCTATCAGTGCGCGTATCTTCATTTTTGTACTCCTCTTATATAGCCATCCAGTATGTAGTGCGGTTTTTGTAGATACACCAACAGTCGAGCCTGACAGGAAGTAACGACAGCTCCGCCCATGGCAAACTCAAGGGCGCTTCTGCTGGCCGGTCGAATTGTCGGAGTCGGCCTTATTCCCGGGAATGTTTACGTGCTTGCCCAGCGCCTCCCGGACATACAGCCGCTCTATCGCCACCATCATGGTAACAGCCAGCGGGGCAGCCATGACTATCCCTGGCAAACCGAGAAGCGTGCCGAAGCCGACAATTGACAGGATAGTCAGTACCGGCGGCAGGTGTACCGCTTTACGCTGTACCAGTGGTGTAATGAGATAACCCTCCAGTTGCTGTACGACCAGAAAAAGTCCGATCACCCAGAACAGCGTTTCCCAACCCTGCGAAAACGCGATCAGGATTGCTGGCGCAGCGGCCAGTATCGGACCCAGTACAGGTATGAATTCCGCCACGCCCGCCATGAACCCCAGGGCCAGCGCCGACGGCAGGCCAATCACCCACAGCCCGACAGACACCATGGTGCCGACAATAATCATGATGATCAACTGGCCACCCAGCCACTGACGTAGAGCGAAACCGATATTAACCATCGTGTCATGAATCTTTTCAGTATGACTGCTGGGCACAAGCAGCAGAAATCCGCGCAGGTAATCCTGTGGATTAATCGCCAGATAAATGCCGATAATTAGGATCAATACAATGCTCGTTATCGCCGCAATTGTGCTGCTGGCATATGAGGTTACCGTTCCCAGCAAACCGGTATCAGCAGAAACCTCCTCCAGCCGCCGGGTCATCCGCTGCTCAAGGTCCTGCATTCCGAGCTGGTCGCCGACGCTGGCGATGTACTGGGGAAGCTGCTCAACCAGGCTGGCAAACTGTTCACTGATCTGGAAGCCAACCAACAGCATAAATGCAACGGCCAGCAGGGCAATCAACGTCGTGGCAAGCACAAGAGACCAGGGCGGGGCGAGGGGTGTGAATCTCTCAATCTGGGCCGCAGCACTGCTCAAAATGGTGGCGAACAGAATGCCGGCAAACAGGTGCACCCACAGTCCGGCAAGCTGCCAAACCAGCAGTCCGAGTACCACTATCGCGCCCACGATAAACGAAATTTTTATAACATTATTAGGGCTTGGCGCACTGTTAGTCATCGCAACAGCATAAGCGGATTTTCTTCTGCTTCTCTGTACGGCACAACACACGAGTGCCAAACTCAGGAACGCGTATTTATGCCCCGTCCGGCAAGCGGTTGCACCATGAGCAGTAAAGGCGTACAAAAGCGATTATGCACACGATTTTTCAAACTGGCACCACTCGTCATGGAGGTTATATGAACATCAGCACAGCATTTTTCCTCACCGTGATCGCTACCGCCTCATCACTTGGCCTGGCGCAGAGTCTGACCGAAACGGCACCACCTCTGGACCAGTCAGCGTCCATCATTGCCGAAGTACTGCTCAACTTTGATCACTCGCCGACTGAAGAGCAGGAACAACACCTAAAGGAACTGATGGGCAATGAATCAGAGAGTGAAGCGATCCGAACCCTGGCCGCTGCAGTGCAGAGTTTTGAACATGCCGTACATCCCGATCACATCGATAAGCTCGAGTCGATTCGCGACAACGAATACGCCACGGCGCGTGAGAAAACACTGGCCGATGTGATTCTGGAACTGCGCCACAGGCCGGATGCCGAGCAAACGGCACGTCTTGCTGAAATCGACTAGTACCTCGCGACCGCGGGGCTCGTGTCGAAATATATTACAGTCGCGGAGAACCCCCGCACGAAGAGTACTGAAAATATACACGACCGCATACCCATGCTACTGAAATTTCGATGAAAATATATATATTGGAATCGTCGGTATGCTAGTTGCATATGCTCCTTGAGCGTTTCACGCCCGTCCAGCCGACAGGATGTTGCGTTCAAATAACGAAACAACCTTCAAGGAGCATACCGTATGAAAAAGCTTTATTTCATTGTATTGACAACCGCCACGTTGCTGGCTGGTTTTGCGGTCAGCAGCTTTGCTGCTCCGCTTCCCTCCGGCTGGACGTGCGCCGGAAACTGTGGCACCAACACAGCAGCCGACGGAGATGTTACATTGGCACCGGGTTTCAGTTCCTACCAATGGATTTCCACCAACGGAGGCGTAAACGGTGGTGGCACCCTGCCGGTTGGCTCCACGGGACTGGAGACCGACGGGTCACTGGCGAACACGCCGACGTTTTCTGTCAACTCCGGTGATGATCTGAATTTCTATTTCAACTACATTACCTCGGATGGCGACGGATTTCCCGAGTACGCCTGGGCAGGCCTTTTCTCCGGAGGCATTTTTGATTTTCTGCTTTTCAATGCCCGTACCACACCAACAGGTGATACGGTACCGGGGTTCGGCCTGCCAGGTTTGGGCGCGGGCGTCACGCTTGACCCCGCCTCCACGGCTATCATTCCCAACGAAACCGACTTTTCGCCACTGGGCGGCGACTCGGGCGGCTGCTGGGCTGCCGGCTGTGGCAATACGGGCTGGATCGAGATGGGATATACGTTCACAACCGGCGGAACTTACTCGCTCGGCTTTGGCGTGACCAATGCCAATGACACCGCTTTCGATTCTGCATTCGCCTTTGCCGGCGTTTCCATCAATGATGTTGTGATCGATCAGCCAAGCACGGTTCCTGTGCCGTCAAGCCTGCTGCTGCTTGGTATGGGCCTGGCAGGCATCACTTACAGACGCAGAAGGTCCATATCGCGCATCAGTGCCTGAAACGAGAGAGCGACAGCAGAGGTATCCCCCATCGAACCGTGTTCCACGGACTATACGATCGGGGGGGTACTATTCTGTTTTTCCCTTTTGCTTATTGTCTCCAGGCTCTGCGACAGTTAGATTGTGCGTTACGAAACCAGACAAGAGACCAGCATGAGCCAGACAAAGTTTCGAATGGGACGGCTCGATCACGTCCATATCCGCGTGCCCGATCGGGAGCTGGCGGCGAAGTGGTACGCCGATTATTTGGGCTTTGAAGCCGTCGACAAGTACGACTTCTGGGCCAGAGGTATTGAAGGCGGACCAGTGCAAATATCAGCGGATGGCGGAAAGACCATGCTCGCGCTGTTCGAGGCCAGCGAAGGCCACCCGATGGCCCCGCAGGTAACCGGGGTTGCTTTCAGCATCGATGCTGAGAGCTTCATCGATTTTGCCAGATCACTGCCGAACGGCATCAACGGCCCCTCCGGCCAGCCATTACATATCAACGACATTGTCGACTTCGACATGTGCTGGGCCTACAACTTTGCTGACCCATGGGGCAACCTTTTCGAGCTCAACTGCTACGATTACGAGCGCATCAAGGCAGACCTGATAGAGGCAGAAGGGGTTGAGCCGGTGCGCTACTGGCCGCGCGCGCTGTACGAAGAGTACAAAAAGTAATTTGCCATGCTAGCGACAGTGGCCGCCAGCATGGCGAATCACGTTCACTTCTGCGGGCAAATCAGGAACTTCTCACCGGTGTGCTTGGCGTAATACTGGCGCACAGTGTCAGCATTGAGCGCCTCCGCCAGAGAAATTTCATTGGTGTAATGACTGGCAAACGTGGTTTTCAGTTCTCGGGCAACGCGTGTTCTTAGCCGTGAAGCGACTTCCATGCCGGCTTTGGCCAGGAAGTTGGGCAGCAACCACCCACCGACGCCCCACGCCATGCCATAGGCACGCTGCAGCACGGTCGCTGAGGTATCCAGGTTCCCGTAGAGATAAACCTGCTTGTGCTTGACCGAGCCATAGATACTGTAGGCGCCCGGCGTGCGCGCCGCGGCTGCTTCCATGCAGGCAAGAATGTCAGACGCCAGCGTGCCGCCGCCGGTGGCATCAAATGCCAGCGTGGCGCCGGTGGCATGAATGGCGTCGGTCAGCTCAGCCGTAAAATTGTCCGAACTGCTGTTGATAACGTATTTGGCGCCCATTTCACGCAACAAGGCGGCCTGCTCGTCCTTGCGTACGATATTGACCAACTCTACACCGTCAGCCTGGCAAATGCGTACCAGCATCTGACCCAGATTGGAGGCGGCGGCGGTATGCACCAGTGCCGAATGGCCTTCCATCTTCATGGTTTCAACCATGGACAACGCAGTAAGCGGATTAACGAAACACGACGCACCATCCTTGGCGGTATGCCCATCCAGCAATGGCAGGCACGCGTCAGCGTTTACCACGCGGTATTGCGCATACATGCTGCCGCCCATCACCGCCACTACCTTGCCAGCCAGGCTTTCGGCGAGTTCCGAGCTTCCCGTCGCAACCACAGTACCCGCGCCCTCATTACCTACCGCCAGCGCCTGGCCCACCCGCGCCTTCATGACGCGCATGCCCTGCTCGGCAACCGGTGCCGTCAACACTGTATCCTTGCCTGAGCCAGTCGTGGTGGCGGCACTGATATCCGACCAGCCAAACATCACGCCCTGGTCCGACGGGTTGATGGGTGTGGCCTCAACGCGCACCAGTACCTGGTTGGCCTCGAGTGCTGGAATCGGCTTTTCCTGCAGGTCCAGGCGCAGTTCGCCAGACTCGGTCAGGGTGGAAAACATTTGCAGATTGGTCGTCGGTGTTGTCATGAATATCCCGTAGCTTCGTTGTGCGTGAATTGAGATCGATCGACGCAGCAAGTGTAACCGATATCGGGATGTGATGCCGACTCGTCCCGGGGCGACATTCGGGCCCCGCGGGGGCGGCCGCTAAAAGACTCTGCCTGCAGAAGTTACCGCAATCGGCCTATTGGGCACTTGCCGCCGGCCTTGCGATCTGCTTTTATTAATCCTTGCTTCTCTTTCCGGTGAGTAACTCACAACCAGAGTATCTTCGATGATCACGACGACCAGAATCTTTAAGTGGACTGTGCTGGCTTCACTGACGCTGCTTGTCATTGTGGCTCTTGTCAGCGTGCTTTCAGGCCGGCGCGATCACAGTGGAAGCTTCCCGGATAATCACGGTCAGGTAGACGCGAAGCTTTTTTCGGGTGAAGGCGCCAACCAACCGCTACTGGTCGGTCTGGGCGGAGCTGAAGGTGGCAATGCCTGGGCCAGCGACTATTGGGCAGCCCAGCGTGACGAGTTCATTTCTCAAGGTTACGCCTTTCTGGCCATCGGGTACTTTGGCGCGAACAATACGCCCCAGGAACTTGATCGAATCGCACTCGAAGGTATTTACAATGCGATTCTGGAAGCATCGAGTGATCCGGCCATTAACAGCCAGTGTGTCGCATTGATCGGTGGCTCCAAGGGGGCGGAGGCGGCGCTGCTGCTTGCCAGCGAATACCCTGATATTGACGCGGTTGTTGCCATGGTGCCTGGCAGTGCGGTTTTTGCAGGACACACCACGACAATGAATACCTCGTCCTTCTCCCTGAATGGAGAACCATTTGATTTTGTGCCGGTGCCATGGAGCGCTACTCCTGCCCTGCTCAAGGGCGATCTGCGCGCAGCATGGGAAGAGATGATTAAGAACGAGGAGGCCATGAATACGGCGGCCATCCCGGTAGAGACCATCAAAGGGCCGATATTCTTTGTATCGGCGACCCGCGATGAGTTCTGGCCATCTACCGAAATGTCAAATGCCATGGAACAGCGACTGACAGACGAGGACTTCCCTCACTATGTGGAACACCTGGCCGTGGAAGGCGACCATGCGTCCGTGCTGAACCACTTCAAGGAGATTGAATTGTTTTTGCAGGAGAGATTTCTGCAAGGTAATTCATCCGCTTGTTCCGGCTAAGTTTCCAACACTATCGGCGCTTCAGTCTGCTTACGGTTCTCGTGTTTCCCCCAGTTCAGAAACTGTAGTTGATACCCGCGAACAGGGAGCGCCCCATGCCAGGCACACCGATACCAAATGGAATACCGTTCATGGTCATGGTCGAGCCCTGCGCCACATAGGTACCGCCGGCTGGCAGATAGTAGAACTCATCCAGCAGATTCTCGACGCCCAGATCCAGACGAACCTGATCCCAGGTATGGCTCAGGCGCAGGTTGAAGATTGAGTAACTGTCGGTGCCCATCTCGTTACGGATGGCAGACACGTCATCCTTGTCACCGGCAAATACCCACTCCAGGCTGTTGTCCCAACCAGCCAACTGTTGGGACAGCGACAGCCGCCCTTGCATGGGAATGATATTATAGAGACCGGCGCCGCTATCTGTATTCTCTGCATCTATGTAACTCAGATTGCCAGCCAATTGCCACTGGCCGCTGGCGTTATTAAAAAGATTCGCTGACAGCGTCAGGTCGACGCCTTTAAGATCAGCCTGCTGGTTCTGGTATTGCAGCACATTGTACTGACCAGGACGCCACATGGCATTGGCCGCTACGGCATCTATATAATCATCAACCCTGGTGAAGTACGGATTGATGCTGGCCTCGTAGTTGCGGTCAGCACTGCGCCAGTTAAGGCTGCCGGAAAGCGTATGTGCAACTTCAGGTTCCAGGTTCAGGTTACCTACGTAACCATTGCCATCGCCCACCAGATTGTTCATCGAAGCAGCCATCATCCACGACGACCACGGGTAGGCTTCGTACAGGTTGGCCGAGCGTGTTTTCCGGGCTACACCCACCTCCATATTGACCTGCTCGTTGATTTCGTAACGTGTCAGCAGTGTCAGGTCAATATTGGTGTCGGAGGTTTTGCGGTCTGCATTGTTAAATGCATTGGCCTGCATTGCCTGCATGCCAAGGGCGTTCATGGCTGTCGAGTAACCCTGCACCTCGTCCGCATTGCGCACCACACGCTCGACGCGAGCGCCGTACATGACCAGCCATGCATCGCTCAACTGCAGCTCATGCTCGGCGAATAGAGCACTGCGATCACGTTGCCCGTTATTGATATTCTGGAAAGTGCCAGGTCCCATCGCACCGCCGGAGGCAGTCCAGTAATCGTCCAGTCTGAACTGCTGAAGATCAGCGCCCACACGCAACATGCCACGCGCGGGCAGCTCAATCTCCGCGGTCACACTCAGACCTGTATTCTGCGAATCAGAGAACATTGGCATGCCCGCCGCACAGCTGCCAGCAGGGTCATCATAAAACCGGATGGTATCGCAGGGGTTGCCACCCACGGCGTTGGTGCCATACCAGAACTGTCGGTCCGGGCCGAAATCCATGCCATGCTCAACCCGCTCGTGATAAACGCGGGTCTGCAATTGACCCCAGTCCATTTCGCGCTGCCAGTTAACATTCAAGCGCACCTGCTGATTGTCCAGCAGGTCCATGCGCTGATTGGGGTAAAGCTGGCTGGGCATATTCTGATAACCCAGTTGCGCGTCGATCAGGTTTTCGTCGGTGCGGTAGGCATAACGCAGGTTGTGGTTCTGCGTCTCATACGCAGTTGAGGCTACCTCGTCCAGCGGCAGGGTATGCCCTGGGCGTCCTGACTGGGTCGTGGTTTTAAAATTTTCTGCCGCCGTATAATTATCACCCTGGCTGTAGTTGCCACTGTAGCTGACAAAGGAAGTCTGTGTGCTTCGGCTGACCCTGACATTCGTACCATAGGCATTATTGTTGCTGCGACTGAATCCACCTACATCGCCTTCAACGACAGCAGTGTCGGAGAATGACGGCGCTTTTGACTCACTGATCACCGTACCACCGATACTGTCACCGCCGACACTGACCGGCGTAATACCGGCGAACACCGTCATCTGGCCTACATCACTGGGCGCCATGTAAGACAATGGCGGATTCATGTGATTGGGGCAGGCCGAGATCATGTCCATGCCATCCACCTTGATGCGCAAGCGATCATCCGACAGACCACGAATCATGGGCAAACTGGACACCGCGCCCGTCTGGTTGACGCTCACGCCCGCCAGATTAGCCAGCAGGCTGGCGGTGTCACTGGTTGAGGCTGACAGTCTTCTGACATCTGCTTCACTGATCGTTTTCAGGTGACCGCCGGCTGTGTGGCGCTGGCCTTCAATGACAATCTGTTCGATGTCAGCGGGCGGTTCGGCAGCAACGGCGCCGACAGCAACTGTTGACATAACAATCGCCATGGCGATCCGGGACATTCTGAATGCGTTGAGAGTAAGAGTTGTTGGCATCGTGGCTCCGCTATAACGATTGGTACATTTCCATGTCGTTATAGTGCAGCAACTTTGTCAAAGAGAAAATGCGACACATTGCCGCAGCGGATCATGACCATTCAGCCAGCTGTCGAGGCTGACCACACTTGCGGGGCGCAATTTCCTGACGGCGACTTACCCACCTGCTCCGGGGAGGGTTCCAGAGCATGCGGCAGGCCGACCTGCTCACCGTATCCGCTTTTCCACCAGATCAAACAGGCCCTGCACCAGCAGCGCGAGCACCGCAGCCGGAATCGCCCCTTCCAGAATCAGCGCCGTATTATCCAGGCGGATGCCGGTCAGGATGGGCTGGCCATAACCGCCGGCGCCAATCAGGGCACCCAGGGTCGCTACACCGACATTCATGACTGCAGATATCTTGATGCCGGAGAGAATTGAGGGGATGGCTATGGGCAGCTCGATACGCCTCAGTATCAGGGAGTTGGGCAAGCCCAGTGCCCGTGCAGATTCCATCACAGGTGCGGGGATCTGCCGGAGGCCAGCATGGGTGTTGCGAACGATGGGCAGCAGACTGTACAGAAACATGGCGACGATGGCAGGCAGGGCGCCGATGCCGAACAGTGGAATCATCAGCACCAGCAACGCCAGCGACGGGATAGTTTGCAGAATGCTGCTGATGCCGAGTAGCAGCGTTTCCAGGGCCCGCACCTTGGCCGCCAGCACTCCCATGGGGATAGCCACGATAATGGCCATGCCCAGAGAGATCGATACCAGCGTAAGATGGTCCAGCGTATTTTGCACAAACCGCGGCCACAGTCCGATTGCCGCCTGCTCGGAGACAATGCCAAAGCGACTGTCCATGAACTCCCCGGCGACCACCGCATCGTCGCGCTGGTCCAGCTTGACGGCAGCGTTCATGGCAATCATCGCCGTTTCATCAATAGCACCGGCAAAGCGCTCCAGTGCCGCCACGGCGTCAGGGGGCAGTGTGTTCCGGTATAAAAACACAGCATCGTAGTCCGGGAAAAACTGTTGATCGTCGATCAGTGCCACCAGATCATAAAAGGCAATTTCCGGATCCGTGGAGTACAGGTCCAGCACATCAATGTTGCCACTGGCAATGCCGCGATAAGCCAGCGCGTGATCTAGTCCGGTAACGCTGAGTGGCGCCAGTCCGTACTCGGCGCTGACGCCCGGCCAGCCGTCCTGGCGCTCCATGAATTCATTACTGAAGCCAAAGCGCAGACCCGGATGCGCACGCAAATCGCTGATGGTCTCGATACCCAGCGCTTCTGCCTGCTCACGCCGCATTCCGAGGGCGTAGGTGTTGTTAAAACCGATGTTGCCGGTAACACCGACCCCGAACGCCGACAATGCTGTAACCATCTCCTGCCGGCTGTCAATGCTCTGCCCGGCCAGGATCTCTTCGCTGATGGTGCCGGTATAATCAGGATAAACATCGATACCACCACTGAGCAGGGCATTCCAGAGGATCCGTGTGCCACCAAGCTGTTCGTTATGGGTGACCGGATATCCCGCATCCTGCAGCGACTGGGCCGCGAGATGTCCCAGCAGCACATTTTCGGTATATAGCTTGCTGCCAATGGTCAACGGCTGGGCCAGGGCAGCAGAAGACAGCAGTGATATGAAAACGACGAATATATGAATAAGAGCTCGCATGTCAAAGATCCTGCAGCGGACTGCGCTGCGCGGTGACAAACTGCTCAACAAAGGCGGTGGCCGGATTGTGCAGCAGTTCACGAACCGGGCCGTCCTGAATAACCTGCCCCTCCTGCATCAGCGCAATACGGTCCCCCAGAAACGCCGCCTCGCCCAGATCGTGCGTCACCAGCAGTACGGTTTTACTTAATTTGCGAAAAATGCTGCGCAGGTCATTCTGCAGTTCATAACGCACCAGCGGATCGATTGCGCCAAGCGGTTCATCCATCAGCAACACGGGGGGATCCAGCATCAATGCGCGCATCAGGCTTACGCGCTGGGCCTGGCCGCCAGACAATTTGCCGGGACGTCGCGCCAGCAAGGTTTCGTCGATGCCGGTCAGATCACACAACTCGCCTATGCGCTGGTTCTCCTGATCGACACGCCAGCCGAGATAGCGGGTGACCAGCGTGAGATTGTCATGCGCGGTCAGGTGCGGGAACAGTCCGCCGCTCTGAATCACGTAGCCCATGCGCTGGCGCAATGCCAGTCGATTCTGCGGCGCCATCACCTCGCTGTCGATGGCCACCTGGCCCTCGTCTGCCGTGATCAGGCCCATGACGATGCGCAACAGTGTTGATTTGCCACAGCCGCTGGGCCCGATCAGCGACAGAGTCGTGCCAGCGGGCACGGTCAGCGATATTCCCGCAAGTACCGTGGTCTGTCCGTACAACTTACTGACATTCTGTATAGCTATCATTGTGGAGCCAATTCTTTATATCGTCTGAGCTAACGCCTGATGACACGCTGATGATCTTTAAAGGTTTTACCATAGTTCCACGCGTAACGTTAGGAGAACCGCAACAGCCATGGACCGTACCGGACACAGAAGCGAACGCGCAGCACTGTACAAATGGGGCTACCGGAGATACCTTTGCCCTTAGCGGCGCACGTTCGAACCACAATCGCTGAGGAGGTCATTCCTTGAACAGATGGTCAAAGCACTACCTGTGCAGCGTTGCAGTGCTGGCCGTCCTGTCGGGGGGCGACAGTGGCCGTATCGGTGCTGGCAGCTCAGGACATTTACGCGCCAGCCCGGAATGAGTTCAGTCAGCCCGACATGCAGGGTTACTGGAGCTTTGCCACCCTTACGCCCTTGCAACGCCCGGAACACCAGGCCGACAAGCCATTCATGACTGCGCAGGAAGCCAGAGAATTTGAGCAGTCGATCGTCAGTGGTCGGCAGGCGCGCTTTGAGCGCGAGCCCGACGGCCTCAACATTGGTTATAACGATTTCTGGGACGAGTGGGGGGATGGCGTCGGTGACAATCTGCGTACCTCCATCATTGTCAGCCCCGCCGACGGCCGTATCCCGCCGTTAAGCGAGGGCGCGACTCTGCAACGCAGTTCTGCCAACGGCGATGTCCTTAGCGAGCGTCCGGCACGTTTTCTGCTGGGCGGCATCAGCAAGGACGGCCCCGAAGATCGCGGTCTGTCCGAACGCTGTCTGGTGGGATTTAATACGGGCCCGCCCATGCTGCCCAGCAAATACAACAACAACATGCAATTGCTGCAGTTCAAGGATCATGTGGTGATAGTCACTGAAATGATTCATGACGCGCGTATAATTCCGCTGAATGGTCGCCCACACCTGCCTCCGGCAATCACGTCATGGAACGGTAATGCGCGAGGACATTGGCAGGGCGATACGCTGGTGGTTCAAACCCGCAATTTTACTGACAGGATCGCCAGCCTTTCCCAACCCTATGCCGCCTGGGGATCGGCCAAAAACATGCATCTTGAGGAGCGCTTTACCTTAAACAAGAACGGCTCACTGGTTTACGAATTTACCATCAACGATCCTGACACCTTTGTTGAACCCATCAAGGGTATCCTGCACATGCGCCCATCCCCGGACCGTACCTACGAATATGCCTGCCATGAAGGTAATTACGCCCTGCCTGGTATACTGGCAGGCGCGCGCCAGGCGGAGAATCGATAGGCTTCGACCATACGCGTTGTGCATGCTGTTACTCATCGCTGTCCCCTGCCCCGTAGGTACGTTGTCGGCATCAGGCGAGTAGACCGCATTACTGATGAGCCGTATTTTCCAGTTTCGAAGAGTCCAATGATAAGAAGATAACATACGCATATTTATTATATTGGTCGTTCTATTTTATGTGCCTGCAGTACATTTTACTCATGTATTTGACAGCCTGGAGCGCCAGGTGTAGGGTTAAAATCAATGCAGAGGGACAGTTCGCTTTCGAGCAGAAAAACACGAGTCTGCTTTAACCTCTGTTAACAAGCGGATCTATTTTGTTTTTTCCTCTGCATTTTCATGGATTAAGATCAGGAGGTCTTATATGAAATTTTCAGCACAGGAATTCAGTGAAACACCTTTCCGAAAAACCGCTCTGGCATTAGGCATGCTCTTTGCGACATTCGGCGCCGGCGTCGCCACGGCGGATACATTCGAAAACACCGACGCCAATAGTGACGACATGATTACCAGTGATGAATATCACCGCTCCGCAGACGAGATGGGTGTTTTTTCAGACTGGGATATGAATGACGACGGCCTACTCGGCGAGAACGAGTGGAACGACGACTTCGATTATGACTATGATAATTGGGACGAGGATAACGATGGCTATCTGGATTCCAATGAATTTTACACCGGAACCTACGAGTACTATGACGAAGATGAAGACGGTCATTGGGACGGCGATGACTGGGACGACGCCGGTGATGACGGCCTGTTTGATGTCTGAATCTTACGTTTAGACGCAAGATGAATATTTTCGATCGATGATCGTCAGTTCATCAGCACAGAAAGGGCTCTTCGATTAAAAAATCGGAGAGCCCTTTTTTTGTGTGAACTAACACACTTATTGTACTAATGAATATGCAGAAACCGTCATGATAACCGGCGCGAATTACCGTCATCCCGAAAAATGATCAGCGGCCGTACTTCGTCGTCCGGGATTCGCGGTTGCTGCGCCAGCGCCACCTGATCGGTCACCACCGAGTGGTGAGGAGATTTACTGCACACAGGGTCCGCATTACGGGCGTCGCCGGTGAGCATAAAAGCCTGGCAGCGGCATCCGCCGAAGTCCTTGTCTTTCTCATCGCAGCTGCGACACGGCTCTTTCATCCAGCTATCGCCACGGTAGGCGTTAAACGCTTCCGACTCGTACCAGATACTGCGCACGTCGTGATCACGCAGATTGGGAAACTCCAGTCCGGGCAGCATGCGGGCCTCATGGCACGGCAGCGCAAGCCCGTCCGGTGCGATATTCAGAAACACGGTGCCCCAGCCATTCATACAGGCCTTGGGGCGGTCCTGATAATAATCGGGCACCACAAAATAGAGTTTCATCTTGTTGCCCAGGCGGGCACGGAATTGATTACAGACCGCCTCTGCATGCTCCAGCTGCTCACGACTGGGCATCAGGTGCTCGCGGTTCTTCAGGGCCCAGGCATAATACTGGCTGTTGGCCAGCTCCACGTGATCCGCCTGCATCTCCTCGGCCATCTCCAGGATCTGTTCAATATGATCAATGTTCAATCGGTGCAGAACAACGTTCAGCACCATCGGATAATCATACTGTTTGATCAGTCTGGCGACCTTGAGTTTCAGGTCGAAGGTGCGGGTGCTGGACAGGAAGTCATTCATTTCTTTTGTGGAGTCCTGAAACGACAACTGTATCTGATCCAGGCCGCCGGCCTTGAACGCGGCAATACGCTTTTCAGTAAGGCCAATGCCCGAGGTCAGCAGGTTGACGTAATAACCCATCTTGCTGGCTTCGGCGACAATCACTTCTGCATCATCGCGCATCAAAGGTTCGCCGCCGGAAATGCCCAACTGCACGGCACCCAGTTCACGCGCCTCGCGCAGCGCCTTCAGCCACTCGTCAGTGGTCAACTCTTTTTCAAAGGTCGACGCATAGTTCAGCGGGTTGTAGCAGAACACACAGTGCAGGGGACACTTGTAGGTGATCTCGGCATTGACCCACAGAGGCGGTTTGATGGTGTCAGTCGGTGGTGATCCAGCCTTTGTCATGAGCATGCTCCAGAAAGTCGGTGACGTCTTGCTGCAGATCAGCGTCCGGGAAGGCGCTCTGCAGACTGCTGATGATGTCCGTGGCAGTGCGCTGCCCGTCAATGCGCTGAAGAATCTCGCCCGCGCTACCGGTCAACTTGATCAGCCCTTCGGGATACAGCAAAACCCAGGCGTCCTGGGCCTTTTCCCACTGCAGTTTGTATTGCCGGGCAAGTCTTAGCGGTTTTTCTACAGCAAGACTCATTTAGCCATCCTCGCAATCGCACCGCTGTTGGTGTCACCGATGCCATAGGTGACCTGCATGGCATCGAGCATGGTCCACAACACGTTCAGTTTGAACTGCAGAATATCCAGGGCCCGCTCCTGCTCCACCCGGGTTTTGAAGTGTGCCAGCGTCACCCTTACACCGTGTTCAACATCGCGTCGTGCTTCGGACAGGCGCTTGCGAAAGTACTGATAACCGGCTGCATCAATCCACGGGTAATGCTGCGGCCAGCTGTCCAGACGCTTCTGGTGGATGGTCGGCGCAAACAGTTCGGTCAGTGACGAGCACACAGCCTCCTGCCAGGGAGCCGTTCTGGCGAAGTTGACATAGGCATCGACCGCAAATTTAACGCCAGGTGCCACATGTTCAAGTGAGATTACCTGCTCGCGCTCAAGTCCCACCGCGTCAGCCAGCGCCAGCCAGGCCTCGATGCCGCCCTCTTCCCCGTCAGCGCCATCATGATCCAGGATACGCTGTATCCATAAGCGACGATGATCCCGGTCCGGCATATTCGACATGACTGCCGCATCCTTGATCGGAATCATGACCTGGTAGTAGAAACGGTTGAGCACCCAACCCTGCACCTGTTCTCTGGTGCACTGTCCACTGTTCATCGCAATGTGGAACGGATGGAAAATGTGATAACAGGATTCTTTGCCGCGCAGCCGGGCTTCGAACTCCTCGGCTGACCATGGCACTGCGCTATCAGTAGTCATACACAGGCTCCTGCACTGGCAGTAAAAGGTCGGTTGGATGAACTGTCAAAGGCTGAAGTCCATGCCGTCAAAGGCCACGTCGATATTTTCCTGCTGCAGAACCTGACGTTCGCTGGAGTCTTCACGCAGGATGGGATTGGTGTTGTTGATGTGGATAAGGATCTTGCGTGACGCGGGTAATGGCCTTAACGCCTCGATCATGCCGCCGGTGCCGGACTGCGGCATATGTCCCATGTCCAGCGACAACTTGTTGCTGATACCCAGGGCCTGCATCTCGTCATTGGTCCAGCAGGTGCCGTCCACCAGCAGACAATCCGCCTGCTGCATGAATGGCAGCAGGTGCGACTCGATGGCGGCCAGGCCGGGCGCATAAAACAGCTTTTTGCCAGTACGCGTATCTTCCAGCTGTATACCGATGTTGTCGCCTTCGTGAGGATCATGGCGATGCGGCGAGAATGGCGGAGCCTTGCTGCTCAGTGGCACGGCGGTGATGCGAATATCGTCAATGCCGTCCACCGCAAACGTGTGTCCGGGAGCGGTCGGGATCTGATGCCAGGACACGCCACAAAAATGCTCCAATACTTTAAAGACTGGATTGCCCTGCGTCAGGTCCTCGTGGACCATGTCCGTGCAATAGATATCCAGCGGTGTTTTGCCCTCGCGCAGCATAAACAGTCCAGTGGTATGATCAATCTGCGCGTCCATCAGCACTATGGCTTTCACGGCGGTGTCACGAATGGCGCGCCCCGGTTGCAGTTCCGGGAAACGCTGAAACTGGGCCAGGATATCGGGCGAGGCATTAAACAGCAGCCAGTTGATATTGTCGCTGCTGATGGCGATCGAGGACTGGGTACGCGGTGATGCCTTGATGGTGCCCTTGCGCACGCCGTCACAGTTCGGGCAGTTGCAGTTCCATTGCGGGAAGCCACCACCAGCGGCAGAACCCAGAACGCGTACTCTCATGGTTTTTCCTTACTCAAATTCTGCTGTCATCAAAGCAGAGAGAAAGCAGCCTCGTGAGCAGGCGACTTTCTCTCCGGGGTCAATCTCCATGCATCAACCAGCCAATTAACGGCTGGCGAAATACATGGTCACTTCAAAGCCATAACGCATTTCGGTATAATCTGGTTTAGTCCACATAGGTCTAATCTCCACAGTAGTTGGGTTATCCCGGTTTCCCCGGGGTCTGCGCCCAGCCAGCTTCAACTGCCTGAACACCAGACCACCCGATTCTGGCCCCGACAGACACCATCGCGCTGCCGGATTATCAGTAAAAGCCACTCATGATTTTCATTAGATTGCGGGCAGCGCTATTGGCAAAGTGGCCGTAAGACTGTAAAAAAGCTCAGGTTTCCTATTTACCTGGCTAGCCTTTGACGCTTACCACCAATACCGGAGCTGACTATCAACAAGCTATACCCACCGATTGAGCCCTATTTTGTCGAACAGCTGCCCGTTTCCTCACGTCATTCGCTATACGTTGAGCGCAGTGGTAAACGAGGCGGTCACCCGATTATCTTCCTGCATGGCGGCCCGGGCAGTCAGACCGGTGCCGCACATCGGCGCTACTTTGACCCGGCGTTTTTCGATATCGTGCTGTTTGATCAGCGCGGTTGCGGCCAGTCCCTGCCCGCGGGTGAAACGCAGGACAACAATACCCAGGCGCTGATCGGGGATCTCAACCGTATCCGCGAGGCATTGGGCATCAGTGGCAGGATGAGCCTTTTTGGCGGCTCCTGGGGCAGCACACTGGCGCTGGCATACGCACTGCAGTACCCTCAGCATGTCGAAGCGATGATACTGCGCGGCATTTTCCTGGCCTCCGAAGCCGAGGTCTCATGGTTCACCCGGGGACTGGCGCGTTTTGCCCCCCAGGCGTGGCAACAGCTGGCGGACGGCATGAGTGAGGACCTGATCGACGCTTACCACCAGGCCGTGTTTGCAAGCGATGAGGGCCTCGCCAGCGAGGCCGCCAGACGCTGGACAGAGTACGAGATGCAGATTATGAAAATCGGTACTGAATCAACTGACGCGGCTCCAACACCAGCACTGCAGGCCAGCCGGGGCCTGCTTGATCGCGCCCGCGTGCAACTGCATTTTCTCAAAAACCAGTGCTTCCTGGCTGACACGGCGTTGCTCGAAGCAGCACGGGCTATACAAACGCCCACCACCATTGTGCAGGGTGGGCTGGATTTTGTTTGTCCTCCCGTCACTGCCTGGCGACTGAATCAGTGCCTGCCCAACAGCACACTGCACATGGTGAGCAATGCCGGCCATGGTGGTCTGTCAGACGAACTGGCACCGATCCTGCGCAAAGAGGCCGATGCTCTTCGCGACCGCCTCGGCAGTCAGTAACGGAGCCGCTGCGATGAACCTGCGCCTGAGAGTCAGCCTGACCATTTCCCTGATCGGTGTCGCCTGTGTGATCGTCATGGCTTACATGCTGATCGACTACAAGCGCAAATCCATCGATCAGGAAATCGAGGCCGGGACCCGGGTTGCCATCCAGCTGTTACAGGCCATTTTACCATCGCCGGTTGAATCCGCGCTCAGCAACGATCCATTGGCAAGCATGACCGAGTACCTGAGTAATGTAGGCCGGGTGCGTGCCAATGAGGTCCGGCTTTATGACAGCAACAACACGCTGCTATACGAGTCACCCCCGTCTGATTACAAAGCGGGCCGCTGGGCACCTGACTGGTTCACGGCGCTTGTTGCACCCGGCGCAGAAGAAGTCCGACTGCCTATCGCGCGGGGGTCAATACTGATTACACCTGACTCATCCCGCTCCGTGCTGGATGCCTGGGATGAGCTGTGGCAGTTCTCACTTTTTATCCTGGTGTTCTTTGTACTGCTCAATATAGCCGTGTTCCTGATTCTGGGACATACGCTGAAACCGGTGAAAGACATCGTCACCGCGCTGTCCGAGATTGAGCAGGGCAACTATAACGTCAGACTGGAAAGCTACCGCCTGCCAGAGTTCGAGGCCATTTCCCAGACCTTCAACAGAATGACCTCATCGCTGCAGGACGCACTGATCGAAAATGCGCGACTGGCAAAAGAAGAACAACAGCGCCTGGCTGCCGAGCTTGAACTGGAACAGAACCGGCGCTTTACCCAGCTCATCCAGGTGAAGCTGGAAGACGAACGACGCGCCATCGCCAGAGAGCTGCACGATGAGCTTGGTCAATGTGTCACCGCGATCAAGACCATCGGCACCGCGATCGCATCGCGTGAGCACGAAAGTCAGAACGAAAGCCAGAACGAAACACGTGATAACGCCCGCACAATTGTCGAGGTCGCGTCTCACATTTATGACGTCGTCCATGCCATGATTCGACAGCTCAGGCCCAGCGCTCTGGATCACCTGGGCCTAAATGATGCCATCGCAGAGCTAGTCGCGCAGTATCGGCGCCAGCATCCACAGCTGGCAATCGAGTTATCGTCTGAAAACGGCCTTGATAATTTCGATGAAAACGTCAACATTACGGTATACCGCGTTATTCAGGAATGTTTGACCAACGCCGTTAAACATGCCGAAGCGACTCATGTAAATGTGGCGCTGACATTGCAGGCCGGCGCTCCGGGTCGACTGCAGATCCGGGTCAGCGATGACGGCAAGGGCATGGACAGTGAGCTGGCCGAAAGCCAACGCTTTGGCATCGTTGGTATCAAGGAGCGCGTACAGGCGTTTGGTGGCGACGTGCGCTTTGAGTCAGATCCCGGCGCCGGCACCACTATTGTTGCCACACTGCCCCTGCACCAGGACAAGCCATGAGCAACACAAAAATCAACGTTATGCTGGTGGACGACCATACCGTCGTGCGTATGGGATTCAAGCTGCTACTGCAGGGTTCTGACGATATCCATGTCATTGGTGAAGCGCAGAGCGGCGAAGAGGCCGTCAAACAGTTTCAGGACCTGGCACCGGATGTGCTGGTGCTGGATATTTCCATGCCCGGTATTGGCGGCCTGGAAACCATTGCCCGGGTGCTGGCCAAAGCGCCTCAACAGAAAATCCTGGTGTTGTCGGCCCATGAAGATGTCATGCATGCAAGGCGGGTGCTGAAGGCCGGTGCTGCCGGCTATGTCACCAAACGCAGCGCCGCCGAAGTACTGATGCAGGCCATACGTGCGGTCCATAAAGGGCAGATCTATCTGGAGCCCGACATCGCCCAGGCCATGGCGGTCGAACAGGTCTCGGGATCAAAAAATCCCGTGGATGCCCTGACCGAAAAGGAATTCAAGGTCTTTATTGAGCTGGCCAAAGGCAGATCGGTGCAGGAAATAGCCGATGCCTTGTCGCTGAGCCCGCGCACCATCGGCACACATCTCTATAACATCAAGCAGAAGCTGGGTGCGGGCAACAGTGCCGAGCTGGCGATCATTGCCATCCGGGCGGGGTTGATAGCGCCCTAGCCCCGACGCAGTCGGCTGCCCAGGGTAATCACCGCCACAATCGCCGCACCGACTGCGATGCCGATACCGGCATTCAACAGGGTAGGCAGCAGGCCACCAACCACCATGCCCACGTAGGGTAGCTCCGCCGCCAGTACGGCGCTGTTTTCAATCCAGTGCTGTACCACCCATACGCCGTGGGTGAGAATGCCACCACCCACCATGAACATGGCGGCAGTGCCCACTACAGAGAGCGAACGCATCAGCCAGGGTGCAAACCAGAGAATGCCGGCGCCTGCTTTTTTTGCGGCACTGCTGGTCTGCTGGCTCAGGGCCAGGCCCGCATCATCCAGTTTGACAATACCGGCAACCAGACCGTAGACCCCCACGGTCATGATCACCGCGATGCCCGAGAGTACCAGTACCTGTTGCAGAAACTGGGCCTCTTCCACCGTACCCAGCGTGATTGCGATGATTTCCGCGGAAAGGATGAAATCGGTGCGCACCGCGCCCTTGATTTTGTCTTTTTCCCTGGCCACCACGTCCTTGGGGTCGCCTGACAGATTCTGCATTGTCTGCGCGTGCTCTTTTGCGGTGTCGTGCAGGAACCGATGCGCCAGTTTTTCCGCGCCTTCGTAACACAGGTAGGCGCCCCCCACCATCAACAGCGGCGTGATCAGCCACGGCACGAACGCACTGATCAGCAGCGCTGCCGGCACCAGAATCAGTTTGTTGCGCGCTGAGCCCCGGGCAACGGCCCAGACTACCGGCAACTCGCGGGCCGGCTTTACCCCGGCGACCTGCTGGGCATTCAGCGCCAGGTCATCACCCAGCACCCCGGCGGTCTTTTTCGCCGCCACCCGGGTCATCAGGGAGACATCGTCGAGAACGGAGGCAATATCATCGAGCAGCACGAGCAGGCTGGTGGCCAAGGGGCATTCCTTGTAGTTAGCAGGAGACTGGCGAACTCCGATGGGTTCAATGCAGGATACCTAGCTATGAGAGATCAATGCAACCGGCAGGTCGGCGCAGAGGTGTATTCAGATTCGTACATCCAGTACTGGTTACAGAACCTTCTTTACTACGATGCGCCACAGTGGATTCAGGAGCGCTCCGTTAGGCGGCGTACAGAAGAAGACGTGAGGCTGGGATACGATTCCGGCCGGAAACCGAACGTGTCGTTGTAATGCCCGAGTGCTACCCGGCCATCACCTGCGTTGTCACGCGTATTGGGGTGCTACTCCTATGCGGCACCAGACTCCCACGCCTCCCCAGCTAAAACCTCCGACGGCGGATGCCTCAGCACGTCGTAAAAGGCCTGAACGTATGAATCTAAGAACTTTACTGACAGTATCTGCCTTCATTCTTGCCGTTTTCATTACGTTAGCCTTCATGAACTACGCTTCACTAGCCAGAGTCTATTATGCGATAACGCTTTTTGATGAAGAGGTGATTGTAGGGAATTTCTCCAACATGGACACGATGTTTGAGACCATCGAAATTGAAGAGCCAGACGTCACATACACTTTCGGCCGGTCTGAACAACGTCTGCCGACGCTGTACACCTATAACAGTGAGACCAGAAACATTGATGACTTCCTGACCCGCACGCGTACCACAGCCCTTTTGGTGTTGAAAGACAACGACATTAAATTTGAAGAATACTATCTGGGAACCCATGCCGAAGATCGACGAATATCCTGGTCCGCATCGAAGTCGTTTCTGTCTGCCATATTTGGCATTGCAGTTGGCGAAGGTTATATAGCCAATCTTAAGGATCCTGTGACTCAGTACGTGCCTGAACTGACGGGCTCTGGTTACGACGGAGTCTCGATCAAAAACGTACTACAAATGTCGAGCGGAATCCGATTTGATGAAAATTATGACCGTTTTAATTCGGATATCAATAGGTTCGGCAGAATAATGGCTTTTGGTGGTTCTTTTGATGAATTTGCCGCTTCGCTGGAGAGCGAGAGAGAACCGGGTACCTACCTGAACTACGTGAGTCTGGATACCCACGTGCTGGGCATGGTCGTACGCAAAGCGACCGGCCGTCAGTACACTGACTATTTTAATGAAAAGTTATGGTCACAAATAGGGACTGAAGACAGTGCCGTCTTTATTGTCGACGAGAACCAGGAACCCATGGTGCTGGGCGGCATGAACATTCGAACCCGGGATTTCGCGCGGTTCGGCAAACTCTATCGGGACAATGGCAGATGGAATGGCAAACAGATTGTGCCGGCACAATGGGTAGCAGATTCAGTTACCCCCGACGCGCCCCACCTGCAGCCCGGAAAAAGAGAGACGTCAGACCACAATCTGGGTTATGGGTATCAGTGGTGGATACCGGAGAACGCGGATAGCGAATTTATGGCAATTGGCATCTATGATCAGTTTCTTTATGTTAATCAAAAGGCAGGAATAGTGATTGTAAAGAACTCGGCTAACAGCGATTTTATGGAGCAAGCATTTGAGTCGACGAATGAAACAGTCGCGGTATTCAGATCAATCGTGTCATCGATGCAGTGATTCGACATTGACTTTCTTCGGCCTGCTGCTCCAGACTGCGCCAATCTGCTCTGACCCGGAGCTCAATGAGTAAACTTCATGACCACTGCGGGATGGTTTTTGCTGGTAGGCGCTCTGCTGCTTGCCATGGGTCTGACCACATCATTTCTCCAGCGTGCACCGGTCACCTCGGCAATCGTCTACCTGGCGGTTGGCCTGCTGGTGGGTCCCACCGGCTTTGGCCTCTTCCACTTTAATCCACTAGAGCAGTCAGCGCTGCTTGAAGTGCTGACCGAAGTAGTGGTCCTGATTTCGTTGTTTTCCGCCGGCGTGAAAATGCCGGTGCCGGTCTCACTCGCGCGCTGGCGGGTACCAGTATTTCTGGCCCTCATTTCCATGGCCGCCACCGTCACGCTGGTGGCCAGCTTTGCGCACTTCGCCCTTGGTCTGTCGCTTGGGGCCGCTGTATTGCTGGGCGCGATTATAGCCCCCACTGATCCCGTACTGGCCACCGATGTGCAGACTCGCGACGCAGAAGACCGAGATCGCCTGCGCTTCACTTTGACCTGCGAGGCAGGCATGAACGACGGCAGCGCCTTTCCCTTTGTGATGCTGGGACTGGGCCTGCTAGGTCTGCATGAATTGGGGGAGTTTGGTGTCAACTGGGTGCTGGCAGACGTGTTATGGGCAACCATAGCGGGCATTGCCATCGGTGTGGCCGCTGGCTGGGCGCTGGCTCATATCAGTGCCCGTATGCGCGGCGATGGCAAAGAGCCGGGCTTACTGGATGATTTTCTGGGTCTCGGGCTGATTGCTCTGGTCTACGGGTTGAGCCTGTGGCTGCACGCATGGGGCTTTCTTGCCGTCTTCTTCGCTGCAGTCGCCTTACGCCAGACTGAACTCAAACTGTTTGACGCCGCGCGGAAGATCCGACAGCGACAGCACTCAGACAGCCCGCAGGAACATCAGACAGACGCATCCTCGCATCGCGTCAGCGAAGCGTCACTGATTTTCAAGGAGCATCTGGAGAGGCTGTCAGTGCTCGTTCTGGTACTGATGATCGGCGGCATGGCGTTTGTGGACTCATGGAGTTGGCGAGCGGTGGGGCTGGCGTTTTTTCTGTTTGCCGTAGCCCGTCCGCTGAGCGTGATCATTGGTCTGGTCGGCACTGGCACGCCCTGGCGCCTGCAAGGGCTGGTCGGCTGGTTCGGCGTGCGTGGCATCGGATCCCTGTATTATCTGATGTATGCCATTCAGCATGGCCTGCCGGAAGAGCTGGCGCTGGAAATGATCCACCTGACGCTGGTGGTGGTGATGCTGTCGATATTGCTGCATGGTATCAGTGTCAAACCCATGATGAATCGCTTCTGGCCGCAAAAAAAGCACAGAAGTCAGCCGTAGTGCTGAACCTCACCATGACAGGCTGACAGCTTGAATGATTGCACTTTGATCTGTAACCAACCTATTATTGGAGCGATTTCAATTTGGACATCTCACCAGAGGCGTCCGGACCGCCAGTGGGAGGCTAGCAAATGCAGGCGCTTGGCAGCAAAGGTGATCCGCTTTTTCCCACCGAAGAAAGCCTGCGCGAGAGACTGACCACCGTCGGTATGTACACCGCCATTTCTGTGGCTTCGTCGGTGTTGATAACGCTCAGTATTCTCTACTTTACTGGCTATGGCATGCACCGCATGACCATCATTATCTCGGTGGTGGCCCCGGCGATCATTGCCCCGTTAACCACTTGGTATGTCTCTGACCTGTTGGTAAAAATCGCGCGCCTGGAAGAAACACAGCGTCGCCTTGCCACGTTTGATGACTTGACCGGCCTGCTTTCACGGCGGGCCTTCCTCGAACAAGCAGAAGCGCTGCTGAAACTGTCCGTGCGCCAGCGACAGGGTATTGCCTTTGTAATGCTCGATCTGGACAAATTCAAGACCATCAATGATCAGTTTGGCCATGGCGGTGGCGACCAATTGCTGCGCGAATTCGCGACCCTGGTGCGCGAAAATGTGCGTGGCAGCGATCTTGCGGGGCGTATCGGCGGTGAAGAGTTTGCCATTCTGATGCCCGGTGTCACGCGGGATAGCGCAATTCCGGTTCTGGAAAAACTGCGGCACAAGACAGAAGGCCATGTCATCCATTATCGGGAAGGGGTCATTCAGGCCACGGTGAGCATGGGTGTCTCATGCGCGGATGGCAACACCAGCATTGCCGACCTTTTCAGACTCTCTGATGACGCGCTTTATCAGGCCAAAGCGCAGGGAGGCAACAAGATTGTTTCAGCCTGATCTCCCACTAGAGAGGACTGGGTGGTAACGCATTGCTTTTACATGCCGGGATGGTAAAGTCCTTTATCCCATGCGTGTTATCCAGCATCACCACAATAAATAAAGCAAGGAGATACCATGAAAGCGACCCTCGGGACGTGTCTCACTGCCATCATGGCCCCGGCCGCAGCGCTGTTGCTGTTCACCAGCCCGCCAGCATACGCCCAGCCCTCAACTTCCGAGACCACCCGGTGCGAGGCGTTGCAGGAGCTGCGCAACATGACCATCCTGGCCGCAAACATACGGACCAATCCCGCCGACGGTGCAAGTTATTGCTATGTACGTGGCATCATTTCGCCGGCTATTCATTTCCATGTGCAGCTGCTCCTGCAGCAGAGCTGGAACGGCCGCTTTCTGCAGTGGGGTGACGGTGGCAAGGACGGCGATCTTGACTTCGCTCCGCAGCGGGTGGCAGAGGGCTATGCGGTGGCCAACAGCAACCTTGGCCATGACAGCGGCGTCGAGCCGGGGGCATCATTTGCTTTCAACAACCGCCAGGCGGAGATCGACTTTGGTTACCGAGCCGTGCACCTGACAGCCGCCGCAGGCAAGCGTCTTGTCGCGGAGTACTACGGCACGCGGGCAAACTATTCCTACTTCGAAGGCTGCAGCCAGGGCGGGCGCCAGGGTTTGATGTCGGCGCAGCGGTTTCCGGATGATTTTGACGGCATCGTTGCCGGCGCACCAGCATTCAACCTGTCTCTTATACACATCTGACGCTGCCGACGATCTACTCTGT
>OLID01000075.1_pt1 | contig 67954 bp, 46 predicted proteins | sample 1609361 | NCBI WGS metagenome assembly OLID01 (sample SAMN05416778, study PRJEB24817) | seawater metagenome | isolation source: Sea water | place: Canada:Atlantic | collected 2013-07
ACGAGATTTCTGCCTGTCTCGTGGGCTCGGAGATGTGTATAAGAGACAGTTGCCGTACCTTCTCAGGATATGGTCTTGGGTCTGTATTATATTACAAAAGGAAAAGTGTCTACACCAGAAGATCCTGTTAAAGGTGAAGGTGGAGTATTCTATTCTCCTGAAGAAGTAATTATCGCGCACAACGAAGGTAGATTAGATTTACATGCTTCTCTTAAAGTTAAAACAACAGATCTTGATGAAAATGGAGAGCAAGTTGTTCGTTTAATTGAAACTACATGTGGTCGTGTTATCTTTAACGAGCGTGTACCGAATGAAGCTGGTTACATTAATGATGTAATGACGAAGAAAGCTCTTCGTGATATGATTGGTGATGTATTGAAAGTTTGTGGAACTTCTCGTTCGGCAGCTTTCTTGGATGATATTAAGGAATTAGGTTATCACATGGCCTTTAAAGGTGGATTGTCGTTTAACCTAGATGACATTATTATTCCTAAAGAAAAAGTTGTATTGGTTGAAAAAGCTGAGGAAGAAGTAAAAGACGTATTGGCAAATTACAATATGGGTCTTATAACTAACAATGAACGTTACAACCAAATCATTGATATTTGGACGCATACAAACTCACGTTTGACGCACACATTGATGGAGCAATTGAAAAACGATAAACAAGGATTTAACTCAATTTATATGATGTTTGATTCCGGAGCTCGTGGATCGAAAGAGCAAATTCGTCAGTTGTCTGGAATGCGTGGATTGATGGCGAAACCTCAAAAATCTGGAGCATCGTCTCAAGATATTATTGAGAATCCAATTTTATCGAACTTTAAAGAAGGTTTATCAATTCTTGAGTACTTTATTTCTACTCACGGTGCACGTAAAGGTCTTGCCGATACAGCCTTGAAAACAGCAGATGCTGGTTACTTGACGCGTCGTTTGGTTGATGTTGCTCAAGATGTGGTTATTAATTCTGATGATTGTGGTACACTAAGAGGATTGGTAGCTACAGCATTGAAGAAAAATGATGAAATCGTTGAGCCATTGTCAGACCGTATTATTGGTCGTTCAGCTGTTCAAGATATTTTCCACCCAACAACAGATGAATTAATCGTTGCAGGGGGAGAAATGATAACTGATCAAGTTGCTGCGCAAATTGATGCTGCAGATATTGATGAAGTTGAAATTCGTTCAGTTCTTACTTGTGAGATGAGAAGAGGAGTTTGTGCTAAATGTTACGGACGTAACATGTCAACTCTTAGAGATGCTCAACGTGGAGATGCTGTTGGTGTAGTTGCTGCTCAATCTATTGGTGAGCCAGGAACACAGTTGACACTTCGTACATTCCACGTGGGTGGTACGGCATCGAACATTGCTGACGAATCTGATTTGAAAGCGAAAACTGCAGGTACTGTAGAAATCGAAGAGTTAAGAACAATTGACAGAAAAACCAAAGATGGAATTTCTAAGATTGTTGTTGGACGTTCTGCTGAATTGAAAATTACTGATGCTAAAGGAAACATCACAATGACGACGAACATCCCTTATGGATCGGAGTTGGTAATTGAAAACGGTGTTAAATTGGCGAAAGGTGATGTCATCTGTAAGTGGGATCCATATAACGCGGTTATTATTTCTGAAGTTAAAGGAACAATTGTTTTTGATAATGTTACGGAAGGTATTACTTACCGTGAAGAAGTCGATGAGCAAACAGGATTTACTGAAAAAGTAATTACTGAATCTAGAGACAAAAAGAAAAACCCTGCAATACACATTATTGATCCTAAATCAAAAGAAGTGTTAAGAGAATACAGCTTACCTGTTGACGCTCACATTTCTGTTAAGGAAGGAGATAAAATTGATGGTGGTGAAATTCTTGTGAAAATACCTCGTAAAGCTGGTAAATCAGGAGATATTACCGGTGGTTTACCGCGTGTAACGGAGTTATTCGAAGCGCGTAATCCATCTAACCCTGCTGTTGTATCAGAAATCGATGGTGTTGCTGAATATGGTAAAATCAAACGTGGTAACCGTGAAATACAAATTACATCTAAAACAGGTGAAGTTCGTAAATACTTGGTTCCGCTTTCGAAACACATTCTTGTACAAGAAAATGATTTTGTGAGAGCTGGTCAACCGTTATCTGTTGGTGCAATTACACCAAACGATATCTTGAATATTGAAGGACCAACAAAAGTACAAGAGTACTTGGTGAATGAAATTCAAGAGGTTTACCGTTTACAAGGGGTAAAAATTAATGATAAGCACTTCGAAGTTATTGTACGTCAGATGATGTTGAAAGCAATGATTGTTGATTCAGGAGATACACGTTTCTTGGAAGGACAATCGGTGCATAAAGCTGACATCATGGAGGAGAACAATGACATCTACGGAATGAAAGTTGTTGTAGATGCGGGTGAATCTGATTCATTAAAAGCAGGACAAATTGTTACAGCAAGAAGGTTGAGAGACGAGAACAGTCAATTGAAACGATCTGACAAAAAGTTAGTGGAATCAAGAGATGCTGTTCCTGCAACTTCAACTCCACTGTTACAAGGAATCACAAGAGCTTCACTTCAAACACAATCGTTCATTTCTGCGGCATCGTTCCAGGAAACAACGAAAGTATTGAACGAAGCAGCAATTTCTGGTAAAGAAGATCACTTACTTGGATTGAAAGAAAACGTTATTGTTGGACACTTGATTCCTGCTGGAACTGGAGTTCGTGAATACCAAAAAATGTTAGTCGGTTCGAAGGCCGAAATGGCAGAAATGGTTGAAGCTTCTGAGGTTGAGTAATTCGATTTAAATTAAAATACATGAGTAGGGGCTAATTTTAGCCCCTATTTTTTTTATATTTGATTATGGAAAACAAAAAAGAAAATCAATTCAACATAGAGCTTACAGAAGAAGTAGCTGAAGGAGTGTATTCTAATCTCGCAATCATTACTCACTCTCCATCTGAGTTTGTTAGTGATTTCGTTCAAATGATGCCTGGCGTGCCAAAAGGAAAAGTACGATCACGTGTTATCATGACTCCACAAAATGCGAAACGTTTATTGAACGCTTTAAAGGACAACGTTCAAAAATTTGAGGAAACACACGGTGTAATTGTAGATTTAGATCCAAATCAATTGCCTCCTATGAATTTCGGAACGCCAACAACACAAGCATAAAATAAACAACGTTTTACTTTTTTTTACGTTTAATTGGTATGAGAATTTATATTTTACTACTTGGATTTGCTGTTTTCACGTTTACTAACAGCTGTAAAAAAATAGACGAACTAACGAAATTCGAAATGGATTACAACGCTACTGTTGTTATTCCGAGTACTTCGGGTTTAGGTCTTCCGTTCAGTGTTTTAACGCCTTCTGTAACGTCGAATTCAGAGGCTACGTTTGAAGTTAATGATACGCGCAAGGATTTAATTGAAGAAATTTTATTAAAAAAACTTGAATTAAGAATCGATTCTCCAAGTGGAGGTGATTTTGGTTTTTTGGAATCTATTGAAATATTCATCAATGCTGAGGATTTGAACGAACTGAAAATTGCTTGGTATGATAATGTTCCTGACTCACAAGGAAACACATTGGATATTTTTACGACGGATTCAGATTTAAAAGAATACATTAAAAAAGATAATTTCACGCTACGTGTAAAATCCATAACCGATGAAACGATCGCTTCGGATTACGAAATCAATGTCTATTCGCAGTTTTTTGTTGATGCAAAAGTTCTAGGTCAATAAGCCTAAGTTTCTTTAAAGATCAATATTTGAAATCAGATAAATCCCATCAACTATTTCTAACGTTAAAAGAATCTCGTTTGGAGTATCTCTACCTGGATAAGTATAGCTCACACTGAAAGTTTTTTCTCTGTTAGAAATTCGTTTTATAATTAATGAATTTGCAGACTCAGCACTTGCATCTTGCGCATTTATAAATGGATCATAATCTATTTTCCATTTCTTACTTTTTTTCATAAACTCCTTTGTGCAATTTTCAACTTGTAAATTTTCAAGCTCAGAAGGATCAATTGAGTTTTCAACGAGAACAAAATATTTTCTATAAAATGTCTCCAACATTTCAATACCTTTAGAATCTATAAAATCAGGCGTTTCTTTAATTGATAACTCTTCCGAATCTTCAACATTTGACGAGCATCCAAGGCTTAAAATTGAAAACAATACAATTGATATGATATTCTTCATGTGGTATATTTTAAATTAAATCATTATTTAAACTCAATCGTGGATTTCCATTCAGTGCTATTTCCGCATTCATCCTTGACTATGAGCTTTAATTCTTTGGTTCCAACGAATGAAGTTTCGCGATTATATGTTACAAGTCCCGATTTATAATCATATTCAATTAATACCCATTCTCCATCAATAAATAAATCGTAGTCGTCGATTCCAATTTGAGAATCTGAAATACGCCATTGAAGTGAGGTTCTTGTTGTGTATGTTGTACTTGTAGTGAAATTAATTGGACTAACCGCAGGTGGCGTTACATCCCGTTTTATAGTGTATGTGCCAAAGTATTTTGGGCGACAATAGAAAGTACTATCATCATATGTCAATGTCAGCGCTTTTTTCCGTCCTTTTTCGGTTATCATTTCTAAGTAATGTTTTCCGTCTTTCTTTTCGTTGGATTTAATCTTAATCAAGTACGCATTGTTAACAGGTTCATTCGGGTCACCAATTGATTTGTCGATCGTTGATTTGGAAACTTTCATTGGTTCATACACTGTGGCTAATCCAAAATCGACAGTTGTATTGTCTTTTTCAAATCGAATTGGGGTGTCAGGATTTGCAGCATTAGAACTGTAAATTTCGTTCAATGAATTAATTGGTCCTTCCGCTATTTTCACATCGAATTTTATTTCAGAGCGATTCAATTTCACATCGTACGCAATGAAGTGTACTTTTAACAACGCTCCGGGAGTCGTCCAGTACACACCCAAACCATTTTGTGTATAAATCGGCAAGTCATTTTCTTTTGTTTTAAATGCCTTATGAAATTTGCGTTTGTTGACCGAATATTCGTTGTAATCTTTGTGGCAATTCACAAATCGTGTTGACTCGAAAGGTACACGTTTTATTTCCTGCCCAAAAATTGTGTCGTTATTTATTATTAACGTGCCACCGTACATTCCACATTGATTTGACGCACCGTCTAAACGGTCAATTACGTCAAAAGCGAATCCGATTCCTCCAGTTTTACTTAAATAGGAGGATGGAACAGTTATTAAATTGTCTGTAATCACATAATCATTTCCACTTTTCGTTGTGGTGCGTCTAATAGATTTGTCCGGAAAACGATAACCATCTTTGGTCAATCCATAAACTTTCACACCACGAATTTCAGGTGCTTTTGAATCTGCAATATCAAAACCATAAATCAAAGGATTTAAAGCATGTTCCGTTTTCGTGTCCCTCAATTCAAAATGTAAATGTGGTGCCGTCGAACCACCTGAATTTCCAGAAATTCCGATTATTTGTCCTCTTTTTACAACTATTTCATTTTTTTTCAATGAAATGTCGATTTCAAAATTCCCTTCTTTTTTCTGTGTCGAGCGAACCAAGCTGTCAATTTGATCTTTGAATTCACTACAATGTGCATATACACTTGTAACTCCATTTGGATGATCGATATAAATCGCTTTTCCATAGCCATAAGTTGAGACTTTTATTCGTGATACGAATCCATCTTCAACAGAGTAAAGGTTATAACCTTCTTTGCCATTTGTTTTGAAATCCAGACCCATGTGAAAGTGATTTGGTCTCAATTCACCAAAATTTGATGCCAGAATTAATGGGATTTTGAGAGGAGGATGATAATCGTGTTTTTCTAGATTTTGACCAATTAATGAGCTAGTAAAACTCAAAAAACCAACCAACAATAAATGGGATTTCTGCATTTATCAAAAATAGATGTTTGATAAGTTATCCGCAACAAATCTGCCAAAAATATTGATTGTGTCTATTACTATGCTATTTTTGTATTAAAGTCGTAACAATGGCAGATCGAATTAATGAGTTGATACAAAAGATTAGAGAAAAGGTTTCTCAATTGAAAGGTCAATTATCGGTTGAAAAAACTAAAAATGAATCGCTTCAGAATGAACTGAATCAGTTGAAAGCACAACTGGATTTTTCGAAAAATGAAGTTGAAACGTTAAATGCCAAGATTGTTAATTTACAATCTGACATTGCGAAGGCGAAGGAACAATCCGTTGAAAGTTCAAATGAAATTGGTGTTTCGGATGAGCAAATCGATGAATTGGTGAAGGAAATAGAATACTGCATTGGTCAGTTAAAAAAATAAAGAATGGCTAAGTTGTCTTTAAAAGTTGTTGTAGCCGGTAGAACATACCCACTTTCTGTTGAAGAAAGCGAGGAAAAACGTGTTTTAAAGTCTGCAAGTGACATCAACAAAGCAATTAAATTACTTCAAGATAATTATGCCGTAAAAGACATGCAAGATTTGCTTGCAATGACTGCTTTACAATTGGCATCAAAATCGGATAATGTGACAAAATCGGAAGACGTTGATAATTCTAAATTGAAGGAAATTGAAGACGACTTGCAAGCTTTGTCAGATGAATTAGACGACTAGAAGTTAACTTTATTTTTATCGTATTTCCCCATCATTTCATGCGATCAACGTATGTGTGTTGGGGTTTTTTTATTTAAAAAAGTGAAATTATGGGAATTATATTTGGAATAATTGGATTAGTGGTTGGAATCGCTGGTGCCATCGTTATTCAAAAAAGTCTTTTAAAACAGAAAGCAGATCAGTTGTTGAAAGACGCAGAAAAAGAAGGAGAACGCTTGAAAAAGGATAAAATCATTCAAGCGAAAGAGCAGTTTTTGAAGTTGAAAGAAGAACACGAGTCTAAAATAAAGGACAGAGAACGTAAGCTTCAATCAACCGAAGATAGAATTAGAAATAAAGAAACCAGTTTAACGAAGAAAATGGAGGAAACTTCTCGAATTGAAAAGCAATTCGAGAAAAATCAATTGGCTCTGGACGGAAAAATCAGCGCTTATGAATTGAAACAACAAGAATTGGAAAAAATGCACCAAAAAACGGTTGCAGAACTTTCTAAAATAAGCGGAATGTCGGCTGAAGACGCAAAAGCATCTTTGGTTGAGTCTTTGAAAGATGAAGCTAGAACATCAGCAATGTCTCACATCAATGAGATTGTTGAAGAAGCGAAATTAAACGCAAATCGCGAAGCACGAAAAATTGTAATTCAAACGATTCAACGTGTTGCAACAGAACAAGCCGTGGAGAATTCTGTATCGGTGTTCAACATCGAATCTGACGAAGTGAAAGGTAGAATCATCGGTCGTGAAGGACGAAATATTCGCGCGTTAGAAGCAGCAACTGGTGTCGAAATTATTGTAGATGATACTCCTGAGGCAATTATTCTTTCGTGCTTTGATCCTGTGCGAAGAGAAATTGCTCGCTTGGCGTTGCATCAATTGGTATCTGATGGACGAATCCATCCAGCCCGAATTGAGGAGGTTGTAGCTAAAACGCGTAAGCAATTGGACGAAGAAATTGCAGAAACTGGTCGCAGAACATGTATCGATTTGGGAATTCACGGTTTACACGCTGAGTTAACGCGAATGGTTGGACGTATGAAATACCGTTCTTCTTATGGTCAAAACTTGCTTCAGCACTCACGTGAAGTTGCAAATCTTTGTGCTATTATGGCGGCTGAGCTAGGATTAAACGTAAAGTTGGCAAAACGAGCAGGATTATTACATGATATTGGTAAAGTTCCAGATGAAGAACCAGAATTACCACATGCTGTTTTGGGAATGAAATTGGCTGAAAAGTATGGAGAGAAACCGGAAGTATGTAATGCAATTGGTGCTCACCACGATGAAGTTGAAATGACAACATTGATTTCGCCAATCGTTCAGGTGTGTGATGCTGTTTCAGGTGCTCGTCCTGGTGCGCGACGTGAGGTTGTTGAATCGTACATTAAACGAATTAAGGATTTGGAAAACTTAGCTTTAGGATATGATGGTGTAAACACTGCATATGCAATTCAAGCAGGTAGAGAATTGAGAGTTCTGGTTGAAAGTGATAAAGTTTCTGATGCAAGAGCAGATGAGTTGTCGTTTGAAATATCCCAACGAATTCAAACGGAAATGACTTATCCAGGACAAGTTAAAGTAACGCTCATTCGTGAAAAAAGAGCAGTAAACTATGCTAAGTAAAAATTTAAAGCAAGGATTAGAAAAATTAAAGGATAGCCACGTTCTTGTAACGGGTGGTGCTGGATTTATTGGATCTAATATTGTTGGTTTTTTACTTGAAAATAATATCAAAGTTTCGGTTTTGGATAATTTGGCCACAGGTCGAATGTCAAACCTCGAAGAATTTAATGGGAATCAGTTATTTACCTTTATAGAAGGCGATATAACGAATTACGAAACCTGTCGAAATGCGCTTAAGGGAATTGACGTTGTTACGCATCAGGCGGCTTTGGGTTCAGTTCCTCGTTCGATTGAATTTCCTCATAATACGCATTTGGTGAATGCAACTGGTTTTTTGAATATGTTGCATGCAGCGAAGGAATCCAATATTAAACGGTTTGTTTATGCGAGTTCCTCATCTGTTTATGGAAACAGTTTGGTTTCACCAAAAAACATTGGAGATGAAGGTGAATTGCTTTCGCCTTATGCGGTGACAAAAAAACTGAATGAGGATTATGCAAATGTATATCACAAGTTGCACAATATTGAAACAGTTGGATTACGTTACTTTAATGTTTTCGGTCCAAAACAAGACCCAAATGGAGTTTATGCGGCTGCAATTCCGAAGTTCATTGATAAAATGATTTCAGGAGATGAATTGACTATTCACGGAGATGGAGGTCAAACACGTGATTTCACATATGTAATGAATGCGGTTAAGGCCAATATTCTTGGTTTGACAACGGATTCTACTTTGGCTTTTGGAAATGCATTTAATGTCGCTTGTGGAGAGTATTTTTCATTGAATGATGTTGTGCAAGAAATCAAGGAAAATCTAATTGAACTCAATAAATTTAATTCCTTGTGCAAAGTTGTAAATGGTCCAGATCGTCCGGGTGACATCAGAGATTCATTAGCGAATATTGAGCGCACAGAGCAGTTTTTAGGATACAATGAGCCTATCTATTTTAAAGATGGAATGAAAATATATTGCGAATGGTTACAGCAAACTAACAATTTGTAGAACAGCTTTTAGTGTTCATTTTTTAATCTCTTCGCTAGAACTTATACTATACGCTGAATTCAAATTCGCATGGTTAAAAAATACAAAAATTATGTAGTGACATTTGGTACTGAGTTGACCATAATGATTCTCGGTTTTTTGGTGTTTAGAGTCGCGAATCAACAATTCGATGAGTATGGATTTAGCGAATATTCAATTCTTCGAAGAACAGTTTCTTTTTTACTTCCATTAATGATGATTGGACTTGGAGTTTCAATTCCTCGCTACGTAAGTCTGGAATCAAATAGAAATTCATATTTCTTTGCCGGATTGATTTGGATAAGCGCCTCTGGAGTTCTCTTAGCTTCAATTCTAGGTATAGGCAGCAATTTCTTTTCTGAAATATTTTTTGGTTCCGACAAATACAGTGATTTTATTTTACCAATGGGAATGTTACTGCTTACTTATGGCCTTCATGCTATAATTTATGGTTTTCTCAGGGGGAAGTTGAATATTTATCTCGCAAATTTTGTTCAATTCGTCAATGTTGGTATTATGCCACTAACAATTTTATTTCTGTCGGACTCGGTTCTTGATCTAATCTACTTGAATACGATTTCGCTTTTTCTAAGTTGTGTAATTGTTATTGGAGTTATATTCAAGAAGTATGATATTGAAATAAATAAGAAATTGATGAAGGAGGACTCCATGGTTTTATTGCGATATGGATTACCACGCGTTTTAGGCGATTTTGCCTTATTGGCAATTCTCACTTTACCCACATATATCGTTCTGGAAATGCAAAATGACATATTAATCGGAGGAGATGTCGCCTATTGCATTACTCTTTTGAATTTAGTAGGTGCCGCATTTGCGCCAATCAGCTTAGTTTTGTTGCCTGAGATTGCTAGCTTCATGAACCAAAAAAGAAAAGATTTAATCGTACATAGATTTAAAGTATTCGTGCTTATTTGTGTTGCACTCACAACCTTTGGATATGTTCTTTTTTACTTTTTTACAGAGTTCTTTCTGAATTTACTTTTGGGTTCTAATTTTAGATCGAATTTAATTGGATACGCCAGAATTGTGCTATTAAGTAGTTTTGGTTACGGTTTATACATCATCTTAAGAAGTTTTCTAGATGCCATTCATGTCCGCGCAACAAATGCATATAACTTATTAATCTGTCTAGGTGTGTACCTTATTTTTGTTTATTTTGGAGTTAAGAATGAATCATCCGTAGAGTATTACTTGTATTCATTTGTAATTAGTATTTTGCTACTAGGCCTAATAACGCTGATTCAAACCTATTTAAATATTAAGAAAATCAAATGGTAGCTATATTCATTTTGGCATTGGTTTCAGGACTGATTTTTTGGTTACAGCGAAAAACGTGGAAAATCGAAAAAAACATTGTTTTTCCAATTGTTACGGCTGTATTTTACTTTTGGTCTTTAGCAGGTTCTTGGTTGTTCTGTATTGATAAAATCACAGGAATTGGTGAATCAATCGGGTTAAAATACCATTACCTGATGGAAAAGATGTTCAATGTCGAATTAGACGGGACGTATTATTTGGTTATTTTCCTTTATGGATTATTCATTGTTACATATCAACTCGTTTGCCTTCGCTTCTTAAAAAAGAAACACGAAAATAAAGTTCCTGAAATTAAAACAGATAAACGCCCGGCTCAACTTAGTAGTTTGCCAATTGTTCTAGTCGCTATTGTTTGCCTTATTGGTTCGTTTATGATTGTGAAGGAAGTAATTTACTTTTCATTGATTTTAAGCGAATCAGTATACATCAATGTACGTTCTTCGGGTGTGAATTATTATTCTGTTCACCAGTATTTTAATTGGACGATGATCTTTTCTTTGTATGTTTATCTTGGGTTGTATTTTTCGAAAGGTATTCGTTTTGTTGAAGTCAAAAAGCCATCAATTCTATTCTGGATAATGTTTTTTGTGGCCAATATTTATCTTGTTCTTATTGGTTCTCGTCACGAAACATTTTTATCAGGAATTATCGCTCTTTTACTGTTTTCCTTCCCACATAGAAGTATTCGAAAATCGCTAAAATTATATGCACTTTTTGGAGGATTCTTTTGTTTTATTCTTTTGGTGAATGATCCAATACGAGCGATGTTGCCTAATATCGCATCAAAACTTGGACTTACAGCATCTGTAAGCACTCCTTCGAATAAAGAAAAGGCTGCACTGTTTCAATTGGATAGAACCTTTGTGATTCATCGTTCGATGGAGAAGTCAAAAGAATTCATTCATTTGGAGTCCTTGAAAGATACAGTAGTAATGGTCTACGCTGATTCCATTAAACTTGAGAAATTGGATTTAACCATTCGTAAACAAGAGTTCTTTGAACAAATTAAAGAACATCCAAATTTTCTTATAGTTGATGGTGAGCAAATGAAGCTTCCGAATGAAAAAATATCAGGTGCATATCGAAATATGACTTTCGTTGAAAAGGTGGTGCATTCGGTTACAAGTATTGTGTTTAGCAATGAGTTGTTTGCCGGTCATTTTTCTTTGTACGGAATACTAAAGTATGATGTGCAGCCAAAATTCGGGTTAAGCTTTAGAGCTCTGCTGGAAATGATGAAACCAAAATCGAGTAGAAGTAAGGATGTTTTGGATTCATATTCGTATTATGCGAAGGAGCTAAACTTTCCAGAAGGTCAAGGTTTTACAATCAATCATGTTTCTGGATGGTATTTGAATTTTTCATATTTCGGAATTCCTATAGGTGGAGCTTTTTTAGCGTTGATAGTTATTGGAGCGTACTTAAAACAAACCTTTGCCTCCTCTGGTGTAAAAGAATTGATTTGGCTGATTATTTTATGTGGAATCACGGCTTTTACTGCTATGCTTGTTCGAGGAGGACCTGAATCGTATAAATCATTAATTATAGAGGCGATAATTGTTCCTATTGTACTATTTTACTGCTCAATTTTATTTACTCGAATTTTATCTAATCTAGTTCACAAAATAAAAGGCAAGACGACGTCCGAATAACTAATCTAGCAGAATGAAAAACGCACTTGGTTACAATAACAGCTATCAATTTCTATTAGGAGTTTGTTCCTTTTTGCTGTGTTTTTCACCAAAATTAGTACCGGTTGGTTTGCTACTTGTATTTATTGGTGGTATTATTGGTTTGATTAACGGAAAAGCGAAGATTGTAGCACCGAATAAATTGATGCTTGCATTTATTGTTTTATATCTGGCCTATGTAATTGGTTACCTTTTTACAAATAATCCACCTGTTGGTTTGAAGTATTTAGAATATAAGTTATCATTCGTTTTAATACCACTTTTGTTTTTTATTCGCCCAAAGGAAGGCATTACTTTGTTTTCAGTTACCGTTGGATTAATTGGAGCAATTCTATTGACAACAGCTATTTCATTAGTAGAAGGAATTCAATGTTATAACGAAATAGATTACTTTTTGGAATGCTTTACATCATCTTATCTTACAAATGAACATCCAACTTATTTTGCCGTGTTTTTAACATTATCGATGGCGCTTTCTTGGTACGGTTGGAAAAACGGATTCCGGTTCTTCACAACCTACTTGGTCGTCCTTTTTAATTTGATCGCGATGATGATGCTAGTCCTCGGACTTTCCCTTTCAGGTATTTCGTTTGCACTTTTGGTAATAGGAATCATGGTGTTGATTATAATTAATAAACGCTTTGGAAAATGGGCTGCTTTGAGCACTTTCTTAGCTGCCCCGCTTGTTCTAATATTCCTATTTTTTAGTGTTCCTTCTCTAAAAAGTGATATTTCAAGTTCTTTAAGTTCGTTCACGAAATTTGCGGAAGACCCAGATAAGTTTTTGGAATTTGATGGAACGCACAATGGTGATGACGTTCGCCTAATCATGTGGACCGTTACAGCCAAAGAAATTGCAGACCATCCAATGGGCGTTGGAACAGGAAATGTAGATTATCACCTTAGCGATCGCTTACGAAGATATCATCAAACTGATATGGCACGACAAGATGATAGAGGACAGATACTATACAATCCACATAATCAATATTTACAAACTGGATTGGAAATCGGTATAATTGGAATGATAATTCTACTTTTTATTGTGGGCTTTGGAATAGTAAAAGGTTGTAGAACAAAGAATTGGTTATTGTTGCTTTTGGCTTCTTGCCTGGCGTATAATTGTCTTTTTGAATCAATGTTACAACGACAAAGTGGAATCGTGTTTTTTACCTTTTGGTTGGTGATACTTAGTATTTATTCACTTAAAAATGAACACACTAAAATATCAAATGAGCATGAGTAAACAAAAGATTGTAATAACAGGTGCAAGCGGATTTGTAGGGAAGGATTTTGTAAAGATGCTTGATTTGGATAAGTATGAAATTTCTGTAATCACGAGGAAGAAAGAAAAACTGGTCAATCTATTTGATTCTTCTGTTAAAATTGTGGAGGCGGATTTAATGAATATCGATTCGCTTAAAAGTGCGTTTGAAGGACAAGAGGTATTAATCAACCTGGCGGCAGAAGTTCGGAATCACGACTTACTAGAGAAGACAAATGTTTTAGGGACGAAGAACTGTTTGGAAGCAATTAAACTTACAGGAATTAAAAAGGCAATTCACTTGAGTAGTGTGGGCGTTGTTGGAAAACCATTCAGCAATAGTTCAATAAAGATTACTGAAGATGTTGATCCAACACCTCAAAATGAATACGAACGCACAAAAAACATTTCAGAACAGTTGTTTACTGAAGCATCAAAATCAAATTCATTTGAATTGGTTGTTTTGCGTCCTACAAATGTATTCGGAGAACACCACCCTTTCAATGCATTACTGAACTTAATGCAGACGATTGAAAATGGAAAACCTTTGATTTACACGAAGGGTGCGATGGTCAATTATGTGTATGTTTCAGATGTTTCAGCATCCATTGTTTCGGCATTGGAGAATCAAACGAAAAATGGAATTTATAACGTTGGCTATGCCATGGAATTGAATGATTTCTATACAATTATCATGAAATCCATGAATAAGAAAACCCGAAAATATAAGGTGCCATCAATTTTAACTAGCTTTGTAGATAAGTTGGGAATTAAGAAATTACAGACGATTTCAAACAGATTGGAATATTCTGATGTACGCTTGAGAGAGAATTTTACTTACCCAGTTGGAGTTGAAAAAGGAATTGAGAACACTGTAGAATACTACAAAAAACAAGGATTGCTGAAATGAAAATTTGTTTTTTTGCCGATAGTGAAAGTATTCATACCGTTCGTTGGTGTAATCATTTCAAGCAACTTGGACATGAAGTACATTTAATTAGTTTTAAATCAGCTGAAGTTCCAGGTATTCCGACTCATTTTGTTGACACATCGAATATTTCTGTAAAAGGAGGCAATTGGAAAGTACTTTTCAAGTATAGAAAAGTGAAAAAGCTAATAAAAAGTATTGATCCAGACATCGTTCACGCTTTATACGCAACAAGCTATGGAATTACAGGTGCTTTGTGTGGATTTAAACCATATATTATAACTGCGCTAGGAACTGATTTATTGATTAGTCCGCAAAGTTCTAAAGTTTATCGTTTCCTTTTAAAATATGCGTTCTCTAAAGCGCAGTTTGTTACAGTAATGTCAGACCAAATGAAAATTGAAGCGGAGAAATTGAACGTGCCGGAATCGAAAATAATGGTCTTACCCTTTGGAATTGATCCAAAACTATTCAACGCAAATCAACGCAAATTGGACGATTCAAAGTTCGTGGTTACAAGCACGCGAAACTTCGAAACAGTTTATAATATTCCGCACTTGTTAAAAGCAATTGCCAAGGTGAAGAATGAAATTCCAAATCTGCAATTGAACTTAATTGGAGCCGGCAGTCTCAAAAGTGAAATTGAATCATTAGTGAATGAATTGGGAATAAATGACATTGTTACTTTTTTCGGTAAAATCCCACAAGTTGAGATAGTATCAGTATTGAATCAATCGAATGTATTTGTTTCAGTTTCTTTGTCAGATGGAAATAATATCTCCTTGAATGAAGCAATGGCATGTGAAACATTTTGCATCGCAACCGATATTCCTGCCAATACACAATGGATAAAACACGAAGAAAATGGTTTTTTAGTCCCAATTGATGACGTAGAAGCCCTCGCAAATTATTTGTTAGTTTCAGCTAAGAATTACGACGAACTTCAACAAAAATCACTTCCTTTAAGTCGAAAACTGTTGCAGGAAAAAGGAATTTGGGAGTTGAATATGCAACGAATGGAAGACCAATACAAACGTTTAGTTAATTGAGATGAAAGAAGGAATAGTAATCATAGGCGCTGGAGGTCACGGTAAAGTTATTGCTGATGCAATCATTAAAGCTGGTAAGTGCGATTTAAAAGGTTTTGTTGATTCAAAACTACCAGTCGGAACAAAAGTTTTTGGTGATTATGAAATTATTGAATCACAAGAGAACATAGCGACATTAATTAACAATTCAACTCTATTCATAATTGGAATTGGGAACAACGAAGTACGAAAGAAAATTCAAGAACAACTATCGCCTTCAATTTCATGGGCAACCGTCGTTCATCCTTCAGCTGTGATTTCTTACAATGTACGAATTGGAGAAGGCTCAGTCGTTTTAGCAAATGCGGTAATTAATGCGGACACAAAAGTTGGTGCATTTACAATTGTTGATTCGGGCGTTATTGTTGATCATGAATGTGAAATTGGAGACTTTTCACATCTAACAATAGGAACTTTGGTTGGAAGTAATAGTAAATTGAAATCGGGATTAAAATCGAGTTTGGGACAAGTTTTCAATCCGTTTACAGAAATATAAAGTAGAATTCAAAAATGAAAATCACTGTTGTAATTCCTTGCCGAAATGAACATCTTTTTATTGAAGAGTGCATTCACGCTATTTACAAATGTGACCTTCCAGATACCGCTTCGATTCAAGTTTTTGTGGTTGATGGAATGAGCGATGATGGAACGCGAATTAAGGTGGAGAATTTGAAAGCTGAATATTCATCCTTACAATTTATAGATAATGTTAAACAACTTACTCCTTTTGCTTTTAATCTAGGAATTTATGCGGGTGGAAAGGTGGATTTTGTACAAATTGTTGGTGCGCGGCATATTTTAAGCACGAATTATTTGATGAATGCCATAAACATGTTAAACAATAACAATGAAGTTTGGTGTGTTGGCGGTCGTATCATCAATGAATACATCAATGAAACAGGCAGAGTCATTTCCAATGCAATGTCAACCACTTTTGGAATGGGCCTAGGTAATTTTAGAACTTTGTCAAAATCTGGATTTACAGATACAGTAACAAGTCCAATGTACCCATATTGGGTATTCGAAAAAATCGGTTTTTTTGATGAGAACTTAATTCGTAATCAAGACGATGATTTCAATTTCCGTGTTACGAATGCTGGTGGTAAAATATATTACGATCACGAAATTTCGCTTAAATACTACGTTCGAGGAAATTTTAAAGGACTCTGGAAGCAATTTTTTCAATACGGTTATTGGAAAGTATACGTGAATAGAAAACACAAAGCTGTTACGACCTTGCGACAGCTTGTTCCGCCATTATTTGTGGTCTACTTGTTTTTACTATTGTTTAGTCCTTTATTCAACTATTTGTTCGCAGGTGTTGTGGGACTTCCGTTCACTGCCTATATCTTATTGGCGCTTTACTTTTCTTATCAAGCGAGTAAGGAAGACGCTAAAATTCAATTCATCGAAATACTAAAAACGTACCCTATTCTTCATATAAGCTACGGTTTAGGATATTTGAAAGGATTATTTACCTTTTTTGTGTTAAAAAATGATCCTTCAGAAAAGCAGAAAGAGTTGTCGAGATAAATTAAGTACTTTCGTAAATAACATTAAATAATTAGTCAGAATGATTCCTTTTTCTCCACCTAGAATTGACCAAAAAGTAATTGATGAGGTTACGGCTGCATTACAAAGTGGTTGGATTACAACAGGTCCAAGAACGAAGTTATTCGAAAAGAAAATCACGGAATATACAGGGTGTAAATCAACAGTTGCTGTGAATTCTTGGACAATGGGAATGCAAGTGCTTTTGCACTGGTGGGGAATTGGTCCGGGCGATGAGGTGATACTTCCTGCGTATACCTATTGTGCCAGTATCAACGTGATTATTCATTCCGGCGCAACTCCTGTAATGGTTGATGTTTCTCCTGAAGATTTTAATATTAGCTCAGATAAAGTTAAAGCCGCAATTACCAATAAAACAAAAGCTATTATCGCCGTTGATTTAGCTGGTTTTCCGTGTGATTATGATAAGCTTTACGAGGTAATTGAAGATGCAAAACCACTATTTCAAGGCAATAACGATTTGCAAAACCAATTGGGTCGAATTTTATTGATTTCCGATGCAGCGCACAGTTTTGGCGCAACAATGAATGGAAAAATATCTGGTTCATTGGCTGATATTTCTTGTTTTTCTTTTCACGCAGTAAAGAACTTAACAACGGCCGAAGGTGGCGCAATTTGTTTTAACCTTCCTGATGCATACGATCATGACGAGATTTATCGTCTATTCAATACAATGATTTTGCACGGACAATCAAAAGATGCTCTGGCTAAAACTCAAAAGGGAAATTGGAGATACGATGTCGAAGAGCCTGGATTCAAATGCAACATGACGGATTTACAAGCTGCAATTGGACTTGTAGAGCTGGAAAGGTATGCAGAAAATTTAGCGCGTAGAAAAGTGATTTTTGAGCGGTACACAAAGGCCTTAAATACATATGAATGGGCAATTACTCCTAAGTATAAGGATGAGGAAAAGGAAACGTGTTATCACCTTTATTTATTGAGAATAAAAGGTGTTTCTGAGCCACAACGTGACGAAATAATGAAACATATATTTGATCAAGATGTTTCAGTAAATGTTCACTTTCAACCACTTCCACTCTTGACCGCTTATAAGAAGCGAGGTTTTAAAATGGAAGATTATCCAGAAACATGGAATAAATATTCGAACGAAATATCATTGCCTGTTTACTTCAATCTAACAGATGAACAAGTAGATACAGTTATTTCGGCTGTTGTACATGCAGTTCAAATTGTACTCAAATGAAACGCATTTTTGACATTCTCGTGTCTTTGTTAATTCTGCTTTGCTTCTTGCCTTTCGGAATTCTCGTTTCAATTGCAATTCTTTTTGAAAGTAGAGGAGGAGTGTTTTATTTTCAAGAGCGAATCGGAAAGAATGGAATTCCGTTCAAGCTGTGGAAGTTCCGTTCTATGAGAAAGGATTCCGACAAATCAGGGAAATTGACAGTTGGGATGAGAGATCCACGTATTACGCGTTCAGGAATTTTTATTCGTAAATACAAGTTGGATGAGTTTCCTCAGTTCATCAATGTATTGAAAGGTGAAATGAGCATTGTTGGCCCACGTCCAGAAGTAAAAGAATATGTGGATTTATACACGGAGGAACAACGCGAAATTCTAAATGTAAAACCGGGAATTACAGACTTGGCTTCATTGGAGTACTTTAAAGAAAATGAATTGCTTGGAAACTCTGCAGATCCACAGAAAACGTATATCGAAGAGATAATGCCTGCGAAGATTGAATTGAATAAAAAGTACATTTCAAATCCGACAATTGGTGCCGATATTAAAATAATGTGGCAAACCTTCTTGAAGATTATTCGCTAATTAGTGGATCATTATCGCAATCGCAAATCCCAATACAATACTTACTAACTTCAGAAAATTGAACTTGTGATTCTCACTTGTTTCAAAAATGATAGTGGTGGAAATATGTAAGAACATCCCCACTACAATGGCTAAAATTAGGTTGAAATCATATCCTTCGAACGCTGTATTGGAGAAATAACCAAAAACTACGCCTGCAGGAGTCGTAACAGCAAAAAGCAATAACAATAGCCAAGCCGTGGTTTTTTTCAGATTGGCGGTAAATAAAAGTGTCATTAAGGCAATTGCAACAGGAAGCTGATGAAAGATAATTCCCATCAACAACGTTTGGTCGCCACTGTGCGAGTGGGTAGTTGCAATTTCATGTCCCACAAACGGTGCTGCCAATGGAATTCCTTCCAAAAAGGAATGAACTCCCAATGAAATCATAATCGCCCAAGGAATTTTGCCCTTTCCATGATGATGCACGTGTCCGTGCTCAATACCACCAGAGAAAAATTCTAAAATCAATTGAATTAAGAATCCGAGCAATATATAAATTCCAATATTGTGTGTTGAATGCTCGTATAATTCTGGTACAAAGTGAATAAAGGCGATAGAAAGTAGAAATCCTCCACTAAACGCAAGTAAAATTTTGATGATATTTTGCTTGTCCTTCTTTTCTAAAAATGCCACGATTACACCGCCAAGAAGCACCGAAATCATTAAAGACGAGATAATAAATGCAATTTCCATTAGATTTTTTGAGCAATTAAAATTAATCGATTCGACTTCATTTTATCAAATGGAGATAAGTCGAAGTCGCCAAAAGTACGAAGAATTCTAAAACCTGATTGGCTTAGAATTTTGTCAAAAGCATCAAAAGTTAAGGCTTGTACACGTTCGGTGAAGTGAAAATCATTTCCTTGATCGTTAAATCGAATGTCCTTAAAAATGTGTTTACCGTCATATTTTCGTTCAATGTTAAAAACAATACCGTCAATTGACTTTACTTCGTTCGCCACCAAGGAATCGACTGCTCGATGGATGTTCATGAAGTCGATTATTAAAAGCCCGTTTTCATCAAGCATTGAATTTACAGCATTTAAAACGCGCAAGTTATCGGATTCGTCATCAAAATAACCGAAACTGGTAAATAAATTGAACACTGCAGAAAAAGATCTTCCTTCAATTTTTTCACGCATATCGTGAACAGCGAAAGTTAAATTGTCATTGCTGGACTTTGAGGCAATTTGAATACTGTTTGCCGATAAATCAACTCCAAGAACGTTGTAGCCTAATTCGTTGAGCGTCATTGAATGACGGCCTTTTCCACATGCCAAATCCAACAAGGAAGCGCCTTTAGGGATGTTCAATTCATGAATTAAATTTTCCACAAAGGATTTCGCTTCTTTTTCATCGCGATTTTGATAAAGGGTATGATAATAACTTGTGTCAAACCACGAGGCGAACCATTCATTTTTCATTCTGCAAAGTTACATTAACTTTTTATAGAGGTTTTAATTTATTCTACTATTTATGTATATTTGAGACAGTTTAACTACCTATGGCACTAACTGAAGTTTATGATTTCTTTAAGCGAATGGAAGATGAGAAAATCATTCTTTCCTTTAAAGGCGAGCTATCGCCTGAGCTTTTGACTTCTATTCTGCACGTTTTAGAGAAAAAGATTCACGAATTTAACTTCGTTCCTTTAAAACGGAAAAGAATATTCAATGTCCTGGTAGAATGTTTTCAAAACCTATATCATCACATCGATTCTGTAAAATTGGGAGACAATCCGGATGACGTCGAGAAATCGGCTCTAATCATTGTGAAATACATAGGGGAAAAGTTCATCGTTCGAACTGGAAATTACATCTATAATGTTGATATTCCTGAATTGGAAAGAAAGCTGAAGAACGTGAATGAATTAAATACGGAAGAATTAAAATCGCTCTACCAAGCACAGTTAAAGAACGAAGAACGTTCTATTAAAGGCACTGCTGGATTAGGGTTTATAGATATTGCAAGAAAATCAAAAGGAAAACTGGATTATGAGTTTTTAGAATTGGATTCAGAATCGAGTTTCTTTTGTTTAAACGTCACAATTGAATAACACTAGAATTATGAATAAATTTCACTTAGAAGGATCAGCAAAAACACCATTAATTGATTTTAATGGAGAAACAGGCGTATTGGAACTAAAAGGAAGGTCAATTCCTGAGAATTCTGTTGAATTTTTTCAACCGATTACGGCTTGGTTAGATGAATATGAAACATCTCCTAAATCAGAAACTGTGATAGAAATGAAATTGGAATACTTCAATACTTCTTCATCTAAATGTATTTTGGATTTTTTCAAGAAATTGGAAAAAATGAACGGTGTTTCAACAAATGTTAAAGTAAACTGGTATTTTGAAACTGATGACGAAGATATGGCAGAAGCAGGTGAAGATTACCAAGCTATCGTTGAATTACCGTTTACAATTATCGAAATCGACGAGATTTAGTGCCTAAACGAATTGGAATTACAGGTGGAATCGGTGCTGGAAAAAGCACCGTTTCAAAAATTATTGAATCAATGGGATTCCCTGTTTTTAATTCTGATAATGAAGCAAAAAAAATCATCAATTTTCATCCTGAAGTCAAATCAGAACTGAGTGCTCTTTTTGGCAATTCGCTGTATGGCGATACTGGAATTGACAGAAAGAAGTTGGCGGAATTCGTTTTCAATGACCCTTCTTTGCGAGAAAAAGTGAATCAGATTGTTCATCCAAGAGTAAGGGCAGCATTTGACGACTTTGCACGTGCAAGCTCATCTGAGCTGGTATTCAATGAAGCTGCAATTCTTTTTGAAACAGGTGCGTACAAACAGTTTGAAGCGACAGTTTTAATTACTTGTCCTCTAGAATTACGCATGGAAAGACTTATTGCAAGAGATAATTCATCACGAGAAGAAATTGAAGCCCGAATGAATGCACAATGGGCAGACGATAAAAAGGAGAAGCTGGCAAGTTACACAATTGCCAATGATGAAAAAAAACCATTGATAAATCAAATTGAAAAGGTAATCTCGGACCTACTTAATTAAGTTCTTCGTAATCATCAAACTTGTCACTGTTCGAATTGGTGTCGTTACTGTTTGGTGGTCGATTTCCAACCTTCCCTCCGGAAAGCAAAAAAGTGAAGGTGTTCACCATTTTGAAAATCAGTGAAAGCAAGAAGAAGAATCCGATAACTTTAAAAATAAATCCAAAAACAGGTGTGTCCTCAATATTGATTATACTGTCATGAAACCATTTGGAAATTGGATTAGAGGCATATGTTGGAAAAAACCAAAAAGCTACAAATACAGCCAAAGCCAGGATGATAACAAGTGTTTCTGCTCTTAAATTAAAAGAGGCTTGTTTCTGTGGTAAGTTAGCACCAGCAATTTTAAAAAACATTGACCTATTTTGACTTTTTTGAAGCTTTCCTATGAAATAAGTAAGCAAAATCATTCCAGCAAAAATAACTTGGTTTAAGACGAACATACTCGAGTTACTGCTGTCTATGCAAAACAAAAAAGTAACGTCAGCGAGAAAGACATACTTTACTGCTTTAATGAAGTAAATTTCACCAAGCGCGCGTCTTCTTCCAGCACTCATTAAGAGAAGTCCTAGTTCAAAGATTCCCCACAAAAAGCCGTAAATCGCAAATACGACCCCTAGTCTAAATATAAAATCGAGTAAATTCACACTGCAAATTTAACAATCTCATTATCTTTAGCGAAAACAAAAATCAAAACAATGAGAAGAATTTTTATTCTAACAGCTTTTTCACTAATAACCATCTTTAAATCTTTTGCCGAGGAGGGAATGTTAATTCCTTCATTAATTGGAGCATTTGAAGACGACATGAAAGCAATGGGCATGAGATTGTCCGCACAAGATATTTATGACGTAAATAATTCAAGTTTAAAGGATGCAATTATGCATTTTGGTGGCGGTTGTACGGCTGAGTTGGTTTCAGGTCAAGGATTGATGTTGACAAACCATCATTGTGGTTATTCACAAGTTCAAGCTCACTCATCGTTAGAGAATGATTATTTGAAATACGGTTTTTGGGCGAAAAATAAATCAGAGGAATTAAAAAACCCAGGTTTAACAGCTTCGCGTATCGTTCGCATTGAAGATGTTACGGCGTCAGTATTTTTTGGAACAGAAGGATTAGAAGGATCAGCTAAACTCCTTAAAATGAAAGAGAATACGGATCAGTTAATTGCAGATGCAATGACGAACAATCATTTCGAAGCGGATGTTAAAGCATTTAATTATGGAAATGAGTTTTACATGATCGTAGAAGAAACATTTTTAGATGTACGTTTGGTTGGAACGCCACCAAATTCTATAGGAAAGTTTGGAGGTGATACAGACAATTGGGTTTGGCCGCGTCATACAGGTGATTTCTCAGTGTTTCGCATCTATTCTGATGTAAATAATAAACCGAGTGAATACAGCGAATCGAATGTGCCTTATACACCATTGCATTTCTTGCCTGTTTCGGCAAAGAACCGTGTTCCTGGAGAGTTTACAATGGTTTATGGATTCCCAGGAACGACAGAACAACATTTAACTTCTGGAAATTTGCAATACATTATGGATATCGAACGTCCAGCTAGAATTGCAATGCGTGACAAGTCGATTAGTGTGATAGACGCAAGTATGCGCTCATCAGATTTAATTCGAATTCAGTATTCATCCAAACAAGCACGAATCGCAAATGGTTGGAAAAAGTGGATTGGACAATTAGGAGGCTTGAAAACGGTTGATGCACTTCAGATTAAATTAGATAGAGAAAAGGCATACAACGATATGGCAGCCACAAATGAAGAATGGAACAAGAAATATGGTTCTGTTATTGGTGAAATGAACGCCTTAGTTGAGAAGTATAAAATGGCTGACTTTGGATATGTTATGTTTATCGAATACCAGTATGTTGGACCAGAACTTTTCGGAAGAGCGAGAACAATTAGTAAGTTTTTGACAGAAATAGGCGATTTAGAAAAGAACGGCGGTTTAGCTGAAGCAAAGCAAGCTCAAATTGAAGGAGCTAAGGGTTTTTACAAGAATTACGATGAAGCCACGGATAAACAAATTTTTCAGTTATTAACGGAAGAGTATATTAATCGACTTGGAAAAGATAATGTTCCGGCGATTCTTCGAAGCAGTTCTCCTGAAGAATTGGCAAATGCAATTTATTCTAAATCTATTCTAACTAATCAGGCGCGTTTCGAGAAGTTTATGGCTAAAGCGAATTCAAAATCAATGGCTAAACTATTGAAGAAAGACCTTGGAGTTAAATTATGGAAAGAAACTGAAGAGACCTTTGTTAAAACGTATTTACCAGGTGCGCAAGAGTTTAAAGGACAAATGGATCAATTGCTTAAAACCTATGTTGCCGGTAAATTGGAAATGTTTCCAGATGAAGCACAATGGCCTGATGCAAATTCAACTTTGAGAATTACCTATGGTAAGTTGGAAGGGTCAGCACCACACGATGGAATGCAGTATACAGAACATACAACCTTGGATGGAATTATAACTAAGAATAATTCTGGAAATCCTGATTATGAATTGTTGCCAAGAATGCACGAATTAGCAAAAGCGAAAGATTACGGTGATTATGCACAAGACGGCGAGCTTTGGGTGTGTTTTACAGGCTCTAATCACACTACAGGAGGGAATTCAGGTTCGCCAGTTATCGATGCTGATGGAAACCTTTTGGGGTTGAATTTCGATAGAACATGGGAAAGCACAATGAGTGATTACATGTTTGACTCTTCACGATGTAGAAACATTACAGTTGATATCCGCTACGTAATGTGGGTAATGGATAGATATGCTGGAGCGAAGCACTTAGTCGATGAAATGACGATTGTGAGATAGAGATTATCTACTTTTAGAAAGCGCCATTCGAGAATTCGGATGGCGTTTTTTGTTGTGTTTTAGTTTTGATGTTACTGTTCAAAATGAGTATTAATTTTAAATCAAAGTGAATAAATTCGACAGTTGGCGCATAAAAAAACCGATCAAATTGACCGGTTTTTTTATATTTTCAGTTGATGCGTATTTAAACATGCAATGCTCTATCATCAGTCGCAGCTAAAGCCGCTTCTTTTAATCCTTCTGAGTAAGTAGGGTGAGGGTGACAGATTCGAGCAATATCTTCTGCAGAAGCGCGGAATTCCATTGCTGTTACAGCTTCCATAATTAAATCAGCAGCTCTAGCGCAAATCATGTGAACGCCAAGTACTTCATCTGTTTCCTTATCTGCAATCACTTTAATTGTTCCAGCAATATCCATACTAGCACGAGCTCTTCCTAATGCTTTGATAGGGAAGTTCCCGATTTTAATTTCTTTTCCAGCAGCAACCAATTCTTGTTCTGTTTGACCGACTGAAGCAACTTCTGGCCATGTGTAAACAACACCTGGAATCAAATTATAATTCATGTGAGGTTTTTGTCCCGCTAATTGCTCAGCTATAAAAACACCTTCTTCTTCAGCTTTATGCGCCAACATTGGTCCACGAACAACATCTCCAATTGCGTAGATGTTTGGTACAGATGTTTGCAAATGATCGTTTACATCAATTTGTCCTCTGTTGTTTGCCACAAGTCCAACATTTTCTAAACCTAATCCTTCAGTATATGCTTTGCGCCCAACTGCAACTAAACAGTAATCAGCTTCCAGCGTAACTTCTTGGTCTTTCTTATTCAATGCAACAACTTTAACTCCTTTTCCGGTGTTTGTCACTTTTTGAACTTTATGGCTCAAGTGGAATTTGAATCCTTCTTTTTTCAGAACGCGTGTCAATTCTTTCGCCATTGTTACGTCCATTGTAGGAATAATTGTATCCGCGAATTCAACTACTTCAACTTCCGTTCCTAAACGAGCGTACACAGATCCGAGCTCAAGACCGATAACACCACCACCAATAACTACCATGCGTTTTGGTATTTCAGTTAAGCTAAGCGCTTCTGTGGACGTAATAATACGTTTCTTGTCTGGTTCCATTCCTGGAAAAAAGTTTGGTTTTGATCCAGTTGCTAGTAAAATGTTTTTTGTGCTCAATAACGTTTCCTTTTTATCGGCTCCAACAACTTTTACTGTGTTTTTATCTACGAGTGAGCCTAGACCATGAAATACTTCAATTTTGTTTTTATCCATCAAGTACTTGATACCAGAACAAGTTTGTTCAACAACACTGTTCTTACGGGCAATCATTTGTTCGATATTCGCTTTTACATCTTTCACATCAATTCCATGCTCTTTAAAATTGTGCGTTGCGTTATGAAAATGTTCAGATGAATCTAGTAATGCCTTTGAAGGTATACATCCAACATTTAAGCAAGTTCCTCCAAGGGTGTTGTATTTTTCTACTATGGCTGTTTTCATTCCCAATTGCGCGCAACGAATTGCAGCTACATATCCACCAGGACCCGAACCAATAATTACGATATCAAAATTACTCATGTTATAAAGTTTGTTTTACAAATTTATGATTTATGTTTTAATCGAGGGGTTAGAATTGATTTATTCGACAAAAAAAAAGGGTCATTAAAAAATGACCCTTTTCACTAATGAGTGTAAAAATTACATTACAACTACTTTTTTCGTTGTAGTGAAATCTCCAGACTGTACTTCTAAGAAGTAACATGCAGAAGGAAGATTTTCTGAATTTTTAAGTGTATGATTTACTTCAGAATTCGTTTGAGTTAATGTTTCAGTAGAAATAACTTTTCCTTGAACATCTCTCAATGTAAAGGTAACATCGTTATCGTTTGCAAAATAAGAAACGTTGATTGCTTCTCCGTTTACCGTTGGATTTGGATAAACAGTTAAATCTAAATCTGAAATTTCTTCAGATGTTAAGTTTAATGTACCACTTACAAAAATATCATCGATGTAAAGATTACTTGATAAATCTGAAGCTTCAAATTCAAATTTGAAACGAGTATAAGCATCTTGCGACGTTGGAGTATATGTGAAAGAAGCTTCAACATACTCATTGTTTGATGTTGGTGCGTAATCCGCAAAACCTGCGTAACCTGCCGTAACCAAATCAGTTCCTGTAATCGTTGTTCCAGATCCACCACCTGTAACCGTTACCACTTTTGGAGTCCATGAATCACCACAATTTTTCGATGTGTAAACTCTCAATTTTTCTGTAATTTGATCCGCTTGAGTAGCGTTAGAAGCGTAAGCAAATTTGAAAGTAACTGTAATACCAGTTGTATATCTCAAGTCAAAAGATGGAGTGATTAACTCATCCATAGACAGACCTAAACGTTGATTGTAGAAATAATTATCAGTTGCAAAATCAGCGAACTGTACATTTTTATAATTGTTTAATTTGTAAGCTCTTGAATTGTTATATCCTGTTCCATTAGAAAGTTGAAATCTTCCGTGATTTTCTTCAGGATTATTTACAATAAACCAATTTGCTTTTCCATCTTCAAGGTTAATTTGACCTGGTCCAGAAATATCAGCCCATTCAGGAGAAATGTATACATATCCTGAACGTGTTTCCGTTCCAGAACCTGCAGCATTACTAACTGTTAAAGTAACTGTTTTGTACCCTGGTGTAGCGAAAACAACACTTGGATTCATAGAAGTAGAAGTGGAAGGAGTTCCTCCTTCGAACGTCCACGACCAATCATCGATTGCTGCATTCCAAGATGCATCACTGAATTGAACAGCTTGATTGACACACGTTGTTTTTTTATCTGCGCTGAAATCAGCAACAGGAGCACACAAAGGAACACTTAACTGATTCGATGGAGACTGAGGTAAAACCAAGTCTTTAACACCAGTTTCAATTAAAGTTGTATCGTTCCAAAGTCTATTTCTTTGTCCTGCAATTCCTTCTAATGCGTTGTGCATAGCATTAACTTGGTCTGGAGAAAAATGTCTATCGCAATAAGCATATTCCATGTAATTTTGTAAATCTTCTTGAATACCAGCATTGCAATTGTCGCTATTACCTAAAGGACACGAAGACCAACCGGCAGTTTCTGGAGTATCGTCAAAACCATCATCTCCACAAGCCACTTGAGGATCATTGTTGTCTCCCCAAGTGTGAGAAAGACTAAGGTAATGCCCAATTTCGTGTGTCAGAGTAGATTCTCTAAACGAACTAGATGTTCCAATAGATCCAACATAGGTGTGATTGGAAACAACTCCATCTAAGTAATATCCATTCCCATCAGTTCCAACCGGTTTGATTGCGTAAGCAGCAGCTCCAGCAGCTCCAACAACTCTAACTACCCAAATGTTTAAGTATTTTGCTCTGTTCCATTGGTGAATTTTAGAAAAGGCATCGCCAATTTCCGTTTCATGTGAATGAATATGTTCAATTCCATTCGTACAATTTCCCAATGGATCTTTCGCTGCTAATTTAAATTCAATTTTACCATTGCCAATCAAAGCAGCAAATTCAGGTGCAATATCAACAGAATCTGGATCAGCAGAATTAAATTCACGATTAATTACTTCCATTGCATCATAAACTTGAGCATCAGAGATGTTTTCAGCTCCATATTGATGAAGGATGTGAAAAACAACAGGAATTGTATAGGAAGCCATCTTTTCTCCACCTTTTTCCTTATTCTTACTGTTCATCAATAATTCATGGGCCTCATAACCAGCTTTTAATTCTGGATGTAGACGAAAGACTTCTTGAAGAGCTTCAGTGTGACCACATTTCTTAGTTACCTCTTGAGCATTGCTGCTAAAAGCGAATGAAGTTCCTGCTAAAAGGATGAGTATTAAACGTTTCATAAATCTTAGTATATTAATTTTAATCAGTCTTTTCAATAAAAGAGTCGCGAAGTAACAAAAATAATTAAATTATTTGCTTGTTAATGAGGACATTTTAAATGTAAATATAGAACTCTTTTTTTTTGAATTAAAGTTTAACTGTGTAAATAATAATTAAAAATATACAAGTCTGCTTCCAAAAACAGTGACAATTCACACCTAATTCTTTTCCTGAAGCACGATGTTATTTAGTCCTGTCGTATTGGAATTATTCGACAAAAAAAAGGGTCATTAAAAAATGACCCTTTTCAATAAATTTTGTAAAAATTACATTACAACTACTTTTTTCGTCGTTGTGAAATCTCCAGACTGTACTTCTAAGAAGTAACATGCAGAAGGAAGATTTTCTGAATTTTTAAGTGTATGATTTACTTCAGAATTCGTTTGAGTTAATGTTTCAGTAGAAATAACTTTTCCTTGAACATCTCTCAATGTAAAGGTAACATCGTTATCGTTTGCAAAATAAGAAACGTTGATTGCTTCTCCGTTTACCGTTGGATTTGGATAAACAGTTAAATCTAAATCTGAAATTTCTTCAGATGTTAAGTTTAATGTACCACTTACAAAAATATCATCGATGTAAAGGTTACTTGACAAATCTGAAGCTTCAAATTCAAATTTGAAACGTGTATATGCATCTTGCGAAGTCGGAACGTAAGTGAAAGAAGCTTCAACATATTCATTGTTTGACGTTGGCGCGTAATCCGTAAAACCTGCGTAACCTGCAGTTACCAAATCAGTTCCTGTAATTGATGTACCAGATCCACCACCTGTAACTGTTACTACTTTTGGAGTCCATGAGTCACCGCAGTTTTTCGAAGTGTATACTCTTAGAACCTCCTCGATTTGATCTGCTTGAGTTGCATTCGAAGCATAAGCAAACTTGAAAGTAACAGTAATACCCGTAGTATATCTTAAATCGAAAGAAGGAGTAATCAATTCATCAATTGTTCCACCTAAACGGTTATTATAAAAATAGTTGTCCGTTGCAAAATCAGCGAACTGAACATTTTTATAATTGTTTAATTTGTAAGCTCTAGAATTGTTATAGCCTGTTCCATTGGAAAGTTGAAATCTTCCGTGGTTTTCTTCTGGATTATTTACAATAAACCAATTTGCTTTTCCGTCTTCTAAGTTAATTTGACCTGGACCAGAAATATCAGCCCATTCAGGAGAAATGTATACATATCCTGAGCGTGTTTCCGTTCCAGAACCTGCTGCGTTGCTAACGGTTAAAGTAACTGTTTTGTAACCAGGTGTAGCGAAAACAACACTTGGATTCATTGAGGTTGAAATAGAAGGAGTACCTCCCTCGAACGTCCAAGCCCAATCATCAATTGCTGCATTCCAAGATGCGTCGCTGAATTGAACAGCTTGATTTACACAAGTTGTTTTTCTATTTGCACTAAAGTCAGCAACGGGTGCGCACAATGGCACACTTAATTGATTCGATGGATCTTGAGGTAAAACTAAATCCTTTACACCAGTCTCAATTAGAGTTGTATCATTCCATAGTCTATTTCTTTGACCAGCAATTCCCTCCATTGCATTTCGAAGATAGTCAACTTGACCCGGAGTAAAATGTCTTGTACAACTAGAATAATTCATGTAATTTTGAACATCTTCTTCTACCCCAGGATTACATTCTTGTGCATCATTTGCAGCTCCCAAAGGACAACCATTATGACCTCTTGTTTCAGGTGTGTCATCAATACCATCATCTCCACATGGACCTGAAGGTCCAGCAGCATTAACGTCTCCAAAAACATGTGGAAGACTCACATAATGACCAACTTCATGGGTTAAAAGTGACTCACTGAAAGGATTACTTGTACCGATACTGCCAGTTACATTATGTAACAATACCACTCCATCTAACCAATAAGCATTACCGTCAGTTCCAACTGGATAAATCGAGTAGCCTGCCGCCCCATTTGCATAATTTACAACCCAAATGTTTAGATATTTAGCTCGATTCCATTGGTTTAGTTTTGAATTAGCATCGCCTATATTCGTTTCGTGAGTATAAATATGATTGATGCCATTTGTACAATTTCCTAGAGGATCCATTGCAGCAAGCTTGAATTGAACTTTTGCATTACCAATTAATGTGTCAAACTCAGAAACAATGTCAACAGAATCAGGGTCTGCCGCATTAAACTCTCTATTAAGAATTTTTATTGCGTCATAAACTTGAGCATCAGATATGTTTTCACTACCATATTGATGCAGAATATGAAAGACAACAGGGATCGTATAAACAAAAGTATCCGTAGATTTTGTGTAATTATAGTTCGACACTTGATTGGCAATATAATTTTCCCGCAATTCAGGGTACATTTGGAAGGCATCTTCCATTGCATCGTAAGTTGAACATTTTTTAGTCTCTTGTTGAGCATTGCTGCTAAACCCAACTGTAACGCCAATAATCAAGGTAAGTAATAATCGTTTCATAAGTATTATAGTATTAAATTTCATTCTGTTTTTCATTAAAAGCGTCGCAAAGTAACAAAAATAATTGAGTTATTTACGTGTTAAATAGGACATTCTTAGTGTAAGATAGTGGACTCTTTTCTTTAATTCGCGATAAACTATTGAAATTATTAGAAAAAAGATACAGGTCTAAATTTAAAATAGATGTTTCTCAGCACGATAGGAAGAACGCACTAAAGGTCCGCTTTCTACATACCTGAATCCCATTTTAAGTCCAATTTCTTTGTACTCTGCAAAACGTTCCGGTGTAACAAATTCATGAATTGGTAAGTGTTTCGTTGTGGGCTGAAGATACTGACCTAAGGTTAAAATATCAACATTCACGCTATTCAAATCTTCCATGGTTTCAATGATCTCTTCATGCGTTTCACCAAGCCCCAACATAATACCTGATTTGGTTTTCATTCCTCCTTTTTTTAAGCGAAATAAAACTTCCAAACTTCGATCATATTTTGCTTGAATTCGAACTTCTTTTGTTAAACGCCTAACAGTTTCAAGATTGTGACTTACTATTTCTGGGGCAATGTCAATAATATTCTGAAGATTCTCCCATTTTCCAGCGAAATCAGGAATTAACGTCTCCATCGTTGTTTCTGGAGCTTGATGACGAATTGCCTTTACAGTTTGAACCCAAATTCCTGATCCACCATCTTTCAAATCGTCTCTGTCTACCGAAGTTATTACAGCGTGTTTAACCCCCATTGTTTTTACACTATGAGCAACTTTTCCAGGTTCAAACTCATCAACTTCGTCAGGACGACCGGTTTTTACCGCACAAAATCCACAAGAACGAGTACAAATATTTCCAAGAATCATAAAAGTTGCTGTTCCTTCTCCCCAGCATTCACCCATATTTGGACAATTTCCACTTTCACAAATTGTATGTAGTTTATGTTCATCAACTAACGAACGTACTTTTTTGTAATTCTCACCAGTGGGAAGTTTTACTCTAAGCCATTTTGGTTTGTTAATTCTTACACGTGTATCTTCTGCTGTTCCTTCACTCATCTTGATAATTTTATATCAACATTAATCTTTGGCAAAATAAAACGCTACTTTTGCAGTATTAAGAATACTTGTCTCGATTATTTGCTTAATGCAAATGTATGAAAACTCATAGATTATGGCTACCTCAAAAGTTGAATATTTAGGATCACTTAGAACTAAATGCACACATTTAAAATCTGGAACGGAAATTATTACAGATGCACCAGTCGATAATAATGGAAAAGGGGAGGCTTTTTCACCAACTGATTTAGTTGCAACAGCATACATTTCTTGCATGTTAACGATAGTTGGAATCTATTGTGATAACCATAATATTGACTTTAAACACGGAGTGGCAGAAGTAAATAAAATTATGGGGAGTAACCCGAGAAGAATCGAAAAACTGGAAATTGTAGTTGATTTTTCAGGAAATAATTGGGACGAATCAATTCATCAACGAATCATTAAGGCAGCTGAAACCTGTCCTGTTGCTAAAACAATAGAAAATGATGTAGAAGTGTTGTTTGAATATCAATTTTAAAGAAATGGAGAATAAATACCAAAAAAGAAAAGACAGTGGCTATAGTGATTACAGCCGCGAGAATAGCATAGATAACAGAGAATACAAACGCGAGTCAAAATATTCAGAAGAAGAGTATATTTTTGGCGTTCGAGCTGTAATTGAGGCGATAAAGGCAAACCGCGTTTTGAATAAAATATTCATCCAAAAAGGATTGAACAAGGATTTATTCCTGGAACTGAAAGAGGCATTGAAAGGTGAATCTCATCAATTACAGTTTGTTCCAATCGAAAAATTGGATGCAATAACCGAAAATAATCACCAAGGGGTAATTGCTTTGGTGTCTCCAATTGAATATTATAAAATTGAAGAGGTTGTTGAGGAGTTAATTGAAGAAGGTAAAAAACCGTTTGTTTTAGCCTTAGATAGGATTACAGATGTCAGAAATTTTGGTGCAATTGCACGAACAGCGGAGTGTGAAGGCGTAGATGCGATTTTGATTCCTTCAAAAGGATCAGCTCACGTTACTTCAGATGCAATTAAAACTTCCGCTGGAGCATTGAATAGAATTAAAGTATGTAAAACCAACAGCCTAAAAGATTCGCTTTACTACATTCAGCAGTGTGGATTGCGAATTGTCGCATGTACTGAGAAATCTAAGATTCCTTTGTTCGAAACAAATCTACGCGGAAGCGTAGCTGTGATTATGGGTTCTGAAAAAGATGGAATTACAAGCGATTTAATCAACTTGGCGGACATTAGTTGCCGTATTCCTATGCGCGGAGAAATTGCTTCCTTGAACGTTAGTGTTGCTGCGGGGATGGTATTGTATGAGAAATTAAGACAAGAATTACATTAATTAAGATTTGCCATGAGATTCACGTTAGTTTTATTGATGTTAACCACCTTTTCAGTGAATGTTTCCGCTCAGTTTTCGCGTAAAACAAGAAAGTTGATTGGTACCTGGGAGTATAAGTCTGGAAATGGCTACGAGAAATGGGAGATCGATGGTGAGTTTTTGATGGGTGGTGCTTACCGCATCAATAAGTTAGGTGACACCACTAAAGTGGAAGACTTGCAAATTCGAAAGATTCATAAAACACTTGTCTATACGATTTGTTCAGAGGAATTCATTGCCGACACATCGGTAATTATAACCCATAATTTTATTGGTCAAAAAAACAAAATGAAGTTCGCGAATATTGAATCAAATTTACCCGCAATGATTTCGTATTCTTTTGGATTTTTAAACCGAAATAAATTGAAAATTAGCATACTCTACGGAATTAAAGATACTCCGGTACAATTGCAATTGTTTCGTTCTAAAGAGTAGATTTTACTATCCATGGAATAAGTGCTGGGATTTCATCCAATTGCTTTATTTTCCAGTCGTGACTGCCATCCTTATACTTATTTTCAGGGTCAAATAAAATACTTTGCATTCCAAATTTTTCCGCACCAATTATGTCGGCATGATAATCATCTCCAATCATCAAACTCTCTTTTTTTGTTGCGTTTGCACGATCAATTGCGGCTTGAAAAACAAGGGGCGAAGGCTTCGTTTTACCAACTTCTTCAGAGCATAAAATTACATCGAAAAAGTCGATCAAACCGCTGTTTTTTAGCTTGATGTACTGCACTTCTTTGAAGCCATTCGTAATAATGTGAAGCTGGTAATCTTCCTTTTTCAAGGCGTCTAATGTTTCTATTGTGTGTGGGAAAAGGTTTGTTTGGTATGGAGAAAGTTCAACGTATCCATCTCCCAATTTCATTGCTAAAGTGGCATCATTAATTTTGAATTTTTTCAAGGTTCGATCGAATCTGCTTGTACGTAATTCTTCTTTGCTAACTTTTCCTTTAGCATAATCGTACCACAATTGTGCATTTATTTTTTTATACTGCGTATGAAACGATCGAAAAGAGCGTATAGAATCGCCAAGTTTAAGCTCGTCAAACAATATATTTAAAGCAGTTTCCGAATTTGTTTCAAAATCCCAAAGAGTTCGGTCTAAATCGAAAAATAGATGCTTCATTGATAAATGGTATAGCTAATTGTTGTGGTCACCAGTGCATTGAAAAAAATCCCCAAAACGATAAGTAAAAATGTCTTTTTTCGTTTACCGTAAAACTTCGCTGTCACAATACTACCAAGAGGAATAGACAGGAAAAATGGAACCCAAAAGCACGTTCCAATTATTCCTAACGATTTTTTGATTCGAACTATCAATTTATTCATCCGGGTGAAGTTCCTTTTCCGTTTCATTGGAATCCCTTCATTTTTTGACTTTGCATAAGATTGGTGTCGTTTTCTGCGAGCACGAAGCAAAAAGTATTCAGCCGAAAAATAAAAAATTGTAGCACTGAAAATAGCTCCGGCAACACATGCAAGATAGGTTTCGATAAATGTTAATTTTAAATGAGGTCCGCCCAATGGAGCGAACATAAATTTTACCGTTGACAGAAAAAATAATGAAGTTAAAATGCCAAGCTTCATGTTTAACACTTTTCTCCGTATGCCAAATCTCCGGCATCACCAAGTCCAGGTACAATATACGATTGAGCTGTAAGTTCATTATCGATGGCTCCAATAAAATATTCGGTTGATTTCGGCAATTGTTTCTGTAAAAACTCTAAAGCTTCTGGCGCTGCGATTGCCGAAACGATAAACGTTCTTTTTGGATTACCTTGTTTTAAAAGTGCTTTGTACACCATTGCCATAGAACTTCCAGTTGCTAACATTGGATCGCTAATGATTAATACTTTATCGTCAATTTTTGGAGCAGCCATGTATTCTACGAATATTTCAAATTCCTCAGCTGTTGTGTGCTTTCGATAGGCAGAGACAAACGCACTTTCGGCACGATCAAAATAATTCAATAAACCTTGGTGCATTCCAAGTCCAGCCCTTAAAATCGTAGCCAAAACTGGTTGATTTTTCAATAGTTGTGTTTTTGCTATTCCTAATGGCGTTTCAACATCGACTTTTTCGTAGTGTAACTGTTTTGAAAGTTCATAGCCCAAAATTTCTGAAACTCTTTCCAAGTTTCTGCGAAAACGCATCGGGTCTTTTTGTATTTCAACATCTCGTAATTCTGCAACGAAGGTTGAGAAAATTGAATTGGTATCAGATAAATTATGAATCATTTCTTGGACTTTAGCATAAAGTTAATGGAATTTTAATCAACTAAAAAGGGAGAATCGATTTTATTGGAATAAAATGAAGAGAAGTGATATTATTTCACTAAAAATGACTAGAATTTATGATTTGACTTGAAATTCTAGGTCAAATTTGAAATCGAACTGAGGTTTTCAATTACTTTTGTTTCAATGGCTGTTAAATCTAAATTGAACGTTTCAGTATTTAAACGACTTCTTTCGTACTGGAAGAGTTACAAAGGTCTGTTCTTTATTGCGGTTACCTGTACAATTCTATTGGCACTTATAGGGCCCGCAAGACCTTATGTAATTGGCTATATGGTTGATCAGTTTATAATTAAAACCCAAAATGCTGAAATGCTAACCTTTTGGACTATTTTAATTATTTTCATGCTGCTCGCTGAAACAATTTTTCAATTTTTATCCAGTTACTTTTCGAATCTTTTCGCCCAATCAATTATTCGAGATTTACGAAAACAATTGATGGATAGAATTTTAACGTTTAGAATGCGGTACTTTGACCGAACGCCAATTGGTGCTTTGGTAACCCGTGTTGTATCAGACTTAGAGGCTATCACGGAAGTGTTTTCATCAGGAATGATGAACATTGCGGGTGATTTAATCTCACTTTTTTTCGTAATTATTTTAATGTTTGTTTCAAATTGGGAGTTGACGCTGTTAACACTTCTCCCGATACCAGTTTTAATTTTTGCGACGCGAATTTTTGCACGTGTGTTGAGAAAGTCGTTTCAGATGGAACGCGATCAAGTGACTAAACTAAACACCTTTGTTCAAGAACGATTAACCGGAATGTCACTAGTTCAATTGTTCAATCGTGAGCAAATTGAAGCTGAACGGTTTGAGGTGATTAATAAAGGTCACCGACAAGCGCATATCAAAGCAATTTGGGCCAATTCGATTTTCTTTCCAGTTGTAGAGTTTTTAAGCTCATTGTCCATTGCGTGCATCCTTGTTTGGAGCGCGTTAAAAATTCAAGGAAGATCAGCTGAAGACATTCGTTCGATGTTTGGTGAAAATGTGGCATTTATTTTATGGGTGAACATGCTTTACAGACCAATTAGACAATTGGCAGATAAATTTAATATTCTTCAAAGAGGTGTTGTTCGCGCAGAACGTGTTTTTGATATAATAGATTTAAAAGATCACATTCAAAACGATGGAGAAATTGTAGACTGTAACTTTCAACAAAGCCTTCGATTCAAAGATGTTTATTTTGCGTATACGAACGAAGATTGGGTTCTAAAGAATATTAATCTAGAAATTAAACATGGAGAAACAGTGGCATTTGTTGGAGCAACTGGAGCGGGTAAAAGTTCAATTGTTAATCTGATAGGCAGGTTTTATGAATACCAAAAAGGCGAAATTTTCCTAGGCGAAACTCCAATTGTTAACATTGACTTGGACTATTTAAGGAAGAATGTTGCGATTGTTTTGCAAGATGTTTTTCTATTCTCAGATACGATTTTCAATAACATAACTTTAGGTGATGAATCAATTACACGGGAGCATGTTATCGAAGCTGCTAAAGTAGTTGGAGTTCATGATTTTATTGAAAAATTGCCAGGTGGTTATGATTATGAAGTAGGAGAGAGAGGAGGAGTTTTGTCTGTTGGGCAGCGACAATTGATTTCGTTCATTCGCGCCTATGTTTACAATCCAAGTATTTTGATTTTAGATGAAGCAACTTCGAGTGTTGACAATGAATCTGAAGAAATGATTAAGAATGCGACGATAAAATTGACGAAAGGTAGAACCTCAATTGTTATTGCGCATAGACTTTCAACCATCCAAACTGCAGACAAGATTGTTGTATTAGATAACGGCGAGATTATGGAGTTTGGTACACACAAAGAACTATTGAAAAAAGATGGGTTTTACAAGAATTTGTTTGATATGCAATTCTCAGAAGATTAGAAGGATATGATAGGATTGAAAATAGGAGGAGTTCCGGAGCATTTTAATTTGCCTTGGAGAATGGCAATTGAGGAAGGTCGTTTTAGAGAAGAAGGGATTCAATTGCATTGGAGCGACATGGGTGGCGGAACAGGACAAATGATAAGAGGTCTTGAAACCAAATCGATTGATGTAGCCGTTTTGTTAACGGAAGGCATAACAAAAGCAATTTTACAAGGTTTAGATGCGAAAATCATCCAAGTGTATGTAACAACACCGCTAAGATGGGGGATTCACGTTCCATACAAAAGCGATATTCAAACGGTGGATCAACTAGAGCACCAAACATTTGCAATTTCGCGAGAAGGTTCAGGATCGCATTTAATGAGCTATGTTCGTGCCAGTCAAGAAAACTGGGATACTTCACAATTAAACTTCAAAGTTGTCGGAGATATTTACGGTGGTTTGTGGTCATTAGAAAACAATGAGTCGCAGGCATTTTTATGGGAGAAGTACACAACTTTTCCTTTTACTGAACAAAAAAAATGTCGTTATATTGATGAGGTAATTACTCCATGGCCATGTTTTGTAATTGCAGTTCGGAATGAAGTGTATGAAAAGCATAAAGATGAACTTCAAAAAATGTGTTCGATCGTTGGTGATCGAGCGGCGGAATTAAAAAGAAATGAAAACGCAGTAGATTTAATAAGCTGGAGGTACAATCTTCGACATGGTCAGGTAGAAAATTGGTTAAATGAAACGGATTGGAACTATAACGGAGTTGAATATCCTTTGGCCTTTGAAAAAACGATTTCCTATTTGATTAAATTGAATTTACTTCAACCCGAAGAAGCTGAAAACTGGAGGGAAAAATTATTTTGAGTGAAAAACCTTGACTTTTTTAACGTTGAAAATCGAGATGTGTTTCTCCCATAAATGTTAATTTCGTGAGGAGCAATTAAGGTTAATTCGGTCTTAAAGTCGTGCATTATAAAGTCCTAATTATATGAAAAAAACTGGCGTATTATTGATTCAACTTGGAACACCTGACAGTCCGAAGACTTCGGATGTAAGAAGATATCTGAGCGAATTTCTAAATGATCCACGTGTAATAGATCTGCCATGGCTTGGAAGAAAGTTACTTGTTAACGGAATTATCGTGCCATTCCGTGCTCCAAAATCTGCAAAAATATACAAGGAACTTTGGGAATTCGGAAATGGTGTTTCTCCATTAATAACGCATACGGAAAATGTAAGAGTTAAATTACAAGATAGATTAGAGAAGCAACATGTAAACGTTCACGTTGCAATGCGCTATCAAAATCCTTCAATGTATGATGTCATTGAATCAATGCGAAAAGAAAATTACGACCATATTATTGTCTTACCTCTATTTCCTCAATATGCTAGTGCATCAACAGGTTCTGCTTTGGAATTGGCAATGACTCTTATAAAAAAATGGTGGGTTGTACCTGAAGTGAGTTTGATTAATCAATTCTACGATTCGGAAGGCTACATAGACTCAATAGTTGAACGAGCTAAGGAGTTTGACCTTTCAACCTATGATCACATATTGTTTTCTTATCACGGTCTGCCAGAGCGCCAAGTTGACAAAGTGTATGAAGATGATGATGTTTGTGAAGATCAACCGTGTGAAACTGAGATCAACGATAGAAATAAATTCTGTTATAAGGCAACGTGTTATGCTACAACCCGATTGATAGTTGAAAAGTTAGGATTAAAGGAAGGCGATTATACTGTTTGTTTTCAATCGCGATTGGATAAAAAATGGCTTACTCCATTCTCAGATAAAGTGGTCGAAGAACAAGGTGAAAAGGGTGCCAAAAGACTTTTGGCATTCAGTCCTGCATTTGTTGCAGATTGTCTAGAAACAGTAATAGAAATTGGGGAAGAATATCAGGAAATATTTGAATCTTTTGGGGGTGAAAAAATTCAATTAGTTCCTTCCTCAAATGATCACGATCGGTTCATTGATTGTTTAGAAGAATTGGTTTTAAAAAGGCTGAATTAACATCTATTAAGCGCCAAATTTTTTATTCCAAAAGGAACTTCGTAATTTTGCACTGATTAAATAAGAAAATACATAAAATAAATATGAGTACTACAGAAAGATTAGCGTACAAAGTGAAGGACATGAGCCTTGCGGAATATGGACGTAAAGAAATTAGATTGGCGGAAGCGGAAATGCCAGGACTTATGTCCTTGAGAGAAGAGTTTGGAGCTTCTAAGCCATTAGCTGGTGCGCGCATCGCTGGTTGTCTTCACATGACAATTCAAACAGCAGTGTTGATTGAAACATTGGTTGAACTTGGTGCAGACGTAACATGGTCTTCATGTAATATTTTCTCTACTCAAGATCACGCAGCAGCGGCAATTGCTGCAGCCGGAGTTCCTGTTTATGCATGGAAAGGATTGAATGAAGAAGAATTTGATTGGTGTATCGAACAAACGTTATTTGCGTTCAAAGATGGTCAACCATTGAACATGATCTTGGATGATGGTGGTGATTTAACAAATATGGTTTTTGATCGTTACCCAGAATTATGTAAAGATATTAAAGGATTGTCGGAAGAAACAACAACTGGGGTTCACAGATTATACGAAAGAAAGAAAAACGGGACGTTGGTAATGCCAGCAATTAACGTAAATGATTCAGTTACTAAATCTAAGTTTGATAACAAATACGGATGTAAGGAGTCTTTAGTTGATGCTATTCGTCGTGCTACAGATACAATGATGGCAGGTAAAGTTGCCGTTGTTTGTGGTTATGGAGATGTTGGTAAAGGTTCTGCTGCTTCTTTGCAAGGAGCTGGAGCACGTGTTATTGTTACGGAGATTGATCCAATTTGTGCATTACAAGCTGCTATGGACGGATTTGAAGTTCGTAAATTGGAAAGTGTTGTAGGAAATGTTGACATCGTTGTTACAACAACTGGAAATAAAGACATCGTTCAAGGTCATCACTTTGAAGCAATGAGAGATAAAACAATTGTTTGTAATATCGGTCACTTCGATAATGAAATTGACATGGCTTGGTTGAATGGTAAATATGGATCAACAAAAGTTGAAATTAAACCACAAGTAGATATGTACAATATTAACGGTAAAGATGTAATCGTTTTAGCAGAGGGACGTTTGGTGAACTTGGGTTGCGCTACAGGGCATCCATCATTTGTAATGTCTAATTCATTTACAAACCAAACTTTAGCACAATTGGAGTTATGGAAAAATTCTTCGGCATATGAAAATGATGTATATATGTTACCTAAACATTTAGATGAAAAGGTGGCGAAGTTACATTTAGCGAAAGTGGGTGCTGAATTAACAGAATTAAGACCAGATCAAGCATCATATATTGGTGTAGATGTTAAAGGTCCATACAAACCTGAGCATTACAGATATTAACAGTGAACTGTTATAGAATTAAAAGCTATCCATTGGATAGCTTTTTTTTTTACGTTAAACTTGTATGTGCGTTCAAGAATCCTAATACTATTATATCTTATATTTCCAATTATTACATTGGCCTCAGCGAATGAAACTGCTTTAGAAAAAGCAGACAGCTGCTTTAATGAGAGCAATTATGAGGAGGCAGCAATATTTTATAAAAAAGTACTTTTATCTATTCCAGAGAGTCAAATTGAGGATAGGTGTAGTGTATATCTGAAACTAGGTTATATATATAAAGTACTTGAAAAGTTCGATGATGCAGTAGAAATTTATGACAGGATTCTTTTTATTGAAAAGAGAATCAAGAACTTGGACCTATCTATTCGAATCAAAATTGAATATGCAGAATTTTTAAGGAGTATTAATGCATGTGATAAATCTTTGGAAATACTAGAATCGATTGATGTTGCTAATGATTTGGAAAAAATTGATTTAATTACGCAGATTATTTATTATGACCGTTTGGCTGCGATAATTGTACAATGTAAAGGGGACAACATAGGTACAGCACTTCCGTACAGTATAAAAGCTTTGGCTTTAGCAAGAAAGTCAAAGTCTAGTTATCATATTGCAACTTCTTTAAATGAAATAGGTTTCCTAAAAGAACATTTAAATTCTCCTCGAGAGGCAATTACATATTATCTTGAAGCGATAAAATATTGGGACGATAAAAAATACCGAAGATATTCTCCAAATGCTTGTGTGAATATCGCTCGTTGCTATAATAAACTGGGTATTATTGATTCTACAATTTACTTCGCCAACAAAGGATTAGAAATTGTTGGTGATGAAAATTGGTTTAATTTGCTGGTTCCGCTTTATAGCGAGAAGCTGTCCGCATTGGAGCAGATGGGTAGATGGAAAGAGGCATATGAAGTTCGCTGGCTCTATCATGTTGCTGCGTTGAGTATGCGTAGCCAAGAATGGTCTGATAAAATGGCGACGGTACGAGGTGAACTCGAATTAGAAAAGAAAGAGTTCGAACTAATGAATGAACGCGCTAAATTTGAAAATGCAGAAAATGTAATTGTTGCTGAACGCAAAATCCGTAGTCTTTTAATTTTTATTATCGTGGTAGTGCTGTTTTTAATATTAGCTGCATTGTTTTTTTCCTATAGAGTTAAAAGGCTTAATTCAAAACTGAAAAACACACTCGAAGAAAATGATGTTTTACTTAAGGAGGTGCATCATCGAGTTAAAAATAATATGCAGGTGGTTTCCAGTTTACTCGATTTACAGTCGAGTTTTGCCGTTGATGAAAAATCAAAAGCTGCGCTTATAAATAGCAGAGATAGAATTAACTCTTTAGCACTCGCCCATCAAAACTTATATATTGAAGATGATTTAAAAAGTATCAATATTAAGAACTATTTACAAGTGTTAGTTGAATCTGTAGTGAGTAGCGATATACTGGTAAACATTCAAATTGATGAAGGCAATTTAGAAATTGATAAAGCTCAAGCCTTAGGCTTTGTTTTAAATGAACTACTTACAAATTCGGTCAAGCATGCATGGTCAAATGAAGTGGAAGAAAAAGTGATTTGGATTAAACTAAAGAAAGGGGAGAAAGACTGGAGCTTTTATTATTCAGATAACGGAATTGGAGTTGCGGATAAAGCGAAATTCCTGGAAAGCCCAACTTTTGGTATAACCCTAATCCGCTCTTTTTTAAAAAGAAATTTAAAGGTTAGTATCTCGTTTGGTGAAAAGCCAGGAATGAATATTGGATTTACATTTAATTAATTGGTGAATGAGAGTTTTAATAGTAGAGGATGAAACGTTGATTGCTGAGAATTTGGCTGTGATTGTTGAATCATGTGGGTACACTGTAGCAGGAATGGTTGAAAGTGAAAGTTCATTTAACGAAGCAACCTCAAATTGCGAAATAGACTTGGCCTTATTAGATATTAGGATGAACGGAGTTGATCTTGGGTTGAAATTTGGTGAGATGTTAAAAGAAGCAGGGGTTCCTTTTATTTTTATTACTTCGTTTTCAGATAAAGCGCTCTTAATGCGTGCAACTTCATTGCGACCATATGGCTTCATTTTAAAACCATTTTCAAGAACAGATATTGCCAACGAACTGCATCGACTTAACAACGAACTCTCGAGAGATTTTGTTGTATTAAAAACAGGCAGTAGCACCCAAGTGAAAATTGCCAAATCCGATATTTGCTATTTGAATTCAGAAAATGTTTACGTTAATGTTTTCACTGACCACGATAGAATTGTTGTTCGGGCAAAGTTGTCCGATTTATGTGGGGTGTTTAACGAAAACGAAATTATTAGGGTCCATCAATCGTATGCAATAAATCCTGGTTTTGTTAAACGTTTTTCCGATACCGAGATACAATTGAATAATGACATTCTAATTCCAGTTTCTAGAAAGTTTCAAAGTAATGTCAAAAAGGTGTTAAAGCCAATCTGATTCATTGATTTCTACCTCTCCAAATTCCACAAAATATTATCCGTTTTCAACATTTAAAATTTAGATGTTGAAAACTTCAGTATTTATTAAGACATTTACGCTCCGTTAAAAGTGGTGTTTTCACTATGATTAGCGGATACTAATGATAATATACTATTTATGAAAAGAACTTTACTTCTAGTTTCTCTAGGCTTTATGCTGTCTTCCAATGTTTCGTTTTCTCAAATGACAAGCGCAACGGAAACAAAATCATCAACTGTAGCAAACGACGCATTAACAAACACTACTGCTTTAAAGCCAGCAGATGGACAGCCATCAGTGTTTTCCTCACAAGAATCTCTTGAAAGTACAGTTCCAAAAAAAATCAGTGCTTTGCGTGATCAAATTGCTGCAGGAAAATTGACTGAAGCCCAAGTGATAAATTTACGACAAGAAATTTGGCGTTTTGAAAATGCAATTGTTGCGACGAAATCACATTAAAAAGTAAAATTTTAATTCAGTAATGATTTAATAATTTTTGTAATTGAAAACTTGACTTTTTGATTACTAACAAATAACACTTTATGAAAACTAACTTAACTCAAAATTTGTGGAGAAACTTTATTTTTGCATTCCTTTTTGGATTTGCAACGAGTCATTCGTTCTCCCAGGTTTATAATGTTGCAAGTTGCACATACACCCCGATTGCTGGGGTAGGTACCCCATTACCAAATTGCGATGATTGTACTTCAGGTTTAGTCCCGATTGGGTTTACTTTTCCGTTTTATGGTACAAATTATACACAAGTTAATTTTTCATCAAATGGTTTTTTAAGTTTTGAAGCTGCGGCTAGCCAAGGCTGTTGTTCGGGGCAAGTTTTACCAACCGGATTGACAAGAACTTTAATTTCATTCGCTTGGGACGATATGTATACTGTGGGTGCTACAGTCAATTATTTTACTGCTGGTGTGGCACCTAATCGTGTTTTTGTTGTTAATTTCAATAATGTTGGTTATTGTTGCACTTCTTCAAATCAGACATCAGCTCAAATTCAACTTTTTGAAACATCTGGAGAAATTAAAATGCTTTCAGCAAATAACAATCATACGGGACGAACTGCTACCATGGGGATTCAAGATAATCTAATTGGGTCAACAGTAGTTCCCGGAAGAAATGCCACATCTTGGGCATCTGCTCCGAATGAGTGTTATTCTTTTACAACTACAATAATTGATCCTTGTGCTTCAGATATTGTTTCACCAGATTTTTCGAGTGGAGGGCCTTCAATGAATGATCAGGAGCAACTTTCGTCAAATACATGTATGGCTAATTTTAGCCAAACTGATTTAGCACAGTCATTTGTTCCGGCGATGAGTTCTATTGAAGGAGCTGGTGTTCTTTTGCAATCTGGTGCTTCAGGCACAGTAACTATTTCTTTATATGATAATCTTCCAAATGCAGGTGGAGTGTTAATGGCCACAGGAAGTGCTGTTGCGAGTGGTGGATTGTGGGCTGATGTCACTTGGGCTCCAGTGGGAGTTACAATTGGAAATACCTATTATCTAGTTTTTACAAGTACAGATGGTGGACAATGTATTGCGGGAGATACAGGTAATCCCTATGCTTCTGGTCAACTTTATGCAAATCCTGGTTATAATTCTTTCCCAACATTTGATTATACTTTTTATACATTAGGCTCTGCGGCTGGATCAGGAAATTGCCCGACAGATACAACTATTAATAATACGGTAGGAAATTGCTTCTCTACGTATTTACCAGTCGAACCAGTTGCTTCGGATGACTGTGGTGTTACTGATTTAGTCTGGAATTTGACTGGTGTTACTACTGGTAACTCAAGTCCATCAGGTATTAACTATGTTGGCACTCAAAATTTTAATATCGGAGTTACTAATGTAAATTATACTGCATATGATGCTGCAGGTAATTCGGGGGTCTGTTCTTTTGATATTACAGTTATTGATTCTGAGTCACCTGTAGTAACATGTCTTACAGATATCACGGTCAATAATGTACCAAATAATTGTGGACGAGTAGTAAACTATTCCTTACCTTCCGTATCTGATAACTGTGGGACAGTAACAATAACTCAAACTGACGCTTCTGGATTAACAGCTGGTGATTTATTTCCAGTTGGAAGTACTCCGCAAGAATATACGTATGATGATGGAAATGGAAATGTTACCGTATGTAGTTTCAACGTAATTGTTTTAGATGTTCAACCTCCAACTATCACAAGTTGTCCTTCAAATATTACAGTAAATAATACACCTGGACTTTGTAGTGCAGTTGTTTCTTGGGCGCAACCAACAGCTTCGGACAATTGTCCTGGGGTGTTTATGGCGCCAGTACCACAAGGACCTGGTTCTACTTTTCCTTTAGGTGTTACTACTATTGTATATACAGCTGTAGATGCTTCAGCCAATTCATCGACTTGTTCCTTTACTGTAACAGTAAATGATAATGAGTCTCCAGTAATTACAGCTTGTACTCCAGATGTTCTTGTTTCAAATGATCCAGGAGACTGTGGAGCAATTGTGACATTTGCAGCACCAACGTATACTGAAAATTGTACAATGGGAACTGAAGTTGCATCTCAAGCATCTGGAACGTTCTTTCCAATTGGAACAACAACTGTAACGTGGACGTTGACAGATAACGCTGGAAACAGTTCGACATGTGATTTTGATGTAACAGTTGAAGACAATGAATTGCCGATAGCAATTTGTTTAGATATTACGGTTCAATTGGACGCAGCAGGAACTTATACGATGAACGCTTCAGAAATTGACGGCGGTTCTACAGATAATTGTCCAATTGCAAGTATCACTTCATCTCAAACGGTATTTGATTGTTCTCATGTTGGTACGAATAATATAGTTTTAACTGTTGAAGATATACACGGTAATAGTTCGACATGTGAAGCGGTAGTTACAGTGGAGGATAATGTTGCTCCAATAGCAATGTGTCAAAATATTACTGTACAATTGGATGCATCGGGTGCAGCAACAATTACTGGAGCAAGTATCGATAATGGATCGAATGATGCATGTGGAATAGCTTCGCTTACACCAAGTGTAACTATGTTTGATTGTTTAAATATTGGAGCTAACACTGTTGTTTTAACCGTAGAGGATAACAATGGGAATACATCAACGTGTACATCAACGGTAACTATAGAAGATAATGTGGATCCAGTTGCAATTTGTCAAGATATTATTGCGCAACTTGACGCAACAGGAAATGTGACAATCACTACTGCTCAAGTTGACAATGGTTCAAATGATGCATGTGGAATAGCTTCACTTTCTTTAGATATTACGGACTTTACATGTGCTGAAGTAGGTGATAATACTGTTGTATTAACAGTGACTGATAATAATGGAAATAGTTCAACTTGTTTATCAACAGTAACAGTTGAAGATAATGTAGCGCCAATTGCTCTTTGTCAAGATATAACAGTTCAATTGAATGCAGCTGGAAATTACACAATGGTTCCTTCAGAAATCGATGGTGGTTCAAATGATGCATGTGGAATTGCTTCTATTGCAGCTTCTAAATTAAATTTTGACTGTTCTTCAGTCGGACCTGTAATGGTTACTTTAACAGTAACAGATAACAATGGAAATACTTCTTCTTGTGATGCAACTGTGACAGTTGAAGACAATGTAGCACCTATAGCTATTTGTCAAGATATCACAGCTCAATTGGATGCAACGGGCAATGTTACAATTACTCCTTCTCAGGTGAATAATGGATCGAACGATGCGTGTGGAATAGCTACAATGACATTAGACATTACAGACTTTACTTGTGCGAATGTTGGTGGTAATGGTGTTATTTTAACAGTAACAGATAACAACGGAAATTCAACAACGTGCACATCAACTGTAACAGTTGAAGATAATGTTGTACCGTCTTCAATGTGTCAAGACATCACAGTTCAGTTAGATGCTGCTGGAAACGCAACAATAACAACTGGAGATATTGACAATGGATCTAGTGATGCATGTGGAATAGCTTCATTGGCATTAGACATCACAACATTTGATTGTACAAATGTTGGTGCTAACACAGTTATTTTAACAGTAACAGATAATAACACAAACGTCTCAACTTGTTCATCAACAGTAACTGTCGAGGACAATGTTGCACCAGTTGCAATCTGTCAAGACATCACAGTTCAATTGGATGCAGCAGGAAGCGCAACAATAACAACTGGTGATATTGACAATGGGTCGAATGACGCATGTGGAATTGCTTCCTTAGCATTAGATGTAACTGATTTCACTTGTGTTGAAGTTGGTGCCAATACAGTCGTATTAACAGTAACAGATAACAATGGTAATTCAACAACTTGTTCTTCAGTAGTAACTGTAGAAGACAATGTTGCTCCAGTAGCAGTTTGTCAAGATATCACTGCACAATTGGATGCGACAGGAAACGTATCAATAACTCCAATGGATGTTGATAATGGTTCTAGCGATGCATGTGGAATAGCCTCTCTTGCATTAGATATTACAGACTTTACTTGTGCAAATGTTGGAGCAAATACCGTTGAATTAACCGTAACAGACAATAACGGAAATACTTCAACATGCACTGCAACCGTAACGGTAGAAGACAATGTTGCTCCAATGGCAATGTGTCAAAATATCACAGTTCAATTGGATGGAACAGGTAATATTGTAATAGCAGCAATGGATATTGATGGTGGATCTTCTGATGCATGTGGGATCACATCGTTGGTTGCTTCTCCTAATGCATTTACTTGTGCTGAAGTTGGGCCGAATAACGTTACACTTACAGTTACAGATAATAACGGAAATACTTCAACTTGTGTTGCTATTGTAACTGTTGAAGAAACAACTCCTCCAGTAGCAATTTGTCAGGACATCACAGTTCAGTTAGATGCTTCAGGAAATGCGACCATCACAGGTATGGATATCGATGGAGGTTCTTCTGATAATTGTGCAATTGTAACTTGGGATGCAAGTCCGAATACATTTACATGTGCAGAAGTTGGAGCGAACACAGTTATTTTAACCGTAACTGATGGTTCAGGAAACTCTACAACATGCACATCTACCGTAACTGTTGAAGACAATGTAGCTCCAGTTGCCATTTGTCAAGACATAACAGTTCAATTGAATGCTGCGGGAATGGCTTCGATTACAACAGGTGATATCGACAACGGATCAAATGATGCCTGCGGAATTGCTTCTCTTGCATTAGACATGACGGACTTTACTTGTGCGAATGTTGGAACGAATACAGTTGTTTTAACAGTAACAGATAATAACGGAAATACTTCTACTTGTACTTCAACTGTAACGGTAGAGGATAACATTGCTCCAATCGCAATCTGTCAAGACATTACAGTTCAATTAGATGCTTCAGGAAATGCTTTACTAATTGGAGCTGATATCGATAATGGTTCGAATGATGCGTGTGGAATAGCTTCACTTACATCTAGCCTTGCGTCATTCGATTGTTCAAACGTTGGTCCGAACACGGTAATTTTAACGGTTGAAGATAACAATGGAAATACAACAACTTGTTCTTCAATAGTAACTGTAGAAGATAATGTTGCTCCAGTAGCAATGTGTCAAGATATCACGGTTCAATTAGACCCATCTGGTAACGTATCGATTACTACAGGTGATATTGATAATGGATCGAATGATGCATGTGGAATAGCAGCATTGACATTGGACGTTATGGATTTCGATTGTTCGAATGTTGGTCCAAATATGGTTGTATTAACTGTAGAAGATAATAATGGAAACACATCGACTTGTTCTTCAACTGTTACAGTTGAGGATAATGTTGCGCCAATCGCATTTTGTCAGAACATCACTGTTCAGTTAGATGCTGCTGGTAATGCTTCGATAACTGGTGCTGATGTTGACGGAGGTTCTTCTGATGCTTGTGGTATTGCTTCACTTACAACTGATATTTCAACTTTCGATTGTTCGAATGTCGGTTCTAACTCTGTTGTATTGACAGTAACGGATAATAACGGAAATACATCAACGTGTATGGCAGCTGTAACTGTAGAGGACAATGTTTCTCCGACTGCAGTTTGTCAAGACATAGTTGTTTCTCTAGATGCAACAGGAAATGCAACAATAACAGCTAATGATATTGACGGTGGTTCTTCAGATGCTTGTGGTATTGCTTCAATTTCTGCTTCTCAAACAATGTTTGATTGTTCAGATCTTCCAGTAATTGATCCATCTCAATCTCTTATTATTACGGGTGTTGTTGATGGTCCATTGCCAGGAGGTATTCCAAAGGCAGTTGAGCTTTATGTAAAAGATAATATCGCTGATTTATCATTATACGGAATTGGATCTGCAAATAACGGTGGTGGAACCGATGGGGAAGAATATACATTCTCTGGATCTGCTTCTGCTGGTCAATACATTTACGTAGCTTCTGAATCTCCAGAATTCACTAACTTCTTCGGCTTTGCTCCTAACTTTACAACTGCCGCAGTAGGAATCAATGGTGATGACGCTATTGAATTATTCTACTCTGGTGGTGTTGTTGATGTCTTTGGAGATATTAACCTAGACGGAACAGGAACTCCTTGGGATTATTTAGATGGATGGGTATATAGAAATTCAACTTCTGGTCCTGATGGTTCTACATTTGTATTAGGAAACTGGTCTTACTCAGGAATAAATGCACTTGACGGTGAAACAACAAATGCAACGGCTGCAATGCCATTCCCAGTAGCAACTTATGTTGCTCAACCAGCGGGAGTTGTAACAGTTGTTTTAACCGTTACAGATAACAATGGTAACTCTTCTACTTGTAGCGCAAATGTTACAGTTGAAGACAATATTGCTCCAACAGCAGTTTGTCAAGATATTACAGTTCAATTAGACGCTTCTGGTAATGCTTCAATTACTGGAATGGATATCGATGGTGGATCTTCTGATAACTGTTCAATTGCAAGTATAGATGCTACTCCAAATACATTTACGTGTGCTGAAGTTGGAGCGAATACGGTTACTTTAACTGTAACAGACGTATTTGGAAACACTTCAACATGTGAGTCAACTGTAACGCTTGAAGACAACGTTGCACCAGTTGCAGTTTGTCAAAATATCACTGTTCAATTAGATGCCGCAGGTAATGCTGTTTTAGTTGGAGCTGATATTGATAACGGATCAAACGATGCATGCGGAATTGCTTCACTTACATCTAGCATTTCATCATTCGATTGTTCAAACGTTGGAGGGAATACTGTAATTTTAACTGTAACGGATAACAATGGAAATTCATCTACTTGTTCATCAATTGTAACAGTTGAAGACAATGTAGCTCCAGTAGCAGTTTGTCAAGATATCACAGTTCAGTTAGATGCAGCAGGATTGGTTTCTATCGTTTCTACTGACGTTGACAACGGTTCAAATGATGCTTGTGGAATAGCTACTTTAGCATTAGATGTTATGGACTTCGATTGTTCTAACGTCGGTCCAAACACAGTGGTGTTAACTGTAACAGATAACAATGGAAATACATCAACATGTTCGTCAACTGTAACTGTTGAAGATGTTGAATTACCAACAATCACTTGTCCAGCAGATATTACGGTTTCTACTGACCCAGGTGTTTGTGGTTCTGGAGTTGTTCTTAGTTCTCCAATGACAAATGACAATTGTGGTGTGGCAACAGTAACGAATGATGCTCCAGCATTATTCCCAGTTGGTGCAACAAACGTAACTTGGACTGTAACGGACGACAATGGTAACACAGCAGAGTGTATCCAAATTGTTACAGTAGAAGATAATGAATTCCCGATAATTACATGTCCTGCTGATATTACGGTAGACACAGATCCAACGTCATGTGACGCTGTGATTGTATTAAACTCTCCAGTAGTGACGGACAACTGTTCTGCATTAATTTCAAATGATGCACCAGCAGTATTTATGCTTGGAACAACTGCTGTAACATGGACGGCAACTGATCCTTCAGGTAATGTATCAACTTGTATTCAAATGGTTACAGTTGAAGATAACGAATTGCCGACAATTACTTGCCCTGCAGATATAACAGTTAGTACAGATCCAGGTGTTTGTGTGGCTGGAAACGTAGTTCTTGGATCTCCAGTAACGGGTGACAATTGTGGAGTAGCAACGATTTCAAATAACGCTCCTCAGTTCTTCCAACTTGGTACAACAACTGTAACGTGGACTGTAGTAGACAACTCAGGAAACGTTTCAACTTGTTCTCAAGTAGTAACAGTAGAAGATAACGAATTACCATATGTTCAATGTCCTTTGGATATTACACAAAACATAGTAACTGGTTCATGTGGAAGAGTAGTGCATTACCCAACTCCAATTGCTTTGGATAACTGTTCACCAGTTGTTATGACGCAAGTTGATGGTACTGGATATTCTTCAGGTTCTGTATTCCCTGTAGGAACAACAGTTCAAACTTATGAAGGAGTTGATGGAAGTGGGAACGTATTTACATGTAGCTTCAACGTAACAATTGTAGATAATCAATACCCAACACTTTCAAATTGTCCAAGCAATATTGTAGCTTATTCAACGGCTAGTCAATGTGAGGTGCCGGTTTTCTGGGCTACGCCTTTTGCTTCTGACAACTGCCCTGGAACAACATTGACATCAAACCATGCGAATGGATCGAACTTCCCAGTAGGAACTACAACAGTTGTTTATACAGCAGGAGATCAATCAGGAAATCTTGTTTCATGTTCGTTTACGGTGACTGTAATTGATACTATTAATCCTATTGGTCCAGCTTCGATGCCAGATGTAGTTAGTAGTTGTGAGGTAACATTAACTCCTCCAACAGCAACTGACAACTGTGCAGGGACAATTACTGCAACGACTACAACGTCATTCCCAATTACAACAATCGGAATTACAGGAGTAGTTTGGTCTTTCAATGACGGTAATGGAAACAGCTCATCAGTAGTACAATATGTTGACATTGATGGCGCAGTTAACACAACAGTTTCAATCTTAGATGATATAACTCTTCAAGCAAATAATACTGCTCCAGGTGTTACATACCAATGGGTTGCATGTCCGTTCAATGAGCCAGTTCCTGGCGCTACCGATCAAACATTCACAGCAACAATTAATGGTTCGTATGCGGTTATTGTTACTGAAGGCGATTGTCCTCCAGCAACTTCATTCTGCTACACAATTAACAATGTTGGTTTAGAGGATATGAATGCAGAAAATATGATTGTATTCCCGAACCCTTCAACAAATGGAATCTTTAATATTTCATACGAAGGACAAATTGAGAAAGTGGAAGTGATAGATGTAATTGGAAGAATAATTACAGTTCCTATGGCTTACGATAATAAATACATTAACGCTTCAGAATTAGCTTCAGGTAAATACATGTTGCGCATTTACACAGAAGGAAGTGTAGTAAATAAAGAAGTAATAATTACAAATAAATAGGAATTAATTGGTAAAACTCGATATGAAAATAGTTGGTTTAATTTTAGTCATTTTACTTTCCTTTACAGGTAGATCTCAAGATCCTACTCAATGGACTAATGGCTGGGCACCATATTTCCGACACATAAATGCGGTCGAAATATTACCAAACGACAAGTTTATTGTTGTCGGTGGTTGGGAGTTCAATGACGCTATAACATCCATTTTTTCATCAGTGGATACTGCAGCATCATGGAACATTGAAATGGATGCCGTGAATGCAATTCTTCAAGATGTGCAATTCCCAAATGGAATAACAGGATATACTGTAGGTTGGGCTGGAAATATTTGGAAAAGCTCAGATTCAGGTGACAATTGGACACAAATTATCGTCCCTGGTACACCTGGCTCAAGAAATTTCAATGGATGTCATTTTTTTGATTCGAACAATGGGATTGTAGTTGGCGGAAATAAGTCAAATGATGCAATAAGAACTATTTTGAAAACTACAAATGGTGGTGGTTCCTGGTCTGTAATTTCTGATAATTTAAATCCATGGTTAAACGCTGTCCACTTTGGATCTCCGACAACAGGTTATGCGGTTGGAGACGCAGGCTCAGTTTTGAAATCAACGGATGCAGGAAACAATTGGAATGAATTAACTTTAACAGGTGGAATTGCATCTAGACAATACAATGATGTTTTCTTTTTTGATGCAAATGTAGGTGTTGCAGTAGGTGGATGGCTTTCCAATGATTCGATTAGTACGATTATTAAAACTACGGACGGTGGGGCGAACTGGTCAGTTATAATGGATAATGTTGGATCGATGTTCAATAGTGTACATTTTTATAATTCATTGGAAGGTTACGCAGTTGGAAATGATGGTTTAATATGGTATTCGAATGATGCTGGTTCAACATGGTCAAATCAAACAGCTTTAATTTCGAATAACGATACTGATTATGGAAATAGAGGCGTATTTTTTAAGAATGCATACTTTGGATTAGTAGGTGGCAGTAATGGTAAAATACTTGTTTATAACGATCAAAACTCGGGATTGGCCACAGGTGAATTATGGTCACCAGTAGTTATAACAAGTGCTAATTCTGTAATGATCGATGGAGAAATTAATGATTCTGGTTTAGCAACCAATTTAGAAATTGAATTCGGAACTTCACTGTCTTTTGGAAATACTGAACCAATGTCTCCTTCAATTTCGTCAGGTGGCGGAGCGGAGCTTGTTTCAGTTGAATTGAATGGATTGACAACTGAGGAGATTTATTTTGCTAGATTGAAAATGACTAATGCTCTTGGAACTACTTATTCAAACGTGATAAGTTTCTATACAGGGATTACAACGGTTCCAAATTTCAGTTTTGAAGCATGGGATGAATTTCAATATGATGTGTTAAATGATTGGTATAATAACGGTGGAATTACACAAACAACTTCTCATGATGGAAGTTTTGCTGTGAATTTAGCTCAGGATGCTTCAGGTGAACTTGGGGCGATATTATATGGAACTCCGGGTCCGTCAGGATTAACAGGAGGAATTCCATATACTGAAAGACCTGATTCACTAACTTTTTGGGCAAATTATAGTATTGCGGCTAATGATTCAGCTCTGATATTATTGCAATTGAAGGAAAACTCTAATGCCATTGCCGATACGGTATTTAAACTTGGTGGTTCGTCTTCTGGATGGCAGTACATTTCTTTGGGCATTAACTATTTTTCAGGTTTGAACCCTGATTCAATTGTTTTGGCATTCACAAATACCAATGTTTTCGGTGGCTTCAACGAACCAACAAGTACGATTTCAATTGACAATATTCGATTAATAGGTGCTACACAACAAGTCCCAAATAATGAAATTGAATTGTGGTCAACAGCTTCTAGATTAAAGGCAGTTTCGTGGATTTCAGATGACGATCAGAATGGTCAATCTCCATATGTTGTTGGACAAACACCAGATTCGTATGCTGGAGATTATGCAATCACATTAAAAAATTATTTTGATCAAGGAAATTCACATTATTCAAGATTAAGTAGTGGTGCGGACCTGAACAATTGGTCGCCGTCATTTGAAGTGAACAATAATTATGACACTTTATATGGTTATTACAAATACAGTCCTGATAATGATGACACGCTATTTATTCGTGTTGCCATGTTTGAAAATGGGAATCAAATAGGGTTTGGACAGTGGTATCAACACCAAAATGTTCCAGCTTATCACAGGTTCGCTGTTCCAATAGATTATTTTACAGGTAATGCAGATAGTTGTTTAATTGAATTTTCTATCTACAATTCAAATGCGAATGATCCTGGACCAAACACCATGGCTTGGATTGATAACTTAAGCTTTGATGCAGTAGTTTCTCCTGTACTTGAAGTGAGCGATTTAACAGTTAAATTGGATAATTGGATACAAGTTTATCCTAATCCAACTACGGGACCTGTAACGATTCTGTTTTCTGAAGAAAGTAAAAATCCAGTGCGTTGCTTATTGGTTGATTTGAATGGAAAACTATTACAGGAAATAAACGAAAAAACAGTTAATCAAAAAATTAATTTCGATTTAAGCGAGATTCAACCTGGTCAATATTTCATTATAGTGGCTGTGGATTCAAATATATATTCTTTTAAAACAATTAAACAATGAAAAAGTTATTAACGACTTTACTCTTAGCAGTACTTACAATTGTTTCGCCTGTTTTGGCGCAAAATCCGCTTTCTGTGGCGGACCCTGCTGGAACAGTAATTACGGTTAATCCAGGTGGATTCACTCCTACAATTATCTGTGGCTCTGGTGGTGGAGATATAATTGGAGAACCTAACAATAGTGGAATAAATGGAACTATTTTCCGCTATACCAATGCCTCTTGGAATCCTTATGGAAATTCTCCTTGTACGCTATTTGGTGTGGATTATACATTGTCTCAAATTATTGATGCGAATAGAAACGCACCAGTATGTGATCCAGCAGCAATGGACAACATGACTTATAATTCAGGATTATCAAATCTTGCGAATGGTATTTTAGTATATACGGGAACTACCCAATATACATACAGAAGTTTTGGAGTGAATAGAACGGAAGTTGTTAATACAAGGTGCACAATTTCATTTACTGATGCTGGAGCTGCAACTACAGTCCAGGCTTACGACGATGGAACTAGACTTTATATTCCTGTAGCAGCCAATTTTGATATGCGCGTCTATATTGAGGCACAATCGCCAAGTATAAATCTTGCAGATAACGGTTGTGCTGGTGGTCAAATGGCAGGAGGGATTTACTATGGTGCTATTGAATTGTTTGATAGAATGGCAAATCCGACGCCTGCAGGATCATATATTATTTGTACTTCATTTTCTGCTGGTTCGTTTTATGAGTCCACTGTTACTGCTTTAGCATCGAATACAGGTCCAGTTGCACCTGGTGGATCAGTCGACTTAAACTCGTCAGAAACTGCTGGAGCAGCTGGAGCTTTGACGTACTCTTGGTCTGGACCAGGATCATATGGTACTCAAAATGTAACTATCAACCCTGCTGGTCCTGCAGATAATGGCTTATACACAGTAATAATTACAGACTTATTTGGATGTCAAAATTCTGCTACAACGAATCTTATTGTTTCCGCAGATACGGATGGTGATGGAATTGATGATGTTTCAGATAATTGCGTAACTGTATTTAACCCGGCACAGACAGATGTTGACGGTGATGGATACGGTGCGGCATGTGATTGCAATGACAATAATGCCGCAATAAATCCAGGTGCAACAGAAGTTGATTGCAACGGTATTGATGACGACTGTAACGCATTAACAGTAGAGGTGCCAGCACCAGCTCTTCAAACCGTTGTTCCGTTGGATCAAGAAATTTGTCCAAACACTTCGGCCAATATTCAAATAAATGGATCACAAGTAGGTATTGATTATTTTTTACGTGATGATTCAGATAATTCAGTAGTTGATGGTCCGTTGCCAGGAACAGGAAGTCCAGTAATTTTTAATACTGGTAATTTAGCTGCAACAACTGATTTTAATGTGATGGCTTCAGGAGGCCTATCTGGTGCGTTAGATTTTGATGGAATTGATGATGGTGTTTTTGTCTCTGATGCAGTATTGAACAATACAACAGAAGGAACAATTGAAGCTTGGGTCAACCTTGATGCGCTTAATGCAGAACCAATTTTTGCGAAGCAACATGATGGAGTGAATACATATGCTGCATTTAATATTGGTACATATTCAGGGCCTGGAGGTACACCTGTAGTAGGTACTCCAGGCGTGTTGTATTTTCATGCTGCCAATGGAACTGGTTTTATTGCAGGTTCAACTCCGCTTACAACTGGAAATTGGCATCATGTTGCAGTAAGTTTTAATTCAACTTCCGCAAGTTTATATATTGATGGATCCTTAGATGCTACTACAGCAGGAAACTTTTCAATACCAAATGATTTAGCATGCACATATACTGCTATTTCCACTTGGTATGGTGATTACTTGGATGGAAGAGTCGATGAAGTTAGAATTTGGGGAGTGGCTAAGTCACAATCTGAAATAGCATCTAATTTGTACACGTGTTTAATTGGAAATGAAGCAAATTTAAATGCTTACTATAAGTTTGAAGATGGTACAGGTGGAGTTTTAGATGATGCAACTGCGAATACATTCGATGGAACTTTATCTAACATGAATACGACATCTGCATGGGTAACTGGAGTGAATGTTTGTTCATCATGCGAAACTCAAATGTCTGCAGTTGTAACTGTAACAGTTGATGCAACAGCTCCTATTGCTGTTTGTCAAGATATTACAGTTGTACTTGATGCTACTGGAAATGCAACAATAGTTGCTGCTGATATTGACGGAGGTTCTACGGATTTCTGTCCAACTACATTGTCAATTCCTAATGCCTTAGGTTCTGATCAATTTGATTGTACAACGGTTGGTACTAATATTGTTACTTTAACAGTAACAGATGATAATGGAAATACTGCGACGTGTGATGCAACAGTTACTGTTGAGGATAACGAATTTCCTACTGTAACATGCAACAACGTTACAGTCGTATTAGATGGATCTGGAAATGGATCAATTACAACAGATGATATTGGAGGTTTAACTGCTGCAGATAATTGCGGTATTGCTTCTGTTTCAGCTTCAACAACAAGCTTCACATGTGCTAATGTAGGAGCCAATACAATAACATTGACAGTGACTGATGATAATAGTAACGTTACAACATGTGACGCGATAGTTACTGTCGAAGATAATACATTGCCTAACGCAATTTGTCAACCAGCTACAGTAGTGCTTGATGCCGCTGGAAATGGTTCGGTTGCCGTAGTTAATATCGATAACGGTTCAAACGATAATTGTGGTATTGCTTCAATGTCACTTGACAATACAAACTTTACATGTGCTAACATAGGAGCAAATACAGTTGTTCTAACAGTTACAGATGACAACGCTAATGTCTCTACTTGTTCGTCAACAGTGACGGTTCAAGATAATATAGATCCGATTGCAACTTGTCAAAATATTACAGTTCAATTGGATGTATTCGGAGTTGGTGTTATCACTCCAGCTCAAATTGACAATGGTTCTAACGATGCTTGTGGAATTGCAAATCTTGCATTAGATAATACAATCTTTGGATGTGGAAATGTTGGTGCAAATACGGTTGAATTAACTGTTACAGATAACAACGGAAACACTTCAACATGTAATGCGACTGTAACAGTAGAAGACAATGTAGCGCCAGCTGCGATATGTCAACCGGTTACAGTTCAATTGGACGCCTCAGGAAATGGTTCTATTTTAGTTTCAGATATTAATAATGGTTCAAACGATGCGTGTGGGATTTTATCATTGGCATTGGATGTAACAACTTTCGATTGTTCTAATGTTGGATCAAACACGGTAATATTAACCGTAACAGATAATAACACCAATGTTTCAACTTGTTCAGCAATAGTAACAGTTGAAGATAACATAGATCCTACAGCGATTTGTCAAGATGTAACAATTCAATTGGACCCAGCTGGTATGGCTTCTATTACAACTGGAGATATCGATAATGGTTCAAATGATATTTGTGGAATTGCCTCTTTGGTATTGGATCAATCAAATTTCTCATGTGCAGATGTTGGTTCGAACACAGTTGTTTTAACAGTTACAGATAACAATGGAAATACTTCGACATGTTCTGCAAATGTAACGGTACAAGATACTCAAGCACCAATGGTTGTTTGTCCTTCAGATATTACACTTAATGCTGTTACCAATAATTGTGGTCGCATTGTTACATATAATATGGTTGCAGTTGACAATTGCTCATTTACAACTACTCAAACTGATGGAGCAGGGTATACATCTGGCGATTTATTCCCAGTTGGAACAACACCTCAGTCTTATGAAATTACAGATCAATTTGGAAATACAACATTATGTAGCTTTAATGTAACTATTGTTGATAATCAAAACCCTTCAATTACTGGTTGTCCAGCTAATATTACAGCAAATACTCAATCTGGAATTTGTCAATCTACAGTAAGTTGGATTCAACCAACTGCTTCGGATAACTGTCCTGGTGTTGTATTTACTTCATCTCACGCTCCAGGATCAGTCTTCCCATTGGGAACAACTACAGTAACTTATACAGCTACTGATGCTTCTGGAAACACCAATACATGTTCATTTAATGTAACAGTTCAGGACAATGAAGCGCCTATTTTTGTTGATTGTCCTTCAGACATTGCAATTTCTAACGATCCAGGTGTTTGTGAAGCTGCAACGCTTTTAGGTTCGCCAACAGTAACAGATAATTGTACACTTGTTTCAGTTGTGCCATCGTTTACGGGTCCTTTCCCAGTTGGAACAACGGTAGTTACATGGACAGCGACTGACAATTCTGGAAATACTTCTACATGTATTCAAAATGTAAATGTTACCGACGATGAAAACCCTATAGCAGTTTGTACTCCAATAACAATTCAATTAGATGCTGCTGGAAATGCAACAATCACTGCAAATGATATCGATGGTGGATCTTCAGATAATTGCTCAATTGCAACATTAACGACTTCTCAAACGGCTTTTGATTGTTCGCATGTAGGAGCAAATACAGTAACTTTAACTGTAGAGGATATTTATGGAAATTCTTCATCATGTGATGCAACTGTCACGGTAGAGGATAACGTAGATCCAATTGCAATTTGTCAAAATATTACTGCACAATTAGACGCAACAGGTAATGTTACTATTACTGCCGCGCAGATTGACAACGGTTCAAACGATGCCTGTGGAATCGCAGGTCTTTCGTTGGATATAACAACTTTTGATTGTAGTAATATTGGTGCTAATGCAGTTGTTTTAACTGTAACTGATAATAACGGTAACTCTTCAACATGTAATGCTACAGTTACGGTAGAAGACAATGTTGCACCAGCAGCAATTTGTCAAAATATTGCAATTCAATTAGATGCTGCTGGAAATGCTTCAATCGTTGCAACAGATATCGACGGCGGTTCAACTGATGCATGTGGAATTTTGTCTTACTCCGCTGATATTACAAACTTTACATGTGCTGATATCGGTGCTAACTCTGTTGTTTTAACTGTAACTGATTTATATAGTAACGCATCAACTTGTACTTCAACTGTAACAGTTGAAGACAATGTTGCTCCTGTTGCAGATTGCCAGGATATTACGGTTCAATTAGATGCAACAGGTAATGTGAGTATTGCAGGTAGTGATGTTAACGGAGTTTCAACTGATGCTTGTGGTCCATTAACGTTTACGGTTGTTCCAAATTCATTTACATGTGCTGAAGTAGGAGTTAATACGGTTGTGTTAACTGTAACAGATGGTTCTGGAAACACTTCAACATGTAATGCTGATGTAACAGTAGAAGATAATGTTGCTCCAGTTGTAAATTGTAGTGATATTACAGTTCAATTAGACGCTTCAGGAAATGCAACTATTGTCCCAGGAGATGTTGTTCCAAATATGCCTGCTGGTTATATTCTTGATCAAACAGGAACTTTCGCTCCATCTGCTGCAGCCGGAACTAACGTATTTTTAGGAGATGATGCAGTGAGTGGTGCTTTACCAGTCGGATTTAATTTTGATTTCTACGGCAATACTTATACTCAATTTTATCTTTCATCAAATGGATTTCTTTCATTCGATCCAGCGGTTAGTCAGGGTTGTTGTCAAGGTGGGGTGATTCCTACAAATGATGCTGTGAATAATGTTATTGCTTTCGATTGGGATGATTTATACCCTCCAGGAGGTGGAAGTTTATTGTATCAAACTATAGGTACAGCGCCAAACAGACAATTGATTGTGAGTATTGTTAATATGCCATTGTTTCCAAATTCGACACCTGACGTAACTAGTCAAGTGGTTTTATATGAGACTTCTAACATTATTGAAATTCATACAACTCAAGTAACTTCGGATGGTTCAAATCAAACAATGGGTATTGAAAATGCCAATGGTACAGATGGTTTAACTGTTCCAGGTAGAAATAGTGCGCTTTGGACCGCATCAAACGATTATGTAGCTTTCATACCAGTTCCTGCTTCTGGAGTTTCGGACGCTTGTGGTATTGCATCTACATCTGTTGATATTTCAACGTTTGATTGTTCAAACGTAGGACCTAATACAGTTACTGTAACAGCAACTGACGTAAACGGAAATTCTTCAACGTGTACTTCAACAGTAACGGTTGAAGATAACATTGCTCCAATTGCAATCTGTCAAGACGTAACAGTTCAATTAGATGCTGCAGGCTCTGCTTCTATTGTATCAACGGATATCGACAATGGGTCGAATGATGCTTGTGGAATAGCTTCAGTAACAGTTTCTCCAAGCACTTTTAACTGTGATGATTTAGGTGCTAACATAGTAACACTGACAGTTACTGATAACAATGGAAATGTTTCAACATGTACAGCAACAGTAACTGTTGAAGATAATATTGCACCTATAATTACTTGTCCTGGTGATATAGCAGTAACTAACGATCCAGGTGTTTGTGAAGCAATTGTTACTTTCACTGAACCAACCGTTACAGATAATTGTTCTATTTCACCAAATCTTATTATTAATGGAGGTGGTGAATCAAATGACTTTACTGGATGGACTATCACAAATAATAGCGGGAATGGTTGGATACCTTCAGGTGCTTATGGTGAATCTCATTCTGGAACATCAGCTTTTACAGGTTCATTCAGTTGGAATGTGAAAAATCAAGTAGTTGATCTTGTTTCTAATGGTTTTCCAGCAGCATATCTTGATGGATCTCCTGATATTTTTGTTAGCGAGTGGTACAAGGCTAGTGCTTGTTGTTCTCCAACAGATGAATACTTCTTCAATGCAGAACTTCTAGATGCGTCTATGACAGTAATTGCAAATTATAATTTGGGATCTCAGGGAGCTCCTGTAGCTTCTACTAATGTTTGGCAAAACGTTACGAACACTTTTAGTGGATACCCATCAGGAGTTCGTTTTGTTAGAATTACGCATGGTTCAAAAGATACTGAGTTTTGGGCTGGACATTATGGAACTTTAATTGATGACACAGAATTAAGACTGACTGGATTACCGTTTACTCAAACTGCCGGTTTACCTTCTGGTTCAGCTTACCCAGTTGGTACTACAACCAATACTTTCGAAGTTACAGATGAGGCAGGAAATACTTCAACTTGTTCATTCGATGTTACCGTAACGGATTCTGAAGCACCAATTGCCGTTTGTAATACTATTACCGTTCAATTGGATGCAACAGGTAATGCTTCAATAACAGTGGCTGATATCGACGGTGGTTCAACTGACAACTGCGGTATTGCTACTACATCAATTGATGTAACATCATTCGACTGTTTAAATGTTGGTGCTAATGCGGTTGTATTAACAGTGGAAGACATTTACGGAAATGTTTCTACTTGTACCTCAACAGTAACAGTAGAAGATAATGTTGCTCCAGTAGCGATGTGTCAAGACATCACAGTTCAATTGGATGCTACAGGAAACGCAACAATTACAACTGGAGATATTGACAATGGATCGAGCGATGCATGTGGAATTGCGTCATTGGCATTGGATATAACATCATTTGATTGTTCTAATGTAGGTTCCAACACTGTTATTTTAACTGTAACAGATAATAATACAAACGTCTCAACTTGTTCTTCAACAGTTATGGTAGAAGACAATGTTGCACCGATCGCCATCTGTCAAGACATCACTGCTCAGTTAGATGCAACAGGTAATGTTTCTATCGTGCCTGGTGATATTGATAATGGATCAAATGATGCATGTGGAATTGCTTCATTAACATTAGACATAATGGACTTTGATTGTTCAAACGTTGGTGCTAACACTGTAATATTAACAGTAGAAGATAACAATGGAAATACAACGACGTGCACATCTACTGTAACGGTAGAGGATAACGTTGCACCAATTGCTTTGTGTCAAGACATCACTGCTCAATTAGATGCAACAGGAAATGTATCAATCACGCCAATGGATATTGATAACGGATCTAGCGATGCATGTGGAATAGCTTCGATGACTTTGGATATCATGGACTTCGATTGTTCTAATATCGGAGCAAACACTGTAGTATTAACTGTGACAGATGTCAACGGAAATTCATCGACATGTTCTTCAGTGGTTACAGTGGAGGATAATATAGCTCCTGTAATTACTTGTCCTGCAGATATTACGGTTTCAGCAGATCCTGGAGTATGTGATGCTAGTTCTGTAGCATTTGGCACTGCAACGGCTGTTGATAATTGTTCATCAACAATCACATATGCGAATAATGCGCCTGCTGTTTTCCCATTAGGGAACACAACAGTTACATGGACGGCAACAGATGCATTTGGAAATAGTTCATCATGCGATCAAATCGTTACTGTAATCGATTCTGAGAACCCTGTAATTACTTGTCCTGCGAATGTTGTTGTAAGCAACACGCCTGGTGCATGTAGTGCTACGGTTGCAATCGGAACTGCAACTGCAACTGATAACTGTGGAATTGTAACGATAACTAATAACGCTACAGGAACATATCCTGTGGGAGTTACAAACGTAACATGGACTGCAACAGATAATGCTGGAAATACGAGTATTTGTGTTCAAACAATTACAGTCAATGACACGGAAGCGCCAACAATCGCTACTTGTGCTTCTGATGTAACGGTTAATACAAATCCTGGTGGTTGTTTCGCTACGGGTGTGGCTTTAGGTTCGCCTTCAGCTACTGACAACTGTGCTATTGCTTCTGTAACGAACAACGGATTATTGAGTTACCCTCTTGGTACAACAGTTGTTACTTGGACTATCACAGATAATGCAGGTAACACGTCAACATGTACGCAAAACGTAACAGTAGAAGACAATGAACTTCCAACGATTTTCTGTCCAGCTAACCAAACGGTAGCTGCGGATGCTGGAACTTGTACGAATTCTACTTTATCTCTTGGAACTCCATTAGTCTCAGATAATTGTACTGGGTCACCAACGATAATTAATAACGCTCCAGCTGTTTATCCTCTAGGGGTAACAACAGTTACTTGGACTGTTACAGATGCAGCAGGTAACTCAGCTACGTGTAATCAAACTATTACGGTAATTGATACACAAAATCCAACAATCGCTTGTGGAGGTCCAATTACGATCGACGCTGATTTAGGATCATGTGTTTCAACTATGGTGGTATTAACTTCACCTGCTACTTTTGATAATTGTGGCGTTGCTTCAACTACGAACAACGCTCCTGCTACATTCCCATTGGGAACTACTGCTGTTATTTGGACAGTAACTGATAACGCAGGAAACACAGCAACGTGTACGCAAACGGTTACTGTACAGGATAATGAAAGCCCAACAATTACTTGTCCTACGGATGTTGTTATTGGAACAGCTGGTGGTGCATGTGACGTTTCATTCGTCGCTTTAGGTACTCCAACAACTTCTGATAACTGCTCGGTTGCATCAACTTCAAATAATGCACCAGTTACATATCCATTAGGAACAACAGTTGTAACATGGACAGTAACGGATGGTGCAGGCAACACTGCAACATGTACACAGAATGTTACTGTTATAGATAATGAAGCGCCTCAAATTAACTGTCCAGCTGACATAGTTATTCCAGCTGACGCAGGAGTTTGTGTTGCGACAGGAGTTGCAATAGGAACAGCAACAGGTTCAGATAACTGTACTTTAGCTTCAATTACGAATGATGCACCAGCTTCATTCCCATTAGGAGTAACTACGATAACTTGGACTGCAACAGATGCAGCAGGAAATACTGCAACATGCACGCAAACGGTGAATGTAATTGACAACCAATCGCCAACAATAACTTGTCCATCTGATGTTACAGTTACTGCCGATGCAGGACTTTGCGATGCAACGGGTGTTGTACTAGGTTCTCCGACAACAGCGGATAACTGCTCTGTTGCTTCGGTAACGAACAATGCACCTGCAACATTTGGATTGGGTACAACAACTGTGACTTGGACAGTAGTAGATGGTTCTGGTAATTCTGCTACTTGTAACCAATTAGTTACAGTTACAGATAATGAATTACCAATGATTGCATGTTCAGCTGATATCACAATCGGTACAATTACAGGAACTTGTCAAGGATCAACAACATTAATCGCACCAGTTACTTCTGATAACTGTTCTGTTGCTAGTGTTGTAAATGATGCTCCAGGTTTCTATAACATTGGAACAACTGCAGTAACATGGACAGTGACTGACGGTTCTGGAAATGTTGCAACATGCGTACAAATGGTAACTGTAGAAGATACAGAAGCTCCAACAATTTTCTGCCCGGCAGATATGACAGTATCTACGGATCCTGGAATGTGTGAGGCTGTTGTTGCAATTGGTTCACCAATTGTAAATGACAACTGTAATATTGCTTCTGTTACAAATAACGAACCTGCGACATTCCCAATCGGAACAACAGTCGTTACGTGGACAGTAGTGGATGATTTTGGAAACACGGCAACATGTACTCAAACAATTACAGTTGAGGACAATGAAGCTCCATTAATTGTTTGTCCTGCTGATATCACGGTTAGCAACGTTCCAGGAAACTGTGGAAGAAGTGTTAATTACACAATTCCAACATTCATGGACAACTGTAACGTAACAGCAATGACTCAAACAGACGGAACAGGTCTTACAGCAGGAAGTTGGTTCCCAATTGGAACTACTTTACAGGAATTCACTGTAGTTGATCAGGCCGGAAATTCATTCTCTTGTTCATTCAACGTAACAGTTGTTGATAATGAGATGCCATTGATTTCTAACTGTCCTTCTGATATTACTGTTTATTCAACAGCTAACACATGTGATGTACAAGTAAACTTTGGAACTCCAGTTATTTCTGATAACTGTTCTGGAGTAACTTATACTGCTTCACACTTCTCTGGAGAAATGTTCCCAGTTGGAACAACAACAGTTACGTACACTGCAATGGACAATTCAGGAAATACTGCAGGATGTGCATTCAACATTACAGTGTTCGATACGATTAGCCCAGTTGCTCCAGTTCTAGCATCGGTTGAAGGTGGATGTTCAGTAACCTTGCCAACACCAAGTACAACTGACAATTGTTCTGGGACACTTATGGGTACAACTACGACAACGTTCCCAGTGACTGCAACAGGAATTACTCCTGTTACATGGACATTTACAGATGCGAATGGAAATACAACTAATGTTGTTCAGTATATCAGTATTGACGGTGTAGTTGATGCGACTGTTAGTTACTCAAATGATGTAACGTTGGTTTCAAATAACACAACTCCAGGTGCAACTTATCAATGGATAGATTGCGGTACTGGATTACCATTACCTGGTGCAACGAACATCTCATATGTAGCTCCAATTAACGGTTCTTATGCAGTTGAAGTTACTGAACCAGGTTGTTCACCTGTTACTTCTATCTGCTACACAATTAACAGTGTTGGATTGGATGATGTAACAATCGAAGATCTAGTAATATATCCTAACCCTTCTTTAGATGGTAAATTCACAATTAAGTTTGAAGGTACTATTGAAAAAGTAGATGTTATAGATATGCTTGGAAGAATAATAACAGTGCCAATGGCCTACGATAACAAGTACGTTGACGGTTCTGAATTAGCAAACGGAAAATACATGCTTCGTATTTACTCTGCAAACAGTGTAACAACGAAAGAGGTAATAATTGTAAATAAATAAAATATGATTCAGTTTAATAGTAAAACGAACAGAACTCTGATGTTCAAAGCGGTTGTTGCTTTCTTATTAACTTTTAGTTTGAATCCTGCGTTTTCGCAGGCGGAAAAAGGAAAGTACAGTCAAAGTGAGTATAACTCGGTAGTGTCAATTAAGCCTGCTGATGGAATTCCGAATCATGTTAAATCTAAAGATGAACTTGAAAAAACAATTCCTTCAAAAATAATATGGTTGAAAGAATTGATTTTAAGCGGAAAATACGATGAAGATTCTACGATTAAAATTCGTGAATCTTTATGGCGAATGGAGAATGCAATAATCCAAGAAGAAAAATAATATACATAATACAATTATGAAAATGAAAAATCTCGAACTTATATTGAAATTGAAATTGATTCTAGTAGCATTATTTTGTGCTGGAACAGTATTTTCTCAAGTAAACGGATATAATCTGTCTCTTATACACATCTCCGAGCCCACGAGACAGGCAGAAATCTCG